>Ga0210036_1000111_pt1 | contig 98747 bp, 93 predicted proteins | sample CryGeymeta201515_FD_185469 | JGI IMG/M metagenome (GOLD analysis project Ga0210036, IMG submission 185469) | Groundwater microbial communities from Crystal Geyser aquifers in Utah, USA - Crystal Geyser metaG 2015-15 (SPAdes) (version 2) | ecosystem: Environmental > Aquatic > Deep subsurface >... | reverse complement strand
AAAGAATAAAAGAAGGGCTGGAAGAAAAAGGAATTAAGCAAACTTGGCTTGCCGAACAATTAGGCAAAAGCTACAATATGGTTAATGCCTATGTGCAAAACAGACAGCAACCACGTATTGAAGTGCTTTACGAAATAGCTAAAATACTTGGCGTGAACGTGAAAGACCTATTGATTGACAACGATATTAAAACGAACAACTAATGAGTAAAGAACAAAAAATCACGACCAACATAAAAGTGCCAAATAAGGATTTGGAAGCATTGAGATTAAACTTTCCGCATTGCTTTGACAAAGACGGAAATTTTCAATTAGAGAAATTCAAAAACAACCTGACCGAAAAAGAAATCAATTTTTCAACGGAAAGTTATGGCTTAGACTGGCTTGGAAAATCGTATGCACGACTTTTGGCAAGCGACCCAGCGACAACTTTGTTGAAAGCAGACGAAACGCACAACAGCAAACCCGAAAACGCTAACTCTGAAAACTTGCTCATAAAAGGCGACAACTTGGAAGTGCTTAAACACCTTGCCAACGCCTACTATGAACAAGTAAAAATGATTTACATTGACCCACCATACAATACAGGTAGTGATGGGTTTACATATCAAGACGATAGAAAATTCACCGTAAAAGAATTGCAAAACCTTATTGGCATTGACGCAGAAAAGGCAAAACGGATTTTAGATTTTACTCAACAAAAAAGTAACAGCCATTCGGCTTGGCTTACATTTATGTATCCACGCTTATACATCGCCAAACAACTACTAAAAGATGATGGAGTAATTTTTATTTCTATTGATGATAATGAAGTAGCACAACTTCAAATTTTATTGGACGAAGTTTTCGGAGAAGAAAATTTTATAGCATTAGCACCAAGAAAAACTGGTGCAGGTTCAGCCGCTACCCGTTCAGATTCAGAATTAAGAAAGCTTAATGATTATGTTTTTATTTATCAAAAAAATCAATTGGTATTTAAGCAAAAACATATGGGAGAAAAAACTTTCCCATATTCAGACGACCTTGGTGATTACCTTTTAGCTCAATTTCAAGCATCAGGTTCTGATGCAACAAGAACAGCCCGACCAAAAATGTATTATCCAATATATGTATTGGAAGACGGAACACTTACAACAGAAGAACCATCATCTTATATAGAAATTCTTCTGCCAAATAAAGTAAACGGTCAAGATGGTAGATGGCTATGGAAGCCAGAAAAATTTGAGAAGGATAATAAACATTACATAAATTACGAAGCAGGTAAAATACAAAGAAAGGTCTATTTTGACCCTGAAAAAGACAATAGTATTTATCAAGTTGAAAAAGCTTGGCTTGACCAATTTTCAAATGCATCAGGAACGAAAAGTTTTAATCAATTATTTGAGCCCAAAAAAGGGATTTTCAGCAATCCTAAACCAGTCGACCTAATAAAACATTTAATCACTTTGATTAATTCTGAAGATGATAAAAGTGTCATAATACTTGATTTTTTTGCAGGTAGTGGAACTACTGGAGAAGCTGTAATGCAACTAAATTCTGATAATTGCCGAGATATGCAATTCATTTTAGTTCAAATTCCAGAATTAATTGACCCAAAGAGAAATAAAATTGCTTTTGACTTCGTAAAAGAAGAATTAAAAGTAGAAACTACAATTTTTGAAATCACAAAAGAGCGTTTAATCAGAGCATCAAAAAAGACAAAAGAGAATAACAAAAATAAAATTGATACAAAAGAAATAGAAATAAAGACATTACAAGGAAAGTTAGATTTAGATGATAAAGGAGAGAAAATCAAACAATTAAATGCTGAAATCAAATCTTTAAAACAACAAGACCTTGGATTTAAAATTTTTGAAACCACAGCTATTTGGGAAGATTATGATTTTGAAGCGGACGAATTAAACAACCAAACAACATTGTTTGACGAAAGTAAACTCACCGAAGATGATATTAAAGCCTTGCTTATAACCTGGAAAACTTATGACGGTATTGCATTAACACAAGAATTAGAAAAAATAGATTTAAGCGGTTACACCGCTTATTATGGAAACGGTAAGTTGTATTTGATGGATAAAGGTTTCACAACCGAGAACCTGAAAAACTTACTTGAGAAAATTGATTCGGACAAAAAATTCAATCCTACGTCAATTATTGCATTTGGCTACCACTTTGAAAGTAAAAATTTACGTGAACTTTCTGAAAATGTAAAGTCATACGCCAACAAGAAAAAAATTGATATTGATTTTATAACAAGATATTAATATGAAAGGATTTAATTTTGAAAAGAATCTTAACCATCAATCACACGCAGTAGAAAGCTCTATTGCCGTGTTTGAGAATATTAGTCTTGTTCAGCCAACAGAAGCAGATAAAAACTATATCAATCCTGCATTTGATTTTTTAAGCGATTGGGCTTATCCGCAAAATTTAAGAGCTGTGCAAGAAAGTAACGGTATTGATGAAAAAATCAAGCGTAACAGCAACATCATTGATATAATGATGGAGACTGGAACAGGAAAAACCTACACTTACACCAAAACCATTTTTGAACTCAATAAGCACTACGGTATCTTCAAATTTATTGTTGTTGTGCCTACGCTATCTATTAAAGCCGGAACTATTGACTTTTTGAAATCAGACAGTAGCCGTGAGCATTTCAAAGAGCAATACGGTAAAACACTTCACTTACACATTGTAGAAAGTCAGAAAAGCAACAAAAGTAAAAAGTCATTCCTACCGCCAGCAGTGACAAGCTTTGTCAATGCAGGTAATTTTGAAAAAAACAGTATTCAAGTGATGATTATCAACGCAGGTATGATTAACTCGGAAACTATGCAAAAGAGTTTTGACAAAGGGCTTTTTGACAAATATACAGTGCCATTTGATGCTATCGGAGCAACAAAACCCTTTATGATTATTGACGAACCACATAAATTTGCACAAGGCAACAAAACTTGGGAAAACGTACAAAAAATGAAACCACAATTTATTTTGCGTTATGGTGCAACTTTTCAAGGATATGAGAATTTGATTTACACTTTAACCGCAGTTGATTCATTCAACAGAAATTTGGTGAAAGGTGTAATCGGACACATTACAGAATTTGAGAGTGGTAAAAACGCAATTGTTAAGTTCATTGATTCGGACGGCACAGAAGCCCGTTTTGAATTGATAGAAAATGATAAACGCAAAACAGTTACCATAACCAAAAAGGAAAGTCTAAAAAAGATTCATTCCGAGATGACCGACTTAACGATTGAAAATTTGAACAAAAGCACGGTTGTGTTATCCAACGGTTTGGAAATGAAAAAGGGCGATAAAATCAATCCTTATTCGTATGCCGAAAAGTTGCAGGAAACAATGATTCAAAAGGCAATCAAGCATCATTTTGAAATTGAAAAACAACTCTTAACAAGAGAAGTAAAAATTAAACCATTAACGCTTTTCTTTATAGATAATATTGACGAATACCGAAACAAAGACGGATATATCCGCAAAACTGTAGAACAATACATTGAAGCAGAAATAAAAGAACTTTTGAAAACCGAAAAGGATATTTTTTACAAATCATACCTTGAAAAAACGTTAATTGATGTTTCTGCAACACACGCAGGTTATTTCTCCAAAGACAATACAGAAAAAGACGAAGCCATTGAAAAAGAAATAAACGAAATTTTGCACGACAAACAAGCAATGCTTGATTTAGAAAATCCAAGACGATTCATTTTTTCTAAATGGACTTTACGTGAAGGATGGGACAATCCCAATGTTTTTCAGATTTGTAAACTCCGAAGCAGTGGTAGTGAAATATCAAAATTACAGGAAGTTGGTCGTGGTTTGCGTTTACCAGTAAATGAATACGGCAATCGTGTAAAAGACGAACAATTTTATCTCAACTACTTTGTGGACTTTACAGAAAATGATTTCGTAGATAAACTCGTAAATGAAATCAATCAGAAATCAGGTGCAATCTCAATAGAACAAATTCCTGACAAACTTTCTGATATAATGATTAAGAAAATTTGCGAACTATACGAAACGACAGAAGATAAACTATTAGAAGTTTTGGATTCAAACAATGTAGTTACAAGAACAAATTCATTTAAAACTGGTGGCTTCGATTATATTAAGCAAAACTATCCGCGAATTTTTGAAGGCGTTAATTCTAACAAAGTTCGCAAAGCTACAGACCCGAAAAAGAAAGTTGTTGTAAGAACAGAGAAATACCAAGAGCTTAAAGACCTTTGGGAAAAACTAAACGAAAAGGTAATTCTGGAATACAAGTTTGACAATGAAGCAGGATTTAAAACACTGTTTACAGACTTTTTAAAAGAACAAAAAGACGATTTCACTTCAGACGGAATAAACGAAAGAATTTCAAAAATTGAAATCAAAGACAATAAGGCAGTTGCAAACGAACCTGAATCGGTTTACAACCGAAAGACTGCAACCATTTCAATAATGAAATACAGCGATTTTCTTATAGAACTTTCAAAAATCTTAAACATAAATATCAAGACACTTCATCAATCAATCATTTATGCAGGCACAGATATAAACAAATACCTTAATCAAAAAACGCTTCGAGTTATTAAACAAAACTTCGACCATTACTTAATGGCAAATGCTATTGACAAATTCAGCATTGAGTATAAAAAAGTTTCAAACAACATTCATCCAACCAAACTGACAGATGAGAAAGGAAATGTGCTAAAAGAAATTTCCGCTTCTGATGTTGGAGTTTTGTTTACTGACGAAGGCGTTGCTAAAACATACCTTTTAGATGAGTTGTATTATGATTCAGACTTAGAGAAAACAAATATAAAAACCGATATCAAGGAAGTAATTGTATTTACAAAGATTCCTAAGAATTCAATAAAAATACCGGTTGCAGGTGGCAAAAGCTATTCGCCTGACTTTGCATATGTATTAAAATTCAAAGACGGTGAGCAAAAACTTCATTTCATTGTTGAGACAAAAAATGTAAAAAGCGAAGAAGGTCTAAGAGATGAAGAAAAATATAAAATAAAACACGCTGAAAAATTCTTTGCCGGCAAAGTTAAAATAGAGTTCTGTACGCAGTTTAGTAATAACAAAATAGTTGACTTAATAAAAAATATTTCAGTTAATGAATAATCCGACACCAATAAGCCAACGCATTTTGCAAGCACATTGCCAAAGCCGCACAAGCCAACGCTACAACCAAAGCTTTGTCAAAGAGCTTGCAAATCCAACGCACAACCGACTGACAGACAGGACGAAAGAAGAACACCGAACCGATAACACGGGTTTTGCAAAAGTGGCGGTTCAGTGCTCCGCAGACACATTTGTGGTTAATCAAAGTGCAGTTCTCCGCATCAACATTTGTGATGAAAATCGCCACCTTCGCTAAGCCCCAAACCGTTGCGAAAGTGCTACTTAGAATAGCCATAAAAATTAAAAAGCGCCAAAAGGCGCTTTCTTATTTATTTTACCAAAACCCGCCATCCAAATTTATCTTCAGATTGGTTGGTTTGAATATCGGTTAAATATTTTTTCAATTTCAAAGCGTAACTATCGTTTGGTATTGGGGTTTCGTAAGCTTCATCTTTATATTTAAAGCCTAAAACAGGACTGATAACCGCCGCGGTTCCTGCTCCAAAAATCTCTTTTAAAGAACCATCTTTAGCCGTTGCAATCAATTCCGATACGGTAACATAGCGCACCTCAACTTTATAACCCTTTGATTGAGCCAGCGTAATAAGACTTTTTCGCGTTACACCATCTAAAATGCGTTCGCTGGTTGGAGCGGTAAATAAAGTATCGTTAATTCTAAAAAAAACATTCATAGCACCAGCTTCTTCAAGGTTTTGATGCGAACAAGCATCGGTCCAAATAACCTGTTGCAAGCCTTCTTTGTGAGCCAATTCTTGTGGATAAAACTGCCCTGCATAATTTCCGGCAGCCTTGGCATAACCCGTACCGCCATTAGCAGAACGGCTAAATTGATCAGCAATTCTAACACGAACTTCGCCGTTAAAATATGCTTTGGCAGGAGAGCAGATAATCATAAATTTATAGTCGCTTGAAGGTCCGGCCGAAACACCAGATTCTGTTGCAATGGCAAAAGGTCTCAAGTATAAAGAATTGCCTTCACCGGGTTTTATCCAGTCTTTTTCTAAATTCACTAATGTTTTTAAACCTTCTATAAAGTAGTTAGCAGGAAATTGTGGCATCGCCAAACGCTCTAAAGATTTATTGATGCGTTTTTGATTTTCGTCGGGTCTAAATAACCAAATTTGATCTTGCGCATCGCGATAAGCCTTCATGCCTTCAAAACAGGCTTGCCCATAGTGAAAAACCTTGGCGGATGGTGGTAGTGAAATATTGTGGTAAGGCACTATTTTGGGTTCACCCCAAGCGCCATTTTTATAATCGCATTCAAACATATAATCGGTAAAAACACTGCCGAAGGTAAGTTTGCTAAAATCTACCTCGTTAATTTTTGATTTTTTGATTTTTTCGATGGTAATATTTTGAGATATCATAACTAAATTTTATTCAAACAAAGGTAAAAATATTTAACTTATTTTTGTGTGGTAAATAGTCTTTTCTAATGAATTTAAAGAATTTAATAAATCATTAAGGTTCATTTTTAAAAACTGTTAATTTGTTAAATTAATGTTTAAATTATTTTTAATTCACTTATAAAATTGCAGCGAAAAATAATTATAACCGATGATGGTTCTACCAGTTTAGAATTGTTTAAGGTCAAAGAGCATTACCATTCTACTTTTGGAGCCATTCAAGAAGCGCAATTTGTTTATCTAAAAAACGGACTCGACTATTTTATAACAACGCATCAGGCAAAATCGGTTTCAATTTTAGAGATGGGATTTGGCACAGGACTCAATGCTTTTATGAGTTTTTTATACCTTAAAAAAAATAAAATTGAAGCCAATTATATTGGTATTGAGGCTTTTCCGCTTAACGCAGATGAAGTATCGCAACTCAATTATGTTCAGCAATTAAAGGCAACAGCATGTGCTTCCATTTTTGCCGATTTTCATCTGATAAAACCAAATATACCAACACAACTCACGTCAAACTTTAACCTGAAGGTAATTACAAATCCCCTTGAAAAATTTGTGGCTTTAAGCCAATTTGACCTCGTTTATTTTGATGCCTTTAGTCCCGATATTCAACCTGAATTGTGGGCCGAAATTATTTTTACCAAAATGTTTAAAGCCCTAAAACCGAACGGAATTTTGGTAACCTATTCCGCTAAGGGCAGTGTTCGTAGGGCCATGCAAAATGTTGGTTTTATTGTAGAACGCTTGCCAGGACCTCCGGGAAAACGTGAAATGTTGCGCGCCACAAAACCTTAACTTTAAGAATAAACGACTATCTTTGAATGATAAAATTTATTTAAAATGGAATTTAATCGCATTCACAAGCGCAAACAACCCAATAACAAAAGAGTGATTTTACTTTTTGCAATTCTAATTGTAGTAGTTGGCTTGTTATATTTTATGGACGAATTAATGGCATTAGTATTTAATTAAAGCGTATGTTTTTTAAAAAAGACAAGTCCTCATCGGCAAAAAGTGAGCTTATAGAACAGTATAAAAACCACGTTTCTTCTGGTAAAGTCGATTTTTTTAAAAAATACGATATGGATTTTGTTATGGGTCGTCGCCAAGGTCCTTGGCTATACGATATCGACGGCAAAAAAAAACTCTTTAACCTGCATTCAAATGGCGGTGTTTTTAACTTAGGACATCGCAATCAAGAACTGGTTGATTTATTAAAAGAAAACCTTGATTTTTATGACATTGGCAATCACCATTTAATAAGCAAACCCAGAGCCGAACTGGCTTCTTTGATTGCCGATTTAATGCCAGGCAATTTGAATTATACTATTTTTGGCGTGAGCGGTGGCGAAGCCATTGACACGTCTCTTAAAATTGCACGCGCTTTTACCAAACGCAAAAAAATCATTTCTGTTCAGGGCGGTTATCATGGGCATACCGGATTGTCTTTGCAAACAGGCGATGCCAAATACCGAACGCCTTTTTTATTTGATTCACCCGATTTTATACAAGTGCCTTTTAATGACTGCAAAGCCATTGAAAATGCACTAGATATTGAAGTTGCCGCAGTTATTTTAGAAACCATTCCCGCCACTTTGGGAATGGTATTGCCACAAAAAGGCTATTTAAAAACCGTAAAAGATTTGTGTGAAAAAAACAAGAGCCTGTTAATTTTAGACGAAGTACAAGCTGGTTTGAGCAGAACCGGCAAACTTTGGGCTTTCGAGCATTTTGACCTTGTGCCCGATATGGTAGTTTTAGCAAAAGGCTTATCAGGTGGAATTTATCCCATTACGGCTACCGTAATTGACCAAAAATTGGAAAGCGTTTTTCACAAAGATCCTTTTATACACATCTCAACTTCAGGTGGTTCAGAATTGGGCTGTGTGGTAGCCAAAAAAGTTTTAGAAATAAGCGCCAATTCAAATTTTTTAAAAAAGGTAAATACCTTAGCGGAATTGTTTTCGTCCGAATTACAAAATCTACAAAAAAAACACCCCAAATTTTTTAGAGGTATTAGGCAAAAAGGACTGATGATGGGTTTAGAATTAAAGGATGATTTAGCAGGACCCATACTCACCAAAACTGCCTTTGACAATGATTTATTATTGATTTATGCCAATAATGACCCCTCGGTAGTGCAATTTTTACCGCCCTTAATTATGGAACAAAAAGATATTGAATTTGTAATCACCCAGCTTGACAAAGCCCTAAAAGAAGCCAAAATTTTACATCCCATTTTGAAGTTAAAAACAACAGCACAGTCGTTGTTTAAATTGTAATTATGCAAATTAACCCAACATTGATTCAAGATTTTGAGTGTGGTTTAAATCCACAATATCCCGAAAAATCTACCATTCCGGCAACGATTGTCGGCTTTGGTGAAATTTCGTCTATATTTAAAATAAATCCATACCATGACTGGGTTTTTAAGCGGCTACCTCTGTTCAATACAACCGCACAGGCAATACAATATATTGAAAAATACAAACTTTATACGGCGTATTTAAAGCAAGCCGGACTAAGTTTGCCTTTAGATGACACCTTTGTAATTTCCTCAAAAAAAGTGGTTTTGTATGTGGCGCAAAAGGCTTTAAATAAGGTGGATTTATGTCAAAATAAGCTCCATTCCCTTCCCGCTAAGGAGGTGATAATGATGCTAGAATCCATTTTTATAGCGATAAAAAAGCTAGCCGACTTTAACAAAAATGGCAATTCAGTTTTGTTGTCAATTGACGGCCAAGTGTCAAATTGGGCTTTGGTAGAAAATAACTTGTTTTATTTTGATACGAGCACGCCACTTTTTAAAATTAACGGTGCCGAACAAATGAATCCGGAGTTGTTGTTAAACAGCACTCCAAAAGCCTTGCGTTGGATTATTAGTTTGTTTTTTTTGAAGGAAGTGATGAATCGGTATTATGATTTAAGGTTGATTTACATTGATTTGATTGCGAACCTTTATAAAGAGCAGACGCCAGAATATATTGTGCCCGCTATTAATTTAGCAAATAATCTGTTGCCAAAATCAATTAAAAAAATTACCAAGTTAGAAGTGGCCAAATACTATAAAAATGACAAACTGATTTGGCGCTTATTTTTAAGCTTTCGCCGGATAGACCGCTGGTTTAGCAAGAATATTTTAAGGAAACAATATGAATTTATTTTGCCCGGAACCATAAAACGTTAACCTATGTGTGACACTTTTATAGCTTTGCCAAATGCCACTAGTGATGGCTCCGTTATTTTCGGTAAAAACAGCGATCGCGAAGCAAATGAAGCGCAACTTATTGAATACCATCCCTCAAAATTATTTCCAAAATTTACAAAGTTACAGTGCACGTATCTTAACATTCCGCAGGTAGAAAAAACAAATGCGGTAATTATTAGTCGCCCTTTTTGGATGTGGGGCGCTGAGATGGGTGTTAATGAACACGGTGTTGTTATTGGCAATGAGGCTGTTTTTACAAAAATTAAAGTTGAAAAATCAAACGTTTTAACGGGAATGGATTTGTTGCGGCTGGCTTTAGAACGCGCAGATTCAGCGCTAAGCGCAAAGCAAAAAATAATTGATTTGATGAATGAATTTGGGCAGGGCGGCATTGGTGGCTATCAGGATATGAATTTTAAATATCACAACAGTTTTTTAATTGCCGATAAGTCAGAAGCTTGGGTTTTAGAAACTGCCGGAAAGTATTGGGCAACTAAAAAAGTAACTGACTTTTATGCCATTAGCAACGGTTTAACCATAACCGATGATTTTGATGAGATACACCCCAAAGCCATTGACTTTGCTACAAAAAAGGCTTGGGTTAAAGATACTTTTAGTTTTTCTTCGGCCTTTTCCGATTATTTATATACCAACCTTTCGGGATGTAAAAGCAGACAAAATAAAGCAAAGATGCTTTTAAAAACTAATTATTTTAAGATGGATGTACCCTTAGCAATGGCACATTTAAGAACCCATGATGAGGGCGATTTTTCGCCTTCAAAAGCATTGATTGGAAAAAGTATTTGTGCCCACGTAGCCAACTCAGTTACGCGCAATGCCTCGCAAACAACGGGTTCAATGATTGTTCATTTAACTTTAGAGAAACCAACGGTTTGGGTAACTGCAACGGCTGCACCCTGTTTGTCGGTTTTCAAACCCTTGTGGTTTACCGGAATGGTGCTTCCAGATTTAGGGCCAAAACCCGAAGCTTTGTTTAATAAAGAATCATTTTGGTGGAAAAATGAATGTGTGCACCGTCAAATTTTAAAGGATTTTAAAAATAGGGCTGCAATCATCATCCCCGAAAGGGAGCAGTTGGAAGCACGCTTATTAAAAAATGTGTATCACGAAAAAAAGAAGACCTTTTTTGAAACCAAAATCGCCTTTGAAGAGCACTGGAAATTGTTAGATCTATGGCTTACGGCAATTGAAAAATTACCTATAAAAAAGTCACCAAACCTGTTTTATAAAGCTTATTGGAAACATTTAAATAACAAAGTGGGTATCAAAATTTAGTCGTTTAACAAACTCCAAAGTTTGTCTTTTAGTTTTGTTAACCCTTTATTTGCTAGCGAAGAGATAAATAAATGAGGTAAATCATTGGGCAAAGTAGCTTCAATTTCAGATTTTAATTCGTCGTCGAGCATATCTGATTTTGAGATGGCTAACAAGCGGTTTTTATCTAGCAATTCAGGATTGTGAAGTTTGAGTTCATTTAGCAAAATGTGATATTCTTTAGAAATATCGGCACTATCGGCAGGCACTAAAAATAGCAAAATTGAATTGCGCTCAATATGACGTAAAAATCGAAGACCCAAACCTTTGCCTTCGGCTGCCCCTTCAATAATACCAGGTATATCGGCCACCACAAACGATTGAAAATTGCGATAGGCCACAATTCCTAAATTGGGTTTAAGGGTGGTAAAAGGATAATCGGCAATTTTTGGTTTGGCAGAGGTAATGACCGAGAGTAAAGTTGATTTTCCGGCATTAGGAAAACCTACCAAACCCACATCGGCTAAGACTTTTAGCTCCAACAAAAACCAATTTTCAAGACCTGGCATTCCGGGTTGAGAAAAGCGTGGTGTTTGATTGGTAGAAGTTCTAAAATGCCAGTTTCCTAATCCGCCCATACCACCTTTTAGCAAGATTTTTTCTTCGCCATTTTCGGTAATTTCTAAAATTATTTCGTTTGTTTCGGCATCTCTAACAATGGTTCCCAAAGGAACTTCTATATATTTATCTTCACCATCGGCACCTGTACTGGTATTTTTACTGCCACTACCGCCGTGACCTGCTCGAGTATGTTTGTTGAATTTTAAATGGAACAAAGTCCATAAGTTAGCACTACCTCTTAGGATAACGTTTCCACCACGTCCACCGTCACCGCCATCGGGACCGCCTTTTTCTATAAATTTTTCGCGATGTAAATGTGTTGAACCCGCACCGCCATTGCCCGATTGCGCGTATATTTTTACAAAGTCAACAAAATTACCTTCGGTCATAATTAATTTTTAAAAGATTAAAGTGAATCGATTGCTTTTCGCAAACGGTCGGTAATTTCTTCAATGGAACCAACGCCATTAATGCCAATAAATTTATGTTGAGCAGAATAGTAATCTACTAAAATGGCTGTTTTTGTTTCGTATTCATTAAAGCGGTTTCTGATTTTTGCCTCGTCTTGATCATCAGGTCTGCCGCTGGTTAAACCTCGGTTTAACAAGCGTTCAACTAATAATTGTTCTGGAACTTCGAGGGCAATCATCGCGCTAATAGGGGTGCCTTTAGCGTTTAAAAAGTTGTCTAATGCAGTGGCTTGTGAGGAAGTTCTTGGAAAACCATCAAAAATAAATCCTTTAGCATGGGGATGTTTATCAACTTCGTCTTTAAGCATATCTATGGTAACCTTATCGGGAACCAAATCGCCTTTATCCATATAAGATTTTGCTAGCAAACCGAGTGCTGTATTGCCTTTGATGTTATTTCTAAACACATCGCCTGTTGAAATGTGAATTAAATGATAAAGTGTTTTTAAAAAATCGGCTTGAGTGCCTTTGCCTGCACCAGGAGGCCCAAAAAGAACAATATTTTTCATGAATTGGCAGTTTTTAATTGGTATATATCTGGTAAATTTCTTCCAAGTCCGTCGTAATCTAAACCGTAGCCTACAATAAATTTATTGGGAATGGATAACCCAATATAATCAATGTTTAAATCCTTTTTAAAGACATCGGGTTTAAAAAATAAGGTAGCAATTTTTAGGGCTTTAACCTCTTTATCTTCAAAGATTCTAAAAATTTCTTCAAGCGTATTTCCAGTATCGATAATATCTTCTAAAATCACGACTGTTTTACCCTTTAAATTTTCTTGTAAGCCTACTAATTCTTTAATTTTTCCTGTAGAAGCAGTGCCTTGATAGGAAGCCAATTTAACAAAAGAGACCTCACAATTGTTTTTATACTGACGGATAAAATCGGCAATAAACATAAAAGAGCCGTTTAAAATTCCAATAAAAATGGGCTGTTCATCTTTTAAATCTGATTCAATTTGAGTAGCCATTTTTTTTATGGCCTTAGCAATTTGGGTAGATTCTATAAAAGGGATGAAATAATTATTGTGAAGTTTAATAGCGTTCATCTGGTTTAGCTTTATGCAAATTAACAAAAAAACCGCCTCATTTAGAGACGGTTTTTAGATAATTTTTTTAAATTATTTTTTTTCTGGATTTGTTTTTTTTGAGGTGAGAAACATCATAGGTGTTGCGATGAAAAGGGATGAATAAGTACCTACAACAATACCCACAATTAAAGCAAACATAAATCCGCGAATGGTATCACCAGCATTTATAAACATTGCCACTAAAACGAGTAAGGTTGTGGCAGAAGTGTTAATGGTTCGGCTCAAGGTGCTGCTTAACGCTTTATCAATTAAGGTTTCTTGTTCCCAATTAGAGCCGTGTAAATGTTCGAATTCTCTAATTCTATCAAAAATGATTACGGTATCATTTAAAGAGTAACCGATTACCGTTAATATGGCGGCAATAAAAGATTGGTCTATTTCTAAATCGAAAGGTAAGAATTTGTAAAATACTGAGAACACACCTAACACAATAAACGCATCGTGAAATACAGCGATAACGGCACCAAAACCAAATTGCCATTTTTTAAAGCGAACAAAAATATACAAAAATACCACAACCAATGAGCCTAGTATTGCCCAAAGTGCATCTTTTTTAATGTCGTCGGCTATGGTAGGACCTACTTTTACCGATTGCATCACACCTAGTTTTTGCTCAGAATCGCCACCTGGTTTAAATTGGTCAATATTCATACCGTCGGGTAAGAAAGTTTTTAAACCGTCAAATAATTTTTGTTGCACTTCATCATCGGCCTCCAATCCATTTTGGTCAACGTGATATTTGGTAGTAATTTTTAACTGGTTGGTTGCACCAAAAGTTTTAACTTCGGGAGCACTACCAAACACATCTTTTAGGGCGTTGCTAACCTCTGGACCACTAACTGGTTTTTCAAAACGAACGGTATAAGTTCTACCGCCTTTAAAATCGACGCCATAATTTAAACCGTTAGTAATTAGCGAACCAATGCCTATTAATAATAGTGTGCTAGAGATAATAAAGGCTATTTTACGTTTTCTTAAAAAAGTGAAATCTAAGTTCTTAAACCAATTTCTGGTAATTTTAGTATCAAAAGTCAAGGTTCTATCCTTTTTCATATACTGCTCAATCATCAATCTTGAGACGAAAATGGCGGTAAATAAAGAGGTAATTATACCTATCATTAAGGTTGTAGCAAAACCTTTAATAGGACCTGAACCAAAAATGAATAAGATAATACCTGTTAAAAAGGTGGTAATATTGGCATCGAGTATTGATGATAATGCGCCACTAAAACCATCGTTTATAGCTTCTTTTGCACCTTTACCTTTAATAAATTCTTCTTTAATACGCTCGTAAATTAACACGTTTGCATCTACAGCCATACCAAGGGTTAAAACAATACCGGCAATACCGGGTAGCGTTAACACAGCTCCAAATCCGGTAAGAACCCCAAAAAGATACAAAATGTTGGTAACTAAGGCAACATCGGCAAAAACACCTGCTTTGCCATAGTATAAAGCCATCCACAATAAAATAAGGGCTAAAGCAATTAAGAATGAATTAATACCGCTGTCAATGGCTTCTTGACCTAATGAAGGCCCTACAATTTCTGATTGAATAATTTGCGCGGGAGCAGGTAATTTTCCGGCTTTTAACACATTGGCTAAATCTTGTGCTTCGTTAATGGTAAAGTTTCCCGAAATTGAAGTACGACCACTAGTAATGGCGTCGTTAACGCGTGGTGCGGTATAAACAAAATTGTCTAACACCACAGCGACAAATTTTCCAACATTATCGGTAGTCATTTTACCCCAAAGTTTAGAACCTTTGCTGTTCATTGACATGCTTACTTCAGGATTCGCGCCAAACTGATCAAATGCTTGTTGCGCATCGTTAATAACGTCGCCTTCAATTGGAGCTTGGTCTTCGCGATTAGATTTTATGGCGTATAAATAAATAACTTCAGTGTCGGTTACAGGTTTGGCATCCCATAAAAACTTAACATATTTCATGTCTTCGGGCAAGAGGGCTCTTATTTGAGATAAGGCTAAGTATTTGTTTACTTTGGCAGTATCGGATAAGGCAGATGTTCCAATTCTCGAACTTATTTGATTGTCGTTTTGAGGAATGCTTGGATAAAAAACAGCGAATAGGGGATTTTGTTTTTTTGAATTTGTAGAGTCTTTTACTTCCCCTAAAAGGTTGTCAATTTTAGATCTTGTAGAATCTTGTGCTTTATTATCGGTAGTTAAAACACTATCTTTTTCATTTTGAGCTAAAAGCGTATTGGCTTGGATAAAAAAGTTAGCCATTTCTTGGTTAGAATAAACTTCCCAAAATTGCAATTCGGCAGTGCTTTGCAATAGTTTTTTAACACGGTCAATATCTTTTGCCCCCGGCAATTCAATAAGAATTCTTCCTGATTGAGCTACGCGTTGAATGTTTGGTTGGGTTACACCAAATTTATCAATACGACTTCTCAAAACTTCGAAGGCTGTTTTTATGGAACCGTCAACTTCATTAGTTAGAATTGGTTGAACTTCCTTATCAGTCATACTGAAGTTAATTTTGTCGCGCAAAGCCTTGTTTCCAAATATTCTAGGATCACTTAACTTAATGGTGCCATTGCTTTCTTTTTCAAAAGCTTCAAAAAACAAGGTAATGTAATTGCTGTTGCTTTCTTTTTGAGCTATTGTTGCGGCTATTAAAGCTTTGTTAAAAACAGGTTCTTTAGAATTGTTTGATAAACCCATTAAGATATCTCTCACCGAAACCTCTAAAATGGCGTTGATACCTCCTTTTAAGTCTAAGCCTAAATTAATTTCTTTTGCTTTAATTTCGTTATAAGTAAATTTGGCAATACCAAGATTTACAACGGGTTTGTTAGCAACTGAATCAAAATAAGCGCGTTCTTTTATGGCGTCATTATTGGCGTATGTGGCTGCTTTTTGTTCAACATCTTTGGCAAACCAAGTAAAGGATAATTGGTAAACACATACTAATCCGAAAAGGATGGCAAATAATCGTATAAGTCCTTTATTTTGCATTATATTTTATATTTAAGTAGGGCGTTAATTTTTAAACGTGCAAATATAGTATTTCAATAATGATTTGGCAAATTAATGCTAAGGATTTTAAAATCACAAAAAACAAATCGCAAATGACAAACCACAAAAAGCAAATGACACTATTTAAAATTCAAAATTCAAATTCTTCATTCATAATTCTCAAAGTCCTTTAAAATTTGGTCAAAGGCTTTGTTTACCGAAATCAATTCGTTTGAAGTGACTAGTTTTAAACGGTAATCTTTAAAATGAGGAAGTCCTCTAAAATAGTTACTATAATGGCGACGCGTTTCCATAATGCCAACAATTTCATTGCCTTTCCAGTCAATTTCCATTTGTAAATGGCGGCGCGCCATATCAACGCGTTGCGCGATGCTAATTTCGGGGAGGTGTTTGCCCGTTTCAAAAAAATGTTTAACTTGTTTAAAAAACCAAGGATTACCAATACTTGCTCGGCCAATCATAGCGCCATCTAAGCCAAATTTATCGCGCATTAAGGCGGCTTTTTCGGGCGAATCTACATCGCCATTTCCAAAAATAGGAATGTGCATGCGCTGGTTGTTTTTTATCGCAGCTATTGGTGACCAGTCGGCAGCACCTTTATACATTTGTGCGCGTGTGCGTCCGTGAATGGAAATGGCTTGAGCACCCGCATCTTGAAGACGCTCAGCAACTTCTAAAATTTTTATAGAAGCCTCGTCCCAGCCTAGGCGGGTTTTTATAGTTATGGGTAATTTGGTGTGATTTACCATTGCTTTGGTAAGGCTTACCATTAAATCAATGTCTTTTAAAATACCCGCACCAGCGCCTTTGCTAACGACTTTTTTTACCGGACAGCCAAAATTAATATCAATAATATCGGGCTTAGATTGCTCAACAATCTCAACCGTTCGCAACATCGATTCTAAATTTGCGCCGAATATTTGAATGCCAACCGGACGTTCTTTTTCGTAAATATCCATCTTTTTAACACTTTTAGCAGCGTCGCGAATCAAGCCTTCTGACGAAATAAATTCTGTAAAAACCACGTCGGCTCCTTGTTCTTTGCAGAGCGCTCTAAATGGCGGGTCGCTCACGTCTTCCATCGGCGCAAGCAAAAGCGGAAATTTACCTAATTCTATGTTAGCAATCTTTACCATAAGGGGCTACAAAAGTATTTAAATTTGGCGAAACCTTTGAGGTTTTATAAAGTGAATGATTCAATGGCTGGCTTTTACTTTGTTTAACAATGGTAAATGGCTTTGTGCGCTACTTTTAGTTCTTTGAGCGTTATTTTTGGCATTTCAAAATCTTATTTTTGAAATCAAAAAATTAAATGAAAAATTACTATAAATATTCAGCGCTTGTTTTTTTGTTTTTGAGTTGCAAAGAAGCCATTAAAAAAGAAAACTATCAGGCGACTTCGGGCGCAACTAAAATTGTAAACCTCACCATTTATCCGCAAGAGCGTCATTTTACGAATGTAAAACAGCTCACTTTTGGTGGTGATAATGCCGAAGCTTATTGGAATAGCAAAGGTGATGCGCTTGTTTTTCAAGCCACAAATAAAGCTTGGGGCATAACGTGCGACCAAATTTATACCCTGTTTTTATCAGATGATTTAAGTCATGGAAAAATTCCACAATTAATAAGCAATTCACAGGGCCGAACGACTTGCAGTTATTTTATGCCAGGTGATTCGGTAATTGTTTATGCCTCAACTTATAAAGCCGATGCAAACTGTCCGCCTGTGCCAAAAAAGGAAGATTATGATAATAAATACATTTGGCCCGTTTATGCCGGATTTGATATTTATTTAGCCGATAAAAAAGGAAATCAGTTAAAACAATTAACCGCCACTGCCGGCTATGATGCCGAAGCAACCGTTTCACCAAAGGGCGATAAAATGGTTTTTACTTCGATGCGCTCAGGCGATTTAGAATTATATACCATGAATATAGATGGAACAAATGTTAAACAAGTAACCAATGAATTAGGCTATGATGGCGGTGCGTTTTTTTCGCCCGACGGCACAAAATTAATATTTAGAGCTTCAAGACCTAAAACACCCGAAGCAATAAAAATCTATAAAGATTTATTGACAAAAGGCGTGGTGATGCCAACCAATATGGAATTGTTTACCTGCAATGTTGACGGGACTAATTTAAAACAAATTACACAACTTGGAAGCGCCAACTGGGCACCATTTTTTCATCCTTCAGGCAAAAAAATAATTTTTTCATCCAATCACAAAACAAAGCAAAGTTTTAATCTGTTTATGATTAATATCGACGGAACGGGTTTAGAACAAATAACTTACGACAATGTTTTTGATGCTTTTCCCATGTTTTCGCCCAACGGAAAAAAAATTGTTTTTTCTTCTAATAGAAACAATAACGGCACACATGACACCAATTTATTTGTAGCCGATTGGGTGGATTAGGGTTCGCAATTTGAAGTCCAGGATTAAAAATTTGAAGTTGAGTATTAGAAATTTTCAAAATTAAATAGGGCTATCTAAAATTATTAAATATTCATCAGTCAATATCCATCCTTCAAAATTTCAAAGTTCAAATCCCCAAAATTAGCACGCTAATTTTCACTATCTTGCCACCCTTTTAAAGGATTATGAAAAACATACGAAACTTTTGTATTATAGCACATATAGATCACGGTAAGAGTACTTTAGCCGATCGTTTGTTGGAGTTTACGCATACCATTACCGATCGCGAAAAGCAAGATCAATTGCTAGACAATATGGATTTAGAGCGTGAGCGAGGTATCACCATTAAAAGTCATGCCATTCAGATGGATTATGAGCAAGATGGTGAAAAGTATGTTTTAAATTTGATAGATACACCCGGCCACGTCGATTTTTCTTATGAAGTTTCGCGTTCAATCGCTGCTTGTGAAGGCGCTTTGCTTATTGTAGATGCCGCACAAAGTATTCAGGCACAAACCATTTCTAATTTATACTTAGCCTTAGAGCACGATTTAGAAATTATCCCCGTATTGAATAAAGTTGATTTGCCTAGTGCAAATCCCGAAGAGGTAACCGATGATATTGTAGCACTTTTAGGTTGCAAACCCGAAGAAGTGATTAGAGCCAGCGCCAAAACCGGATTGGGCATTTCTGAAATTTTGCACGCCATTATTGAAAAAATACCCGCACCAAAAGGAGACGAAATGGCGCCTTTACAAGCGTTGATTTTTGATTCCGTTTACAATTCTTATCGCGGTGTTGAAACCTATTTTAGAGTCTTTAATGGAGAAATTAAAAAGGGTCAGCGCGTGCAGTTTATGGCAACCAAAAAGGAATATTTAGCCGACGAAGTGGGTACTTTAAAATTGGTGCAAGTCGCTAAAAAGAGTATCAAAGCCGGAGATGTTGGCTACTTAATTACGGGTGTTAAAACGGCTAGCGAAATAAAAGTTGGCGACACCATAACCGACGCCTTAAACCCAAATAAAAATGCCATTGATGGATTTGAAAACGTAAAACCCATGGTGTTTGCCGGAATTTATCCTATTGAAACTGAAGAATATGAAGAGCTTCGCACTTCTATGGAAAAATTGCAACTAAACGATGCTTCGTTAGTGTTTACGCCCGAAAGTTCGGCTGCTTTAGGTTTTGGATTTAGATGCGGATTTTTAGGAATGTTGCATCTCGAAATTATACAAGAACGCTTAGAACGTGAATTTAATATGGTGGTAATCACTACCGTTCCCAATGTATCGTATCACGCGTTTACCAACAAACATCCCGATGTGGCGCTTATTGTAAACAATCCTTCCGATTTGCCCGAACCTTCAAAACTAAATCGCGTTGAAGAACCTTATATCAAAGCAAGTATCATAACCAAGTCTGATTATATTGGTGCAATTATGGGTTTATGTATCGAAAAGCGCGGTCAAATTACCAACCAATCTTATTTAACGCCCGAGCGTGTTGAATTGACTTTTGACATGCCCTTATCGGAGATTGTATTTGATTTTTATGACCGTTTAAAAACAGTTTCAAAAGGTTATGCGTCTTTTGATTACCATCCACTCGGTTTTAGAGCTTCAAAATTGGTAAAAGTCGATATTCTGTTAAACGGCACTTTAGTCGATGCCTTATCGGCTTTATTGCACACCGATAATGCTTATGGAATTGGCAAAAAGATATGTGAAAAATTGCGCGGACTAATACCGCGTCAACAATTTGACATTCCAATTCAAGCGGCTATTGGCGCTAAAATTATTTCGCGCGAAACTATAAAAGCCTTGCGAAAAGATGTAACCGCTAAATGTTATGGTGGTGATGTTTCAAGAAAACGGAAACTTTTAGAAAAACAAAAGAAAGGTAAAAAGCGCATGCGCCAAGTGGGGAACGTAGAAATTCCGCAGGAAGCTTTTATGGCTGTGCTAAAGTTAAATGATTAAGTTTTTCTTTATATTATTAATAAGGAGAATAATTGGGTTATGTGCATAAAAAAAGCCCCGATTTTTTGAGGCTTTTTAAAAATAAAATTGGTTGATTTTGGGTATTATTTTCCGTGAAGCCAAACTTTTTTGGACATCAAGTCTTTTTCAGATTCAACATGCGCATCATCAGATACACAACAGTCAACTGGACAAACAGAAGCGCATTGAGGCTCATCGTGAAAACCTTTACATTCTGTACATTTTTCGGTTACAATAAAGTAAAATTCATCAGATTTGGGTGCGTGTTTTTCATCAGCATCCATATCAACACCAGCTAAAGTAGTTACATTGCCACTTAATGTAGTGTCATCAGATAAAGACCATTCTTCATCTGGTTCATAAATTGCGTGATTTGGACACTCAGAAATACAAGCATCGCAGTTTATACAATCTTCGGTTATTTTAATTGCCATAATGTTTAAGTTTATTATTAAATTGCTACAAATTTAAAAGATTTAGAAATACAAAATTCTGACATTTGTCATAATTTGAGAATAAAAGTAAGTTTATTTTTGTCAAAAATTATTTTAAATTTAAAAAATATTTAATTAACTATAATTTATTATATGGATACTCATAGCAAAACCCCGCAAAGCACCGAAAACATTGAACAGATTGAAGGTGTAGTCATTCGCTTTGTTGGAGATTCTGGTGATGGCATGCAGCTAACTGGAACGCAATTTACCGATACTTCTGCCATGTTTGGCAACGATATCGCCACATTTCCAAACTATCCTGCCGAAATTCGCGCCCCTCAAGGGAGCTTATACGGCGTTTCTGGATACCAAGTTCACATAGGAAGCAGTGAGGTTAGCACCCCTGGAGATGATTTAGATCTTTTGGTAGCTATGAATCCTGCAGGTTTAAAGACCAATATTGCTTCTTTAAAAGCTGGGCACATGGTTATTGTAGATTTGGATTCTTTTTCTAAAAAAAATCTAGAAAAGGCATTTTACGATACCAATCCACTCGAAGATGGCAGTTTAAATAATTACCGCGTTATTGAAGTTGATATGACCTCTTTAACAAAAGAATGTTTAAAAGATTTACCACTCGACAACAAAAGTGTTTTAAGAAGTAAAAATATGTTTGCTTTAGGTATGGTTTATTGGATGTATCACCGTTCAATGGAACATACATTAGATTTTTTTGCAAAGAAATTTAAAGGTAAAGAACTTTTAGCCGAAGCCAATACAAAGGTTTTAAAAGCGGGCTATTTTTATGCGGAAACGCTTGAATTGATTCCAAATTCTTACACCATTGCGCCCTCAAAAATGCCAAAAGGTATTTATAAAATTGTCAATGGAAATACAGCAACCGCTTGGGGTTTATTAGCCGCTTCCGAAAAGTCAGGTTTAGAATTGTATTTAGGATCTTATCCCATAACCCCAGCAACTGACATTTTACACGAACTGGTAAAACACCGCCATTTTGGTGTTAAAGCTTTTCAAGCAGAAGACGAAATTGCAGGTATTTGCTCGTCAATTGGCGCTTCTTTTGCAGGAGATTTGGCCGTAACAACAACATCAGGTCCAGGTTTAGCTTTAAAAGGTGAGGCCTTAGGTTTGGCAATGATTGAAGAATTACCATTAGTGGTAATTGACGTGCAACGTGGGGGGCCATCAACGGGCTTGCCAACAAAAACTGAGCAATCCGATTTATTGCAAGCTTTATTTGGCCGAAATGGTGAAAGTCCTGTAATTGTTGTGGCTGCAAGTACACCAGCCAACTGTTTTGACATGGCTTTTCAGGCCGCAAAATTAGCTGTTGAACATATGACTCCCGTTATTTTGTTAACCGATGGCTATATTGCTAACGGCTCTGAACCTTGGAAAATTAAATCGGTAAATGATTTAGAACCTATTAACCCACCAATATTAAAAGAAGCAACGCCTGATTGGCATCCTTACGCGCGTAACCAAGATTCTTTGGCGAGAAATTGGGCGATACCCGGAACAAAAGGTTTAGAACACCGCATTGGTGGTTTAGAAAAAGATAAAACTTCGGGTAATGTTTCTTATGACCCCGAAAATCACGAATTTATGACCGATATCAGGGCCGAAAAAGTAAAACGCGTTGCCAATTATATTCCCGAATTAACGGTTGATGGCGCTCAAGAAGGCGATTTACTGGTAGTAGGTTGGGGCGGAACTTATGGCAGTTTGCACTCTGCTGTAAAGGGAATTAGCGATGAAGGCTATAAAGTTGGTCATGTTCATTTTAACTATATCAATCCGATGCCAAAAAATACCGCTGCTGTTTTTGCAAAATTCAAACGCATTGTTGTGTGTGAACTAAATAAAGGTCAGATGGCTTATGTTTTAAGAGCAAATTATCCTCAATTTACTTATGTTCAATACAACAAAATTCAAGGTTTGCCCTTTTCGGTTGGAGACCTAAACAAAAAATTCAAAAATTTAATTGCTAATAACTAAAAAAATGGAAGATACTGCTATACAAAAATATACTTTTAAAGATTTTCAAAGCGATCAAGAAGTAAGATGGTGTCCCGGATGCGACGATTATGTTATTTTGAGGTCAATGCTTAAAGCCTTACCCGAGATGAATGTTAAAAGAGAAGACGTTGTTTTTATTTCTGGTATTGGTTGCTCTTCACGCTTTCCATACTATGTTAATTCCTATGGCATGCACAGTATTCACGGACGTGCACCTGGCATTGCAACCGGCGTTAAATTAGCAAATCCTAACTTAAGTGTATGGGTAATTACCGGTGATGGCGATTCAATGGCCATTGGTGGCAACCATTTTATTCACATGCTTAGAAGAAATATCAATTTAAATGTTGTTTTGTTTAACAATGAAATATATGGTTTAACAAAAGGACAATTTTCACCAACCTCTTTATTGGGGCAAAAAACAAAATCATCTCCTTATGGCAATACCCAACCTCCTTTTCAACCAGGCGAGTTAGCTATTGGCGCTCAAGCGCGATTTTTTGCCAGAATAGGTGGTAATAATCCTAAGGATATGAGTGATTTATTTGTTCAAGCCGAAAAATTTAAAGGCACTTCGCTTATTGAAGTCCTTCAAAACTGCGTTATTTTTAACGATGGTTGCTATACGCATTATACCGATAAAGAAGTAAAAGAAGACAAACAAATTTTTCTAGAACACGGCAAACCCATGATTTTTGGAAAGAATATGGATAAAGGATTGATGCTAAACGGTTTAAAATTAAAGGTTGTTACAATTGGCGAAGAAGGCATTACCAAAGAAGACCTATTAATTCACGACGCCAAAGAAAGCGATCCAACTTTACATCAAATGCTTATTAGGTCAACTTATCCATTGGCAACCGGAATCATTAGAAGTGTTGACGAACTGTCATTTGAAGATCGAGAAATGCAACTAACCGAACAGGTTAGAGCAAAATCACCCTTTAAAAAAGTAGATGATTTATTGTTCTCGGGAGAAACATACGAAGTGAAATAATAAAAATTTAAGTAGAAATGGGAACAGAAGCAATTATTGTTTTTATTCTGTCGGGAATTGTTTTAGTAGCTGGAGCAAATTTTTTATCGAATTTAATTTCGCATAAATCAGATAATCCACAAAAAAGAGATCCTTACGAATGTGGCATGGAAACCATCGGACCAACTTGGGTTCAATTTAAAGTAGGTTACTATTTATTTGCCATATTATTTTTAATATTTGATGTAGAAGTCGCATTTTTAGTGCCTTGGGCAGTTGTTTTTAAAACTGTAGGAACGGTTGCTTTAGTCGAAATATTAATATTTCTAATCATTCTAGGTTTGGGATTGCTATACGCCTGGAAAAAACAAGCATTAAAATGGGAGTAACAGAAGCACCAAAATTAGGTGAGGACTTTCCGGGAAAAGTTATTCCCGGCGGTAATGGTGGAAATATCGTTATCACCTCTTTAGATAAACTTATAAATTGGAGCCGCTCAAATTCACTTTGGCCCTTATATTTTGGAACCAGCTGCTGTGCCATCGAGATGATGCAAACAGGCGCTGCACGCCACGACTGGTCTAGGTTTGGATTTGAAGTAGCACGTCCTTCACCACGTCAAGCCGATTTAATTATCATTGCCGGAACAATTGTCAATAAAATGGCACCAGTTTTACGGAAACTTTACGATCAAATGGCCGAACCAAAATATGTGATTGCCATGGGTGCTTGTGCCACCTCGGGAGGTCCTTTTTATTATAACTCTTATTCAGTAATTAAAGGCGCTGATCACGTCATTCCAGTCGATGTTTATGTTCCTGGCTGTCCGCCAAGACCCGAAGCTTTGCTAGAAGGCATGTTTTTGCTACAAGAAAAAATTAGAAAAGAAAACATGAAGACCAAACAAAATCCCATTGATGGATTTGATGAAGGTCTTTAAATATTAAAAATATGTCTAATCAAGAAATACAAGAAAATCTTACCGAATTAAATCTTGGTATTGTATTTTCTGAAGAACCCGCTCAATATTTAACCTTAACTGTTCCCAAAGAAAACCTTCACTTTTTAATGAGTAAATTAAAATTGGTTAGGGAATTGTCTTTTGACTATTTGTTTTGCTTAACGGGCGTTGATTGGGGGTTAGAATTGGGTGTGGTTTATCATTTAGAATCTACCACACACCGCCATAATTTAGTGGTAAAAGTGATGACCTCTGATAGAGAAAACCCAGTATTCGACAGCGTACAAGATATTTGGCAAACTGCAAACTTTCACGAAATGGAAGTCTTTGATTTTTTTGGTATAAAATTCAATAATCATCCCAATTTAAAACGCTTGTTTTTGCCAAAAGATTGGACCGGTTATCCGTTAAGAAAAGATTATGACGACCCTATTAATATGATTATTAAATAATTTTTGGTATGATAACAACTAAAATCGAAGATCGTTTTAAAACCGAAGAGTATTTTATAAATATGGGTCCGCAACACCCTGCAACACACGGTGTTTTACGTCTTATATTGACCATTGATGGTGAAATTATTAAAAATGTAGAACCCGATTTAGGCTACATTCACCGCTCTATCGAAAAAATGTGTGAACGCGATAGTTACCAGCAAATAGTTCATTTGACCGATAGAATGGATTATTTATCGGCGCATATCAACAACGAAGCCGTTTGTTTGGTTGTTGAAAATGCTTTAGAATTAGAAGTTCCAGAACGCGTGAAAGTCATTCGGACTATTTTAGCCGAATTGACCAGAATATCATCACATGCTTTGTGGTGGGGCGTTATGGGAATGGATGTTGGCGCACTTACAACCTTTATGTATGCCTTTAGAGATCGTGAATTAATCAATGATATTTTTGAAGAAACTTGTGGCGCGCGTTTGACCATGAATTACAACATTCCAGGTGGTTTAATGTTCGATATTCATCCAAATTTTGTAAAACGCGTAAAAGATTTTATTGCAGAATTTAAAACCAAGTTGCCCGAATATGATACCTTATTAACTAACAATGTTATTTTTCAAAAACGCACAAAAGGAGTTGGCTTTTTAAGTCGTGAAGACGCCATTTCGTTTGGCACTTCAGGCCCTGTTGCGCGTGGTTCGGGTTATTCTTGCGATGTTCGCAAACACCATCCCTATAGTGCTTATACCAAAATGGATTTTAAAGAAGTTTTAAGAACTGCCGGTGATACCTTAGCACGCTATGAAGTACGCATTCAAGAAATGTGGGAATCGGTTGCCATGATTGAAAGTTTGATTGACAACATTCCCGAAGGTGATTATAAAGTTGCAACAAAAGCAGTGATTAAATTGCCTAAAGGCGAATTTTATCAAAAGGTAGAAACCGCTAGAGGTGAATTGGGTGTTTTTGTAATTAGCAAAGGTGATAAATCGCCTTACCGTCTTAAATTCCGCTCTCCGGGATTCTCAAACTTATCGGCTTTAAACAAAATGATTGTTGGTGGTAAAATTGGCGATTTGGTAGCCGTATCTTCAACTTTAGATTTGGTGGTTCCCGATATTGATCGGTAAAAATGAAAAGATTGTTTTTGTAATACTTTAATAATGATGACAGATTTATTTACAACATATACCGGAAATATTTTGCAAATGCTCTTAATAGCCTTGGGTTATTTAACATTTTTTGCAGTTGCCGGTTTGCTTTTAGTGTGGTTAGAACGCCGTATCGCCGCCTTTTTTCAATTGCGATTAGGCCCAAATAGAGTAGGTCCCTTTGGTTTGATGCAAACCATTGCCGATGCGCTAAAATTGGTTTCAAAAGAATTGACGGGTACCGAACGTGCCGATAAATTTTTATACAATTTAGCACCCTACTTTGTAATTATCACCGCCTTATTAGCCTTAGCAGTTTTACCGTTTTCGGGACAAATTCAAGCTTTCGATATCAATATTGGGTTGTTCTTTTTAACGGCTGTTTCATCGGTTGGCGTTATCGGAATTTTGTTAGGAGGCTGGTCAAGCAACAACAAATACGCCTTAATTGGTGCTATGCGAAGCGGTGTGCAAACCGTAAGTTATGAATTATCAGTGGGTTTATCGTTATTAACAATGGTTTTGCTCACGGGTTCTTTACAGTTATCACAAATTATTGAAGTGCAAAAAGATGGCTGGCTCATTGTTCAAGGTCATATCCCTGCAATTATTGCCTTTATGATTTTTATGATTGCCGGAACCGCCGAAACCAACCGCGCCCCATTTGATTTGGTTGAAGCCGAATCAGAACTTGGCGCTGGGTTTCACACGGAATATTCAGGCATGAAATTCGCGTATTTCTTTTTGGCAGAATTTATCAATATGTTCATTATATCAGCCATTGCCGTAGTGGTTTTCTTTGGCGGATGGTTATCCCCTTTTGGCATCACAGATTCCATACCTTGGTTAGGCGTTTTTTGGTTTTTAGGCAAAACATTTTTGGTAATTTTTTTAATGATGTGGTTTAGATGGACTTTTCCAAGACTAAGAGTCGATCAATTATTAACACTTGAATGGAAGTATTTATTACCTATTAATTTGTTTAACATTGTGTTAATGGCGGTGATTATCTGGTTAAATTTGGAAATAAAATTTTAAGTAAAAGATTATGAGTTATTTTTCAGACATATATAAAGGCATCAAAACCCTTTTTCAAGGGATGGGTGTAACAGGTAAGTATTTTTTTCACGCCCGTAAGGAAATTATCACACAACAATATCCCGATAATAAGGACACTTTAAAAATGTTCGACCGTTTTAGAGGTGAAGTGGTAATGCCACACGATGAAAACAATGAACACCGTTGCACGGGTTGTCAGAGTTGTGAATTGGCCTGCCCTAATGGTTCTATTGAAATTATTTGGGATCGTCAAGTGGACCCCGAAACGGGTAAAAAGAAAAAAATGATTGACAAACACATTTATCATTTAAGCATGTGCACCATGTGTGGTTTGTGTATTGAAGCCTGTCCAACCAATGCCATTGTGTGGAGTCAAGAATTTAAACACGCCACCTTTAATAGGTCGGAATTAACAAAAATTTTAAATAAACCGGGTTCAAAAGTTAAAAAAGGAATAGAAGACTAAATTATGGAACAAATTATATTTTACATTTTAGCAGCCATCATTGTTATTTTTGCCGTAGCAGCCGTTAACAGTAGAAAAATATTGCATGCAGTTATTTATTTGCTGTTTGTATTGGCTTCGGTTGCGGGAATTTATTTTTTGGTTAATTACAATTTTTTAGCTGCTTTACAATTGGCAATTTACGCCGGCGGGGTAATTGTGTTAATCATCTTTTCGGTGATGTTAACGCACAATATCGACGCTCAATTAGAAATTGCTTCTTTAAAGAGTAAATTAATTGCAGGCGCTTTGAGTATTGGCGGAATGGCAGTTACCTTATACGCTATTTATTCCTATCAATTTAACAGCATCGAAAACCATCAAGCCATTGAAGTTTCGGATATTGGTTTAAAACTTTTGAGCTTTGAACGTGGTGGTTATGTATTGCCTTTTGAGGTCATCAGTATTTTGCTGCTCGCCATTTTAATTGGCGCGATTGTTATCGCCAAAGGGCAACATTTAATAGAACAAGAACACAAACAAAATCAACAAAAATTATGATTTCGGGCATTAGCATCTACCACATTTTAACCCTTACAAGCATCTTATTTTTTATTGGTGTTTATGGTTTTATCACACGCAAAAATTTGATTGCCATTTTAATTTCAATCGAATTAATTTTAAACGCATCGGTTATAAATTTTGTCATTTTTAACACTTATTTGTATCCAAATAGGTTAGAAGGTGTGTTTTTCTCAATATTCATCATCGCTATTGCGGCAGCCGAATCGGCTTTGGCTGTTTCAATCATTGTTAGTTTTTATAGAATGATCGCTTCTGTAGCTGTAAAAGATACAGAAACCCTAAAATATTAAAATATGGACTTTAGTTATACCGTTCTCATCCCATTAATTCCGCTTTTTGTTTTTTTAGTAGTAGGGATTTTTAGCAATTATTTAAATCCAAAAGTTGCCGGTGCTATTGGCGTTTTAGGTTTATCAACCACCACCTTATTATCACTTTATACGGCTTATAAATACTTTTTTGAAGTAGGTAAAGTCAATGAAGTTTACCAAACCATCATTGGCACAAAAACCACTTGGATTCACTTTTCGGAAGTGCTTCATATTGATATGGGTGTTTTGTTAGACCCTATTTCTATTATGATGTTAGTAGTAGTTTCAAGCATTTCTTTGATGGTTCATATTTATAGTTTAGGCTATATGAAAGGTGAAATTGGATTTAACCGCTATTATGCATTTTTATCACTTTTTACCTTTTCAATGTACAGTTTGGTGGTAGCCACCAACATTTTTCAAATGTATATTTTTTGGGAATTGGTAGGCGTTTCATCGTTTTTATTAATCGGTTATTATTATGATAAACCATCGGCAGTTGCCGCAGCCAAAAAAGCGTTTATTGTAACACGTTTTGCAGATATTGGCTTTTTAATAGGTATTTTAATCCTGTCATTTTATGCCGGCACCTTCGATTTTCAGGAATTAAATAATCCGCAAGGCTCATTAATTCTCAATGGTGTAGGCTCAAGTTTTATGGGATTATCGGTCATTGCATGGGCATTAATTTTAATGTTTATGGGTGGTGCGGGTAAATCGGCCATGTTTCCATTACATATTTGGCTACCCGATGCTATGGAAGGTCCAACGCCCGTTTCTGCCTTAATTCACGCGGCTACCATGGTGGTTGCCGGCGTTTATTTGGTAGCACGGATGTTTCCGCTTTATTATTTTATTGATGGAGGCTTTGTATTGCAAATTGTAGCTTATGTAGGTGCATTTACCTCACTTTTCGCCGGTGTTATTGCCTGCACACAAAATGATATTAAACGTGTTTTGGCATTTTCTACCATGTCGCAAATTGGTTATATGATGTTAGCTTTAGGCGTTTCTGGATTTAGTGGCCATGAAGGTTTGGGCTATATGGCAGCCATGTTCCATTTGTTTACCCACGCCATGTTTAAAGCCTTATTATTTTTAGGAGCTGGTTCTGTTATTCACGCTGTTCACAGCAATATGATGAAGGATATGGGCGGCTTGCGCAAGTATATGCCTATTTCAAACATCACCTTTTTAATTGCAGCCCTTGCCATTTCTGGAATTCCACCCTTTGCCGGATTTTTTAGCAAAGACGAAATATTGGTGGCCGCATTAGAAAAATCTCCACTTTTGTTTGCAATAGAATGGGCCGTTGCTGGGGTTACCGCTTTTTATATGTTCCGAATCTATTTTGGTATTTTTTGGGGAAAAGAAAATTCTTATGCGCACACACCTCACGAATCGCCGTGGGTGATGACCATTCCGCTTATGTTTTTAGCCCTGATGAGCATCGTTGCCGGATTTATTCCATTTAGCGAATTTATTGCTGCCGATCGCATGCCTTTTGAAGCACATTTTAACATTTTAGTTTCAACGGTTTCGGCTTCGGTTGGTGTGGTTGGCATTGTCGTAGCATGGATTTTCTATAAAAGCGAAAACAATATCCCCGAAAGGGTTAGCAAAGCCTTCGGTGCATTTTATACTTGGGCTTTTCATAAATTCTATTTTGACGAGTTGTACCTTTTCGTTACAAAAAAAATAATCTTTAATGGGGTTTCAGCCTCTTTTGCTTGGTTCGATAAAAAGGTGGTTGATGATGGTATGATTGGCATCGGAAATGCCACTCTTAATACATCCGAGAAGATTAAAAAATTACAATCCGGAAAATTTCAGGACTATGCAACTTGGTTTATTTTAGGAGCCATAGCCTTAACATTATATTTTTTATCTAAAAATTAAATAGCGCAATCAATGGATATCTTATCACTTTTTATAGTAGCACCAATTATTACCGTAGCGGTGCTGTTATTTGCAAAGAATTTAAACCAATCACGCATCATTTCACTTATTGGAAGCTTGGTGCAGCTTGGCATGGCCATTAATTTAATGTTTGCCTATTTAGCCGAACGCGCCAGCGGAAATAGCGCTATTATGGTATTTACTAAAAGTTTTGTTTGGTTTAAAAGTTTAAACATTCGCTACGATATTGGTGCAGATGGCATCACCGTTTTTATGATTATTTTGGCATCGATTGTGGTTTTGGCCGGCGTTTTTATTTCTTGGAAGATTAATGATTTACCAAAAGAATTTTTTATATCACTCATTTTTTTAGCAACGGGTGTTTACGGATTTTTTATTTCATTAGACTTGTTTTTGATGTTCTTATTTTTTGAAGTTGCCGTTATACCGATGTACTTATTAATTGGCATTTGGGGTTCGGGACCAAAAGAAAACTCGGCTATGAAGTTGACTATTATGTTAATGGGTGCATCGGCTTTGCTGTTGGTCGGAATTTTAGGTCTCTATTTTTACTCAAGTCCCGATGGCGCTTTAACGTTTAACATCCTCGAAATTTCTAAAGTCAACATTCCCGCCGAAGTGCAACATTATTTGTTTCCGGTGGTTTTTATTGGCTTTGCCGTTATTGGCGCTTTATTTCCTTTTCACACCTGGTCACCTTCGGGTCATGCTTCTGCACCAACCGCCGTGTCTATGTTACACGCTGGTGTGCTTATGAAATTAGGTGGTTATGGCGTGTTTAGAGTAGCGATGTTTTTGTTGCCAATTGGCGCAAAAGAATGGTCTTGGTTTTTTATTATTTTGTCAGTTATTGGCGTTGTTTATGGGGCTTTAGCCGCTATTAAACAAACCGATTTAAAATATATCAATGCTTATTCATCGGTAAGCCATTTGGGTTTGGTGCTATTTGCCTTGCTCATGTTGAATAAAACCACGTGGAATGGTGCAATTATCCAATCCTTATCACACGGGTTTATGACAGCACTATTTTTTGCCCTTATTGGGATGATTTATGAACGCACCCACACCCGCGATGTTCGCGAGTTAGGAGGCTTATTAAAAGTGATTCCGTTTATCTCGGTCATTTATGTCATTGCGGGTTTGGCTTCTTTAGGTTTGCCCGGCTTTAGTGGATTTGTTGCCGAAATGACCATTTTTGTCGGCGCTTTTCAACATGTTGATTTGTTTCACCGGGTTGCAACAATTATCGGGGCAACCGTAATTGTTATTACCGCTGTTTATATTTTAAGAGTAGTGGGAATGATGTTGATGGGTCCGGTTAAAAAAGAAGCCTACAATTTGTTGCCACAAGCAACGTGGTATGAAAAAACAGGGGTCTTTTTGTTGCTAATTCCGATTATTATTATTGGCACAATGCCCCTTTGGATTTCGGATATTATTACCGAAAGCATCAAACCTTTTATTGAACGCATGTTATAATTATTTAGAAATGAATTTAGAAACCATCTTAAAAATGCAAAACGAACTACTTTTAGTAGCTATGTTGCTTGCAATACTTATAGGCGAAATTTTCACTACGCAACAAGGCAAAGTTAAACTGATTAATTTTACCATAATCACTTTTGCCGCCGTAACGCTAATCGGATTTTTTAACCAACCCAACGGCGATTTATTTGGAGGCATGTTTCATACTAACAGCCTGATTCACTTGTTAAAAAATGGATTAAATGTTGGTGTTTTAATCATTTTAATGCAGTCGGCAGGATGGCTTAAACAAGATTTAATTCAGCAAAAAAAGTCGGCTGAATTTTTTATGTTGCTATTTTCATCTCTTATCGGATTAAACTTTTTGATTTCTTCGGGCGATTTTTTAATGTTTTATGTAGCCTTAGAACTTTCAACGCTTCCAGTGGCAGCTTTAGCGGCTTATAACGCGTATAAACGCCAATCAGCCGAAGCTGGAATTAAATTGATTTTATCGGCTACTTTAGCCAGTGGCTTAGCCTTATTTGGCATCTCGTTTTTATACGGAAGTGCTGGCGCACTCTATTTTGATGACTTGGCAAATTTATTGCAACTATCAAACCTCACCATTTTAGGTTTGGTATTCTTTTTTGCCGGATTGAGCTTTAAAATATCACTCGTTCCATTCCATTTTTGGACCGCCGATGTTTATGAAGGTGCGCCAATTAACGTAGCTTCTTACTTATCGGTAATTTCTAAAGGGGCAGCGGTTTTTATTATGATGTTTATCTTGTTTAATGTGTTTAAGGCTTTTACTTCCATTTGGGAACCGATGCTTTATATCATTGCTATCGCAACCATGTTTATAGGTAATTTATTTGCACTAAGACAACAAAATATGAAACGCTTCTTAGCATTTTCATCCGTAGCGCAAGCAGGATTTATGTTGTTAGGAATTATTAATATGAGCGCACTAGGCGTAACTTCGGTAGTATATTTTGTGTTGGTATATATGTTTTCTAACCTTGGTGCTTTTGGTGTGGTGCAAGCTATTTCACAAAAAACAGGCAAAGAAAATATGGATGATTATAACGGATTATATCGCACCAATCCGATGTTGAGTATGGTCATGATGCTCGGTTTATTTTCGTTGGCAGGGATTCCACCAGTTGCCGGATTTTTTGGCAAATTCTTTTTGTTTACCGCGGCCGCCGGAAAGGCTTATTATATTTTAGTGTTTCTAGCCGTTGTCAATGCTACCATTGCCCTATATTATTATTTAAAAGTGATTCGGGCGATGTTTTTAAGACAATCAGAAAACCCAATTCCTCATTTTAATAATGACGTTTTTATGAAAATTGGTTTGGCAACAGCCTCAGCAGGCATCTTGATTTTAGGTTTATACAGTCCTTTATACGATTACATTCAAAGTATCAGTAATTTAATTTTTAATTAAAAAGTTATGTCATTAACAGGAAAACACAATTTTGGAACAATTGGCGAAACACGCGTTACTTTTGTTGAAAAAAAGGTAAGTGCTTTGCGAAAAGATTTTTTAAAATCCTTGTTAGCGCTTAACGGATTCGATGTAATTGTTGAAGAAGAACCGCGTAAAACGGAAGAAGATTTGCAACTTTATACCGTTGCCGTAACCGATATGACTTTTAATCCTACCGTTTGGGTATTTGAACGCCGTTTAAAAACACCCGAAGGGCATAAAGTAACTCAAGATTATTGGAATCAGCTTTCAACCGAAACCAATCCGCATTATTGGAACAACAACTAAAAAGCTGTTAAAGGTCTTTTTAAAGCAAGCAGTTTTTTTAACAAGCGAGATTTTTTAACAACGGGTTTAAAATTAGCTGGTTTTTATATTAAAAATTGTTACTTGTTTTTGGATGCTCGTTTTTGAAAATAATTGAGATAATCGGCTAGAATTTTAAGTTTATCAAAATCGGATTGATAGGTGTAAAATGCAAATCCATTTAGATAAATACCGTAATAATTATTAACAAATAAAGGGGGTTCACTAATATTTTTTATGATTAAAATATTAGTATAAAGCATATCGGCAAAATTTAAAGTAGCGCCCTTATTTTTAAAAGAAAAGCTGATTTTATCATTAAAAACTACAACTTTTTTTGGTTTATTGCTATTGAAAATTGGAAGGGTATCTATATCTGTGCAATAAATTTCTTTTAAAATACTTGATAAATTAATCTTAGCTATACTATCATTAACATTAATTTGTTTTGGAGTGTAATGAATAGTTGATTTTTTTGTTTGTGATAGCGTTATTATTGGTAAAAAAAGTATGAGTACAAACCAACCTAAGTTTGATTTTAATTTTAAGGTTTTCATAATTAATGGCGCAGTTTAACAGATTTAAATTGAATAAATTAATTTAAATATAAGATAAATATTCTTCAGTTTTAGAAAAATGATGTTTTATGTTTTATGTTGCGCTCTAATTTCACGCCATTACCTTATTTATTATTTAAATCAACATTAAAAATTAATTAATAAGTAATCTCTTATTTGTACTTTTGTGCTCAAAATCAATAAATCAACCAAAAAAATATGTTTACATTAAAAAGTGTGAATAGCTTTAGGAGGCGTTTTATGCGCCAACTTACAAAAAATATAGGGAGCGATTATCTTATTCAAAGTGAAGAGAATTTAAGAGCGCTTAATATTGAGCGTGTTTTAATTTGCCGTCCTAATCACCGATTAGGTAATTTATTGTTAATTATGCCATTGATTGATGAAGTAAGCTTCCTTTTACCTAATTGTAAAATAGATTTATTTATCAAGGGAAATTTAGGTCCAATTATATTTAAGAATTATGATAATGTAGATAATATTATGCATCTGCCAAGAAAACCTTTAAAAGAACTTTTAAAATATTTTTGGGTTTGGATATCAGTAAAATCAAAACATTATGACCTGGTTATTAATGTTGTTGACAAATCATCTTCGGGAAGGCTTGTAACCAAAATTTCTGATTCAAAATATAAGACTTATTGTGATGATAATGAGAATTTAAAAGCCAATGTTGAAAATTTTGAACACATGGCTAAAAGGCCGATTTATTGTTTGAGAAATTATTTAAAAAAATTGGGTTTTGCCGAAAAGAAAAGAAGCATTCCTTCTATAAATTTAAAATTAGATGCATTTGAACTTGCCCATGGCTTAAAGATCATAAATAAACTTGTAAAAAATGACTTAAAAATAATTTGTATTTTTACCTATGCAACCGATGATAAATGTTATTCAAAAACTTGGTGGCTAAATTTTTATGACAAGTTAAAAGTAACATTTCCAAGTTATAATATTATCGAAATTTTACCTGTAGAAAACCTATCGATGATCAACTTTAAAGCACCTTCCTTTTATAGTAAAGATATTCGCGAAATAGCGGCAGTAATTGCAAATACAGCAGTTTTTATTGGAGCTGATAGTGGCATTATGCATTTGGCAAGCGCAGCTCAAGTTCCCGTAGTTGGCTTATTTTCACGTGCAAATCAAGCAGAATATCAGCCTTATAACAACAATAGTATTGCAGTAGATACCAATCAAATTGATGCGCTTGGATGCATTGAAATAGTGGAAACTATTTTAAAAAGCAAACACGTTGAAATGGCTTTATAAAGCCCTTAATTAGCAAGTTTAAAGTAATTTTAAAAACACCAACATAAAAAAATACAATGACCCGAAGCAATAAGAAATTTAATTTATTCATTCTTGGCATTGTTTTCATCAACCTTATTCAATCCTATTTCACGCCGATTATTAAAGATGAAGCCTATTATTGGCGCTGGTCTCAAGATTTAGATTGGGGTTTTTTTGACCATCCACCTTTGGTTGCATTCATCATTAAGTTGAGTTCCTTTTTCTTTGCTGATGCACTAGGGGTCAGGTTTATAACGGTGTTGCTTAATGCATTGATGATTAAAATTATTTGGGAATTAATTCCGGTTAAAAATAAAACGCACAAAAATTCAGCGTTTATTTTTTTTATAATTCTAATGGCCATGCCTTTTGTCAATCTATATGGCTTTATTACCACACCTGATGCGCCGCTACTGTTTTTTAGTGCGCTCTATCTATTAGCTTTAAAAAGGTTCGAAGCCAAAAGTCAACTCTTCAATATTTTATTTTTAAGTTTGGCGGCAGCACTGCTTATTTATACAAAGTATTTTGGAGGAATTGTCATTTTGCTGAGTTTTATTTTCAATCCAAAACTATTTCTAAAAAAAAGCACCTATCTTGTAGGAATATTGGCGTTTATAATACTAATACCTTATCTGTATTGGCTTTATAATAACGATTTTATAAGCTTAAATTACCATCTTTTTCAGCGGAAATCTATTGGATATTTGCAGCCTAAATTCGTTTATGGCTATTTGCTCGGCACAATTGGCATTCTAAATCCCGCGCTAATTTTATTGCTTTTTTGGCAATTAGTAAAGAAAAAAGTTGCAGTAAGTAAGGAAAACAGCTTTATGATAAGGATGTTTGTTGGCTACTTAGCGTTCTTCTTTTTATATTCATTTAGAAGTTGGATTGAAGCCCATTGGATTGCCTTTGCGGTAATTCCGATGACGCTATTGTTATATGATTTGTGTATTTTAAATATGAAGCTATTCAACCAAGTAAAATACATCGGAATTATTAGTATTGTTCTAATATTTGGGCTTCGAATCGCAATAACATTAAACCTTCCATTGAAAACTGAGTTTCACATTCAAAAGAAAGATTACTTCACTTCAATTGATAAATTTGCTGAAGATAGGGTAGTAATCTTTATTAATTCTTATCAAAATGCATCAAAATATTCTTATTATACCAAAAAAGATGCTTACTCAATTAATGATATTTATTACCGTCCAAATCAATATAGTTTATGGAATTTTGAAGGTAAAATCAAGGATAAAAAAGTACTATTTATTGGCGCTGGCTCATCAGCATTTACCGATAGTATAAAACTAGAAACGGGCGATTATGTAAAATATAAAAAATCAGAAGTCTTTTTTTTATTAGGAAACCTAAAAGCCACATTTGTCAAGCCATTTAACACGATTTATAACAATCAATTTAAAACATTGGAGCTTAGCGTTTACAATCCTTATAACTATGATTTGGTTTTAGACAAGGAATACAGTGCCTATCAAATGGCATTGCTTCTTGAAAAAGACAACCAACAAATTGTGGTGCCTTTAATTGCTGAATACACGCAAAAGCTCTATGCAAAAAGCAGCAATCCTATCAAATTAAATTATCAATTAGCCGCTATTAAAGATGGCGATTACAAGTTTTCGGTAGTGATTAAAGACACCATACTTTATTATCGACAAATTAGCGAAAAAAAGGTCGTTCATATTAAAGACACAACTTCAAACTAAAATTGTTAAATCAGCGCCAAGCGCTCTTTAGTTATATAATCGTATAAAATATGATCAACAATATGTTGAGTTTCGTTGGGAAATTTTATTTCTATTTTATAATCACTTTCAATCCAATTTTTAATTTTTTGAATTTGCTTTATTTTTAAAGATTTCAAAACGGGCACTCCTAAACATTTCAAAGCCTGTGCATTAAAATGTTGTTCTAGTTGATTTTTCATTGGAATTACCATTAATTTTTTATTTAAATAGAGCGCTTCGGCAGGCGTTTCAAAACCAGCTCCACATAAAATTCCAGTACAAGAAGCCAGGCTTTTTTCAAATTTTTCACCGTTTATAGGTTTAATATAAACATTCTTTTTTTGATAATAGGCTGACGCATTTTTAGAAAAGACTTTCCATTTAACACCTTTAATTTTTGAGAGTACTTTAATGATATTTTCATCAGAATAGGCGGGTAAATAGACGGTGTAATGTTCTTTTTTTGCCAATTTTAAGAGTCTAATATCGCTCCTAATAATTGGTAAAAAAATTGTTTCATTGTATTTTTCAAAATGAAAGCCATAATTGTAATAACATTTTGCATAGTTTTTTAACACAAAAGTTCCCAATAAACTAAAACAAGATGGCTTTGGAACATTTTTAGTAAACAAAGCCCCTTGGTGGCTTAATGAAACACTTTTAATACCCTTTAAATAGCAAGACCAAGCCGATATTGGTTCGAAGTCATTAACTACCAAATCATAATCCTCAACTGGGCAGCATTTTATTTCATTTATTAAGGTGAAAATTGAGTTTTTATTGAAGCTTTTGATAAAATCGATTCCGCCATTTTTGCCAAAATAAAAACTCAATCCAATGTATCGGTATTTAATAGGGTAGGGCAAAGTGATTTCACATTGAGTGCCGCTTATTAACACATCAACTTGTCCGCGTTTTAAAAGCGCCGGAATAATTTCTTTAGCACGACTCAAATGCCCATTTCCAGTCCCTTGTATGGCGTACAAAATTTTCATTTACGATTTTAAATTAATGTCCGCCATCAATCGTAAGAAAATTTCTTTTGACGATTGGTCTATTAAGTCTAACGGTTCTATACTTTCTGTTAGCGATTCCTTCTGATAATCTTCAGCCTGATACTGATAAAGGCTCCAATGTTTATTTATATATTCTAAGGAGGTCAAATTTTCTATCCAATCACCTGAATTTAAGTAAGTAACTTTGCCATTTTTAGTGTGCACATTTTTAATTATAGGTTGATGAATATGCCCACAAACCACATAATTGAATTTATTTTCAATAGCAATGTTTGTAACAGTTTGCTCAAAATTATCAATAAAATTTACAGCCGATTTAACGCTATTTTTTATCTTTTTAGAAAGCGATATTTTCCCTTTTCCAAGAAAAATGCTGATGTAATTTATAAGTCTGTTTATCAAAATTAATATGTCATAGCCTACTGCACCTAATTTTGCCAACCATCTTGAATGTTTCATGGTAATATCAAATGCATCTCCGTGAAAAAACCATGCCTTTTTGCCATCCAATTCTAGCACTACCTTATTTTTTATTATAAAATTATCAATTTTAAAATCGACGAATTTTCTAAATAATTCATCATGGTTTCCAGGTACGTAATAAATTTTCTTTTTTTCGGATAGCCATCCAATAAGGTGTTTAACAACTTTCATGTGAGATTTTGGCCAATAATGTTTGCTAAATTGCCAAATATCAATAATATCTCCGTTAAGGATAACCGTTTTTGGATTAACACTTTTTAAATACTGCAACAACTCTTTTGCATGACAGCCGTAAGTTCCTAAATGAATGTCTGATAATACTAAGACTTCAATTTTACGTTTCTTATTTTTCAAACTAAAATTGTTAAATTACTTGTTTTAAATGCCCGCAAGTTCAGTTATTACAGTCATATTAAGGTTTGGAGAATATTAATTATAGGTTAATAATTTGGTATATTTGCACCGCATTTTAATATAAAATTTTATGAGTGGACATAGTAAATATGCCAATATTAAGCATAGAAAAGGCGCACAAGATGCCAAAAGAGGTAAAATATTTACAAGAATTATCAAAGAGATAACCATTGCTGTTAAAGAAGGTGGTGGTCCTGATATTGATATGAATCCGGCTTTGCGCAGGGCAATTGCCAATGCAAAAGGAGTTAATTTACCCAAAGAAACTTGCGACCGCGCCATTAAAAAAGCATCTGGAGCCGATGCAACTACCTATCACGAATTAACCTTTGAAGGCTACGGACCAAATGGGGTGGCCTTTTTTATTGAATGTACAACCGATAACACCAACCGAAGTGTGGCTAATGTGCGGTCAATTTTTAATAAAAATGGTGGCGAACTTGGTAAAAATGGCTCATTAGAATTTATCTTTGACCGTAAAGGTGTTTTTGTTTTAGAACGCGCCAATTTATCACTAGAAATGGAAGATTTAGAAATGGAATTAATTGATGGGGGTGCTTCAGATATTGAATTTGAAGAGGATTTAATTACCGTTTATACCAATTTTTCAGATTTTGGATTGATGTCATCAACGCTCGAAAAACTTAAAATTGAACCTAAAAGTGCAGAGCTAGAGCGCATTCCAAACAATACCAAAGAATTGCCGGTTAACAAAGCCAAAACCATTTTGACTTTAGCCGAAAAATTTGAAGAAGATGACGATGTTCAAAACGTGTTTCACAATTTAGAAATTACCGATGAACTGATTGCCGCAATGGAAGCGGAATAGTGTGGCATCTAATAAAAAAGCGCGGCAGTTTTTTAAAACGGCCGCGCTTTTTTAATTTTGAAAAGGCCTCATTATTTTTTATTTAGCTCAATATAATGGTTGCCAATTAAAAAAGCACCACCAAATAAAAAGGTCATTGAAACGTAGGCAATTTGTTCAGGTAATGTGGTAGTTTCGGCAATTATTGAACCCACTAACAAGCCGATTGCAACGCCAACAGCTAACATTCCAAATTTTAAAGTGTAGCCTTTATCTTGTTTTTTTGTCAAAAACATCGATGCATCAGCACCCTTTTCAATCATTGACAAGCGCTCTTTGTTTCGCGTGGTTAAGAATACATAAAACACACCAAAAATTGAGGAAAAAACAATTAACGGAATTAAAACTTCTTCTATCATAACTTTATTTTTAAATTAATATTCTGTTTCATTACTTATGACGCAGACATTAAAAATAAGGTTACAGTTAACTAAAACATTTTTTGAATTAGCTAGCACATAGCGATAATAAACATTTATAAAACTTTACGATAATGCCAGCGTGTTGACGGAAAAGTAATTGGTTCTCCCGATAGCAATCGGGACAGGCAGTTCAACAAAGGTTTAGCTCAGCGCGCTTTTATTTTATAAGTGTTCGATAATTTTCAATTCATTGGTTGTGCTACGCACCCAACGAAAGCTTGGCGGTTAGCTAATGGTGTTCTTGTTATACCGTCTGTTTTTGTTTATGTTCTGCACAGTCAATACGTAATTCATTGTCAGTAAGTTTGGTGTTTAGAAGCCCGCAAAAGTGTTTTTGTCCGTTTTTGTTTGCCTTGTAAAAATGACAAGTAAAACACATTCTTTGAATGGTGATAACACCCGATTTATTCAAATGAAAAATGATATCCAACAAACTTAAAAGTAAATTCTCTTTGTCAGTTAAATGCAATTTGTCTATTGGAACTTGTATTTGTTTTGCAAACAAGGATGTTTGCTCTGCAATAGCTTGCCCCTTTTTTGTTAAATGAATAATGTAGCTTCTGGTGTCGTGTGGCTCATATTCTTTTTTGATAAGTTGTTTTAGTTCAAGTGTTTTAATAGTTTCACTTATGGTAGCCTTTGTCATATTAAATTCGTCCGCCAAATAGCTTACTTTTCTTTTTTCATCAGAGTGATGTAATAGAAAAATAAGCACTTGCACTTGAATTGGACTTAACGAAAACTCTTTACTCTCATTCCAAAGCAACACTCTAAACGCTTGAGAAACCCTTTCTAAAGAGGCAACAATTTTACTTTCTATGCTCGAATTTTGATGCCCTAAATCAAATGCAGATTTTTTCATTGATTACAATTTTCCATTTCAATGATGAAGTAACCTTGGTTTATTATATCTGCTTCCCAATTAGGTTGTAGTGTTTCTATGTGACAGAACGTACATTCCTTTGATGCTAATGGTTGTTCTTCTTGTCCTTTTGTTTTAATATAGCTTTTGCAATACTTTAAAATTACGGCTGTATCTTTAATTTCATCGGGAGCAAGAATATCAAAATGCATGACTGTTCCCTCCTTTTTGGTTACATTTGTGTCCCAAACTGCTACTTTCATTTTAGTTGTCGATTTATTTTAAGTTTAACTAATGCCTGAAATATAGGCTTAAAGAGAGACAATGTTTATGATTGATTTCATTTTTTAATAAATGATAAAATACCCCACAAAGATAGTTATCCTAACTTTATGGGGCAAATTTTTTAGCCTTTTACGTCAGCCATTGAAGCGCCAAAATTGATGTGTAATACATTTCCGTTTGGAGTAAGCAATGCCGGAACAGATTTTACGCCAGCTTTTTCTGCTTCTGCAATTCGTTTGCGGTCTTCACCAATGTTAACGATTTCTACATTGGTAGTACCAATAAGATCAATGATGTCGTGTTCTGCACTGATGCACACTGGACATCCTGCGTGATAAAAAATTGATTTTGCCATTTTTTCAATGATTTAAATTGTTGTTTGGCATTATTGCCGTTACAAATATAGTTAGGATAACTAACAAAAACAAATAAATATTTTAAAAATTAAATTTTGTTCCTTATAAATCGTCATTTACTGTTAATTGAGTAGCCTGTTACACTTGCAGTCAACGGCAGTTCCTCGATTGGTTGGGGCAGGTTATCTAAAAACCGCCATTAATTCGTCATAAATAGAAAAAAATAGAAGCAAAAGAATTGATTTATTGAACAGTAATAAAAATTTTACCAAACGGATGTTCTAAAAATAGCTGTGTTAAAAAGGATAAAAACGGTTTAGTAACAATTACAATAGTAATAGTCCTAAATATACAATTTTAATAAATCGGCAGGGTGGTAAGCTGGTCTGCCGCCTGCCTGCCGGCGAGGCAGGTTTTCGATAAAATCCATTTCAAAGCCATAGTCGGAAAGTTGTAAACTATCCACAAAAAGGTCGATTAAACGCACTTCGTTGTCTTGCGAAATGGATTCATCAAGGCAGTGGGTGTAAAACTCTACCTGATACCTATCTTTTCCTGTAATAAATTTCATAAAGCATCCATTTAATAACAGTATAAAAATACTGAAAATCAATTTATTAAGCAAATAAAAATAATTTTAAGTTATTAACAATCAGATTGTTGATTATTTTGTAAGGAAATAGGTTTTTAGATAGTTTGACGGTTTATGGTATGGTGTCGTGCGGGATTACGAAGCGATTTCCTATTAGTTTACACCGACTTTTTTTACGAGCTATAAATGCCCGAATACCTCTGAAACCCGCATGCACTATACCATGTGCTAGGCAACGGTGTTCTATTGTTTCTTTATAATCCAAATATCTTGTGGCAAACATTTTCCTTTCTCAGGTTTTGTTTCAATATGCTCTAATATCTCAACATTACTGAATAATTTTCTCATAAATCCTTGTGGATGAAATGCGGAATAAGTCCTATGTCCCTCTTTTACTTTTCCTCTAACAACCAATTTGTCATTATTATACTTATCCAATTCCAAATCTGTCAATTTAACCTTGAAATTGTCTCCTTGAGTTGTCAGAAACATTATCCCATTTGGTTTTAAAATCCGATACAACTCATTGTACCAATCATAATGTAGCTGCTCGGAAAGATGAGTAAAAATAGAGATGCCATAAATCACGTCTACAAAATTATCATCATATAGCAGTTGAGCATTTAATGAATTTTTATTGAATTGAATACCTGTCAAGTTTTTTGAACACCAATCAATTGATTTTTTATTATAATCAGTGCCAAAATATTCGCACCCATTACCAATCACGTTTGGTAAATGTCTAATTATCCGACCAGGTCCGCATCCCCAATCAAGTATCCGTTTATCTTTTAAATCAATATGTTTTTTAAAATGGTCTGTCAACCACTTAGCAGTCTCGGTACTCTCAGTATAATATTTTTGATAGTTAATCTGGAATGATTCATAAATCAGGTAGTCAGGTGGTAACTTTACATCTGGATTTTTTGATTTAAAATCCTTGTTAATCTTACGATTTTTAAATTTTTGCATATAATATCTCACCCAATCAGTGAAATATATTAATCCAAGTCCTCTTAGTAAATTTGAAATCTGTCCTTTTTTCATTTATTTCTTATCTATCAGTTTTTTGCTCAAATATAAATTATATTCTTGTCGTGTTAAAATCACGTTATTGGTTTGCAGAATGTTTTTCACACTGTTGCTAACGGTCTCGGCTATGAGTAGTTGCGAGGTTTTGCTCCAACTTCTTGATACAAAACAATCATTTCTTGTAAGTAATAATTTAAAGCGTCCTTTTCGGATGGATTAACTGAGGCAATGATAATTAAAAAAACAACTTTTATAATTTTACGATTTTTGTTAAACAAATTAATTTACAGGCACAAAAATCGGGTGTATTTATTCCTTTTCCTTTGACATTTGTCAAAAAAATTAGATACTTGTCACTCTGCTTAAAGTTTCAAGAGTAATTCCTAAATAAGAAGCAATTTGGCTTCTTTTGACAAATTTAACCACATCAGGATTTTTTTCAATCAAGAGATTATACCGCTCTTTTGCAGTATAAAATTGTAATGCCTTTACTCTCTGTTGAACTCTCATCAAATGTTCTGTAAGCAACGTCAAATACTCAGCATTCATTTCCTTTGAATTTTCTATTGCTTTTTTTAAATCAAGTTTTGAAATTCTTAGAATCTCTGTATCTATTACAGCTTGAATATACTGGTCGCTAGGGATCTGGCTATGAAAACTTTCTAATGCTGTAATAATTGTCCTACTTGTACCGAACCAACCCGTTATATCTTGTCCGTCTTTAAGATAATAAACTCTTAATATCCCCTTAGTAACAAAAAACAAATCATAACATCTTTGCCCTTCCGACAATAAAAGCTCGCCTTTTCTTATTCTTTCCTCTTTTGCTAATTCTAGTATTTTCATTTTTAAGTATTTCTATAATGGAATGCCAACGTTACGGTGGGGGTTGATAAAGTTCAGGCGATTGGAACATCGTCATCGTCCCACGAGACGACGCTGGATTGAAACGATTATGTTTCCTAATCCGCAGATAGCCTGCATTTTATTAACCCCTTGTTACCGCTTGGTGTTTTTTTATTTTTTATTTTTACGACCCTTCAATAGTTTTTTCTCATCTCCATCAAGTTTCCGTTGCAATTTCTTCACATCTTCTGCTGGTGGAAGGTTTTCTGGTACGATTCCTCTTTGTGTGAGCATTTCTAACAGCAAGGTTATTGTCAATATGTTCTTTTTCAATCATAGTTTGTCCTTTCAGGTCTTTGCTTTGTACATTCAATCCAGTCATCTCTGCCGCTAAATCTTTCGCTTTTATACTAATCGTAGGTAGAAAATCAGCAACAGGTCGGCTAACTGGTGCACCCATTTTACGTTTAAGCATTTGGGTATTTAATCTGAATAATGCTTGATCGCCTTTACTTCTAATTATTGCAAATCCTTGGTTGTCAACACCACGTTCATAAAGAATGCCTGAAAGTTGTTTCTCAGTTTGACTTAATTTCTCACGAGCTTTCACCCGTTCAAATTCTAAAATTCGTTGTTCAACTATTTCTGCTCGACGTGTTTGTACTGCAAAATAGTTTTGGGCAAATGCAATTTCTTCTTTTCGGCTATCTCCATTTTGAGCAATCAGATAACAGGCGTACCTTGTTAAAAGAATGTCATCTATTTCTTTTTCAGCACCTTTGGGCATTGGTATCGTTTTCCTGATGTCAGGAAAATGATAATCTACTTCTTCTCCAGCATTAATACATGCATCTTTAGCTTTTTGGATAACTTTTTCAAAATTCTCCCATTTACTATATCCTAACAGTTCCTACAATTCTCGTGCACTCCAACATTCAATACCTTCCAAATCTGAAGCAACGGCTTCAAATTGAGAAAATAAATTCTTGATTTCTTCAGATTTCATCTAACTTTATTTTAAGCCCTAAATTTATCAAATATCAATCAAATGTCAGATATTTATAATTCTTTTTCTATATTTCCTATCAAATAGTTCTGTGTTTCCGTCTTTTACACTTGGCGGTAACGTTCCCGCGCTACACGCAGGCTGGGATTAAAGATGCGTAATCTTTCGGTTAAAAACAAATGTATCAAATACAAAACTATTTTCAAATTAAGCCAAATCCCCAGCCTGCTTGTAGCGTGTGTTGGCGGTTCGTTGTTTTTCCACTGCTTCATTTCAATTTCTTCATTGCATTACTTTCCGACAGAGATTTCATTTGAGCAATAGCAACTTTGTTGAGCTGGATAAGTCGTTCGTTTTGCGGTAAGTTTTGTTGAATAAGTAAAGCATTTATACTTTCCATATTACTCAACACAACCAATTGTACTAATGTTGCATAATCTCTTATGTTTCCGTTTTTATCGGTATTGGTTTCTCTCCATTCTTTAGCTGTTATTCCGAAAAGTGCAACATTCAATAAATCCGCTTCATTGGCGTACACAAAACTTACTTGTTGTTTCGTGATTTCTTTCGGGATTAGGTTTTCTTTGATTGCGTCTGTATGGATTTGGTAATTTACTTTGGCTAAGGTTCTTTGTAAATTCCATTCTAATTTCAGGCGACTGTTTTCATCATCTTTTAGTCGTTGAAATTCATTGACTAAATAAATCTGAAATTCAGGGCTTAACCACATTGCAAAGTGAAAAGCAATGTCTTTGTGTGCAAAAGTACCTCCGTAACGTCCTACTTTAACAATATTCCAACCGATTTTGCACGGTCAATCCATTGTCCAACAGACATTATGAACCTGTTTGTTCCTGCTTCTTGTCCAATTACCCCGAATTCGGGGTAATTAAAATTTGGGTTGTTGATTTTCTCCCAAACACCCAAATATTCCAATGTGTTTTTATTGGATATCCATTTCCCAATTAGTCCACTTCCTTCACGAAAAGAAGTCGTCATATCAGTCAAGCTGATATAGTCAGTTTCATTTTGATGAATAACTGTAATTGTGAATTCGTTGACGTTTAAGGTTCTTCCTTTTGCCATATTAGCTCTTGTAATTGACAAATTTAAAAAAATGTATGAGCTAATTAACCTTGGTCGTCTAAATAATCCTGCCAAATTTCTTCCCATTCATTTCTATGAGCTTCCGCTGATGAATAGGTAGAATAATCAACTTCTGTTTTTTCATTATATTCTTGTTTTTCATATTCTCCTGTTTCTGGATGTTGAATGTATTCAAAACGTGATTTGTGTTCAACAGTCATTACTCCTGATTTACCCAACTCAGTATTTGTTTTCAATTTGAAACATTTTATTGTCGCTAAATTTAAAGTTACTCCGCCGTGTGTAACTACTCTTGGTGAATTCATAATTTGTTTAGTTGTTGTTTAGTCCAAATGTTCTTGCTCCAAGTTTGTTTTTAAAAAGAGGTTCCTTTCTAATCGCTTCATCTGCTGTTATTGTTTGGGGTATTAAAATTGAAAACTGAAAATTGTTTCCGTAGTTTGGATTGTTTTCAACCAATTCTTTTAGCGTTTTGTTATTGCCGTGCCCGTTTGTTGAAACATAACTTTTCCAACGTCCCCAAATTCCGTCTTCGCCATAAGCTGAACCAACTTAAAGTTTTCCTGTGTTTGTGTCGCTTATCAAATAAATGCCTTTGGTTACAGAAAGCATATCACTTTCAAACCGCTACTTAGATACTTAATTGCTTGAACCTTTGCCTTGGCATAGCACCATCAGCAAAACGCGTCAACTCTTTCCCGAAGGTATTTTTGAAGAAGTGTTTACCCAAGTTTTAAAACTATGCGTTGAAGCCGGTCTGGTAAGTGGTCATACCCAAGCCATTGATTCAGCCCCAGTAAAAGCCAATGCCTCGATGGACAGTTTGGAAATTAAAGTGCCTGCAGAAGATCTTGAAGAACACCTCTCCAAAGTGCGAGTACAAAGCAGCAGGGACAGAAAAGCCAAAGAGAACAAAGCCCCAAAATCGCAACAGCAAATTACGGCAAGTAAAAATGAACTGCAACAAATAAAAAGCCGCAACAAGAAATGGAGCGAAGACCAGGATATGCGTCCCGGTGCCAAAAACAAAGGCAGCAGATATACAAGCAACAAAACCCATTACAGTCCCACCGACCCTGACCTGCCTCCTGGCAGGCAGGCGCCAGAATAAGTGTGAAACCCGGAAAAGCAAGAAAGCTCAACTATCTGTGCAACATAAGCGTGGACACCGGCGGTCACGTAATCACCGATGTGCAGGCTTATCACGCAGACAAGAAAGATAGCCAGTATTTGCAAGATACCGAAGCAAGACTTAACAGACGCTTGAGAAAAGAAGGAATGATTTGGGAACACCTCTTGGCAGACACCGGCTACAGCAGTGGCGAAAACTACGCCTATCTAGAAACCAAAAGCACAAGCAATCTCTAAAGCAGACTGCTTATTTTTTATCATAAAAACAGCTATTTTAAGGCATTTTAAGCCCCAGAAAACATTTTTAAAAGGGTATGCGCTGAAAATGCAACGTTAATAACAAAGCTTTTGAAATCTTCCGTTTTTTGTTGTATAGAAAAATGGTGTAAAAAATTTAAAGGCTTGTGCAACGGTTACTGGTGTTAGCAAACGTTTTTTTGTTCTTTAATGTCAATGTTTCCAATATTGTTTTTGATTGAATCTATTATTTCGATTCTGTCATATTCATTCATATTCTTTCCAAGAATTACACAATTAAAAGCCTCTTTTGGAAGGGTAATTTGTCGGTCAGATATAGTTGCAGGATATTCCCAAAATTTTTGAGTTCTGTATTCTTTCTCAAATTCCCATTTCTTTTCTTTAAAATATACTTGTTTCCATCTTATCTCTTCTCTACTCATAATTGGGTAAGGTAATAAGATAGGTAGTTGGTGTGGATATGCAACTTTTCCACCACCACCAAGGAAATTAAATAGTATTCTAGAATTATATCCGACACAAAAACCTGAATGATTATCTGCGTATTTTTCCCACATCGAATCAAGACAATTTTCCGCTGTAAGACTTAAAATTCCCAATCGTTCAAAATAGCCTTTAAAATAAATTTTCTGATAATTATCATTAAATTCAGGTTTCAAATAATCTTTTTTGTTTAATAATTCTCTTACTCTATTTCTTTTCTGTTGTCTGCTTAAATTTTCGTCTAAATTTGATATTCGAGTATAAACGGTTTTGGCTTGTTTGTGATTCATTAAGTCATATCTCACAGGTGATTTACAATCAAATTTATCTTCGAATTGATTGGGTGAAGCCATAAAAACTTCTCTTTCGGTAATAAATCTTTTATTGTATATATTATTCCAACTGCGATATTTATAAAGAACTTTTGGAAATTCAATATCATCTAAATTCTTGAATGTAGTTTCTTGTTTCAAATGTTTGCTAACGGTTGGTGTATGAAGCGTTGGGCATTTCGAAGCACTTTCCTGTCAAACCGCTACAAATTTTATTAAATGTAACGCCCTTTAAATTAGCACTATCCGCCCAATGATTTATACACTTTGTTACCGCCTGGTGTTCATTCTTTTTAGTCATTTTTCCTTTCAATTTGCTACACATTATCTGTCTGTAATGCGTTGGAAAGACATACTCTTTTGCAATTTTGGGTTATTGGACAGGCTCGTGTGAATTGCAAATGTGTATGGCTTCTGCGTTGGCATTTTATTTCTCCCCAATAAAAATGTGATTATTGAATAATGTATGTGGTGCACTAATCAAGTTAATGTCAAATTTCAATGAAGGTTCTACTCTTGAACTTGCATTGTGAATTCTAAAAGAAATTTGCCATCCTTCATTTAACGATACAATTAAAGTTGTTTTAGAATTGCCCTCATAAACAACTTCTATAAGTCTTGTAGGCAATTTCAGCTTTTGAATTTTTGCCTTTGGATTAATTTTTCCAAATGGCTGATTAAGTGTGCCATGTAAATTATAAGCTTGGATTTCAACCTTATTATCACCCTTAATTACTTTGTAAAAATCTTTATTGCCAATTAAATATTCAACTAATTTTTGTGGAATTTGAGAAGGATTCGCCTTGTCAAGACGAAGTAGCTCAGTTCTAAAAGCGTTTAGTATAGGGACATAAATTTTATCGTGCATATCAGGTATTGATGTCCACTTTGAATTTTTGTCTTTAACTTTTAGATTAGTCAGAAAATCAAAAATTGGTCTGATTTCATCGAAGTAAGTTTTCGAACATGGAATTCCAACCCATTTTTTCCCGAAATCAATTTTTTGAGATAAACGTGAATGCTTAACTGCTCTGTGATTATTTTTTGCAGAAATTCCAATTTCCCATTTTTGAAGTAACCGAATTGCTAAAACATCTCTAACATCACCCGATTGTCCTTCACTGTCTGAAACTATTTCAAGTTGCAAAGTATCTTCAGGATTAATACTATTTGATAAGCGAGGTTCAATATCAACAAGAAAATTTATTGCAGCACTTGATACTAAAGAATACAATCCTTGTTCATCTTCTGAGAAACTTTCAAAACAAGATTTTGCAGTTTGATATGGTTCGCTATCAATGATAATTACATTATTGTCTGGGCTTTTTAATTGTTGATAAAATTCTTTCAAAAGTGCATATTCAAATGCTTTTCCGGTCTTAGTTTGTATCGCCATGATGAACTAATTGTTTCTCTGATTCTTTGTTTTCTAATATCCTTTCGGATAAACTTTGTTTTATTTCTTTTGCAATATAATATGCTAATCGCACAGGAACTGCATTGCCAATCATTTTGTAACCAGCAGAAATATTATCGTAGTGGAAAATGAAATTGTCTGGAAAAGTCTGAATTCTTGCACATTCTCGAACACTCAATCTTCGATATAAACTTTCTTTCCCTTTTACAAATTCTCTTTTATTTTGTTCTATAAATTTCATTTTTGGTGCTTGCGGGTGTAAAGGAGCGTGTCTGGCTCCTGCCTGAATGGTAAAAGAAGTTTCATCCCAACTTCTTACCCGGTTTCTAGACATAAAAATGCTTGAAAAGCTTCCGTTCATATATTCATGATTTGGGACGCTACAGTTGCCATTATTTGCATTTTTACCATTCTTGGCACTTAAAACATTATCTGTTAAATCTCCAATAGCTTTGCTTAATGGAATTATTTCTTTGAATCCTTTTGGAAATTTGAAGTCTATTTTTAAATCACTTCTGAAACCAATAAAAAATACTCGCTTTCTATCTTGTGGCACTTTAAAATCCTTTGCATTTAACATTTTGAAATGCAAATCATAACCAATACCTGCATTTCTGAAATGATTTTTAATATTATCTAGTGCTTCTTTATGTCTCAATAAAAGCATTCCTGAAACATTTTCAGCTAAGAAAAAATAAGGTTGCTTAGCTTCAAGAAGTCTAATGAATTCAAAAAATAGCTGTCCTCTATTATCTTCAATGCCACGCATAGAACCCGCTTCGCTCCAACTTTGACAAGGAGGTCCCCCAATTATACCATCACATTCTGGCACATCTTCATTTGGTATTTGTGTAATGCTTCTTTTATCTAAAATTGTGTTAGGGTGATTCTTTTCATAAGTTTTCCAAATATCTTTATCATATTCATTTGCCCATATTACATTAAATCCAGCATTTGAAAAACCTAAGTCAAGTCCACCGGCACCAGCAAAAAGTGATACTATTTTCATGATTAAAAATTTAATTTTTCTTGTTTAACATTGGATTGTTTAAGGTATTTGACCTTTTGTTCGGCTAGTTCTAAGGCTTTTTCAGAGCAACAATTTGAATAAATTTTATGAGCAAATTTTTCACTGAATAATTCATCTCTAAGCTCTTTGGTGTCAAGATTAAAAACAGATGCTAATTTTTCTAATCTTTTCTCATCAAATTCCCTTTTATTGTTTTCAATCTTACTCAAATTAGCTGAATCCATATCTAATTGTGCAGCTAATTGTGTTAAAGTCATACCGTTTTCTGTCCTTAATAATTTAATATATTCTCCAAATGTTTCTTTCATTTGACTTGTATTTTAATTCTTGTCAGTATTTGACAAATATAAATCATTTTTCAATACAATTCAATATTTTTTGTCCGTGTGATGGAAAGAAAACAGCTTTTTTGCAAATTTTGGATTGTGAGTCGGTTTGTGCGATTTGCAAATGTGCTGTTTTGTGCGATGGCTCTTCATTTTCTCTTTTCTGTCATGGAGCAAATTGTCCGCTGTTTCTGTCTTTTTACACTTGCAGGCAACGTTAAGCCAGCTAAAAGAAGTATCTTCCTTCAGTGGCTTTTCAAAGATAAAATAATTTTTACAAAATTGACCAATATCAGTAGAAAAGTACCAAGGCATTTTTTTTAGCTGGCAGTTGTGTGCAGTTACTGTTTTTAGCCTCTTGCTGAAATCAGTAAGGTAGGTGGCTTGATTCATCCTTTAAAATATTTTTCTTTAGTATCTACTTCAATGAACCTTGTTTTATGGCGCTTAGCTCAGCTAGGCGATCGTCAATAAAAGGGAGCCGATAAAGGTTTAGTGAATATTTTATATGTCAGAAATTTGACTTTTTCATTTTTTTCTTCTAACTTGGCTCAAGTCTTTTACGTTGTCAAACGTATTGAAAGTAAACTTTCTACGGTTTTAATCGAAAGACTTGAGCCAAGTGAATACTTCTCTTTTCTGAACTATATCTCCCCTAAAATTTATCGGATTCATTGCGCAAAATACTTCCGGAATCAACTGCCAATTGCACATCAACGGTCTTGTATAAGAATAGTGCGTGTTTGTGTGCTAGGATTTTCAGCAGGAAAATCAGAGTTGGCAATCAGGCAACGACCAAACGGTTTAACTAAAATAAGCAATGTTTTTTACACGGTGTTGGCAACTGGCTTTATTTTTTTATTGTTTTCGTTCGTTTCTCAATTATCCAAATTAGTAATATTGAAACAGTTAAAGGCGCAACTAAATAAGTCAGAATATTTTTTATGTCCACAGGACTTATTCCTTTAATTTTTGGATTGAAAATATATCTATCTAAAATGAAATATAAAGTCAGTATTATAATTATTGATAGAATTACCAATAAAAAATTCCGAAATGTTTTTATAAACTTATTCATACTTTTCTGATTTCAGAATTTCCGCTCTTTCATTCAGTTCGTCGGTCATTTTTATTTCACTTGGATTTCCGTTTTGTATAATCCACGCTTTATTTCCGATATCACTACTTTGAAGAACTATTGTATCTCTAGATTTAGTCCAACCAATTGTCCATTTATTTGCATCTCCAGCTCCAGTATTTAATTCAGGCAATTTTTTATTATTTTTATCGAATAGATGAATAATTACATCAGCGTAATTTTCCGCATTATTGTCAGTCCGATAAACAGTTGCTTGAATTTCAAAATTTCCAGTCGAGGATTTGATTTTTTCCGATTCGTAGTTGCTAAAAAAACAACTTGTTAAAGTCAATGTCAATAATAAAAAAGTCAGTTTGTTTGTCATTTTTCAGCTTGTTGCCAACGTTTTGCAGCTACCCGAAGGTGGCGATTTCGAATCACTTCACTGTCAACCAAGCACAAACTTTGATAGAAGCACAAAGCTTGATTTAACCACTGAACCGCCAATTTCTTGTAGGTGCTGTTATAGGGCGTTTTTCTTTTCATCTATGTTCAATGTCAGTTCGTTAGGTTTTGGAAAAATTGTCGGCAAAAGGTCAATTCTGAATGGCAGTTCCATTCCTGTTAGTTCGTCAATTTGTTTGTCTATAAGTCCATTTTCGTTGCAGAAGTTAAAAGTCAGTTTTAAATAACGTCTGATAATCATTAATGGTAAAAACTGTCCCCGAAAAGCCATCCATTCCATTAAGTCCTTTTTTCCTTTTGAACTGTTACAAGTCCGACAAGCAAAAATTAAGTTTTCTGCATCGTCCTTTCCACCAAGTTTTTGCGGAAAAATGTGGTCTAACGCTAATTTGTCTGCCGAACCACAATAATTACAAATTTGTCCTGTTTGTAATTTGATTTTTTCATCGTCAAAAATTGTCCGCATATTCATTGTTCCGTCTTTTAGTCCTTTGAATAATTTGGCTCTAATCATAAAGTTAAACATTTCATATTTTTCTTGTTTCTTGTCAATAGCTGTATGAGCCATAGCCAAGTTTGCATATGAGTAGTAAATTAAATGTCTAACTGTTTCTATTTTTTGTTTCGCCATTGTCCGCTGTTGCCATTCGTTTTGTTGGTCGTCCTAAAATGCTCTATAACTTACTTATATGTATGACTCCATCATATTTATCTATCCATTTAAGGTAGGTATATGAAAATTTACATACTTTATTTTGTCAAATATAATTATAAAACATGAATTTAAAAATCAACAAAAGGGCTTTTTATATTCTGTAAACTTTTGGTGCTTACATGGGTATAAATCTCAGTGGTTTTGCTGCTATTGTGCCCCAATAATTCTTGTATAAAACGCAAATCTGTTCCACTTTCTAATAAATGGGTGGCATAGCTATGCCTTAACCAGTGTAGCGTTATGGGTTTTGTATAATTACATTTCTTAACAGCCTGTTTTAAAACATTTTGTCAACTTAAAAGGGTTTCACTGTTGCCTTTATAGTTTTTTATGCGCACTCTTCCTTTCAAAGCTTTTTAAAGAGGCATTTTAAATAATAATAGTTTACGTTCTTTTTGGCAAGTAACTTAAAATCAAAAAATTATTATGGCAATTTGGTACCTGTGGCGGTATAAATTTGAAACCATTGTTCTAAACTCAATTCTACGTCAAAGGCTTTAATGGCAGCCTTAATGCGGTTTAAATTTTGCGTGCCAATTACGGGTATAATTTGCGCCGGATGTTGCAGCAGCCATGCATAAGCAAGGGTGTCAATGCCTATTGATAGATTGTTTGCTATGTGGGTTAAAACCGCATTGAGCTTTTGTTCCAATTCATTTTGTGGTTTAAAAAGCCGTCCCCCTGCCATTGGCGACCAGGCCATCGGTTTTATTTGATGCTGTATTAAATGTTCTATTGTGCCGTCTTTAAAATGTTGTAAAGCCAAAGGCGAAAGTTCTATTTGATTGGTAACCAATGGCTCATCTATAAATTTAGCCAACAGTTCAAACTGCTGTGGCGTGAAATTTGAAACGCCAAAATGCAATACTTTCCCCGCTTTTTTTAAGGTATTAAAGGTTTTGGCTATCGTTTCGGGATTAAAATAAGGACTCGGCCGGTGCAGCAACAAACAATCAATATAATCGGTATTAAAATTTTTAAGGGATTGGTTTACTGAATTAATGAGGTGCTCACTCGAATAATCGTAATATTTTAGTTGACGATTTGGATATTTATCCGACAAGAGTTTTATGCCGCATTTAGTGATGAGTTTTAGCTTTGCTCGCAAGCCTTTATCAAGCTTTAAAACGCTACCAAACAGCGCTTCACATTCATAGTTTCCATAAATATCGGCGTGATCTATGGTGTCGATGCCCAACTCTAAACAGTTGCTGGTTAAAGCGTGCAGTTGCGTAGTTGTTAAATGCCAATCTTTTAAACGCCAATGTCCGTGCACCAAGCGAGCGATTTTAAAGGTGGGAGCGAGGGTGATGAGTGGTATTGACATAGCTTAATTTTAAAAACAGATGTTTACAAAATTAAGATTTATTTTGACCTTAGCTAATTTTAAACCAGCTAATTATTTGAGTCTGCTTGAGCGAGAAATTGTGGATAAAAATAAAATAGCCTAATTTATAATTACCTTTTTAACGCGGGTTTGGGTGTCGGTAGTAATTTTTAGCATATAAAATCCCGAAGGTAAATTGGGAATATTTTGTTTTTTGGATGTCATTTTTTGATGATAAATCAACTGACCTCCAATGTTATAAAGGCTGATGTCTGCTTGGTTTTCATTTCCCAAAATCACATTAACGCTGTGATTGTTAGACGGGTTTGGATAGACTTCAAAACCGAGGTTTTTATAAGTTGCCACAGCCAAAGTTCCCCATGTGTCTTGTGCTTGAACACCTCCCCAAATGCGCGTTGCAAAGGCAGGATTGTCTATAAACGGATTGCGATTACCTTGCATGGTTTCCGAAACCGGATTGCGCTGTTTTTCAACATCCGAAACAGGATCTTCGGCATTCCATTGTAAAAATAAATCCACCATTTTGTTATCAATGTTATTGGTAGTGCCAATTCCCACATTAATAGGCCAACATTGGGTTTGTGTTTCGGAAGTGCCATCGCCGTTGTAACGGATATACATATACATAATAATGCGCGCCACATCACCTTTCCACTCATCTCCCGGATACCATCCACCATTGCTAGCGCCCGAATGTCCTGTGCCGGTGGCAAAATGTAAGTTGCCACGATCTGCATTCCATTGCACATCTGCCGGACGCAAATTGTGTAAATCGGTTCCCGCACCAGGGCTTGAGGTTGTTAATGCCGGATTGGCTAACGATTTTGCAAAAACGTGTTCGCGATTCCATTGACCATTAGCGCCACCATTATCGTTTACACCTCGTGTACGGTCATTTTTTACATCATTATCAACGCCCGATTCCCATCCGTAAATTAATAAAACTTCGGTGTTGCTTTGCGGATTTAAATCGGCTTGTTTTTGCGCATCCCAGCCATAAGGAATCAAAGTGGTATGGGTAGTTTTTACCTTGCTCGAAAGTTCTGTTTTTAATGCCAAGCCTGTTAAACTTAAATTAACATTGTTATAATAAGCCGGCATTTGAGCGATAATTAACTGACCGACAAATAGTAAAATGAGGAGTATTGTTTTTTTCATAAGCTTAAGCGATGCGTTCTAGTTGAGCCATATAAAATCCGTCAAAACCCGTTTTGTGCGGACTCACAGTGGCCTCTTTTACGAGTTTAAAATTAGCGTTATTTTTTAAAAATTCGGCTACTTGCAATTGATTTTCTGAAGGTAAAATAGAACAGGTGGCATAAACCATCAATCCGTTTAATTTGAGCATTTTAGAATAATTTTCTAAGAGTTCTTTTTGTGTTGCTTTAATCGTATCTAAAAATTCAGGTTGTAATTTCCATTTGGCATCGGGATTGCGTTTTAAAACACCCAAACCGCTGCAAGGCGCATCGATTAATAAGCGGTCGGCCGAACTGTGTAATTTTTTAATGGTTTTTGTCGATTCTATAAAGCGTGGCTCAATGTTAAAAGCGCCGTTGCGCTTGGCGCGACGTTTTAATTCGTTGAGTTTATTTTTATAAATATCGAGGGCAATAATCTGACCTTTGTTTTCCATTAAACTGGCAAGATGAAGGGTTTTGCCACCAGCACCGGCGCAGGCATCAATCACGCGCATTCCGGGTTTTACGTCTAAAAAATAAGCTACAAGTTGTGAAGAGGCATCTTGAACTTCAAAGAGTCCGTCTTTAAAAGCCTGACTTGTAAACACATTTTGCCGTTCTTTTAAAACCAATGCATCGGGATAGTTTTTTAGCGATTCGGTTTCAATGCCTTCTTTATCTAGGCTTTTTTGTAGCATGAGTTTTGAACCTTTTAATCGGTTGGCTCTTAAAATAACATCGGCGGGTTGGTTAAGCGCGTGCAATTCGTCATTCCAAGCAACGCCGAGTTCTTTTTCACCCAATTCATCCAACCAATCGGGAATAGACTCTTTAATTTTTCGCGTTTTTTGAAAGTTGTCAAATAAACCTTTAATATGGCGTTCGGGCGTTCCTGCTAATTGACTCCATTCAGGGAGTTTAATGCCTTTTAACACTGCCCAAACGGCAAAAAGTTTCCACAAATTATCTTTGGTAAAATGATTTTTGGTGCCGGCAATTTCGTTGTATAGTCTGCGCCAGCGCACCATTTCATAAATGGTTTCAGCTAAAAATTTGCGGTCGTGCGAACCCCAACGTTTATCTCTTTTTAAGGTGGTTTCTACAACCTTACTCGCCATTAAACCGTCGTTAAAAATGTAATCTAACGAATCAATTACGGCAATTACCAAATTTTTATGTAAACGCATAGCAACTTTTTAAGTGCACAAAGGTAGTGAAACTTGCATTTTAAAAAGGGGATATTTAAAAGCAATCTTTATGGGTGTTTAACTCGGCCTATATCAAAAAGCAAATCGGTATTGGGGTCTAAAATGATATTGACAATTTCCTTATCGGATGGAATCTCAAAGCTTTCTATTTTTTGGTTTATTTCAAGGGTTTTAATCAGGCTTGTTTGGTCTTTAAAAAGGAGCTTTACGCTTAAGGGAAAATTAAATAGAGTCTTAAAATCTTGCACTTGCGAGATGTTTATTTTAAGTGTTTTAGCTTGATAGCGCCAATCGACATTGAGCTTTGGTTGCCCAACTTGATAAAGCCATTGGTTAAAAAAAGTATCCAAATTTCTACCCGAAACTTGCTGAACGATAGTCTTAAAATCTTGTGTATCGGCGTTTTTAAATTTAAAGGTTTTGTAATAGGTTTTATAGGCTTTTGCAAAAGTAGAATCGCCTAAATTGCGGCGCAGCATGTGTAAAAACCAGCTGCCTTTTTCGTAGGAGTTGGCGTTTAACAAATCCATTAAATTGGTGGTTTCATGGTCAACCACCGGCTTTTTCCAAATAGTTGAAAAAGTAATAATTTTTTCGCGATCTTTTATAAGTTGCGCATCTAAAGCATTTTTGCCATAGGTATTTTCAAGGTATAAATTGGTAAAGTAGGTAGCAAATCCCTCGCTTAACCACAAATGAGGCCAGTCTGTTTCGGTAGCCGAATCGCCAAACCATTGGTGAGCAATTTCGTGCGCCAACAAATCTTCATGGTCTTGCTTGCCATTGACCGATTTTTCAAAATAAAATATGGCACTGGCATTTTCCATTCCGCCAAAGCGCGTTTTTGATTGCACATTTGCCAACTTTTTATAGGGATATTCATCGATGGTTTTAATGTAATAAGCCAAAATTTTATCTGCTACAGCATAATCTATGAAACCAGCTTCCTTATTTTGGGGAAAAACCCAACTCGACACGGGAACACCCATTATGATACCCAAATCTTGAACCTCAAATCGAGCGATTCCAACCACCATAACATCGGTAGGAAGCACCACACTACTTTTCCAATGGGTATAGATTCGGTCTTTTAAGAGATTGTCTTTTTCAACAAGGCTTCCATTGGCAACCACGCGATAATGGTTGGGCGCAGTCACATAAAAATCAACATAAGCTTTATCGGCTAAGGCATCTAGGCAAGGCAACCAATAATGCGCACGATTGGGCCAGTTATCACCAAAAAAAGTGCGGTCGCCAAACATGTTTTTAGAAATGATTAGGCCATCTTTTGGTATGCCTTTATAAAAAATAGAGACGCTTTGTGTATCATTAGAATCGTTTTCTATGACTTTAATGGTTAAAATAGCGCCATTTTGTTTATAACGTGTGGCTTTGTTATTATACAACACCTTTAAAACCTCCATACCCAAGCCGCTGGCATCTTTGCTATCTAAGTTAAATGAAATGTAGTCGGTTTGTTTTAAAAGTTCAAATTTTATTGAGGCATTGCCCTCAATAACATCAGTTGTATCGTTTACATTTATATAAAAATGATAGTGCAACACATCAATTTCATCAAGTGGTTTTAGGCTAGTTTGAGCAAAGCTTGAAAAAAAGGCTGTTAAAAATAAGCAGCTAAAAATTAGAGATTTAAAAACAGTTAACTTCATATTTTTAAATTTTAAATGGATAATCGAGCTTTGGCGATGCTGTTATTTGACGCAAAATTATTTTGCAAATAGGTGTAATAGCCTGCAATGCCAATCATCGCTGCATTATCGGTAGTGAATTCAAATTTTGGTATAAAACACTGCCATCCTAATTTGGTTTCGGCCTGTGCTAGCGCCATTCTAATACCCGAATTTGCCGAAACGCCGCCCGCTATGGCCACTTGTTTTAGGCCCGTTTGTTTTACGGCTAACTTTAACTTATCCATCAAAATACTCACAATGGTATGCTGAATAGAAGCGCACAAATCATCGCGATTTTGCGCGATAAAGTTGGGGTTTTTAGCGGTTTCTTTTTGGATAAAATACAGAATGGCCGTTTTTAATCCGCTGAAGCTAAAGTCTAGAGGATTTTTAGATTTTGGCTTGGGAAATTTAAACGCCAGCGGATTGCCAACCTTGGAATATTTATCAATAAATGGACCGCCAGGATAATCTAAACCCAATATTTTAGCCGATTTATCAAAGGCTTCGCCTGCGGCATCATCGGTAGTTTGACCTAAAACTTCAAAGTTAAAATAGTCGGTTACCTTAACAATTTGGGTATGTCCACCGCTGATGGTCAAACATAAAAATGGAAATTCGGGAATTTTAGAATCCTCATATTTTATAAAATGTGCCAACACATGAGCTTGCATGTGATTGACAGCCAACAGGGGAATTTTTAAGGCAAGCGCCAAACTTTTAGCAAACGAAACGCCTACCAAAAGTGAACCCATCAAACCAGGACCTTGCGTAAAAGCAATGGCGTTGAGCTGGTTAATAGAAATACCGGCTTCTTTTAAAGCCAAACTTACAACGGGCACAATATTTTGTTGATGCGCTCGCGATGCCAATTCGGGAATCACCCCTCCGTATTTGGTGTGAATTTCTTGCCCTGCAATTTTATTCGATAAAACCCTATCATTACACAAAATAGCCGCACCTGTATCGTCGCACGAAGATTCAATAGCTAAGATATAAATCGGTTTTTTAGGCATCATTTGGTTTTGTATCAACAATTTATAATAGGTTTTTATTTTTTGAGATGTGGCACGAATCATGTACTTTTACACTGCAAATTTAAATGATTTAAGGTATCAAAAGACTAAAAAAAATATTATTGAGATTGTTGTTGGGCTTAATTGTTTTTTTAGTCTTAGTCGTTGTATTGTTTAGCTTACCGGTGGTGCAAACTTACCTCGCCACAATAATCACTAATGAAATTAATAAAACCTACAAAACCAATATTTTAATTGATAAAGTTGATTTTTCATACCTAGGAAAAATACAGCTAAAAGGCATTCACATCAATGATTATCGCCACAATAAAATGATTGATGTTGCCAAACTCAGTACGTCGATTTTTAGTTACAAAATGGCCTATAACAATAAATTGAATTTTGACAATATTAAAGTGAGCAGTGTTTATTTAAATATGGTAACTTATAAAGGCGAAACCAACGATAACCTCTCCATTTTTATAGAAAAATTTGATGACCAACCATCAACAACGGGTCAACCTTCAAGCTTTTTAATGACTGCCAAAAATATTCATTTAGAGCAAGGTAATTTTTACTTATCAGATTTTAATTTTGATGATAAACCTTTAGCCTATTACAAGCAATTAAATGGTGATTTAAAGCGATTTAAAATTAAGGGCCCCAATGTTTCAGTAAATATTCGGAATTTAACATTTATAGAAGACCACGGTTTAGAGGTAAAAAAATTGGACACCGATTTTGAATATACCCTTACGGGGATGCAATTCCATAATTCAGAACTAAAAACCGAAACTTCATCATTGAATTTTGATTTGAATTTTGACTACGACCGCAATAACTTAAAATATTTTTACGACAGCGTTCAGGTTAAGGCATCCATAAAAAAGTCATTGCTTTCAATGCCCGATTTAAAACATTTTTACAATGAAATAGATGGCAATCAACAGCTTACCATTTACGCTCAAATGAAAGGCACTTTAAACGATTTTGAATTAAATCAAGTAGATTTAAAATCAAGTACTAAAGTTTATTTTAAAGGCAAGATGCGATTGATCAATTCATTTAAAGTCAAAGCGCCCTTTAAATTAGAAACCGATATTGAAAGTTTAGCAGCTAATGCTCATAAATTAAAACAACTTTTACCCAATTTAATAGGTAAAAACCTGCCCGATGCCACCAATGTTTTGGGTGATTTTTTGGTTATAGGCAAAACAGATATCACAAAAAATACCATCAATACCCAAAGTCAAATAAAATCAGCTCTTGGAAAAATTACATTAAATATGGATTTTGGAGCCATAGCTGATTTAGAACAAACAAATTATAAAGGAATTTTAGCTTTAGAAAATTTTAAATTGGGAAAGGTTATAAAAGATACTTTGGTGGGCTATTTGAGTTTGATAGCTTCAATTGATGGAAGGGGAATGACTTTTAAATCGTTAAACACATCCGTTAAGGCAAATATTAGCAAGCATCAATACAAAGCTTACACCTATAATAAAATTGACCTTGACGGCGTTTTTAAGTATAAAAAATTTACCGGAAAATTGGTTTCAATTGACGATAATTTAAAATTGGCTATTCAAGGTGAAGCTGACTTTTCGCAAAAACAATACCGCTATGATTTTAACACGAACATAGATTTTGTAAACTTTAACGCACTTAATTTATACACAAAGGATAAAATTTCATTGTTTAAAGGTGCAATCGATATCAATTTAGTAGGAAGTTCGATAGATGCACTTACTGGTTCGGTTGCTTTTAATAATACGACCTATACAAATCAAACTGGAATTTACTTTTTTAAGAATTTTAAAATTGCTTCAAGTATTGAAAACCAAATAAAAACCATAGAAATAAATTCTCCCGATATTGTAAGCGGAAAATTAATGGGTAATTTTAAACTTTTAGAACTTCCCGATTTATTTAAAAATGGTTTAGGTAGCATTCTATCAAAATATCAATTCAAAAAAACAAGTGATAATCAAACGGTTAGTTATAATTTTAAAATTTACAATAAAGCGCTAGAGATTTTTTATCCTGATTTTAAACTGGCAACAAATACAATTATTAGGGGAAATTTGGCAAGCATTGACACGAGTTTTACACTTATTTTTAAAACGCCGCAATTAGATGCTTTTAAAAATAGCATCCAAAATATCAACCTACAAATTGACAATAAAAATCCGCTTTTTAGCACGCTTTTAAATGTAGATAAAATAACATCAGACTATTACGATATTTCTAAACTCAATTTAGTTAACGTAAAATTAAAAGATACGCTATTTTTGAGAACCGATTTTTATGGAGGCGATTCTCTTACCGAAAAATACAATCTGAGTTTATACAATACCACAAACGAAAAAGGGAATTCGGTTTTTGGCGTTAAAAAATCAAATGTGAATGTCAAAAATATGAACTGGATTTTGAATCCTACAAATAATAAAGACAATAAAATTATCTTTGACGATAGCTTTACGGTTTTTGATATTAAAAAAATTGACTTGCAAGCGGGCGCACAAAAAATTAATATCGATGGCTACATGTTGGATAAAAACAATAGCGATTTTCAATTAAATTTAGAAAATGTCGATATAGAGAACATTACCCCTAAAATAGACAGCTTGGCTTTAAAAGGGCGCGTAAACGGGAATTTAAACTGGAAAAAAACCAATGGTCAACTCATGCCTATTGCCGATATGACGATTGACAACTTTAGCATAAATAATTCTTACCAAGGTAACGCCGTTATCAATGCCCAAGGATTTAATTCACTAAAAAAATATGAGCTAAACGCGCTTATTAATCGCAACGATATTAGAACCCTTTATGTTAAAGGAAGCATCGATTTTGAAAATGAAAACCCTACAATTGATGTTGATATTACCTTTAAAAGTTTTATGCTAAATGCATTTAGCGCCCTAGGCGAGAATGTTTTGTCGAATATAAGAGGTAATGTAAACGGACAAGCAAAAATTTCGGGCGAACTCAAAAACCCTACAATCGATGGCGAATTAACGCTAGTTGATGCAGGTCTTAATTTTCCTTATATTAACGTCGATTACCACTTTGACGGAGCTCCAAAAGTTAGACTGCACAATCATACTTTTGAATTTGAAAACGCAACCATAAGTGATAGTAAGTTCAATACCAAGGCATTTTTATCAGGAACTATTTCGCATGACCGATTTAAAAAGTGGTTCTTAGATTTAAAACTGGCTACCAAAAACTTACTTGTTTTAAATACCGTTGAAGATGAAGAAACCCTGTATTATGGTACTGGATTTATAGAAGGAAAAGCAACAATCTCCGGTTTAACCGATAATCTTTTAATTCAAGTTAACGGAAAAACTAACCCGGGAACAAAATTTATCATTCCACTAAGTGACGTGAGAACCATTGATGAATCAAATTTAATACACTTTGTAAAAAAGGAAGTAAATCCCAATAAAATAAAATCCCAAGAAGATTATATTTTAGACCAACTGCAAGGATTAAACATTAAATTTAATATAGATGTTACCAAAGATGCCATTGCACAAATAGTAATTGATAAAAAAACGGGAACCATTTTAAAGGGTAGTGGAGATGGAAACCTCCAAATTAACATCAACACCAACGGTAATTTTACCATGTTTGGAAACTTTGTTGTTGACAATGGCATTTATGAATTTAAAAACATCATTAACAAATCATTTAACGTTAAAAAAGGCGGTACCATTAGTTGGACTGGAAATCCTTATAATGCCAACTTAGATATAGAAGCCGTTTATCACACCAAAGCCAACCCGGGTGTTTTGCTAGAAAATGCAAAGGGTACTCGAAATATTGATGTTGACTTGATTACAAAAATTAAGGGAAAATTATTTGAATCGAATATGGAATTCGATGTGTTTTTGCCCACAGCGAGTTCTACCGTTAACAGCGAACTTCAATTTAAATTAAACAATAGTGATAAAAAAATGACCCAGTTCTTCTCCCTCTTAACAACAGGTTCATTCTTTAGTCAAGATTCTAATAATTTTGATAGCAATGCCGTCATTACAGGAACTATTTCTGATAGAATTTCGAGTGTTTTATCAGATATCTTAAATAAAGAAGGAAATAAATTTCAAGTAGGATTTATTTATGATATAGGTAGTTATGACCGCTTGAGCAATTTAAAAACCGAAGACCAGTTAGGAATTACGGTGTCATCAAAAATAAGCAAAAAATTTACGGTTAATGGTAAAGTTGGTGTGCCAGTTGGCTCTAAATCACAATCTTCGGTTATTGGAGAAGTTGAAATAACCACCCCATTAAATAAATCGGAAAGTTTGACAGGTCGCATCTTTAACCGACAAAACCAAATTCAATTTGCCGTTGCCGACCAAGAAGGCTATACCCAAGGTGTGGGTATTTCTTACCGCGTAGATTTTGACAATTTAAAAGATTTGTTCAAAAAAACCAAACCAATTAAAAAAAGTAATCAAGCCAAAAAAGACAGCATTCAAGCTGCTTTAAAACTTATAAAATTTAAACCGGTTAAAAAGGACTCGCTTCCCAATAAAAAACATTGATTCACTGTAAACAAGTGTAAACAAATACGACTTCTATTTTATTATAAATCAATTACTTTTAAAGTTTTAAGCGAAATCGTTTTCGTATAAAAACGCGATATTTGTCTTTTTTAAAAAGGTTTATCCTTAATTTTGAACCATTATAAATTATGAAAAAAATTAAAAAAATTGCTGTTTTAACTTCTGGTGGCGATGCACCCGGAATGAATGCCGCCATTAGGTCGGTTGTTAGAACTTGTGCCTACTACCGAATTGATTGTATCGGCGTGTATCGCGGCTATCAAGGTTTGATTGAAGGTGATTTTGTGCCGATGAGTGCCCGAAGTGTGAGTAGTATCATCAATAAAGGTGGCACCATGCTAAAATCGGCACGCTCAAAAGAATTTATGACCGTTGAAGGCCGTAAAAAAGCATACGACAGTTTAATTGCAGCCGAAATTGATGGTTTGATTTTAATTGGTGGTGACGGCTCATTTACAGGAGGTTTGGTGTTTAACGAAGAATATCATTTTCCAATAATAGGCATTCCAGGAACCATTGACAATGATATTTTTGGAACAGATTATACCATAGGTTACGATACCGCCTTAAACACGGTTGTTGAAGTTATTGATAAAATTAGAGATACCGCCAGTTCTCATAACCGCCTCTTTTTTGTTGAGGTAATGGGCAGAGATGCCGGATTTATTGCCCTTAATGCCGGTATTGGCGCTGGAGCGGAAGAGATTTTAATTCCCGAAGAAAATTTGGGTTTAGAACGCTTGCTCGAATCGCTTAAACAAAGCAAACGCTCAGGAAAATCATCGAGTATCGTCGTGGTTGCCGAAGGTGATAAACTAGGTAAAAACGTATTTGAATTACGCGACTATATCGAAGAACATGTTCCCGAATATGAAGTCCGTGTTTCGGTTTTAGGCCACATGCAACGCGGTGGTTCGCCATCTTGTTTCGACCGTGTTTTGGCGAGTAGGTTAGGCGTAAAAGCAGTAGAATTACTTTTAGATGGCCACTCTAATTTAATGGTTGGCATTGTAAATACTAAAATTGAAAGCTGCTCTTTTAAAGAAGCTTTAGCCGGACACCACAACATCAATAAAGAATTAATAAGAGTTGCAGACATTATGTCTGTTTAAAATTTAATATAAAAAATAAAAATGATTAAAATTGGAATTAACGGATTCGGAAGAATAGGAAGATTGGCATTTAGAGTTGCCGTAAGTAGAAAAAATGTACAAGTAGTTGCTATAAATGATTTATTAGAAGTAGATTATCTAGCTTATTTATTAAAATTTGATTCCGTTCACGGTAAATTTGAAGGTGAAGTTTCAGTAAAAGACGGTTTTTTAATCGTTAATGGAAACAAAATTAGAGTAACAGCCGAACGCAATCCTGAAAATTTAAAATGGAATGAAGTAGGAGCCGATTATATTATCGAATCTACTGGCTTTTATACAACCCTTGAAACAGCAGGTTTGCATATTAAAGGAGGCGCTAAAAAAGTGATTATTTCAGCCCCTTCTAATGACGCTAAAACTTTTGTAATGGGCGTAAACCATAAAACAATGCTTGCAACCGACGTAATTATGTCGAATGCTTCTTGTACTACAAATTGTTTGGCTCCAATTGCTAAAGTTTTAAATGATGAATTTAAAATTGTTGAAGGTTTAATGACAACTATTCACGCCACTACAGCCACACAAAAAACGGTTGATGGTCCATCTGCCAAAGATTGGCGCGGTGGTCGGTCGGCGTTAAATAATATTATACCAGCTTCAACAGGTGCTGCAAAAGCAGTTACAAAAGTAATTCCTGATTTAGTAGGAAAACTTACAGGAATGGCTTTTAGAGTGCCAATCGTTGATGTTTCGGTAGTCGATTTAACAGTAAGATTAGAAAAATCTACCAGTTTAGCCGCTATCAATGCGGTGATGAAAAAAGCATCCGAAAATGAATTAAAAGGAATTTTAGGCTACACCGAAGACGATGTGGTTTCGCAAGATTTTGTTTCCGAAACCAAAACATCTACCTACGATGCCAATGCATGTGTTGCATTAAACGAAAATTTCTTTAAGATAATAGCTTGGTACGATAATGAATATGGTTATTCTAATAAAATAGTCGATTTGGTTATCTATGCAGCTAGTTTGAATTAATGTTAGTTTGTTGAGTTGAGTTGAAAATCCCGCTTCGGTGGGATTTTTTTTGCACCTAATTTACCGTTCTTCTTTGTATATTTGGATGCTTTTATGAGAACTGTAAAAATAATTGAATGCCCACGAGATGCCATGCAAGGCATTAAACCATTTATAGAAACCGCTATAAAAGCGCATTATATCAACAAACTTTTACAGGTAGGTTTTGACACCATTGATTTTGGCAGTTTTGTTTCGCCAAAAGCCATTCCGCAAATGCAAGATACCGCAAAGGTTTTATCAAAATTAAACTTATCCCAAACAAAAAGTAAATTATTGGCCATTGTTGCCAATGTGAGAGGTGCTGAAGATGCTATAAAATTTGAAGAAATTAGCTATTTAGGATATCCGTTTTCTATTTCCGAAAACTTTCAAATGCGAAATACAAGCAAAACCATAGCCCAATCAATTTGCGTTTTAGAAAGTATTTTAAATTTGGCAGATAAAAGTAACAAGCAAGTGGTAGCCTACCTTTCAATGGGCTTTGGAAACCCTTATGGAGACCCTTGGAGTGTAGAAGTTGTGGCAGAATGGACTTCTAAATTAGTAGCAATGGGCGTAAAAATACTATCCTTATCGGATACCATCGGAACCTCAGATCCTAAAACTATTAGCTATTTATTTTCAAATCTTATTCCGATGTATCCTAAAATTGAGTTTGGTGCGCATTTGCACACCACGCCAGCCAAATGGTTTGAAAAAGTTGAGGCTGCTTATAGGGCAGGTTGTAGGCGCTTTGATGGTGCAATTCTTGGCTTTGGCGGATGTCCAATGGCAAAAGATGAATTAACCGGTAATATGCCAACCGAGCAATTAGTAACTTATTTTAATCAGCAAAACGTAGCAATTAATATAAATGCTATAAAATTTAAAGCGGCCTTTAAGGCCGCTAAAAAGGTATTTTTAACTGTTTAAGTAATTAGAATTTTCTTAAAACCGTCTTTTAAAAGCTTTGTGATTGCTGTCTCCATCACGATGACTTCGCCCACTTCCGCCATCACGACTTCGCGAGTGATCACTGCTTCTTGAATGCTCGTTGCTTCTGCCACCATCTCTTCGGCTTCCACGGTCGCTTCGGTCTCTAGAAAAGCCACTTGAAGCGCCTTTTGGTTTTGCGGTGATTTCAACTTTAATGGGCCTGCCATTAAACATTTGACCATTTATGGTGCTTAAAACATCATTTTCTACTGATTTTTCGACCTCAAAAAACGAGAAGCTCTTTAAAATTTCAATCTGCCCAATGGCAAAATGATGTTTGTTGAGGTGCTTGTTAATCAAACCAATTAGCAATTTTGGGTTTAAATTATCTAAGTTTCCTAGATTGATATGAAATCTGGTAAAGTTATCGGGCGTTACATTTGACCGCGATCTGCTGGCATCGCCATTGATATCTTGCGCGTCTTTATAATATGCTAAAAATCGGTTAAATTCAACAGATACAAAACGTTGAATTAATTCTTCACGACTTAAATAGTTTAATTCGGCATAAATTCCTTTTAGAAAGGTTTCAATTTCACCTTCATTAACATTGACTTCTTTAACTTTATTGATGAGGTTAAATAACTGTTTTTTACAAATATCGTGGCTACTCGGAATATTTTTAACTTCAAAAGTTTTAGCGACCATTTTTTCAATGGGGCGCAATTTGCTTTGTTCCCTGCCGTTAATTAACACGATAGAAACGCCTTCTTTTCCGGCGCGACCGGTTCGTCCACTGCGGTGGGTATAAATTTCAATTTGATCGGGAAGTTTGTAGTTGATAACGTGTGTTAAATCATCTATGTCAATGCCACGAGCTGCCACATCGGTTGCAACTAAAATTTGGAGATTTTTAGTCCTAAATTTTTGCATCACGGTATCGCGTTGTGCTTGCGATAAATCGCCATGCAAAGCATCGGCATTATAACCGTCGGCAATTAATTTATCGGCAATAGTAGTGGTTTCGGTTCGCGTTCTACAAAAAACAATTCCGTAGATTTCGGGATAATAATCGGCGATGCGTTTTAGGGCTAAATACCTATTTTTTTCTTCGGTAATGTAAGCTTCGTGGGTAACATTTGCCGCACCTACATTTTTTCCTCCAACAGCTATTTCTATTGGATTGTTCATATAGTTTTTTGCAATATTATGGACTTCTTTTGGAAAAGTAGCCGAAAATAATAAGGTTTGTTTGTCTTTTGGGGTAACTTCAAGAATGGTATCAAGTTCTTCTTTAAAGCCCATATTTAGCATTTCATCGGCTTCATCTAAAACCACCCATTGGATGGCTTCTAAATTTAGAACGCGTCGTTTAATTAAATCGACCGTTCGACCCGGTGTGCCAACAATAATTTGTGCGCCTTTTTTGATGGCACGTATTTGATCTTCAATACTTGCGCCTCCATAAACTGCAACGGTTTTAAGTTTGGGAATGTATTTTGTAAATTCAACAATATTTTTAGCCGTTTGTGTAGCCAACTCTCGGGTTGGTGATAAAATTATAGCGACAGTTTCTTTTTGATTTGGATCGATTTGTTCAATAATAGGCAAGCTAAAGGCGGCAGTTTTACCTGTTCCTGTTTGTGCAAACGCTTTTAAATCTTGTCTTGAAGCTAATAATTGAGGAATGGTTTTTTCTTGTATTGGCGTTGGTTTATCAAAACCAAGTTCGTTTAATACTTGTAATAGACTAGGTTGTAAGCCTAAATTTGTAAATGTTATCATGAATTGACCTTATTATTTTAGGTGTAAAAAAGTGCGCAAAGGTAGTGGTTTTTTGCTTTAAACAATTATAAATCAGTTTTTATTTAATAAGCTTAATTCGTCTTCAAAATTAGTAGCCCATAACACAGTAAATCCGTTCGCTACAATCTCATTTTTATTTAACAAGATAATACGCGGTGTTGTAGAAGTAATAAAATTACGCATCACACAATTATGTGCTAAATGGAATTGATTTTGTTGAGGCAAAAAGGTGAAAATTTTGGATTTTAACCATGTTTCTTTATGCTTGTCTATATTAATGCCAATAAAATTCAAGTTTGGATAGCTTTGTTGAAGATAGCGCACCCTTTTGGATAGGTTGTTGGTGTTAATTAGTTTTTCAGACCAAAAATAAAGAACTGTTTTTTCATTTTTTATGATATCAGATGATAATATTTCGACTCCTTTAGTATTAATGACTTTAAATTCAATAAGTTTAGTTCCCTTTTTAATATTTTTATAGTCATTTGACAACTGTTTTATTTCTTTAACATATTTTTGTTCATCACAATTTTTATAAAAAAGAGCTTGTTCGGTTTCTCGTTGTTTATCGGTTAAATCGTGGTAAAAAAAGCTATCATAAATGGTGCGATATAAAAATAAATTTTTCAATTCCTTTTGATTAATTGCTTCTATAATATTTTCAATCATGTTTAATGAAACATTGGTTTCGGGTAGCAAAGACTTCTTTTCATAAGCGTTGTGATGTATATATGCGTTAATATAATTCCGATAAGGATAAAAATAGACTAAGCTACTGTCGTTTAAATTGATTTGTTTTCGGTATTCATAAAAAGTTGAATCTAAAAGGGGCAAAGAATCTAGATTGAGCTTTCGTTTGTTATAAAGTGGATAGTTTTCTTTTTTGCTGTAAAGCGGATAATTAAGGGTAACCTTGGCGAATTTATCAAACAAATCGGACTGTTTGGGGGCATTTGTTTTAAACTGATTGTAAAGATTTTGTTTTAGTTTTAAAGCCGAATCAATTTTGGCACTAAAGGCATCAGGAGGCAGTAAAAAAAAGGGCATAAATGTGCGATCTTCTAATTCATCATTTAAAAATAAGTTCATTAAAAAATTATTGCGCTCTGATCCTTTACCAATAAACACAAGTGATTCATCAAAATCCCAAGTGTTTAAACGCAATATAATACTGTCTTTTGGTTCAAGATAAACGTATTGATATTCATTGCCGTGACTAAAAGTGTATAAACTGGGAGTCAGTTTATCAAATTTAAATAAAAATCTATTGTTTTTATCTAAGTAGGCTGAATCCAGGAATTTTTCGTTCAATAAAAAGTAAACTTTTGATGATTTTGGATTGACAATTTGACCTCCAAAATAGGTAGCATCCTCATTTATCTTGTCGTGTTTACAACTCAAAAAGAGTATAAAAGAGCAGGTTGCATAAAAAAACAATACAAAGGTATTTTTCATAAATTTATTAAAGCAAGGCTCTAAGAATTATTAGTAACTGCAAAACTAATGCAATAGCTAAATTATTCTTGTTAATTGGGTGTTAAATTATATAAATAGATTTTAGCAGTCAAAACCTATCATTTTAACTACTTTTGCAAAAATTTTACAAAAGAAATAAAAAATGTTAACAGTTTCGAATTTATCTGTCCAATATGGCAAACGCATTTTGTTTGATGAAGTAAATACCACCTTTACTCAAGGTAATTGTTATGGTATTATTGGCGCTAATGGTTCTGGTAAATCCACTTTTTTAAAGATAATTGCTGGCGATATCGACCCCACTTCTGGACAAGTAAGCCTTGAAAAGGGCAAGCGCATGTCGGTTTTATCTCAAAATCACTTTGCTTTTGATGAGCATTCCGTTTTAGAAACCGTTTTAATGGGCAACAAACCCTTATACGATTTAAAAATAACACTTGATACCATCTATGCCAAAGCTGATTTTACCGAAGAAGATGGTGTTAAAGCGGGTGAATTGGGCGTTGATTTTGAGGAAATGGGTGGGTGGACTGCCGAAAGTAGTGCCGCAACCTTGTTATCATCGCTCGATATAAAAGAAAACCTCCACAATACTTTGATGAAAGATGTTGATGGTAAAGCTAAAGTGCGCGTGTTGTTGGCTCAGGCTTTATTTGGCAATCCCGATGTTTTGGTTATGGACGAGCCTACCAACGACTTAGATTTTGAAACCATTGGTTGGCTCGAAAACTTTATTGCAAACTATAACAACACCGTTATTGTTGTTTCGCACGATAGACACTTTTTAGATGCCGTTTGCACCCATGTATCTGATATTGATTTTGGCAAGATAAATCATTACTCTGGCAATTATTCTTTTTGGTACGAATCGAGTCAACTAGCTGCCAGACAGCGCTCTCAACAAAATAAAAAAGCCGAAGAAAAGAAAAAAGAACTCGAAGAATTCATCCGACGGTTTTCTGCCAATGTAGCCAAATCTAAACAAGCGACAAGCCGCAAAAAAATGATTGAAAAATTAAATATTGACGAAATAAAACCTTCAAGCCGCCGATATCCCGCCATTATTTTTGATCAAGACCGCGATGCCGGAGACCAAATATTAAACATGGAACATTTAACCGGCTCAATTGACGGTGAAGTGCTTTTTAAAGATTGCCATATCAATTTGAGCAAAGGCGATAAAGTGGCGATTATATCTAAAGATTCGAGAGCTAATACGCTATTATATGAGATTTTAAATCACAAAACTAAAGCCGATAAAGGCAAGTTTAGTTGGGGTATAACCACCACGCAAGCCTATTTACCATTAGAAAACAGCGATTTTTTTAACACCGATAGCTCGCTTGTAGATTGGTTGCGACAATGGTCTAAAACCGACGAAGAGCGTGAAGAGGTTTTTATACGTGGCTTTTTAGGAAAAATGTTGTTCAGTGGTGAAGAAGCCCTCAAATCGTGTAAAGTGTTATCGGGTGGCGAAAAAGTGCGTTGTATGTTGAGCCGAATGATGATGATGAAAGGCAATATACTCATGTTAGACGAACCTACAAATCACCTTGATTTAGAGTCGATTCAGGCTTTTAACAATGCCCTAAATAACTTTAAAGGAACGGTTTTATTTTCAACCCACGACCATCAATTTGCTCAAACGGTTGCCAATAGAGTGATTGAGTTGACACCAAATGGCATTATTGACAGGTATATGAGTTTTGATGAGTATCTAGCCGATGACAAAATAAAAGTGTTGCGCGAAAAAATGTACCACTAATTAAAAAAGCCAAGTAATTTACTTGGCTTTTTAATTTTTAATCCTCACCGCCGGGTCTATAATTAGAATTTCTTTTTGTGTTTTGAAGGCGTTGCAATAAATGCCTGTTAAAATCGTCTTCGGCTCTATAAAGTTTCAATATTTTTTTTGCCGATAAAATTTCAAGAAGTTGTTTGTTTAAATCAGTTTTGGCGTTAATAATAGATTTATCAATTTCTATTAATTCATTTAAAAAGTTCTTCGCATCTTTTTCTGTTAGGGCATCAATAGCACCAAGATCTCTTATTTTTTGATGGAGTTCGCGGGTTTTTTTAAAGCGCAAATCCATTATTTTTGAATCGTAAACATTATAAATAGGCCAAAATTTTTCAGCTTCTTTTGAAGTTAATTTTAAGGCATCAGTAATAAAAGCTGTTTTTAAGGCTTTAATTTTTTCACTGTTTTTATATCCGTAACCTTGTTGTGCTTGCAAACTTATCGCAAGGAATAAAAAGAATAGGACTATTGCGTATGGTTTTTTCATAGTTTTAGTTGTTTAGAATAAGCTCTTCAATATCGGTTTGATTTAAATAGGTTTCCAATTTTAAATCTTCTATTGGAGCATAAGTATTAGATAGTTGTGAAAAATCGGCATCTGTTAAAAATTCACCTAAATTATAACTATTAGAATAATCGGGAACTAAAGCCAAATAATTATTAATATTTGTGGTGTCTAAAGTTTCAAAAGTTACCGTTTCAAATTTATTGATAAAGTTTAATCCAATAAATAAAACGACCGATGCAGCTACTGCAAAAGGTAAAATGCGTTTTAAAAATATTGATTTTAGAGGGATAATTTTAACCTCAGGACTGTTTTTAATATTTAGTTTACTCAAAATTTTAGTTTCCAAAGTATTGAAATAATCATTTGGAATGTCATCACTTACTTTTAATAATACTTGAGATTCAACACGCTCAAAATAGCCTTTTGGAGCTGTAAACCCCGCATTTTTAAAGTTTAAATCTTTTAGTTTAATATAATTTTTTGATTTTTTCATATGTTTTAAGACTGATTTTAAATCAAATAGTTTAATGATGCGTTAAATAGTTCTCAATTTTTTTTACGGCAAGGTGATAAGAAGCCTTTAAAGCGCCAACCGAAGTGCCTAAAACTTCTGACATCGATTCGTATTTCATTTCTTCAAAATACTTCATGTTAAAAACCAATTGTTGTTTTTGGGGCAGAAGCACTAAGGCTTTTTGTAATTTTTCTTGAATTTCATCGCCGCTAAAATAGCTATCAGCATATAAGTTATCGGCTAACTTAAAATTGACTTCGTCAATACTAATGCTTTGTTGTTGGGCTATTTTATTGAGATGAGTAATTGATTCATTGGTTGCAATGCGGTAGAGCCACGAATACAATTTGCTTTCGCCTTTAAATGTTCCAATATTTTTATAAACTTTTATAAAGGTGTTTTGCAAAACATCATCGGTATCATCGTGTGTTTTTACAATGTTGCGAATGTGCCAATAAAGGCGTTCTTTATGCTCGTGCAAAAGCTTTTTAAAAGCTTCGTTTTGAGTTTTCGGATTTTGTAAATCGGCTATGAATTGCTTTTCGCTTTCCAAGGGTTGAAACTATTTTGTTTTAGACCTCTAAGTTACGAAAAGGTTTAAAAAGAAACATCCAAAGTCAAGTTAAAAACGCGTCCGGTCAGTCTATTTGGCACTGCAAAAGATAGTTTAGATGAGGCATCTCTAACCCAAGTATTAGAAATGGTATTTTGTACATCGAAAAGGTTAAATATTTCAAATCCAACCGAAAATGCTTTGGCATGAAGGCGTTTTAAATAATAAGAAGGTGTTGACCCATCAACCAAATTATATGAAATGCCAATATCGGCACGTTTATAATCCGGCAAACGGTTTTGAAAAAGATACGGGTCGGCAAAGGCTGGCGAACCTCCCGGAACGCCTGTGTTATATACCAAGTTGAGGTACATTTTTATATTTGGATAGTTTGGAACATAATCTTGAAATAACATTGCAAATTTAAATCGCTGGTCGGTTGGCCTATCAATAAAGCCACGGCCGTCAATATTTTCTTGGGTTTTTAAAAAGCCCATACTAATCCACGATTCAGTACCGGGAACAAATTCACCATTCAATCTTAATTCAAGCCCTGTTGCAAAAGCTTTTGCATTGTTTTTTGCGCTGTAGCGGATGCGAACATTTTCTACCGTAAACGGATTTACTTGAGTAATATTTTTATAATAAACTTCGGTTGTCAATTTAAAAGGACGGTCAAAAAGTTTTAAACTATAATCATTGCTAAGCACCAAATGGAAGGCTTTTTGAGCTTTAACTTCAGGATGAATTTGACCGATAGAGTCGCGCAATTCTCTATAAAAAGGGGGTTGTTGGTAAATGCCGGTGGTGATTTTAAATAGCATGTCTTTTTGCCAATTAGGTTTGATGGCAAATTGAGCTCTCGGACTGAAAATGGTTTGGCTTTTAGATTTTAAACTATTGGTATTTACCGACCAATTTTGTGCCCTAATACCAAAATTATACCAAATTTGGGCATCATTTAAAAAGTCAATTCTACTAAATTGAACAAAACCCATAATTCGATTTATCGTAATAGTATTAAAAGCCCTCGTGCTTGTAAATGGCACCATTGGTCCTGCAAAGGGGAGGTAAGGTTGATCATTTTGAGGAGTAAAATGTGGCGGTCTAATTGAAAATCCAGCCGAATCAATCACTTCCCATTCAATAATACGGTCTTTAATATTTTCAGTTTGATATTTTAAACCCGCTTCAAGATGGTCATTATTTTTTAAATAGCTTCCTTTAAGTTCAATATTTTTAATAAAAGCGTCTAAATCATTTCGGGCGTGGTTTAGTTGTGAACCAATTGCAACCGATGATTCAACTTTGCCAAAATTACTTGAGCCAAAATCGGCATTGACTTCACCTAGATTGTAAAAGGCAAAGGTGTCAAAATGTTCTTCTTCTTGCGTATTATAGGCAGAAGTTGACACATTAAAGTTTAAAAAATCGGAATAGCGGTAAGTTCCTTTTAAAGCGCCAAAAGCTGTTAAATAGCGATCTTTTTCTTGACCTTCATAGTTAACAATAAGCGCTACGGGATTGGCAATGGTTCCAAAATTTGAAATGCGCGAAATGGGTTTATCATTATAATTGTTTAAGCTAAAGTTTCCTAAAAAGTCGATGGTGAGTTTAGCATTCGCCAAATAACTGAAATACGATTGAAAATCGGTAAAATTGGGTCTTAAATTTCCAGAATTATCGCCGCTGTTTACCAACAAACTGTTGTTGCGATATCTAAATCCGGCTAAAGCCGAAAGACGCTTATTTAAAAACAAATCTTCATAAGTAAGGTTAGCGCCTAAAAAACTTCCATTGGCATTAAGCGAAAATTCCTGAGGTTTTTTATAGGTAATATCGAGTACCGACGCCATTTTATCACCGTATTTTGCCTGAAAACCACCAGCCGAAAAATAGATGTTTTGTGTTAAAAAGGGATTTAAAAAACTTAGACCTTCTTGATTGCCTGAGCGGACTAAAAAGGGACGATAGACTTCAATGCCATTAACATAGACTAAATTTTCATCAAAATTTCCACCTCTTACATTATATTGTGTGCTCAATTCATTGTTAGAATTAACTCCGGGGAGTGTTTTTAAAACATTTTCAATTCCGGCATTGGCTCCGGGTATTTTTATGGTATTTTTAGATTTAATTTTGGTGAGTCCCTGTGCTTGTTTTTTACTATCTTTTATTTCAACTTCCGAAATTTGTTCGGTTTTTAACTGCATTTTAACAGGAAAATAAACCGTTCTGTTATGCAAAATACGAACGTGTTTGCTCACACTAACATAAGAAACATGGCTAATGGTAATGATTAAATTGGTGTTTTCGGGAACTTTTAAATTATAAAACCCTTGCACATCGGTGATGGTTCCTTTTTTGCCGTAGCTTATTGACACCCCTTCAATTGGTTTGCCTTCCGCATCAGTAACGGTGCCTTTTATAGTAGAAAATTGCGCTTGAATGGCAAGCTGTGAAAGCAAAAAAAACAGGCAAATAAATAAGGATTGTTTCAAAAGTTCTAATTGTTTTTTCTTGAAAAATTAGCTGTATAAATAGTGGTATTCTCAACATTATCAGTAACGACAACTTTCAAAACATGTTTTATAGTTTCAAAATTTTTATCACTAAAATTATAAGTCAGTTCACCTTTTTTTGGTTCAAATTCCATCAAAACCCATTCATCATCTATATAGGCATTATAACTTTTGATGCCTGTGCCGTAATCGGAGATGTGGAATTTTAAAAAATGATAATCTGTCAGCCATTGACCATCTTTAAAGTTTATTGGTTTAATGCTTGGATTTGAGGTATCTTTTTTAAGTCCATAAGAACCCAAAAAACGCAAATTAGCCGAAATTTTACCACCTTTAATTACCGTTGAAATGTAGCTATTATTAACAATATTAGCGATATAATATTTTGAGATATCCGGATAGTTTAAAGTGTCAACATTAAAAGTTATCTTATAACTTCGGTCTAGTGGCTGGGTATTTTTGCCTATAAAAGCAGTGTTGTTTTCAACTTTTAAATCCAAATAAAAATCGTCATAAAAAGTATTTTCATTAAATTCAATGTTTACATTTTCTATTTCAAATTTATTTACCAGTTTACTCGAAATAAAATAGCCGTTATTTTGGATGGATTTTTTTCTTAAAATGGTATCCTTTTTGCCTTTTAAAGGGATAAGTATTTGAGCGGTATTGTTTTGAAAATCTTTTGTGCTGATTTTGATGTTATAAGTTACTTCATCTTTGATTGTGAGTTTGCCCGAGCCTAAACTTTGGTCATAAATTTTCAATTTGCTTTTAGGTTCAATAAAGCATTTTTGAATGGTTTCTTTGTTTCGGATGTAAGCTTCATAATCTAAAAGTAAGTTGATGTATTTGGTATCTGAAAAAGCAAATTTTTCAATGGTATGGTGATAGGTTAAGGTGTCATTTTTGGTCAAAGATAAATCGTAGGTTCCATTTCTATTAAAGGCTGCATCTTGACGGTCGGTAGTGCTTATTCCAAAACCTATTAAACCGTATGCCGAAATTTTATCGGCTAAATAATCGCCATTGGGCAAGGTTTTAAAATGAATAACCACAGGTAAATTAGATTGATTAACTTGTGAGGTGTCGTTTAACGGATAAGCTACTAATTTAGAGATATCAGGTTTGATGTGGTCGGGAATTTCGTAACCAAAAAGCAGAGGATTAATGGTTTCTTCAGTTTTAGTGCTACGCAATTCAAAATGTAAATGTGGTCCGCCCGAACTGCCTGTATCACCTGAAAAAGCAATTGGTTGATTCTTTTTTACAACAATTTCAGCGGCGCTTAAAAACAATTCAACTTCGTAAGATTTTTGCTTGTATTGTTGCATTTTGAGATAGGTTTCAATTTCTGGAGTAAATTTACTTAAATGACCATAAACACTGGTAAAACCATTTGGATGGGTAACGTAAATGGCTTTTCCCAAACCCCAAGCCTGAATTCTAATTCTAGAAACATAGCCGTCAGCAACCGAATTAACAACGAATCCCTGTGAGCCTCTGGTCTTGACATCAAGTCCGGAATGAAAATGATTATTGCGCAACTCTCCAAAATTTCCAGCTAAAATTAGCGGTAAATCCATGGGTTTGATAAAATAATTTTCGGGATATAGTTGTTGGGCGTAATTTTTAAAAGACAAAAAAGTCAGAAATAAAAAAAGAATTCTACAGCTCATTTATTGGTATTAATGATTCATATTTATAAAAGTAAAAATATAAATATTAGACATTATTAAAGCCATAAAATTGCATAATTTGAAATAATTTAAAAATAGCATCTAAAACCCTTGCTATATTGCAAAACAGTTGCTAGATTTGTAGGTATAAGTTTAGAGTCTTTGATTGATGGAAGGATTTTTGAAAACGATTGATTTATTGGAAGTTAAGTTGCTTGGAGTTTTAAAAAATTACCAAGAATTAAAAGAAACAAATCAAAAGCTTAATGCTACTAATCAACGTTTGCTTGATGAATTATCAAATCAAAATCAACAAAACAGCGATTTAGAAGACCGATTACAAGCACTTAAAATTGCTAACACCATGGTAGGCAGCAAAGAAGATAAACTTATAACAAAACAAAAAATTAATTCGCTTATTCGCGATATTGATAAGTGTATTGCACTAGTAAACGAATAGGTTTAATGAAAGACGTTCTCAAAATAAAAGTTAGTATTGCCGATAGAGTTTACCCTTTAACAGTAAAAGTAGAAGAGGAAGAGGGTATTAGAATGGCTGTTAAAAAAATAGACGAACTAATTAAAAAATTTGAGCAAAATTATGCCGTTAGAGATAAGCAAGATGTATTAGCAATGTGTGCTTTGCAGTTTGCTTCGAAATTAGAAATTAAAAATTTGTATAACGAAAACGAAAAATTAGACGCAAAAAATAAACTCGATAAACTAAATAGTTTATTAGATTTGCACTTAACAAGTTCTTTAAAATAAATTTACAATACTGCCTACATTAGTAAATTGTTCGATAAACTCAACAATAATCATTTAAAAAGAATGAGTCTAAGTTGTTAAAGCGCGCTAGCTAGACTAGATACTTAAGCGACTTGTTAATTCTAATCCTGTTTAACTGGGGTTTATAAACTTAACTAATGTAGGCTTTTTATATATATACACTATGATAAACGGAATGTTAATGCCCATTATAATTGGGATCGCAATAGGGCTAGCAATAGGATATGTTATTGCCAAAATAATGGAGCGTATATCGGCTTCTAAACTTTTAAAACAGGCAAAAAAACAAGCATCTTATATTTTAAAAGAATCAAATGCCGAAGCCGAAGCACTTAAAAAAGACAAAATTCTTCAGGCCAAAGAAAAATTTTTAGAATTAAAATCGGAACACGAAATTGTCATCATTGCTCGTGAGAAAAAGATGGCTGAAACCGAAAAACGCTTGCGCGATAAAGAGTCTCAGATGTCGCAAGTTTTAGATAAAAACAAAAAAAATAGCCTTGAATTAGAACAAAAAATTGAAGATTACAACCATAAAGTTGAAACCCTTGAACGCAAGAATGGCGAAATAGAAAAGTTGCACCGCACGCAAGTAGAAAAGCTAGAAGCTATTTCTGGACTTACGGCCGACGAAGCTAAAAAGGAACTCAATGAATCTCTAAGAGAAGAAGCTAAAGCTAACGCGATGGTTTATATTCAGCAAACCATTGAAGAAGCCAAATTTACCGCCCAACAAGAAGCCACAAAAATTATCCTAAATACTTTGCAACGTGTTGGTGTTGAACAGGCTGTCGAAAATTGTGTCAGCGTTTTTAACCTTGAATCAGACGATGTTAAAGGTCGGATTATTGGTAGAGAAGGCCGTAACATTCGCGCTATCGAAGCCGCTACAGGCGTCGAAATTATTGTAGATGATACACCCGAAGCCATTATTCTTTCTTGTTTTGATCCCATTAGACGCGAAATTGCCCGATTGTCTCTGCATAAATTGGTAACCGATGGTCGAATACATCCTGCTAGAATTGAAGAAGTTGTGAAAAAGACCGAAGCCGAATTGACCAACGAAATTATTGAAGTTGGCAAACGCACGGTGATAGATTTAGGTATTCACGGCTTAAATCCCGAATTGATTAAAGTGGTAGGTAGAATGAAATACCGCTCTTCGTATGGTCAAAATTTATTGCAACACTCTCGCGAAGTTGCCAACCTTTGTGCCTTGATGGCTGCCGAGCTAGGCTTAAATCCTAAAGTTGCAAAACGCGCCGGATTATTACACGATATCGGCAAAGTTCCCGATACCGAAAGTGAATTGCCTCACGCTATTTTGGGTATGCAATGGGCCGAAAAATACGGTGAAAAACCAGATGTGTGCAATGCCATTGGCGCACATCATGATGAAATAGAAATGAAATCTTTATATGCCCCAATTGTGCAGGTTTGCGATGCCATTTCGGGCGCAAGACCTGGTGCAAGACGTCAAGTGTTAGACTCTTATATTCAACGTTTAAAAGACTTAGAAGATGTTGCCTTTAGCTTTGGAGGCGTGCAAAAAGCTTATGCCATTCAAGCAGGTAGAGAATTGCGCGTGATTGTTGAAAGTGAAAAAGTGGACGACTTAAAAGCAGCCGAACTGTCATTCAACATTTCTCAAAAAATTCAAAATGATATGACCTATCCTGGTCAAGTGCGCGTTACCGTAATTCGCGAAACACGCTCGGTTAATATTGCAAAATAAATTTATCTAGTTACTTAAGTAAATACCAATATAAGGTCTAATAAATTCAAAGTTTGTACTAGTTTTTAACTATTGTGAATGCTTTAGAGTAATATTAAAAAATTAAATATTTGCATTTTAAACAAAAACACACCCCTAACCCCTCTCAAGAGGGGAATTAGTTTCTGTTAACATTTGACTTTTAGTTATTTATTAAATAAATAAGTTGGTAAATTTATCATACCTAACAGGTTTTTAAAACCTGTTGGGTCTTTAAAAAACCGGCTATATCTTATTTTCTTGGATGAAATTGATCCATCACCTTTCGCAGATAGGTTTTATCAACGTGCATATAAATTTCGGTAGTGGTAATGCTTTCATGACCGAGCATTTGCTGAATAGAACGCAAGTCGGCACCATTTTCTAGCAGATGGGTTGCAAAGGAATGTCTAAAAGTGTGCGGACTGATATTCTTTTTTATTCCCGCCAAAATGGCGAGCTTTTTAAGAATCATAAATACCATATTTCTAGTGAGTTGCTTGCCTCGATGGTTTAAAAATACGGTGTCTTGAAATCCTTTTTTAACGTCGATATGACATCTTATTTCGTGGATGTAATGCTTAATATAAACTTGATCTTTTTTGTTGATTGGCACAAAACGCTGTTTATTTCCTTTACCTAAAACCTTGATAAAACCTTCTTCAAAAAACAAATCCGAAATTTTTAAACTCACTAATTCGGTTACGCGCAAACCACAACTGTATAAGGTTTCTAAAAGCGCCCTATTGCGCTCGCCTTCAGGCTTACTTAAATCAATTTGACTAATAATAAGATCTATTTCGTGGGTTGATAAGGTATCGGGTAATTTTCGACCTATTTTTGGGGATTCAATAAGCTGTGTGGGATTGGTTTCTCTATAATTTTCGAAAACTAAATAATCAAAAAAATTCCGTAAACCCGAAATTAAACGTGCTTGTGAGCGCACATTTATGGTTTTAGCGGTGTGATAAATAAACTGTTGAATGGCTTCTTCGTTGATGCTAATTGGTGAAAGGCTCATTTGATTAACTTCCAAAAACCGCATTAACTTTTTAACATCTCTGCTATAAGCATCAATAGAATTTGGGGATAATCCCCTTTCAATTTTAAGGTATAAAAGATAATTTTTAATTGCCTGCTCCCAAGTCAATCTAATAAATTTTAAAAGTTATAATCTTTCAGTAAAAGTAAAGTAATATATTTACAAAGTGAAAAATGCATTTTAAATAAAATCAAATGAAATTTATTATCATCAACGGTCCCAATTTAAACTTACTTGGCAAACGCGAACCCGAAATTTATGGTTCGGCAAGTTTTGAAGCCTACTTTAAAATCCTCCAAAAAAAATACACACCACATCAATTAGACTATTTTCAATCAAATATTGAGGGTGAACTTATTGATAAATTGCAAGAAGTAGGCTTTAGTTACGATGGCATAATTTTTAATGCGGCCGCTTATACCCACACTTCGGTAGGCTTGGGCGATGCTGTTAAAGCCATTTCAACGCCCGTTGTTGAAGTCCATATTTCTAATGTTCATGCACGCGAAGCTTTTCGTCACCACTCGTTTATTGCCCCAAATGCCAAAGGTGTTATTGCCGGATTTGGATTAAAAAGTTATGATTTAGCGATTGAATCTTTTTTATAAGGACTAAATTTTAGAATTGACGTCACTTATAATTTCATTTTCTATGATTAAAGTTTGCTGATAAAGCGCTTCTGCTTTAGCTAAAAGGGCATCGGCTAATTGGCGATTTTTTAAATCTTTTGCATTAATGCGGACATTAAAGTAAGCGCCTGTTACGGCTGCCTTTGCACAAAGCGCACCAACTCCGGCATCGGATAAGGAATTTTGGAGTCCTATTTTCACCATGGCTTTCATCACTTCCATTGATTCACAAGCGGTTTTCATCACTTTTAAAGGCACTTCGGTGGCGTATTTTGTAGCTTCTTGAATGGCTTGTGAACGCAAAGATTTTTCTTTTGAGGTTGTTTTTGGCATTCTAAAGGCTTCAATAATCTGGTTAAAAGCCTGGGTATCTTCATCCACCAAAGCGAGTAAGGTGTGTTTATAAGTCTGACCTTTTTCAGCCCAATCTGAAAACTCCTTCCAACGGTTGTCCCAACCTGCCTTATGTGCCGATAGATTTGCAACCATAGTACCCAACGAAATTCCTAAAGTACCCACATAAGCGGCTATTGAACCACCACCAGGAGCCATAGATTCGGAGGCGGTTTCATCTGCAAAAGCGCTAAGACTCATGTTAATTAGTTTTTTATTGGAGTCTTTTAGCAGATATTCAATAATTTTTTCATTTGGATTAAAGGGTTTTAAATCGGCTAAACCAAGCGATTTAACGGCGATTTTAATTTTCTCACTTTCACAAATTCCCAATGAACGCGCTTGTTTTATCAGATAAAAATCGGCCGCGTCAAGTAAAGCTTTTAGGGGAATTAAGCCAATTAATTCAGAACCGGTAACACGCAATCCGCGCTCTTGAGCAGCTTTGCAACTTTCATCAAAAGCTAGGTGCATTGGCGTAATGCCAATATTTGTTAGGTTATATGAAATTTGCGCGATGCCATATTCTTCAATATACCAGCCAATTCCTTTAACGGCTTTTAATTTACCCGGAATCCGTAACGGCTGACCATGGTCATCAAGGCTATTTTTGCCAAAAGCATCTGTTTTTATGCGCCCTGCTTCTCTAATATCAAAGGCAATGGCATTGGCTCTTCGGGTAGAAGTGGTATTTAAATTGACGTTATAAGCTATTAAAAAGTTTCGTGCCGAAATGGCAATTGCACCACTTTTTCTTACAGTTTCATTGTAACTTGAAGGTCCAAAATCGGGTATCCAAGCAGGGTTTGCAATTTTTTCTTTTAAACCTTCATATTCGCCTGCCCTACAACTTGCCAAATTTTTGCGTTTGTCTTCTTGAGCGGCATTTTCATATAAGTAAACTGGGATTCCTAGCTCATCACCAACGCGTTTGCCTAATTTTTTGGCATATTCGGCAGTTTGGTCTAAAGAAATACCCGAAATGGGAACGAGCGGACAAACATCGGTAGCGCCAAAACGTGGATGCGCGCCGTGATGTTTGCTCATATCTATAAGCTCAGCAGCTTTTTTAATAAGTAAAAATGCGGCGTCAATAACTTGTTGAGGCTCGCCAACAAACGTAATTACCGTGCGGTTTGTGGCTTTTCCGGGGTCAATATCTAAAAGCTTGATGCCTTCAATTTGAGTAACGCTTTGAGCGATAAGATTTATTTTTTCAAGGTCGCAACCTTCACTAATATTGGGCACACACTCTATTAATTGTCTTTGCATGGTTTAGGTAATTTGATGACCAAAATTAAAGGTAAAATTGGGTTTATTAACATGAATTTATAAATTTTTTTGAAAGTTATTCTTGGGTTCTTTCGACTATGATGGCAAATCCTTAAATTATAGAATTATGAAAACTTTAAAATTAGTAGCGTTTATGGTCTTTTCTTTAGTATTGGTTCAGCCTAGCTTTTCTCAAAACTCAACTAAAACGACATCTCCAAAATTAATAGTTGTAAAATTTCACGCCGATTGGTGTAAAACTTGTAGAGCGATGGGTCCTGTTTTTGAGGACTTGCAAAACAAGATTGACGGCGATGAAGTGCTATTTATAAAACTAGATTTCACCAATAACAAGACGAAAAATCAATCGACTTTATTAGGGTCTGCACTCGGAATTTCAGATATTTTAAAACAAAATGACAGACGCACAGGCTTTGTGCTCATCATTGATGCTAAAACCAAAAAAACACTTCAAAAACTAACCGTTGACGATGATGTTGAAGCCATGGAAACTAAAATTAGAACACTCTTATAAAATTAAAGATTATGGATGCAAGGCGAACTTCCGTAAAAATAACCAGTGCCATAATAAATAGTTTTTACGATATGTTTATTAATGGTAAAAATCGACCAGCATTTTTTAATATTGAAAAAAGTTATCCTGATTTATTGATTTTAGATCAAAACTTTTATACAATAAAATCGGAGTTGTCTTTATTAATGCAACGCAATTTAAGCATACCCCGATATCATGAAATTGACAATTATCAAACAGCTATTTCAGCAGCACTAAATCCTGAAAGAAGTTGGCGCACTTTTATGATTAATTTAATGGGCGACTTTACAGATGATGCGCAAAATATTGTACCCGAAACGTGCAAATTATTAAAACAAATTCCCAATTTATTTCAAGCATTTTTTTCAATTTTAGACCCTCAAAAATCCGTTCCCGCTCATAAAGGAACTTATAGAGGTTACATTCGCTATCATCTGGGTTTGCAAGTGCCACAAAATAACACGCCTAAAATTCGTGTAAAAGATTCGGTTTATACTTGGAAAGAAAAAGAAAGTATATTATTTGATGATAGCTGGGAACACGAAGTCATTAACCATTGCAACGAAGAACGCATCGTATTAATTGTAGATGTTTTAAGACCGATGCCTAAAATACCGCATATGTTAAATACCTTTATATCACAACATTTGGTTAAAAAATACTATGCAAAACAGCTGTTTTCAAAATTAAAAACGGTCTGATTTGAGGATGATTTTTAAAATAAGATAAATTAAAAACAGCAAAAAAATTCCCAATGATAGCTTTATTACCAAATTGGGAATAAAAATAATTCCTAATAGACTTGGCGGTAACAAAAAGATGCCAATTAAATGAATTTTACCTTTTAAAAATTGTTTATCCATTTGTTTTTCCATTGATGATAACGGTGTCAATTAGATTACTTCCAAAGGCATAAGGGATGTAATTTAATGACGGAATTTGTTTTGTGATGATTAAATTGGCTTTTTTACCCTTGGTAACACTGCCATGTGTTTGTTCTAAATTTATCGCATAAGCGGCATTTAGAGTCGCTGCATTTATAGCTTCTTCGGGGGTAAGTTTCATTTTTATACAGGCTGTTGACACCACAAAATTCATGTTGCCACTCGGTGATGAACCCGGATTAAAATCGGAAGCCAAAGCGAGTGGCAAGCCTGCGTTTATAAGCTTTCGGGCAGGGGTATAAGGAATGCTCAAAAAATAGGAACAAGTTGGCAAGGCAATGGGCATGGTTTCGTTATTTTTTAAATCGCAAAGGTCTTTTTCAGTTAGCACTTCTAAATGGTCAACCGACAGCGCTTGGTGTTTTAAGCAAATTTGTAGGCCGCCAATACTCGTAAATTGATTGACGTGTATCTTAGCTTTTAAACCAAATTTTTGTCCAGCTATAATTAGCCGTTCGGTCTGCGCCGGATTAAAATAACCTGTTTCACAAAATACATCTATAAAATTAGCTAATTTTTCATCGGCAATTCTTGGCAGCATATTGTCAATAATTTCATCGATATAAGCATCGGGATTGTTTTTAAATTGAAGCGGAATGGCATGCGCCCCCAAAAAAGTAGCTTTTATGGTAATGGGAGCCGATTCTTGAAGGCGCTTTATAACCCGCAACATTTTTAACTCAGATTCTGTATTTAACCCGTATCCCGATTTAATTTCGACGGCTCCGGTACCCAAAGCCATAATTTCATCGATGCGTTTACGAGCCTGTGCAAATAATTCATCTTCCGAAGTTTTTTGCAATTTTTTTGCAGAGTTTAAAATGCCGCCACCTTTCATAGCAATTTCCTCATAAGAAAGTCCGTTTATGCGGTCTACAAATTCAGCGGCTCTATCATCGGCATAAACTAAATGCGTGTGGCTATCGCACCAAGCAGGTAAAACTAGTTTACCTTTGGCGTCAATAGTGTGATTGGCCACTAATTTTGGCAAGGAATTCATAGGTCCAAAATCGGCAATTAAATCATCTTTAATGAGCAGAAAAGCATCTTTAATACGCGGCAAAATGCGCATTGCCTCACCGCAAACCTTTGTTTCAGTTGCGGTTCTAATTTGTAATAATTCCTTAATATTGATGATTAGCGTTGTCATAAAATTGATTAAAGGGTAAAGATATTAAATCCGTTAAAACGAAAACGATATCGTAAATAAACTTATTTACAAATCAATATAAACTAATTAAAAGTCTTTAAAATCGTACCTTTACAAAAAAAAAGAACAATGAATAAAGCCATCTATATTGCAACGACTGAACCTAGTAGTGGCAAGTCAATAGTAGCCTTAGGTTTATTTCAAATGTTGCTGGGAAAGGGTGCTAAAGTGGGTTATTTTAGACCCATTATAGGCGATTCAAAAAACAAAAAAACCGATAACCATATTGAAACCATACGCACTTTTTTTGGATTAGATTTTAATGCTGAATCAGCCTATGCTTATACAAGAAATGAAGTTACCATTTTGCGCAATGAAGGTAAGATTGATGAAATTTTAGATACCATTATCAAAAAATATAAGGCGATTGAATCAAAAAATGATTTTGTTATTGTTGAAGGAACCGATTTTTCGGGAGAGAGCTACGCCTTTGAATTGGATGCTAATGTGTTTATTTCAAAAACTCTTGGAATTCCGGTTATCATTGTGGGGCAAGGCGAGGGTAAATCTATTGAAGAAATTATTGGGGCACTTCACATGGCTTACGATTCTTTTAGAGATAAAGAAGTTCAAGTGGTTGGTTTAGTAGCTAATAAAGTGGATAAAAAATACTTAAATATTATAAAAAGTGGACTTAAAAAGAACCTTCATAAAGATGTTTTAATTGACGTTATTCCAAATATAAGTCTGCTTTCTCATCCAACCATAAAAGAAATTGCCGATTATTTAGATGCCGATTTGTTAATTGGCGAGGCTTATCTCAACAATTTAGTAGGTGATTTTGTTGCGGGAGCAATGCAACTGCGAAACTTTTTAACACATTTAAAAGAAAACTGCTTGGTGGTCATGCCCGGCGACCGTGCCGATTTATTATTAGCAACCCTACAAGCAAATAGTTCTTCAAATTATCCAAAAGTTGCAGGAATTATCCTAACGGGTGGTTTAAAACCAGAACGGTCGGTTTTAAGTTTAATAAAAGGGCTTTCATCGGTTGTGCCAATTTTATCCGTTAAGGAAGGTACTTTTTTTATCATCAATAAGGTAGGCTCCATAAAGTCTCAAATTTATGCCGAAAATATTGACAAAATTAGGGCATCACTTAATGCCTTTAACAAATATGTCAATGTAGATGCCTTAGCACAACGGATTATTTCGTTTTCTCCCGAAGGAATTACCCCTAAAATGTTTCAATATAATTTACAACAGCGCGCCATGAAAAATCGCAAGCGCATTGTTCTTCCCGAAAGTAATGACGAGCGTATTTTAAAAGCGGTCGCCCGTTTGCAGGCATCTGATGTGGTTGACATTACCCTTTTAGGAGAGGAATCTAAAATTAAAAGCCAGGCGCAACAACAAGGTATCAAATTGGATTTTAAGAATTTAGAAATCATCAACCCAATTCAATCTAATTTATACAATGATTATGTTGAAACTTTTTACAATTTGAGAAAAGATAAAGGCATTGATCATACCATGGCTGAAGATTTAATGACCGATGTGTCTTATTTTGGAACGATGATGGTTTTTAAAGGTGATGCCGACGGAATGGTATCGGGTGCGGCACATACCACACAGCACACCATTCGCCCTGCCTTACAGTTTATAAAAACAAAGCCCGGTGTAACAGTAGTTTCATCGATATTTTTTATGTGCTTAGAAGACCGTGTTTCGGTTTTTGGAGATTGCGCCATAAATCCCAATCCAAATGCCGAACAACTAGCCGAAATCGCCATTTCTTCGGCAATGTCATCAAAAGCATTTGGCATTGAGCCAAAAATAGCTATGCTGTCTTATTCATCGGGTCTTAGTGGAAAAGGAGAGCAAGTTGATAAGGTGCGCCAAGCTACCGAAATTGTTCGAAAATTGCGTCCCGATTTAGCTGTTGAAGGGCCAATTCAATATGATGCAGCTGTTGATAAAGCTATTGGTGAGAGTAAAATGCCCAATTCAAAAGTCGCCGGACAAGCTAATGTACTCATATTTCCAGATTTAAATACGGGTAATAATACCTATAAGGCGGTGCAGCGTGAAACGGGCGCTTTGGCAATTGGACCTATGTTGCAAGGTTTAAATAAACCAATTAACGATTTAAGTCGTGGTTGCACGGTAGAAGATATTTTTAATACGGTAATTATTACCGCCATTCAAGCACAAGATTTATAAAATGCACATACTCATTATCAATTCAGGAAGTTCCTCAATAAAATACCAACTCATTTTAATGCCTCAAGAAAGCGTGCTGAGCAGCGGAATGGTTGAACGTATCGGTTTAGAAAATTCAATAATACATTACAAAACAGCACATACTAGAATTGCTTTAACAGAGCCAATTAAAAATCATAACATCGGATTGAAAGCCATTGTAAAATTACTTTTAGATGCTAAAATTGGCGTAATTAAAGATACAAATGCCATAAATATTGTAGGACATCGGGTAGTGCACGGAGGCAGTACTTTTGCCAAAACTACCTTGATTGATGAAAAGGTAAAACAAAAAATCAGCGATTTATCGGCTTTAGCACCTTTGCACAATCCGCCTAATTTAGAAGGGATTATGGTTGCTGAGCAATTGTTTCCAAATGCCAAACAAGTTGCCGTTTTTGATACAGCATTTCACCAAACAATTCCACAAAAAGCGTATCAATATGCCATTCCTACTAAGTTTTTAGATGAAAACCACATACGCTTATACGGCTTTCACGGCACCAGTCATAAATATGTTTCCGAAAAAGCAATTGCTTATTTGGCGTTAAAACAATCGAAACTAATTAGCATCCACTTAGGAAATGGTTGTAGTATGACCGCCATTAAAGACGGAAAAAGTATTGATCACAGCTTGGGTTTTGGACCTATGAATGGCCTAATTATGGGCACACGAAGTGGTGACATTGACCAATCTGTCATTTTTTATTTGGTAGATAAATTGGGTTATAGCTTAAAGGAAGTCAACACTTTATTGCAAAAACAAAGCGGAATGTTGGGTTTAACAGGCTTTAGTGATTTAAGGGATATCGAAACAGAAGCAGCACAAGGAAACAAAATTTGCCAATTAGCTTTAGAGATGAATGCCTACCGAATAAAAAAATATATTGGTGCTTATATGGCAGCACTCAATGGGGTTGATGCGCTTATTTTTACAGCGGGCATAGGTGAACATTCTCATGTTATGCGCCATTTGATTTGTGCAGAACTTAACTATTTGGGAGTTCAATTAGACCAAGATAAAAACAAAAATTATCACAAAGGCATCCAAGAAATTCAAAGTGCTCATTCAAAAGTTAAAATATTAATTATCCCAACCGATGAAGAAATTGAAATTGCACAACAGGCTTATCAGTTGGTTTTTGGGTGAAAAGTGAAAAACAAAACAAAAAATAGAAAACTAGAAAACAACTAACCTCTTCAACTCTTGATACAATTTTCAGAAATATTGCAAATAATATTAACGAATTGGCTTATTATTAGCGCTTTTTTTGTGATTGCCTTATTATATGCAGCGGTTGGTTTTGGCGGTGGCTCAAGTTATTTGGCGGTTTTGGCTTTGTCGAGTTTGGGTTTTATGCAAATAAGAGCGATGGCGTTATTTTGCAATATTGTGGTAGTGAGTGGGGGCACTTATATTTACATTAAAAACGGATTGTTTAATTATAAAAAGATTTTTCCCCTAGTTTTATTGAGTATTCCTTTAGCTTTTTTAGGTGGTTATTTAAAAATTAGCCAGCCATTTTTTTTTATTTTATTGGGGATAACACTTTGTATAGCAGCCATTACAATGTGGTTCTCGCAGTATCAAAAAAATTCAAACGTTGAGGTTACAACTAAAAAAACATTGGTTAAAGATACCGCTATTGGTGGCTTTATTGGATTTGTATCTGGCATGGTTGGCATTGGTGGAGGCATCTTTTTAGCGCCACTTTTGCATCTTACCAAATGGGATACGCCAAAACGTATTGCCGCGGCGTCAAGCTTTTTTATTTTGGCAAATTCGGTTGCAGGATTAATTGGTCAATATCAAAACCCTGAATTTTCTATAGAACCAAAACTGACAGTTATCTTAATTTTTGCAGTTTTAATTGGTGGACAAATAGGATCTCGGTTGAGTATTACTTTGATAAACGCCTTAAATTTAAAGCGATTAACAGCCGTATTAATTGCCTTTATAGGGATGAAAATATTGCTAAAACACTTGTTTTAAGTCAGCGTTCCAGCATAAAGGCTTTTAATAATGCCATCGGCTAAACCTATTTTAGGAACATAAATATTTCGTCCACCACTCCATTTCATCGCCAATAGATAGATTTTTAAAGCGGGAATAATAACGTCGGCACGATCGGGATTTAAATTCATTTTCATAATGCGATCTTCAAAACACAATTCGTTAATAGCGTGATATTGAGTGTTTAAATAAACATACGAAAGTGGTAAGCCCATTTTTTTACCTGATATTTTTTGAATGGTATTAATATTGCCTCCCGAGCCTAACAAAGCGATGTTGGTTGTACTTTGTGTGTGAGATTTTATCCATTTTTCGGCTTCTTCCCAATGTTTTGGTTCTACCTTACCTTCTAAAATTCTAACCGTTCCCAATGGAAATGATTTTGATGCCGTAATTGCCCCATTTTTATAAAGGCTAAATTCGGTGCTACCACCGCCAACATCAACATATAAATAGGTTTTCGATTCGTCAATATAATCCTTTAAATCAGTAGAAGATATAATCATCGCTTCGGTTTTTCCGTTGATGATATCAATTTGAATTCCGGTAGCTTTAAAAATTTCGGCAACTACTTTTTTGCCATTTTTAGCTTCGCGCATGGCAGAGGTGGCACAGGCTTTAAAGTTGGTAATTTCGTGAGCCTGTATAAGGTATTTAAAGGCTTTAATGGCTTTTATCATGCGCGCCGTGTTCTCCTCCGAAATATGATGATTTAAAAATACATCGCTACCTAATCTAATTGGAATGCGCACCAATGAAACCTTTTTAAACAGTGGTGGCAGTTTAGGAAATTTAATGATATTGTTTATTAATAGCCTCATGGCATTAGATCCAATATCTATAGCGGCATATTTTTGAATGTTCAAATTACCAAGGTTTAAATGCTGTAAAATTTAGGAAATTCCTTTAAAATAGTCTTGCCTTTTTTTATATTTTTCCAATGATCTTCGTCAAATTCAATACTTACAACACCACAAGTTGGCACGTTTTTAATATACTCATCACCAAACTGGTTTACAAAATCATTGATGCCGTGGTTGTGACTAAAAATGATGGCTGAATTATAGCCATCGTCAAGTGCCCTAACGGTTTTAGCCAAATACCCATCTTTAAAATTGTATAGAGATTTGCTGATTTTTAAATTGGCAAATGGAAATTTAAAGGTATTTGTAAAAATTACAGCGGTGTGTAGGGCACGAATGGCACAACTCGACACAAAAATATCGGGTCGCTCAATCTTTTCGAAAAGCACGGTTGCCATAAAATGAGCATCTTTAATGCCTTTTTCTTTTAAGGGACGATCAATATCGTCAACCGATTCGTAATCCCACGACGATTTTGCATGTCTAACAATAAATAAAGTTTTCATAATGATGTGGTTGAACTTGGTTAGTTTTAGGGCGCTAAGCGTTCTTTTTTAAATGAAAAATCGGATTGTAAAGTGTACCTAATTCGGTCGTGCATGCGGTTTGGTCTGCCTTGCCAAAATTCAACACTTTGTGGTTTTACCAAATAACCGCCCCAAAATTCGGGACGTGGAATTTCAGTATTTTTAAATTTTTCTTCATAGCTTTTTAAGGCTAGGTCTAGGGCTTCACGTGAAGGGACTACTTGACTTTGATTAGAGGCCCAAGCGCCAAGCTTGCTACCATCGGGACGTGATTCAAAATAGCCATCCGATAAGTTTGGTGCCAATTTTTCGGCAATGCCTTTAATGATAACTTGGCGTTCTAAATTACTCCAATAAAACGACAAACAAATATGTGGATTGGCAGTGATGGCCTTGCCCTTTTCGCTCTTATAATTGGTATAAAAAATAAAACCTTCCCACGTAAAACGCTTTAAAAGTACCATCCTATTTTTTGGAAAACCATCTAAACCAATGGTCGAAATAGCCATGGCATTTGGCTCTTCAATTCCGCCAAAATTTTCGACTTCATAAAACCATTGTTGAAATAATTCAATAGGATTTTCAGGCGTATTCGATTCTAATAACGCGCTTTTTTGATACGTTTTTCGATAGTTGCCTAAGTCTTTTTCCATATTTCAAAAATAAAGAATTTGAGTCAATTTTTCTGCTTTTTAGATTTAATTATCAGCAATCCCAAAAAGGTAATTAATCCGTTAATTATCAAGATAAAAAATCCTAAATCAAATTGAAACCAACTTAGTAAAGCATTGTTTAAAAAGACACTCAATAGCGGTGACAGTATGGCTACAATTGGAACCCATTTGTCGTTTAACTGAACCTTAGTAAATAAGCCTAAGGCATATAAACCAAGCAAAGGACCATAGGTATAGCCTGCAAATTTAAAGATAGAGTTAATTACACTTGGGTCATTAATAAGGTATTTAAAAGTGATTATGGTTGCAATTAAGAGGATGGAAAACGCAATGTGTACGGCTTTTCTAACCGCAATTTGTTTAGCAGCCTCTTTATATTTTTCTATGGTTAAAATATCAATGCAAAAGGAGGTAGTTAGCGCCGTTAAAGCCGAATCGGCACTTGAATAAGCCGCCGCTATTAATCCTAAAATAAAAAGAACTGCGGCGTATATTCCCAAATTTGATGCCGTGGCAATGGTTGGAAATAATTGATCACCATGTGCATCAATTCCTTGTAAAGCGGCATATTTAATTAAAAGAACGCCTAAACTTAAAAATAAAATGTTTACAATTACCAAAACAATGGTAAACCAAAACATATTTTTTTGTGCGTCTTTTAAGGTTTTGCAAGTCAGGTTTTTTTGCATCATATCTTGGTCGAGTCCGGTCATAACAATGGCAATAAAGGCTCCCGAAAAAAACTGTTTCCAAAAATAATTGGCTTTGCTAATATCGTCAAAAAAGAAAACCTGCGATTGTGGACTGGTTTTAATGGTTTCAAGAAATCCTGTAAAATTAAGGTGTAAACTTTGAGAAATTAAGATAATTGTTAAAATTACTGAACTCATTAAAAAAAAAGTTTGAAAGGTATCGGTAATGATAATGGTTTTAATTCCCGACCTAAAGGTATAAAGCCAAATCAGCGCAACCGTAATGACAACGGTTATCCAAAAGGGGATATTTAAGGAATCAAAAATTAATAATTGAAGCACATTTGCCACTAGAAATAGCCTAAATGAAGAACCTACTAGGCGTGATAATAGAAAAAAGGAAGCGCCTGTTTTATAGGTAGATTTGCCAAAACGCACTTCGAGATAACTGTAAATAGAAGTTAAATTGAGTCGGTAATAAAGAGGCAACAAAACTATCCCAATAACCAAATAGCCGAGAACATAACCCAAAACCATTTGCAAATAACCAAATTTTGAAGCCTCAACCCATCCGGGAACGGAAATAAAAGTTACCCCAGATAGCGATGCGCCAATCATTCCAAAGGCTACCAAATACCAAGGCGATTGCTTATTGGCTTTAAAAAAAGTATCGTTGCTTTGGTTACCTCCTGTAAAAAAGGAGATTAAAATTAAAACGCCAAAATAAGCTATAATTAAAAAAATGATGTGAAGTGGATTCATAAATAGCAATTCATAGAAACAAAGAAACTAAAAATAATTTGAATTTCGCCTGCTAGTTGTACATTTGCAACATGAATTTTTCTTCAAAATTATTAGGGCAGGCCGTAAATCAAGTTTCACAATTGCCCGGAATTGGCAAGCGCTCGGCTTTGCGTTTGGTTTTGCACTTGTTAAAGCAACCAAAATCACAGACCGATAATTTAACGCGGGCATTAAACAACCTCCAAGAGCATATTTCTTATTGTAAAAATTGTCATAATATTTCTGATTCTGATGTTTGCGAAATCTGTTCAAACAGCAAGCGCAATAAGCAGTTAATTTGTGTGGTTGAAGATATTAGAGATGTAATGGCTATTGAAAATACCATGCAATTTCACGGCGTTTATCATGTTTTAGGAGGTAAAATTTCGCCAATTGATGGTGTTGGACCTCAAAATTTGAATATAGAAAGTTTGGTAGAAAAAGTTAAATCAGGCGCAGTTGAAGAGTTGATTTTTGCCTTAAGCTCTACGATGGAAGGCGATACTACTAACTTTTATATTTTTAAATTGTTGAACGGTTTTGAAGTTAAAATATCTACCATTGCACGCGGCATTGCCGTTGGCGACGAACTCGAATATGCCGATGAAATTACCCTTGGCAGAAGTATTGTAAATCGCATTCCTTTTGAAAACTCATTAAAATATTAATGCAGTTATCGGTTGTCATCGTTAGTTTTCAAGCTAAATATTTTTTAGAACTCTGTTTATATAGCGTTTTAAAAGCTTCTCAAAATATTGAAATCGAAATCATTGTGGTTGATAATTGCTCAACCGACGGCACTAATGATTTGGTGCAATCAAAATTTAAAACCGTAAAACTGATTAAAAACACTCAAAATTTAGGTTTTGCTAAAGCTAATAATATTGGGGTTAGCAAGGCTTGTGGCGATTATGTGCTGATTTTAAATCCCGACACGGTGCTTGCCGAAGACACCTTTATAAAATGCCTTGAATTTGCCAATTTGCATCCCGATTTGGGTGCATTAGGGGTAAAATTAATTGATGGAGCGGGTCATTTTTTACCGGAGGGCAAACGCAATTTGCCCACACCTTTGGTCAGTTTTTATAAAATGCTGGGCATTAAAAATAAAAAATACAGTTATTACGCTCAGCAAATTCCTGATGATTCTGTTGGTGAAGTGGCGATTTTGGTGGGGGCTTTTATGTTTTTAAAACGCACGAACTACCTTGCTGTTGGCGGATTTGACACCGATTATTTTATGTATGGAGAAGACATCGATTTTAGTTATAAACTCACAAAAAGCGGCTTTAAAAATTATTATCTAGGAACGGCATCTGTCATTCACTTTAAAGGAGAAAGCACCAAAAAAAACACGCGCTATTTAAAGCATTTTTTTAAGGCGATGCCACTATTTTACGGCAAACATTTTAAACGAAATCTGGCTTTTGAATGGTTCTTAAAATTGGGAATTTATGGATGGTTTGTAGCAAAATACCTTCAATTAAAATTCGCTAAGTCTTCTCAAAACTGTTTCAAAAGAGCAGTTTATTTTGGCAGCGAACAAAGCACCTTAACTTTGTTAAAAAATAAATTTAACACCATGCAAATAAATCAAATAAACAACCAAAATGAGCTAGGCAATTTTGATTTAATGTTTGTTGATTTGAGCATGTGCCCTTTTAAAACTATGATTCAAATTTTAGAGAAATACAAAAGTCCACAACATAAATTCAGAATTATTTTGCCTAATACACAGGTGGTAATTGGTAGCGATAGCCCATCCGATAAGGGCGCAGTTACCCTTTTAAACGAAGGATTTTAAAATTTACTAAAAACCTGTTAATCGCCATCATTAAACAAATATGGGCAAATTTTTGCCCCCATTGTATGAACCTTAAGTAAAATGCTCTGCGTTCTTTGCTTAAACCTTTGTGCCCTTTAAATGAAAATTTTAGCGCAATCATTCGTGCACTTCGCGATAACCTTATTTTAAACCCTTGCAAAAAAAAGCAGAGTTGCTAAATACTTGTCTAAATTTTAACCCAAACTTCCTAAATAGCGTTCGGCATCAAGCGCCGCCATACAGCCACTTCCAGCGGCAGTTACCGCTTGTCGGTATTCTTTATCTTGAACATCGCCACAAGCAAATACCCCAGGTTTGTTGGTTTTAGAAGACTTGCCTTTGGTAACTAAATATTTTGTGTCATCCATTTCTAACTGACCGGTAAAGAGTTCGGTATTAGGTTTATGACCTATCGCAATGAATAAACCATCTACCTTTATCGTCGATTTTTTTTGAGTCTGGTTATTAATAATTCTCACGCCTTCAACCACGTCTTTGCCCAAAACCTCGTCAATTTCAGAGTGGTAAAGTATTTTGATATTTTTAGTTTCTAAAACACGTTTTTGCATGGCTTTAGAGGCGCGCATTTCATCACGGCGCACAATCATGGTAACGCTTTTGCAAATGTTTGCCAAATAAGTAGCCTCTTCGGCGGCGGTATCTCCCGCACCAACTAAGGCAACATCAAGTCCTTTATAAAAAAAACCGTCGCAGGTGGCACAAGCCGAAACACCTCCGCCACGCAAGCGTTGTTCACTTTCAATTCCAAGATAGCGCGCCGTTGCGCCAGTTGCAATAATGAGCGCTTTAGTTTCAATAATTTTATCCTCGTCAATGGTGATTTTATGAGTGCCTCCAACTTTAGCACTCAATTCAACTTTTGTAGCCAATCCAAAACGGACATCTGTTTCAAAACGCACCGCTTGATTTTTCAAGTCTTCCATTAATGCATTGCCATCAACGCCATTGGGATAGCCGGGAAAATTATCGACTTCGGTTGTGGTTGTTAATTGTCCGCCAGGTTCCATGCCTGTGTACATTACCGGATGTAAATCGGCACGAGCTGCATAAATAGCTGCGGTATATCCCGCAGGACCTGAACCTATTATTAAACATTTTACTTGTTCTATATCTTTTGACTTCATAATTTTTTTATATTTAATTGCTCACAAAGGTAGTCTAAATCTTGT
>Ga0210036_1000103_pt1 | contig 104553 bp, 102 predicted proteins | sample CryGeymeta201515_FD_185469 | JGI IMG/M metagenome (GOLD analysis project Ga0210036, IMG submission 185469) | Groundwater microbial communities from Crystal Geyser aquifers in Utah, USA - Crystal Geyser metaG 2015-15 (SPAdes) (version 2) | ecosystem: Environmental > Aquatic > Deep subsurface >... | reverse complement strand
AATGCGCTGAAAAAGCCTTTGGCAGCCCGGCCACCGGCGGCAAGATTCCCTACCCGTTGTTGATGATCGACACCGGTCACAATTTCCATGAGGTCACCGACTTTCGCGACTTCCGCGCCAAAGAGCTTGGTGCAGAGTTGATCGTGCGCAGCGTCGAAGACTCGATGGCGCGTGGCACGGTACGGTTGGCCCACCCTGGCGAGAGCCGCAATGTGCACCAGTCAGTCACGCTGCTGGAAGCCATCGAAGAATTCCGCTTTGACGCGCTGATTGGCGGCGCGCGCCGCGACGAAGAAAAGGCCCGCGCCAAAGAACGTATCTTCAGCCACCGCGACAGCTTTGGCCAATGGCAGCCCAAAGACCAGCGCCCCGAGTTGTGGAACCTGTTCAACACCAAGCTGCAACCCGGCGAGCACTTTCGCGTGTTCCCCATCAGCAACTGGACCGAGCTGGACGTGTGGCAGTACATTGCCCGCGAACAGATCGCCCTGCCGTCGCTCTACTACAGCCACAAACGCGAGGTGGTGGAGCGCAAGGGTCTGCTGGTACCCGTGACCGAGTTGACCCCACTCAAACCTGGCGAGGTGGCCGAACTGCGCGATGTGCGTTTTCGCACCGTGGGCGACATCACCTGCACCTGCCCGGTGGCCAGTCTGGCAGCTTCGGCGGATGACATCGTGTTGGAAACGCTGTCGGTGGAAGTGTCGGAGCGGGGTGCCACGCGCATGGATGACATGACCTCTGAGGCTTCAATGGAGAAGCGAAAAAAAGATGGTTACTTTTAATGGCCTTCTTGGTGCTAACCGCCGGTCAAATCCTGTGGGCGGCTTCCTCATGCTGGAGTACCAGAAATCGTCAGTCCCCCACAGGATTCACCCGGCTTGGCGGTGTGGTGCATCTAAAACACGCTGTGGCAACTATGACTTAATAAAAGGGGCCAGGCTCGAATTAACTTCTGAGCGCCCGTCTGAGCTGTCGCCTGCAACGTGTTTAACCCGGCGCGGCGACCGGGTCATGCGCATGCGGTTTTGGGGTGAAAACACGCGCGAAACAGAGGCCTCAGTGCGCCTGCGTCGATTTGCGCGCGCCTTTCACCCCAAAGCCCGGTCACATGACCCGATCACCACGCCTGGCGCTGTGGGTCGATGTGGATTTCAGTCAACGTTGAACCCAATGGATTCACAGATTTCCGGCATCCAAAAGCTTGACACCACGCCAACGCTGGTAGCGTTGCAACCGGATGGGGTGAACCCCCCGATTTCTGGTACCCCAGTATGAGGGGGGTCGCCCCATCCGGTTGCAGCGCGGCGAATCCCAGTGAGGCATCCGGATTTCAAATCAAATCAACCCTTCCGTAGCTCAAGCATAGACAAAACAACACCATGACTACTACAACTTCAATAGCTTCTACCGCAAGTAATACAAGGGCTACAAGCCAATTTGACACACAATCTGCGCTCAAGTTCATCACCTGTGGCAGCGTCGATGACGGCAAAAGCACGCTGATTGGCCGCCTGCTGCTCGACAGCAAAAGCGTGCTGCAAGACCAGCTGGCCAACGTCTCCAAAAGCGGTGAAGCTGACCTGGCACAGTTCACCGACGGCCTCTCCGCAGAGCGCGAACAAGGCATCACCATCGACGTGGCCTACCGCTACTTCAACACGGCCAATCGCAAATTCATCATTGGCGACGCGCCGGGCCACGAGCAATACACCCGCAACATGGTCACCGCCGCCAGCAGCGCCGATGCCACCGTGGTGCTGGTCGATGCCCCCAAGCTCGACTGGGCCAATCCACAGCTGAGCCTGCTGCCGCAAACCCGCCGCCACAGCCTGCTGTGCCACCTGTTGCGCGTGAACAGCATCGTCTTTGCGGTCAACAAACTCGACGCACTGGGTGACGATGCCGCCACCGCCTTTGCCCATATCCGCAGCGCACTGGAAAAGTTCGCCCAAGAGGCCGGCATTGAAGTCACCGCCATCGTGCCGATCTCGGCGCTCAAGGGTCACAACGTCGTCGAAGCAGCCGAGCGCGGCTGGTGCGGCTACAGCGGAGCGAGCCTGCTGGACATTCTGGAAGCCTTGCCGGTGACCCCGGCCGACACTGCCCTGCCCTTCGCTTTCCCGGTGCAATGGGTGGAAAAATTCAGCAGCTCTGCCGACACCTCGCAAGGCCGTCGCATCTTCTGGGGTCGTGTGGCCAACGGCGTGGCAACGGTGGGTCAACAAGTCAAAGTGCTGCCCAGCGGCCAGACCGCGACCGTGGCTCAGGTGCTGGGCACCACGCGCAAACCTGGCACGGTGCAAGCCGGTCACAGCGCTGGCGTGGTGCTTGACCGCGAGGTCGATGTCTCACGCGGTGATTGGCTCCTGGCTCTTGTGCCGCCTGCGCAAGCTGCTATCACTTCTGATGATGATTTCAGCGACACCCCAACTGCCACCAGCCTGCCTCCGAGCCGCGAACTCAGCGCCACCGTGGCCTGGATGGACGACGAACCGCTGGTCGCCGGGCGCGTCTACTGGGCGCTGCACGGCCACCGCTGGGTCAAGGCGCGCGTCAAACGCGTGGTGCACCGGCTGGCCATCAACACCCTGGCCGAGGAAGCCGCCGACAGCCTGAGCGCCAACAGCATCGGCCACATTGAACTGCTGCTGCAAGAGCCGATTGCCGCCATGCCGTTTGAGGCATCGCGCGTGCTGGGCTCACTGGTGCTGGTCGATACCGCCACGCACCGCACGGCCGGCGCGGTGCTGGTGCGCGCAAACCACTAAAATGCCGGTTTTCCATCCAACCGTAGACCATCAAAATGACCCATGTCGTCACAGAAGCCTGCATCAAGTGCAAGTACACTGATTGCGTTGACGTTTGCCCCGTGGACTGTTTCCTCGAAGGCCCCAACTTTTTGACCATTGACCCCGACGAGTGCATCGACTGCGCGGTGTGCATCCCCGAATGCCCGGTCAACGCCATCTACGCCGAAGAAGACGTCCCCAAAGACCAGCGCCACATGACCAAGCTCAACGCCGAGCTGGCGCGCCTGCCGGGCTGGAAAAATATCACCAAGCGCAAGGCAGCCTTGCCAGAAGCCGAAGAGTTCAAGGACAAAAAAGGCAAACTGCCGCTGCTTGAGCGCTGATCTCAGCACTGTAAAAGCCCCGATCAATCCCATGATTGAAACCGACGCACTGGTCATTGGTGCTGGACCAGTCGGTCTGTTTGCGGTGTTTGAGCTGGGGCTGCAGGGCGTTTGCGCCCATGTGGTGGACGTGCTCGACGAGCCAGGTGGTCAGTGCATTGAGCTTTACCCCGACAAACCCATTTATGACATCCCCGGTGTGCCGCGCTGCACTGGTCGAGAGCTCACCCACAATCTGCTCAAGCAAATCGAACCCTTTGCCCCGGTCTTTCACCTGGGCCAGCAGGTGGAGTCGCTTGAACATCAGCCCGACGGCCGTTGGCTACTGAGCACCCGCAATACCCAACAAACCAGCCAGCAATTTCTGGCGCGAAGCGTGATCATTGCAGCGGGCGTCGGTGCTTTTGTGCCCAAGGAACTCAAGGCCGAGGGCTTGACACCTTTTCTTGGCAAACAGCTTTTTTACCGGGTGCGACCAACTGAGGCTTTTGCTGGTCAGCATGTCCTGATCGTCGGGGGGGACGCTGACGCTGTGCATGCGGCTGTCACCCTGGCACGGCCTGGTGACAACCAGGCACGCAGCGTGACCCTGGTGCACCGACGTGACAGTTTGCAGGCAGACGCGGCAGAGCTCTCAGAACTGTCAGCCCTGCGTGCCTCGGGTCAGATCTCATTTGAGGCGGGTCAGGTCAGTGCCGCACTCAGCCGCGACCAGCGGCTCACAGGCGTCATCATCGATACGCCCGATGCGCAGCAATTGGTGATTGAGATCGACGTGCTGCTGGTCTGCCAGGGCATCAGCCCCAAAATGGGTCCCATCGCGCAATGGGGCCTGGCCATGCAGCGCAAGCAACTCACGGTGGACACCGCCACGTTTGCCACCAGCATGCCGGGCGTGTTTGCCATTGGTGATGTGGTGGACTATCCCGGCAAGAAAAAACTCATCGTCAGCGGCTTCCATGAAGCCACCTTGGCCGCTTTTGCCGTGGCCGAATTGCTGCGCCCCGACGCACCGCACACACTGCAATACACCACCAGCTCTGCGCTTTTGCAACAACGGCTGGGCGTGCTTTAAGTTCACCACTGTCCACACACCAGCGCAGTAAGATCCGCTCGCAAAGGGGGAGCACGATGAAGCTGCTATGGTTGGCTCTGCTGGGCATCTGCCGGACGATTTACCTGGCTTACACCGGATCCAGCTCGTGCCAGCCCGCTTTCACCATGGCGGGGCGCACGAACTTGTCGCAGATGTCGCTTTCTGACAGATTTTTCTTCATGCGGATCCCTGACTTGCGTGGCGCACGTTTGGCGCAATGACCGCCTTATTGTGAACCAGCGCGCAGGCCGCTTAAGGTGTGGTGTTGGATCACCCCGCACGCCGAAACGCCACCACATGATCGGCGGCGAGTTTGATACCGATCTTTTCACCAATGGCGTGGTCATGGTGCGACGGCACCAGAGACAGCGCGCGCTGGCCGCTGGGTAGCCCCAGCGTGTAGAGAAACTCCGCGCCGCGAAACGCCTTGCTCTGCACCTCGGCCAACAGCGCGCTGGCGTCGTCGTGCACGATGTCGTCGGGCCGCAGCAGCACATCGACCCGGCAACGTCTGGGGCAGTGGGCGCAACCGTCACTGGGGCAGTCGGGCGGCACGTAGCCGTCGAGCACGCCCAGTTCGGTGCGGATCTGCTGGTTGCCCAGCACCTCGCCGGCCAGGAATGCGCCCTGACCAATGAAGTCGGCAATGAAGCGGTTGACCGGCTGGTGGTACAGGTTGTAGGGCGTATCCCATTGCGCGATGCGGCCAGCGTCCATCACGCCGACCCAGTCGGCCAGGGCAAAGGCTTCGTTCTGGTCGTGCGTGACGATCAACGCGGTGGCACCTTCGGCCTTGAGGATGTCACGCACCTCGCCCGACAAACGCTCGCGCAGCGCCACGTCCAGGTTGGAAAACGGCTCGTCCATCAGCAGCAGTTTCGGCTTGGGCGCCAGCGCCCGCGCCAGCGCCACGCGCTGCTGCTGCCCGCCCGAGATTTGGTGCATTTGCCGGTCGGCCTCGTCGGTCAAACCGACCAGCTCAAGCAGCTGCGCCACCCGTTGGCGCTGCGCGGCGCTTGAAAGATGCCGCAGGCCAAAGGCGATGTTTTCCGCTACGCTGAGATGGGTAAACAGCGCGTAGTCCTGAAACACCATGCCGACTTGCCGCTGTTGCGCAGGCAAGGTCTGGCCCGGCTGGCTGACCGCCTGGCCGCTGATGCGGATGGCACCGCCGTCAATTGGCTCGAAGCCGGCAATGCAGCGCAACGCGGTGGTCTTGCCGCAACCCGAGGCGCCCAGCAGACAGCCGATGTCGCCGCGGTTCAAGGCAAAAGACAAGCCGTCGATCACCTGCTTTGGGCCGTACGACTGCGTCACTGTCTGCAATTCAAGTTCAATCATGTGCTTCCTCCTTGCGGCTGGCCAGTAGCACCATCGGCACCATCGCCACCAGCACAATCGCCATGGCGGGCAATGCGGCACGCTGCCACTCGCCCTCGGACGTCATCTCGAAAATACGCACAGCCAGCGTGTCCCAACCAAACGGGCGCGTCATCAGCGTGATCGGCATTTCTTTGACAATGTCCACAAAGGTCAGCATCGCCGCGGTCTGCAGGCTCAAGCGCAGCGCCGGCCAATGCACCTGCGCCACCAGCGCCTGACCATGCACACCCATGCTGTGTGCGGCCTCGTCCACGCTGCGGCTGATGCGCTGCAAGCCGCTGTTCAATGGCCCAAACGCCACCGCCAAAAAGCGCACCAGATACGCCAGCAGCATCACCAGCAGCGTGCCCTTAAGCCAGCCATTGCTCTCCACGCCAAACCAGGCCTGCCCGAGCGTGGCCAGCCAGCCGTCGAGCGCCGCCACCGGTATGAACAGGCCTACCGCCAGCACCGCCCCGGGGAACGCATAGCCCAGCGTTGCCAGGCGCTGCAACCAGCTGATCGTGGACCCACCCCGCTGTCGACCGGCGTAGGCCAGCAGCAAGGCCACGCCCACCACCAGCGCCGCGCCCAAGCTGGCCAGCAGCACCGAATGCCATAGAAACGTCCAGTAGCGCGCGTCCAGATCTTGCGCGGCAGAGGCCACGCTCCAGCGCAGCAACTGCGTCACCGGCACGCCAAACGCCAGCACCAGCACCAGCAGCGCATAGCTGAGTGCCAGCGCGCCGGCAACGGGCGGCAGCTTTCTACGCCGGGTACTGGCGCTGCGACCCACCGCGCCGTAGCGAATGCCCCGGCGTGAGCGCTGCTCTATCACCACCATCACCAGCACAAACAGCAGCAGGACGCTCGACAACTGCGCCGCCGCAGGCAGCGAAAACAGGCCGTACCACGCCTTGTAAATGGCAGTGGTGAAGGTGTCAAAGTTGAACACCGCCATGGTGCCAAAGTCGGCCAACGTTTCCATCAGCGCCAAGAGCAGTCCTGCGGCAATCCAGGGCCGGGCCATCGGCAGCGCCACTCTGAAAAAACCCTGTAAGGGCGCCATGCCCAGCGCCTGAGCCGCTTCCAGTGCGACGCTGCCCTGCGACGCAAACGCGTTTTTGGCAATCAGGTACACGTAAGGGTAAAGCGAGAGCGACAGCACCAGCACCACGCCCCAGCCCGAGCGGATGTCGGGCAGCTGCGCCACACCCCAAGTCGCGCGCAGCCAAGTCTGTAGCGGGCCGCTGTAGTCGAGCAGGTCAATCATCACAAACGCACTCACATACGCCGGTAGCGCCAGCGGCAGCATCAGCGCCCATTGCAGCCAGCGCCGCCCGGGAAACTCACACAGCGCCACCAGTGCCGCCAGCGACACACCCAGCAGCGCCACGCCCAGACCCACCCCCAACAGCAACCAGACCGTGTTGCGCAACAGATTGGGTAAGACGAATTCACCCAGGTGCCGCAAGATACCCGCGTCCACCTGCGCAAACGACAGCAGGCTGACCACCACGGGCACCAGCACCAACGCCGCCACGGCGCCTGCGGTCAACAGCCAACCGTTGGGCTTTTTCAGCATGGGGGTCACATTCTTTTCAGACACTGTCTTCGGATTAGTTATACCGTGCGCGGTCCATCAACTTGACCGCCTGCGCCTGACGGCTACCCGCTTCCTTGACGTTGATGTCGTTGTGCTTGAAATTGCCCCAGGCTGCCACCGCGGGGGCAGGTTTAACCTGCGGGTTCACCGGGTATTCCAGATTGCTATCGGCAAACAGGCTCTGCGCTTTGGCGGATGCCAGCCACTCGATCAGCTTCTGTCCACCTGCCGGATTTTTGGCGTGGCTGGTGACACCGGCGCCAGAAATGTTGACATGCACGCCTGACCGCGTGTTGGCCACGTTCTGGTTGGGCCAGAAGATCGCTATGGGCAGCTGCGGCGACTTTTCTTTGAGGCGGCCGAAATAATAAGTGTTGACCAGCGTCACGTCACACTGCCCGCTGGCCACCGCCTCCATCGCCTTGGTGTCGTCGGCAAACACCGGCGCGGCCAGGTTGGCCACCCAGCCTTTGACGATCGCCTCGGTTGTGGCTTCGCCGTGCTCGGCGGTCAGCATTGCCACCAGGCTTTGGTTGTAGACCTTCTTGGACGTGCGCAGGCACAGCCGACCGCGCCATTGGGACTGCGCCAGATCTTCATAGGTGGAGAGTTCTGCGGGCTTGACGCGTTGCGTGTTGTAAACCAGGGTACGTGCCCGCACCGACAGGCCAAACCAGGCGTTACCCGGGTCGCGCAGATGCGCTGGCACGTTGGCCTGCAGGCTGGCGGAGTTGATGGGACGCAACAGACCCTCGTTGGCCGCCTGCCACAGGTTGCCAGCGTCCACCGTCAACAGCACGTCAGCGGGGGTGCTCTTGCCCTCGGCACGCAGGCGCGCCAGCAGTGGGCCTTCGCTGCCGGTGATGAACTGCACCACCACACCAGTTTCCTGGGTGTACAAGTCAAACAAGGGTTTGATCAACTGCTCGTTGCGGGCCGAGTAAACCACCACCGGTTGCGCCACGGCCGCGCCGACTGAACAGGCCAGCAAGAACAGGACGTTTTTTAAAAACTTGTTCATAAATAAATTGTTGCGATGTAAATGAGAATGTGTCGCATTGTAATCAAATGAGAACGATTCTCAACACAGAATGCAATTTGATGCTGTATTAGCTGGCGCGATGGTGGCCGGAAACCACTGATAAGCCTATTCAAACAGGATCAAGAGCGCCACACTGCCCACCTCAAAAACCTACAGGAGACCTGTCATGCTGATCGGATGCCCGAAAGAAATCAAAAATCATGAATACCGCGTTGGCCTGACGCCAGCGAGCGCGCGCGAGCTGGTGCAACACGGCCACCAGGTGCTGGTGCAAAGCGGTGCCGGTGCGGCCATCGGGCTGACCGATGCGCAATACCAGGCCGCCGGCGCCCGGCTGATGACTGACGCTGCGGAAGTTTTCGCCAAGGCCGACATGGTCGTCAAGGTCAAGGAGCCGCAGCCGCAGGAATGCGCCATGCTGCGCCCGGGGCAAATTCTTTACACCTATTTGCACCTGGCACCCGACCCGGCGCAAACCGCCGCGCTGGTGAAATCTGGCGCTGTCTGCATTGCCTACGAAACCATCACCGGCCCCGGTGGCGGCCTGCCGCTGTTGGCGCCGATGAGCGAAGTGGCCGGGCGCATGGCAGTGCAGGCCGGTGCTGCGCACCTGGAAAAGAGCAAAGGCGGCATGGGCATCCTGCTCGGTGGCGTGCCTGGTGTACCCGCCGCGCATGTAGTCATTCTGGGTGCCGGCGTGGTCGGCACGCATGCGCTGCAGGTGGCCGTGGGCATGGGCGCGCGGGTGTCAGTGCTTGACAAGAATGTGGATCGCCTGCGTGCGCTGGACCTGGTGTTTGGCAACCGCATCCACACGGTATTCTCAAGTGCGCAAAGCGTTGAAGACGCAGTGCTCGACGCCGACCTGGTCGTCGGTGGGGTCTTGATTCCAGGCGCTGCAGCGCCCAAGCTGGTGACCCGCGCCATGATCAGTCGGATGAAGAAGGGCGCGGTGGTGGTCGACGTGGCCATTGACCAGGGCGGCTGTTTTGAAACCAGCCACGCCACCACCCACGCCGAGCCGACGTTTGAAGTCGACGGCGTGGTGCATTACTGCGTGGCCAATATGCCCGGTGCCGTGGCGCGAACCTCAACCTTCGCGCTCAACAATGCCACCATCGGCCATGCGGTAGCACTGGCCAGCAAAGGCTGGAAAGCGGCGCTCAAGGACGACCCACACCTCAAGCAAGGCCTGAATGTTTGTGCCGGCCAGGTCACCTACGCGGCGGTGGCGACCGCCCTGGGCTACAGCCACGTGAGTACCGACAGCGTGCTGTCCTGAACGGCTGAATTGCAGACCACGGCGGGCTGTGCCGCCCGCCGCGCCAACACCTGTGGCGGCAATGCTAAAGTGCGGCCACCCCATGGACACCTTTATCTTGGAACTCCGACGACGCGCCGCGCGCTGGCGCGCCGAGCACACGCAGGTGGCGCCCGCAGCGCTTGCCCTGAACCTGCAACGCGCGCGCATCGTGGCGCCGGTGGTCGCCGCCATCAACCTAGCCCTGGTCATCTGGCTGGGGCTGGCACTGACTGTGCGCACCCTCGATGACCAGGTGTTTGAATTGACGCTAGCGCTGTTACTGACCCATCTGGCGATGGGGTTGATCTTTGGTGCCTTGGGCTGGGCCGCGCGCGCACTGCGCCACAGCGGCCATGCACTTGGCAGCAAAGCGTTGCCGCTGGTTATGGCCGTGCTGGCGTTAACCTTTAGCGCAGGCTTTGTGGCACTGAACCAGTTGGTTTTTCCGGGCATCACTACGTTCTGGATGGGCTGCATGCTGGTCGCTGCGCTGCTTTATTGGCCGCCAGGGCGCAGCGCAGGGGTCTATCTCGCCGCCTACGCCTGGTTTTTTGAGGCGGTGGGCTGGTCGCAAACCAACGCGGCGGTGCTGCACGCCAACCGCGTCAACGGTCTGGCCGCTGTGGCCATGGGGTGGGTGCTGTCGCTGCTGCTGTGGCGAAATTTCACCAACCTCCAGATGTATCAAAAGCAGCTGGAGTCGGCCAACGCCGAGTTGCAAGCACGCCAGAAAGATCTGCAGCGACTGACCCGGCTCGATGGTCTGACTGGCCTGTACAACCGCAGCACCTTTGTCGAGCTGACGCGCGAGGAGCTGGCCCGCGCGCAACGCCAGGGTTCGGCGACCAGTATCTTGCTGCTGGATCTGGATTTATTCAAGCACGTCAACGACACCTGGGGCCACCCGGCGGGCGACGCGGTGTTGAAAAACGTCGCCGCGGTAGCCAACAATTCGGTGCGCAGCACCGACCTGGTCGGACGCCTGGGCGGTGAGGAATTCATCATCCTGCTGCCCAACACCACGATGGACGCAGCGCGCAAGCTGGCCGAAAAGTTGCGTGCCAATCTGCAGCGCACCCCCACGGCCTGGGAGCAAGGGCTGATCAACAGCACGGTGAGCGTTGGCGTGGCCAGCACCACGGCTGCGGAAAACCGCGACTTCGACCACCTCTACACCAGCGCCGACAAGGCGCTCTACACCGCTAAAGAAAAGGGCCGCAACCGGGTCGAGTGATGTTGGCTCAAGGTGCTGATCAAGCTGTTGCAGCGTCGCCGAAATGGCGCATCGCTTCCCAGCCGGACGTGCCCGATCCCGAGAATGGAACTTTTCCCCTTGATCCCAGCCCTCAGCTACGCTCCCCGCCATGCCACTTGCGTCCCGACATCTCGTCCCGCCCATGCCCAACGGCCTGATCGTGCTGCTGCTTTCACTGCTGCTGGGTCTGCAGCCCGTCACCACCGATCTGTACCTGCCCGCGCTGCCGGTGCTGCGCGGTGAACTCTCAGCCAGCATGGCGCAAACGCAGCTTACCCTGAGCGCGCTGCTGTTGTCGTTTGGTGCGTCGCAACTGGTGTGGGGGCCTTTGTCAGACCGCTTCGGGCGACGCCCTGTTTTGCTGGTCGGACTGTCGACCTATGTGCTGGCTTCACTGGCCAGTACCGTGGCCCCCGATATCGGCTGGCTGATTGTCTGGCGCACGGTACAGGGTGCGGCCATGGGCGCGGCGGTGATGTGTGCGCGCGCCATCGTGCGCGATCTGTACCAGCCGCTGCAAGGCGCGCGGGTAATGAGCCAGGGGCTTTCAGGCCTGGGCGTCATCGCCTGCCTGAGCGCACCTGCGGGTGGCTTGCTGACCGACGCCCTGGGCTGGCGCTACGCCTTGCTGGCGCTGGGCATTTTTGCCGCTGCCAGCCTGGCGCTGGTGATCTGGCGTTTTACCGAGACCGTGCCGCAAAAGAACGCCAACGCGCTGCGCTGGGCAAGCTTGTGGACCACCTGGCGGCACATTGCCGCACACCGCACGTTCCTGGCGTTTTCGGCGTTGTCAGCGTGCTCCTACGCGGGGTTGTTCACCTTTTTGGCCGCGTCGTCGTTCGTTTTCATCGGCGTGCTGGGCTTGAGCAAAACCCTGTATGGCGCGGTGATGGCGTACAACTCGGTGGCGTACATCGTGGGAACCTTTGTCTGCCGCGCGCTGCTGGCACGCTGGGGCGTGCGCCGGGCGGTGGCGCTCGCTGCGGGGTTGACCCTGTCCGGCGGCACGCTGATGGCGGGCTTGAGCCTGACGGGCTGGGTCAGCGTGGCGGCCATCATGGTGCCGCAAACCTTGTTCATGGTTGGCCACGGCATCCACCAGCCCTGCGGTCAGAGCGGTGCGGTGGGACCGTTCCCTCAGGCTGCAGGGGCAGCGTCGGCACTCAACGGCTTCATCATGATGGTGTTTGCCTTTGCCATGGGCCAGTGGTTGGGCAACCACATGGACGGCACAGTGCTGCCGCTGACGCTGGGTGTGTGGTTCTGGAGCACGCTGATCGCGCTGTCAGCGTGGACGCTGGTACAGCGCCACGGCTAGGCGGAAAAAATCTACAGTGTCAAAACTGTACAGCCGGTGGTCTTGCGCGCTTCCAGATCACGGTGCGCCTGCTGCACGTCTTCCAGTTTGTAGCGCTGCGCAATATGGATATTGACTTGGCCGCTGCTGACAGCAGCAAACAGGTCGTCGGCCATCGCCTGCGTGCTCTCGCGTGTGGCGATGTGGGTGAACAAAGTCTGACGCGTGACGTAGATCGACCCCTTGGGGCCAAGGATGCCCGGCGAGAACGGTGTCACCGCACCCGACGCATTGCCAAAGCTGACCATCAGACCAAAAGGCGCCAGACAGTCGAGCGACTTGTCCCAGGTGTCTTTGCCGACCGAGTCATAAACAACCTTGACGCCCTTACCGCCAGTGATCTCTTTGACCCGCGCCAGAAAGTCGTCTTTTGCATAATTGATAGCGTATGCTGCCCCATTGGCAAGGGCTAAAGCGCATTTTTCATCAGAACCGGCGGTACCGATCAACTGCAGCCCAAGGGCCTTGGCCCACTGGCAGGCGATCAAGCCAACCCCACCAGCGGCGGCGTGGAGAAGCACAAAGTCGCCCGGATTGAGGCCACCTTGGGGCAGACAGCGCTTGAGCAGGTATTGTGCGGTCAAGCCTTTGAGCATCATTGCGGCACCGGTCTCGAACGAGATCGACTCGGGCAACCGGCACACGCACTTGGCCGGCATCACACGCAGGTCACAGTAGCTGCCCGGGGGCTGGCTGGCGTACGCCGCGCGGTCGCCAACGCGCAGGTGCGTCACGCCCGCACCGACCGCTTCCACCACGCCGGCTGCCTCCATGCCCAACTGCACAGGCAGTTGCATCGGGTACACGCCGCTACGCTGGTAGACGTCGATAAAGTTCAGCCCCACAGCGCGGTGACGAATGCGGACTTCGCCTGGGCCGGGGTCGCCGACCTGTACCGTCACGAGCCTGAGCTGCTCTGGCCCACCATGTTGGTCAATACGGATGGCGCGGGATGTCTGGTTGGTCATGAAAAGAGCTCCTCTTGAGTTGATTTGTTCTGATGTTGCCACGAAAACAGTCGACCTGTTTTACTGCGAGAATGGGAATCACCTAATCTTGGCTCACTATGGTTGTCACACTGTTTCGTCAATTTGATCGCATTGCGGGTTTTGGAGTAGGGGCACTGGCGCTTGTGTTGGCTTTTGTCAGTGGCAATGTCGCTGCTGTAGCCGAGCCGCCATTGCCCCTGACCATACCCCAGCTCAAGCTGCGCATCGTCGGCGGGCTGGCGGGTGTCCATCAGTACACCAAAAACGAGGAGCCGTTCTGGACGCGTGAGCTCGCGCGTTTAAGCAATGGCAAGTACAGCGCCGAGATTGCACCTTTTGACCGCGCTGGTGTGCCCGGCAACGAGATGCTGCGCCTGCTCGAATTGGGCGTCGTGCCGTTTGGCACGACCCTGCTCAGTTCGTTGCAGAACGCACATCCGCGTTACGCTGCAATCGATCTGGCGGGATTGAGCCCCGACATGGCCAGCCTCAAGCAGGTGGTCGCCGCTTATCGCAGCTACCTTGAAAACCGCCTGCGCACCCAGCACAATATCCAGATGCTGGCACTGTACGTGTACCCGGCCCAGGTGCTTTTTTGCAAAAGCGCGTTTGCCAACCTGACGGACTTGAAAGGTCGACGGATTCGCGTGTCGTCGACCACGCAGGCAGATTTTTTGGGCGCGCTCGGTGCCATCCCGGTTACCACCAGTTTTGGCCAGATCACGGCCAACCTGAGGTCGGGCAACGTCGCGTGTGCCGTCACCGGAACCATGTCGGGCAATACCCTCGGTTTGCACGAACTCACCAGCCACATTCACACGATGGCACTGAGCTGGGGGGTGGCAATATTTTCTGCCAATAAAACCGCGTGGGACAACCTGCCACCCGATCTGAAAGCGCTACTGAGCAACGAGCTCCCCAAGCTGGAAGCAGCCATCTGGGCCGAGAGCGAGCGCGAAACTGCCGAGGGACTGGCCTGCAATACCGGTGCTGCCACATGCCGTAACGGCCGCCTTGGGCACATGGTGCCAGTTCGCCTGACCGCCGCCGATATGCAACTGCGCAAATCCATTTTTGCCAATACCGTCCTGCCACGCTGGCTCACGCGCTGTGGTCCGGACTGCGCCGACCTGTGGCGCTTGACGATTGCGCCAGCAAGCGGTTTTGAACCGAAGGCCACGCCATGATCCACGGCGCCAGCCAACGTATTTACGGGATCGTCGCTAGCATCGTCCTGGTCTTTCTGCTGGCAATTGCTGCTGCCGCCGCCTCATTGATCTGGCAGCAGCGCGATAGCGCCATCGACGACGGCGCATTGCAAGCCAGCCGCTTTGTCACAGGCGCAGTAGCAACGCTCAACCGCAGCCTGGTCAACATCGACGTGTTGCTGTCAAGCCTGGACGAAACACAAAGCCTGCACATGCTTCAGCCCGACGCTATTGACGGTGCCGCGGCCAGCCAGGTCATGCGCACGATTGTTCAGCGTAACCTGATGCTGCGCCGCCTGGCGCTGGTCGACGCCCAATCCCGGGTGCTGGCGTCATCGGACAAGTTGGCACCTGAACAGATCAATTTGCCAGCGGACTTTACGGCCCGGGCACTGCACGCCAACGTCGCCGCGTTGACCATCAGTCCACCGCAGCAGGAAACACCTGGCGCAGAACGCGTGATACTTCTGGCTCGTCCTATCAAACTGGGCGATGGCAGCAGAATCCTGGCCTTGGCCGAAGTGCTGATGATTCACTTCAACACCATTCTGGTTCAAGGCGCTGACATTGAGGGCCTGGAGGTGACGCTTGAGCGCGACGACGGCACAGTCCTGTCCAGCGACCCGGTACAGGACCGCGTTTTGGGGCAAGTGTTGCCACAAGCGTTGCACAAAGGCACCGGCGGCATTGCCCAACGCCTGCCCGCACGCCTGAGCCAACAAACCGCTCTGGTTGTAGCACAGCCGATTTTGTATGACGACGTTCTGGTGGTGGCCAGTATCCCCATTGCTGCTACGCTGACCAAGTGGCAACGCGAGCGGACGTTCATTGTGATTGTCGCCGCCCTGTTTGCGCTGATGGTCGTCGCCGCGGGCGCGTTGGCCAACTGGTACTGGATGCGCTTGGCGCAAGCGCGACAAGATATCAAAAAGTCAAAAGCTGACATTGAACAACTGGCGTTCTTTGACTACCTGACCAATTTGCCCAACCGCTTGCTGCTGATGAACAGGCTTGAACATGCCGTGGTTTCGAGCGGGCGCAGCAAGCAGCATGGCGCCTTGTTTTTCATGGATCTGGACAATTTCAAGACCATCAACGACACACTGGGTCACGATGTTGGTGACATGCTGCTCAAGCAAGTGTCCACGCGACTGCAACAAAGCGTGCGCCAGGCTGATACCGTGGCGCGGTTCGGCGGCGATGAATTTATCGTGCTGCTGGAAAATCTCGCGGCCAACGAAACTGAGGCAGCAGAGTTGGCACGCCGCGTTGGCGAGAAAATACTGGCCGGACTGAGCTTGCCGTTTGAATCGGGAGGACAGAAATTCAAGACCAGCGCCAGCATCGGTGCCACACTGTTTGGCGGCAACATCACCCTGGATTCGGCCGAACTGCTCAAGCAGGCCGATATTGCCATGTACCAGTCCAAGGCACTGGGGCGCAACAAGCTGTGCTTCTTTGATCCGCAGATGCAGGCCACCATCACCGCCCACTCGCAGCTGGAAGCTGACTTGCAGATCGCCCTTGATCGTCAGCAATTTGTTCTTTACTTCCAGCCCCAGGTCAATAGCGCCGGCAACGTGTTGGGTGCCGAGGTGCTGATCCGCTGGAACCACCCGCAGCGCGGTATGGTGCCGCCGTTTGAATTTATCCCGATCGCTGAAGAAAGCGACCTGATCAACCAGATTGGTCTGTGGGTATTGCGCACCGCTTGCGCGCAACTCAAGCAGTGGCAACAGTCGCCGCGCACAGCGCATTTGCAGTTGGCCGTCAACGTCAGCGCACGCCAGTTCCGCCAGGAGGATTTTGTTGATATCGTGCGCTCTGCCATCACCGAGTCGGGCGTGGCACCGGCCGGACTCAAGCTCGAACTCACCGAATCGTTGGTGCTTGAAGACGTGCGCGACACAGTCGCCAAGATGAACGCTGCGCGGCAGCTGGGGGTGCGCTTTTCGATGGATGACTTCGGCACTGGCCAATCGTCGTTGAGCTACCTGACGCAGTTGCCGCTGGACCAGCTCAAGATCGACCAGTCTTTTGTGCGCAACATTGGCATCACGCCCAGCGACGGCATGATTGTGCAGACCATCATCGGCATGGCGCGCAACCTGTCGCTCGAAGTCATCGCCGAAGGCGTCGAAACCCGCGCGCAGGAAGTGTTTCTGGCAAGAAACGGCTGCACCCTGTACCAGGGTTATCTGTTTGGCAAGCCGTGCCCGATCATCGAGTTCGAGCAGCTGCTGCGCAACACCGGGATCGCGCATTGAGCCACCCGCGCGTCACACCAACCGCGGCCTTGCTGTTGACTTTGCCGCCGGTGATGTGGGCGGGCAACGCGGTGGTCGGCCGTGTTGTCGCCGACCAGGTGTCGCCGATGACGCTGAACCTGTTGCGCTGGAGCATTGCCTTTGTGCTGTTGCTGCCGCTGGCCGCACCGGTGCTGCACCCCAGCAGCCCGCTGTGGCGCAGTTGGCGACGCTTTGCCGGCCTGGCGCTGCTGGCCATCGGCGGCTACAACGCGCTGCTCTACCTGTCGCTTAACACCTCGACGCCGATCAATGTGACGTTGGTGGGATCGATGACGCCAGTATTCATGCTACTGATTGGTCGGCTGTTTTTTGCCAAAGCCATCTCGGCCAGGCAGTGGTTTGGGGCAGCACTGTCGGTTCTGGGCGTGATGGTGGTGCTCAGCCGCGGCCAGCTTGACGTCTTGTTGCAGGTGCGCCTGGTGCCGGGCGATCTCTATATGCTGCTAGCCTCGGCCGGTTGGTCGCTCTACAGCTGGATGCTGGCGCACCCGACCACCGAGCCCAGCAGCATCCGCAGCAACTGGTCGGCGTTTTTAATGGCGCAGATCGTCTTCGGGCTGGGCTGGTCAAGCCTGTTTGCCGGCAGCGAATGGGCGCTAGGGCTTGGTCGCTTTACCCCCAGTTGGCCGATGGCAGCAGCGCTGTTGTTCATCGCGGTCTGCCCGGCGCTGCTGGCCTACCGCGCCTGGGGTGCGGGGGTGGCGCGCACGGGGCCATCGGTGGCGGGGTTTTTCATCAACCTGACGCCGCTTTTTACTGCGCTGCTGTCAAGCGTTTTTCTGGGCGAAGTCCCGCATCTGTACCACGCTGCCGCTTTCGTGATGATCGTCGGCGGCATCGCCGTGTCGTCACGGCGCTAAGCGGTTTGATCACTGCGCCTTGAAGCCGCTGTCGTGGATGATGCGCGCCCAGGTCTTGGCGTAGGCCTGTTCACGTGTGGCCAACTGGCTGCCAGTCATGTAGCCAACGGTCAGACCCATGGCGGTGAGTCGGTCGTGCACCTCGGGAAGCAGCAGCACCTTGGCCACCGCGGCTGAAAGTTTGTCCAGTATGGCCTGCGGCGTGCCCTTGGGCGCAAAGATGCCGTAGTACGGAATGTCTTCAAACCCGCTCAGACCGAGTTCGGCAAAAGTGGGTACATCAGGCAACGCCACTTGGCGCTTGCCGCCTATGACGGCGACCATGCGGATCTTGCCAGCTTTCTGGTTCTCAATGAAATCCGGCACCGAACCAACACCGGCAGCAATCTGGTTGCCCAGCATGTCAGCCATCATCGGCGCGCTGCCGCGATAAGGTGCGGCCTGCAGGTCAAGCTTGTATTTTTGACCGATCACTTTGACCAGAAATTCGGGCACCGAAGCGGGCGCCGGCACACCGACCGTGCCTTGCCCTTTGCCCTGCGTTTGTACCCAGGCAATGTACTCGGCCATGGTCTTGGCCGGTGTGCCGCCCGACAGCGCCAGGCCGTTGACAAAAGTGGCAAAACCGGCCACCGGCACAAAATCCTTGTGACTGTCGTAGCCAGGACTTTTCAGCACCAGCGGCAAAATGGTGATGGTGTGGTCGTGCGACAGGAACAGCGTGTTGCCGTCGGGTGCAGCGGCCTTGAGCGCCTGCGCCGCCAGCTGGCCACCGGCGCCGGCCTTGTTTTCCACCACCACAGGGACGCCCAGCGGGTCCTTAAGTTTGTCAGCCAGAATACGCGCAACGGCGTCGCTGCCGCCACCAGGCGGAAAACCCACCATCAGCTTGACCGCAGCGGTTTGCGCCTGCGCCAGGCCAGCGGCCAGCGAGGCAGCAACGACGCACGTCTTGGCAAACTGCCGCGCGGATTGAAGAATCTGAAAATCAGCCATGAAAACTCCTTTGAATAAAATGGGGTACTGCGGCGCCGGACCTAAAACGTACCGGGATACGCGCCGCCGTCGGCCAGGATATTTTGCCCGTTGATGTAGCCCGCCTGCTGGCTGCACAAGAATGCACAGATCGCGCCAAACTCTTCGGGTTGACCAAAACGGCGCGCCGGAATGGTCTGGCGGCGCGCTTCGCTGACCACCTCCAATGACTTTCCAGCCTTAACGGCAGCGGCCTGCATCACCGCGCGCAGCCGGTCGGTGTCAAACGCGCCGGGCAACAGGTTGTTGATAGTGACGCCGCTGGAGGCCAAGGCGCTGCGCGCGGTACCGGCGACAAACCCGGTCAGACCGCTGCGCGCGCCGTTGCTCAAACCGAGAATGTCGATCGGCGCTTTCACCGCGCTGGAGGTGATGTTGACGATACGGCCAAAACCCCGCGCGGCCATACCGTCGACCGTGGCCTTGATCAGCTCGATCGGTGTGAGCATGTTGGCCTCGACTGCGGCGAACCAGTCATGGCGCGTCCAGTCGCGGAAGTTTCCGGCCGGTGGCCCGCCGGCGTTGGTGACGACGATATCGAAGTCAGCGCGCTGCGCAAACACCGCCATCCGGCCTGCTTCGGTGGTAATGTCTGCAGCAACAAATTGCACGGTAGCGCCCGTTTTTCCCTCGCAGTCAGCTTCTATTTTTGAAGCAGATTGGCGCAGTGTTTCAAGTCCGCGTGCCACCATCAACACATTCACACCTTCTCCCACCAAGGCCCGCGCGCAGCCCAGCCCCAGGCCCCTGCTGGCGCCACAAACCAGTGCCCATTTGCCTGCAATTCCAAAATCCATGGTGTCGCTTTCAAAACAGTTCGGTTGCGAAACTTACGCAAAAGTGTGTGATGGTAGTGCAAGCGAAGATCGGTGGGGTTGGGGGGAGGCGTGATTCAAACCGAGAGGACATCGTCGGCACGCAAAGGCTTCACGCTGAACCAGGCATGGCGACCGGGCCATGCGTGTGCTGCATAACTAGTGAAAAGTAATGGGTTGATGCTCTACTTAAACGCTACATTCACCAACTTGGCGCGCGGCTTAACTCTGCTGCATTCCAGAGCGAAAACGGATCGCGCCATAGTTAGACCGATTTTTTTGATAGTCTTGCCCCCAATTGCTTCCCGAACTACGGCTGCTGTTTCCCTGCCTTGCTGGACAATCCTCTGAGATGCAGTAGCGACACCAAATCGACTGCTTCCTGGCTCGATAAGTCCAATGCCAAGCCCGATGACTCCGACAATGACCAGTAAACAACCAATCAAGGCAAATGCGCTGAAGCCATATTGCCGTTGATTGGTATGAAAGTCATCCATGATCTATTCCATCGCTTGGCCGCATTGACTGCAGAACTTGCGACCCGACAGGTTTAATGCGCCGCATTCACTGCAATAGGCTGTCTCCGTTTTATCAGTTTGGCCAACTCCGTCAGTGACTAACCTTGGCGTTGGAACAATTGCTGAGGACTCATTAGAGCGTGCGTCCGGCTTGGATATCACCCAAAGTGTCATAGAGCTTGGTGCTGCCTGCCACATCGGCAAACAGCACAGTCATCGTCACCGCGGGCGCAGTCCCAGCTTTCACATCGGAAGTCAATGCCATCACAAATTCTCCGATTGAAAGGAATCGCCCATTTTCATCAGTCTTCAACAAACGCAATTTCCCGGGTTTTGCGAATGGCGGGCAGCAGCACCAGCGCCAGCAAGGCCAGCGCCGCCAGCAACAGCCCCGCCGACAGCGGCCGGGTGGCAAACACGCTCCAGTCGCCGCGCGACAGCAACAAGGCGCGGCGCAGGTTTTCTTCCATCATCGGCCCCAGAATAAAACCCAGCAGCAGCGGCGCGGGTTCCATGCCAAGCTTGATGAAGACATAGCCGATGATGCCAAAAAGACCCACCATCCAGATGTCCCAGGTGTTGTTGTTGGTGCTGTAAACCCCAATGGCGCAGAACAGCACAATGGCCGGGAACAGCCAGCGGTACGGCACCGAGAGCAGCTTGATCCAGATGCCGATCAGCGGCAGATTCAGCACCACCAGCATGGCGTTGCCAATCCACATCGACGCAACCAGTCCCCAGAACAGTTCGGGGTTGCTGCTCATGACCTGCGGGCCAGGCTGGATGTTGTGGATGGTCATCGCGCCCACCATCAGCGCCATCACCGCGTTGGGCGGAATGCCTAAAGTGAGCAACGGAATGAACGAGGTTTGCGAGGCCGCGTTGTTGGCCGCCTCGGGTGCGGCCACGCCGCGGATGTTGCCTTCGCCAAACGGCACTTCGCCGGGGTGCAGCTTGGTCTTTTTCTCTACGGTGTACGCGGCAAAGGCCGCCATCACCGCGCCACCGCCGGGCAAAATGCCCAGCACCGAACCCAGGCCGGTGCCGCGCAAAATGGCCGGCCACATGCGTTTGAAATCCAAGCGGCTGGGCATCAGCCCGTGCACATTGGCGGTAAAAACTTCGCGTTTGCTGTCAGGGTGGCTCAGGTTGCTGATGATTTCGCCATAACCAAAAATGCCCATGGCAATGACGATGAAGCCAATGCCGTCGGTCAGCTCTGGAATATCAAAACTGTAGCGGGCAATGCCCGAATTCACGTCGGTGCCAACCAAACCGAGCAACAAGCCCAGCAAAATCATGCCAAACGCCTTGAGCAAATCACCCGAGGCCAGCACCACCGCGCCCACCAACCCCAGCACCATTAACGCGCAGTATTCCGCCGGACCAAACATGAAAGCCACTTCGGTCAGCGGCACGGCAAAGCCGGCCAGCACCAACGTGCCGACGCAACCAGCAAAAAATGAACCAATGCCTGCCGCCGCCAACGCCGGCCCGGCGCGGCCTTTGCGCGCCATCTGGTAGCCGTCAATCACCGTCACCACCGACGACGCTTCGCCGGGCAAGTTGACCAGAATCGCAGTGGTGGAGCCACCGTATTGCGCGCCGTAATAAATGCCTGCCAGCATGATCAAAGCGGCCACGGGCTCCAGCGCATAAGTGGCAGGCAGCAGCATGGCAATGGTGGCCAGCGGGCCGATGCCCGGCAACACACCAATCAGCGTGCCCAGCAGGCAGCCGACAAAGGCATACATCAGGTTCACTGGCGTGAACGCCACGCCAAAACCCAGCGCCAAATGGTTGAACAACTCCACGCTCAGGCTCCCAGCACCGGCCACACCGGCAATTGCAGCTTGAGCAGCAGCACAAACGCCAGGTAACTCAACAGCGCCAGCACGGTGGCCAGCAGCGCAGCCTCTTTGGCCTTGAAGCGCTCACCGGCCAGACAGGCCACAAACGTCAACCCATAAATGCCCACCATCAAACCCAGCGCAGGCAGCTTCAACAACGGCAAGCCCCCCAAGGCCACGCCAAACACGAGGTTGGCCGCAATGATGGCCAGCAGCGGCTTCCAGGCCCAGCGGCCCACGGTTTGATCCGCCCGCACTTGGCCCCAGACGGCACGCAGCATCATCACACCACCCAACAACGCCAGCATCACGCCCAGCAGCAGCGGGAAGTAACCCGGCCCCATACGTGCCGCCGTGCCCACGGTCAATTCCAGCGCTCCCCAGGCAAAGGCACTGCCGACCAGCATGAACAGCACACCGGCGTAAAAATCCTTGGCGTTTTTCACTCGCAACGGCCTAGCTCCATCAATTCAAAGGTGGCGTGCTGGAGAGAACCTCTTCCAGCACCGTCAGCCCCTCGGCCACGCGCAGGCTTCCTGCCAGACGCAGCGGACGCATGCCGTCGGCAATAGCCTGGCGCTTGAGCGTGTCAGCGTTGGGCTCGCGGTTGACTTGCTTCTTGAATTCTTCACTGACCACCAGCAGCTCATACAAGCCCATGCGGCCTAAAAAGCCGGTCATTCGACAGTCGACACAGCCCACCGCCTTGAACGGTTTGTAGTTGCCATTGAGTTGCCAGGGCTTGACCACCTCGGCCAGCGCAGCGCGTGAGGCCGCCGGGTCGGGCTGCTTGCACTGCGGGCACAGGGTGCGCACCAGGCGCTGCGCCAGCACGCCCAGCAGCGTGGCGTTGATCAGGTAAGCCGGCACACCGAGTTCCATCAAGCGTGTGACCGCCGAGGGCGCGTCGTTGGTGTGCAGGGTGCTGAACACCAGATGCCCTGTAAGCGCCGCCTGCACCGCCATCTCAGCCGTGGCCTGGTCGCGGATTTCACCCACCATGATGATGTCCGGGTCTTGCCGCATCAGGGCGCGCAAGCCCTCGGGAAAGCCAAAGTCCAGCTGCAGCTGCACCTGGGTCTGGTTGAAAGCGGGCTCGATCATCTCGATCGGGTCTTCGACGGTGCTGACGTTGACTTCTTCGGTGGCTACTCTTTTCAGAGTCGAGTACAGCGTTGTGGTCTTGCCCGAGCCGGTGGGGCCGGTCACCAGAATGATGCCGTTGGGACGCTTGACCAGCGCCTCCCAGCGCTGCGCGTCGTGCACCGAGAAACCCAGCGCGTCCAGGTCTTTGACGGTGGTGTCGGGGTCAAAAATGCGCATCACCATCTTTTCGCCAAAGGCGGTGGGCAGCGTCGATATCCGCATTTCAATCTCGCTGCCCGCCGGGTTGCGGGTTTTGATGCGGCCGTCTTGCGGGCGGCGCTTTTCCACCACGTCCATGCGCCCCAGCAGCTTGATGCGCGCCGTCATCGCGGCCAGCACGCCCATCGGCATCTGGTACACCGGGTGCAACACACCGTCGATGCGAAAGCGGATCACACCCTGCTCACGCCGCGGCTCCAGATGAATGTCACTGGCGCGCTGGTCAAACGCGTATTGCCACAGCCAGTCGACCACCTGCACCACACTTTGGTCGTTGGCGTCGAGCTGCTTGTTACTCTTGCCCAGTTCGACCAATTGCTCAAAACTGCCACCCGTGTTGCTGCCCGACTTGGCTGCCGCCCGCACCGATTTGGCCAAAGCAAAAAACTCGGCGGTGAAACGGGTGATGTCCTGCGGGTTGGCCAGCACCCGGCGCACGCCGCGCCGACTCTGGCGCTCTACCTCGGCCACCCAATCGGTCAAAAACGGCTCGGCGGTGGCCACCACCACTTCATGAGCCGTCACCTGTACCGGCAAAATTTTGTGGCGCTCGGCATAGGCCGCGCTCATGGCATCGGCCACCTTGCCCACGTCCACCTTGAGCGGGTCAATGCGCAAGTAGGTCAGGCCGGTGCGCGCGGCCAGCCACTGGGTGAGCTGCTCGATGTCCATCGGCTTGTCATCGCTGGCACGGCGCACTGCCACCGCCGACAGCCGCACCAACGGATGTTGTGCGCTCTCGGCCTGGGCGCAACGGGTGTGGATGCGCTGCGCCTCGGCGGCAGTGATTTGCGCGTCCGCCAGCAGCCACTGCACCAGGCTGCGCCAATCCAACGGACCGGTTCTGGCTGGCTGCGCCGCTGGCACGGACGGCTGCGGCTTGGGGCTGACACTGTGGCTCATCCCAGCATGGGTTTGAACACCCGAACCCATTTGTCAGCAGGCAGCCCCCAGCGAATTTGAATGGCGCGGGCGCGTGCCATCAACACCTCACGCTTGGGGCGGCTGGGGGTGTGCTGCGCCATCACCACCGTATTGCCTTCACGCGTGGGCTTGAAGGCCCAAATGGCTTGCTGGCCGAACGCGGCCGACATTTTTTCAACGCTGCGGTCAAAGCTGGAGGCGCGGCCAAACAGGTTCACCGTCATGCAACCCTCTGGCGTGAGCAAACGGCGGCAGTGGTTGTAAAACGGCAGGCTGTCGAGCACCGGCGCGGCGGCCTCGTGGTCGTACAAATCCACCTGCAGCGCGTCGACCGTGCCCCACCATTTGGGGTCGAGGATTTCTTGCGCCGCGTCATTCAGCACCACCTGCATCGTGGCGTTGTCGGCGGGCAGGTTGAAACGGTGGCGGCACATGGCCAGCACTTTGGGGTTGAGCTCGATGGCGGTGGTTTTCATGTGCAGTTCTTTGGCGCAGAACTTGGTCAGCGAGCCTGCGCCCAAGCCCAGTTGCATGGCGCGCCGGTCTTTGACGCTGTCAGGCTCCACAAACGGCAGCCAGGCCATCATGCGTTCCACATATTCATGCACCAGTCCGATCGGGTCTTGCAGGTACATGGAGCCTTGAATCCATTCAGTGCCCAGGTGCAGGTGGCGCACCGGACCGTCATCAGAGAAATTAACGTCGGGGAGTTTGGAGAGTAGTTTTTTCAAGATAACTCGATTATCTCCGCTGGCAACAAATGCACGAACGCCACCTAGGGCGAGCCCTAACTTGCTCAATGCACCGACGCCTGGTAAAAACCCACCTACCCACCCTTTCACCCCCCGCGGAGGAACCGATGTCAACCATGAAACCTTGCCCTTACTGGGTGCTGGCCGTCTGCTTTACGTCCATGACCGCTTCAGCCCTGCCACTTTCCGCCATGCGTGACGGGGACATCAGCCTGGACTGCAGTGCCATTCAGTCCGAGCAGCAGAACCTGAAAGAAGTCATTGCCGCTGGTAGCAACGACCCCACCATTGGCAAGGCGGCCGCTGCGGGCACTGCCAACGCGGGCGGCCAGTTGGCAGGTTCGATTGCAGCACAAAGCGCGGGCATTTTTGGCAGCTTGGGCGGACTGCTAAGCAAGGCTGCAGGTTCCGTCGCCCAGCAACAGGTCGAAGAGCGACTTGCACCAGACCAGCAAGCGTTAGAGCATGCCAAGCAAGCACAGGTACGTAGTCATTTTTTAACCAAACTGTCCGAAGCCCGGGCGTGCCGCGCTGATGACCCCAGCTTTGCGGGCAACCCCCTGTCACCAGCTGAATTCGCCGCGCTCTCAGACGGACCTGCAGTTGGCGTCGCCACACCACTTACCGTCGCGTCCACTGCAGACGCGTTGGCTCAGCCGATTGCGCTGCTGGAAAAACCACTGGGATTAGAGGGCGACCTCAAGCTGGGCGGCAAACGCTTTTACCTGGCGGAGTTTCGGGTGTTGTATGAAGTTGCAGGCGAGGTTGCCGCCCGCACAAACGCAGGCTACCTGGCGGGAACCAATTACGGCGCCACCAGTTCGCGAATCAAGTACCAGGTGCCAAAGGTCGACGTTGCGGCATTGCAGGCACTGACCGACAAGGCTTTTGCAGATTTTCAGCAACGACTACACAGCGCGGGTGTACCCCTGGAGCCAAGCGATTCCTTCATTGCACAGCACGGTGCCGTCTATCCGGCCACCGAAACCGCCAGTACAGCAGAAATCCCCGTATATATTGAGGAAGACCTGGGCTACACCCAGCGCAAATACATGGTGTTTGCCCCCACTGGCATGAAGTTGCAGCCGCGTGGCATTGCAGGCTTGGGCGCGGGCAATATCGGAACCCGCATCGACTGGGTCAAAAATAGACTGGAGGGGCTCAGCATCGGAGTGGCGTTGAATTTCACCACACTGGAATCCTCAGGCTCGGGCTCTTCGATCTTGCATCGCGACGGCTCCAGCACCTCGGCCCAGCCCGGGATGAGCATTTCCACACCTTCGCGCGCAATGGTTGTTCAAGGGCATGTTGATGCGGGCACCCTAAGCATGCCAAAGCCCACGGTGGTGCCTGGTGACTTTGCCACGATGCGCGAAACTGGCGGCTTCGACACCCAAAAAGACGCTGGTGTCAAAGGCCTGCAAATGCTGGGGAACCTGATGGGCGTTGCGGCAAACAAGTCCAAGACGGTAGAAATGGCGCTAGAACTGGATGGTCCGTCCACGGCTCGGCTGGCGCTACAGGCTTTAGGCACTTTCAACCAGCAATTGGTCGAAAAGATCAAGGCAGGCCTGTAAGCCCGCGGCTGGCCGACTGCCAGCACCCATACAGAAATAGGCAAATGGCCGCTGTAGTGCTAGGTCTGCCGCGCGTACTCCACCTTCAGGCAGCGGTCTTGCACCGCCCACAAACCAGCTGCATGCGCCTTGGCCACGGCCGCATCATGGCGCACGCCCAGTTGCAACCAAACGGCGGGCAGCTTTAGGGCAATGGCCTCGTCAACGATGGGTGGCACATCCACGCTGTTGCGAAACACGTCCACCAGGTCAATCGTCTGGTGACCTGCCGCCTCAGTGAGCGACGCGTACACCACCTCGCCCAAAATATGCTCGCCGCTGGCCGCCACCACCGGGTTCACCGGCACGATGCGGCTTGGGCGACAAGCTCACTACCGCAACGGTATGGCGGGTGGTCAGCAAACGGGTGATGGTTTGGATTTGCAAGCCAGCTGTTTGGTCAAGGTTCATGAGGTGGACTTTTATAGGTAAATGGATCATGTGGGTCAGGTGATGCGTCACTGTAGAGCAGCAACGCGGCCAACTTGGGCAACGCATCCAGTGCGTTGTGCGTGGTAGCTTGGGCCAGTTCAGCAACACTGATGCCACGCAAAGCCGCCAGTTCAGCGCCAATGCGTGGCAACTCGGCCGGTGAATTGATGCCTTGGGTTTCACCGGCGGCGCGCTGAGCGGCGGTTTTGTAAAGCCAATGGGGCGGCATGTCGGGCGCATCGGTTTCCATCACGATGGCATCCAGTGGCAAGGTGGCGGCCAGGCGGCGCAGCTGCAGGGCGCGCTCATAGGTCAGGGCACCGCCAAAGCCGAGCTTCAGACCCAAATCAATCAAGGCTTGCGCCTGCTGGGCACTGCCATTGAAAGCGTGGGCAATGCCATGCCAGGCCAGCAGACCTGACCTGCCAGGCTGGTCACCTTGGTCAGGTGTTCCCGCAGCTTTGCCCGTGTTCCCTACCGCACGCAGCCCCTTGAGTACCTGATCGACCGAGCGGCGCACATGCAGTACCACCGGCAAGCCATGTTGTCGTGCCAGCTTGAGCTGTGCCAGGTAAAAGTGCTGCTGGCGCTCACGCAAGGGGCTCACGCACAGCTCGGGCACAAAAAAATCCAGCCCGATTTCACCCACCGCCACCAGCCGCGGGTCGTCCCGATGCTGCGTCAGCGCCGCGTCCAGTCGCGCCAGATCATCGTCCCTGGCCCGCCCAACATACAGCGGATGAATGCCCAGGCAGTAGCTGTCACCCAGTTGTTGCGCCAGCGTGCGCACGGCGTCAAAGTTGACGACATCAACGGCCGGGATAACGCAATGCGCTACGTTTAGCGTAGCTGCTTTCGACCGTATCTCTTGGGCTAGAGGCCCAAACTCTTGTGCATCCAGGTGACAGTGGGTGTCAATCCAGCGCACAGCAGCCCTCGCGCTGGGTCAAGACTGCGGCTGCACCACACGGGTCAACGCGGCGTCTTCGCCCGGCACATGGTTCTGTGCCCATTCGGTCATCACCTTGAGGATGGCTTTTTTGTTCATGTGGCCTTTGCCAACGTCAGTGCTGCGATCGGCTAACCGTTCCAGGAAATCTGCATGCTGCTGGCAATGCACATCGCGTGCGGCGTACTTGGCCTCACGCATCCAGGCTTCTTCAATCTCAAACAGCGCTTTCATCTCCTTGTAGAGCGCAAGGATCACGTGCCGCAGCGCAATCCAGTCGTCGGTGGCCTCGAGTTTTTCACTTAATTCAAACAAGGATTTTTTTGCGGTGTCCAGCACTGCATTGCCACTGGCATAGTCATCCATCCACTGAAAACTCATTTTTTTCTCCAACTTTAAAAAATCAAATCACACCGGACTGGGCACTTGCGCCAGTTCCTCAATATGCCCTTGCACCAGCGTCAGCTGGCGCTGGCAGCGCGCGGCCAGGCTTGCGTCGTGCGTGACGACCACAAACGCCGTGCCTTGCGTACGCGCCAATTCCAGCATCAGGTCAAACACGCCCTGCGCAGTCGCCCGGTCCAGGTTGCCGGTGGGTTCGTCGGCCAGCACACAGGCCGGCTGCGTCACCAGGGCACGGGCAATTGCCACGCGCTGACGCTCGCCGCCCGAGAGTTCGCTCGGACGGTGATGCAAGCGCTGTGCCAGGCCCACCGCCGTCAGCATGGCGGCGGCCTGTTGCGCCGCATCATCGGCCACCATACGCCGAATTCTCAGTGGCATGGCGACATTTTCCAGCGCGCTGAATTCTGCCAACAAATGGTGAAACTGGTAGACAAAGCCAAGGTATTGGTTGCGTAAGCGTCCTTGCGCTGCCGCACTTTGGTGCGCCAGGTCTTGCCCGAGCAAGGTCACGTTGCCGCCCGTTGGTGCGTCCAGCCCGCCCAGCACATGCAGCAGGGTCGATTTGCCCGAGCCCGAGGCGCCCACAATCGCCAGCGTTTGGCCCGCGTAAACGTCCAGGTCGACGCCTTGCAGCACCGACACGTCGAGCCGACCCTCGGTGAAGCGTCTGGTCAGACCGCGTGCGCTCAGGACCAATTTACCCTCAGTCATATCATTCATAGCGCAGCGCCTCCGCCGGATTGACCTGGGACGCACGCCAGCTCGGGTACAGCGTGGCGGCAAACGCCAGCACCAAAGAAATGATCGCCACCGGCATGATGTCAGCCTGCTGCGGATCGCTTGGCATGCGGCTGATGAGGTACACGTCGCGCGGCAGAAAGCTGGTATGCAGCAGCTGCTCGATGGCGGGCACGATCACATCAATATTGAACGCGACGCCCAAGCCCAGCGCCAGTCCGGCCAGGGTGCCGATCACCCCGACCATCGCGCCCTGCACCACAAAAATGCCCATGATGGATGCCGGGCTAGCCCCCAGCGTGCGCAGGATGGCGATGTCAGCGCGCTTGTCGGTGACGGTCATCACCAGCGTGCTGACCAGGTTGAACGCCGCCACCGCCACAATCAGCGTCAGGATGATGAACATCATGCGTTTTTCAAGCTGAACCGCCGCAAACCAGGTGCGGTTTTGCCGCGTCCAATCACGAATCACCAGCCGGTCAGTCAGGGTGGTGGCCAGGTCAGCGGCCACGGCGCGCGCCAGGTGCAGGTCTTTCAGTCGCACGCGCACGCCGCTGGGGCCTTCCAGCCGAAAGATGCGCGCCGCGTCTTCAATGTGGATCAGCACCAGCGCCGAGTCGTATTCAAAATGGCCCGAGTCAAAGGTGCCCACCACCGTCATCTGCTTCAGGCGCGGCACCACACCGGCGGGCGTGACCTGGCCGCTGGGGGCGACCAATGTGACCTTGTCGCCCTGCACCACGCCCAGACTGCGCGCCAGTTCACCGCCCAGCACCACGCCAAATTCTCCCGGCACCAGACGCATCAGCGCCGCGCCCTTGAGGTCCACCGCCAGGTCGGTCACATCGGGTTCGCGCACCGGATCGATGCCGCGCACCATGGTGCCTTTCATGTCCTCACCCCTTGCCAGCAATGCCTGAGCAGCTATGAAAGGCGCAGCACCCACCACCTGCGGATGGGCCCGCACCTGGCTGAGCGTGCGCGCCACGTCGGGCAGCGCCTCACCATTGGGTGCAAAGATTTCGATGTGCGAGACCACGCCCAGCATGCGGTCACGCACTTCTTTTTGAAAGCCGTTCATGACGCTCAGCACAATGATCAGCGCCGCCACACCCAGCGCAATGCCCAGCATCGACACGCCCGAGATGAACGAAATAAAGCCGTTGCGCCGGGTGGCCCGACCAGCGCGCGTGTAGCGCCAGCCCAGCGTGAGTTCAAAGGGCATTACAGTCATGTTTGAACGGGCGGCAAATAGCGCCGAATCGGCAGCCAGCGCTGGTACTGCTCAAAATCGCCATCGGTTGAAAAAATCGGGACCGCATGATGCAGAGCTGCAGCACATATCAAAAAATCGGTGTTCGAGCCCTGTACGCCATTGGCACGGCACAGGTTGAATGCGCGCGCTGCAGACTCGTAAACCGCGATCGGCAGGGGCAGGTCGTCAAACGCTGCCAGGCTGGTGCGCAGCTGGTCAAATTGCTCGGCCAGTTTGATACCAGACAGCAATTCCTGCCGAATCGCCCCCATCAGCACCGCACGACCATCGCGCACCAAATCAGCCAGCGCATTCACCACAAGCACCTCATCAGCGCTTAAAGCATGGTTTTTCGGACGGCGCAGCGCCAACGACCAGACTGACGTGTCAACCAGCACCTTCATAAATCAACCGACGCTGTTCGCGCCACCTGGCGCTGTGCCTTGGCATCGAAACCCTCAACAAACTCGACGGTGCCAAACAAATCGAGCAACTTGGCTTGGCGCCGACGCTGAACAAATTCGAGCAAGGCCTGCGTCACTACCTCTTTCTTGGTCCGCTGGCCGCCCAGGTGGCGTGCTTCTTCAATCAGATCATCATCCAAAGCAAGATTGGTGGCCATGTGTGGACTCCTACACAAATAAGCGTGCGAGTATAGCGAGTCGAATGGCATTGATCGCCACACGCGCTTCATCAATGCCAGACAATCCCCCCCATGCACCTGCTGATCCCCTTTGCTGCCAGCCACAGTGACGGCGCTGTTGCCGCGTTGTCGCAACTCCAACTCCCGCATCTGCAAAAGCTGCTGACGCTGCTGAGCGCTCAAGCACCGCAGCTGCACGATGTCATGAGCTTTAGCCCACCGCACGAATGTGCGCTGGCGCAAGCCTTGGGCCTGTCAGTGGTGGACGGGCACATTCCGTGGGCCGCCCTGCAAGCGCGTCAGGCGCCTTCATTGCCACCGGTGCTGGCTGAAGCCGACCAAGCCTGGGGTTTTGTCAGCCTGTGCCACTGGCAGGTCAACACCAACCACATGGTCATGAGCCACCTGCCGCTGCCCGGCCTGACGGCGCAGCAGTCGGACGACCTGCTGGCCGCCATGCGGCCGTATTTTGAAGAAGACGGCATTGCGCTCTACCCCGACCAGCCGGGCCGCTACCTGGCGCAGGCACCGATTTTGGCCAACATAGACACCGCATCGCTGGACCGCGTGGTTGGCCACAACCTGGAGCACTGGATGCCGTCAGCCACACAAGCCGGTGCGCTGCTGCGCCTGCAAAACGAGATGCAGATGCTGTTCTACACCCACCCGGTCAATGACCAACGCGCAGCGCAAGGGTTGCCGCCGGTCAACTCGTTCTGGCTTAGCGGCACCGGCGCGCTGCCTGCGGGTTACCAGGAGCCCAACGCCGACGCCACACCGGTTGTCGTTGAAGAACTGCGCGCCGCCGCGCTGGCTGAAAACTGGGCTGCGTGGTCGCAGGCTTGGGAGCAACTCGACGCGACCCTGATCAAATCGCTGCTGGAACTCGCACTTTCAGACAAACCCATGCAAATAACCCTGTGCGGCGAGCGCGCTAGCCAAAGCTGGCAACTGCAAAAACGCAGTCTTTGGCAAAAACTTAGTGGGCATTTTGCCGCCAAACCCTTATCGGAACTGCTTAAGTCGCTATGATTTTTTTGTGTATTCATGCCAAGCGCTTGCATATCGCCAGCCCGGCACGTTGATAATGTAATTTGGCTTCACTGTTGAGGACACCATCATGGGATTACCAGCACACCAATTCGTCTTTACCGCAGATGATTACCTGGCATGGGAAGCCGACCAGAAAGATCGCCACGAGTTTCTCGACGGCGATGTATTTGCCATGGCGGGTGCCGAAGACCGACACGTCACGGTAGCCGGCAATTGCTACATGTCGTTGCGCCAGCACTTGAGCGGCAGCCCGTGCCGTACCTACATGAGCGACATGCGCTTGCACGTGGCTGCGGTCAACAGCTATTTTTACCCCGACGTCTTGGTCACCTGCAGCGCCCGTGACCAGGTCAGCGCGCGGGTCAAGACCGAGCCCAAACTGATCATTGAAGTGCTCTCACCCAGCACGGCAGGCTACGACCGCGGCCTCAAGTTCAACGCTTACCGCCACCTGGCCAGTCTGGAGGAATATGTGCTGATTGACATTGACACCCGCAACACCGATGTCTACCGCAAAGGCGCTGACGGCCTGTGGGTGTTGCACCCCTTTGAGCGCGACGCCACGGTGACGCTGGCCAGCGTGGCGCTGCACATCACCCCGGAGCAATTGTTTGCCGATGTTGTCGAACCCGAGGTAGCGCCCGCCTCGTCCCCCGCACCCGTCCTGTCTGTCAGACCATGAAATTGCTGGTGCGTGATGCGCCGCCACGCACCGTCTGGGCGCTGGAGAAGGCCGGCATTCACCCGCTGCTGGCGCAGTTGTACGCCGCGCGCGGTGTGCAAGACCCCGCCGAGCTCGACGACGCGCTGGCCCGACTACTGTCCCCTGCCAGCCTGAAGGGCGCGGCAGAGGCAGCCGTACTGTTGGCTGATGCCATCGCGGCCAACAAAAAACTGTGCATCGTTGCCGACTACGACTGCGACGGCGCCACTGCCTGCGCTGTCGGCGTGCGTGGCCTGCGTTTGCTCGGCGCCAAATTTATCGACTACATCGTGCCCGACCGCGTGCAGGACGGCTACGGGCTGACTCCGCCCATCTCAGAGCGCGTCAGGGCCAGCGGTGCCGATGTGCTGATCACCGTGGACAACGGCATTGCCAGCTTTGACGGCGTGGCCACCGCCCGCGCGCTGGGCCTGCAGGTGCTGGTGACCGACCACCATCTGTGCGCCAGCGTCAACGGCGCGCCCGCCCTGCCCGACGCCAATGTAATCGTCAACCCCAACCAGCCCGGCTGCTCGTTTGAGAGCAAGTCCATCGCTGGTGTTGGCGTGATGTTTTACGTGCTGCTGGCGCTGCGCGCCGAGCTGCGCGCGCGCGGCCACTTTGACGCGCACCACCAGCCCAAACTCGATGCCCTGCTGCCGCTGGTGGCGCTGGGCACGGTGGCCGACGTGGTCAAGCTCGACGCCAATAACCGCCGCCTCGTAGCCCAAGGGTTAAAACGGGTCCGAGCCCAGGTATTACCTGCGGGAATAGCTGCACTATTTGTAGCAGCTTCGCGCGATGCCAAAACCGCCACAACGTTTGATTTTGGCTTTGCGCTGGGTCCGCGCATCAATGCCGCCGGGCGCTTGAGCGATATGACGCTGGGCATTGAATGCCTGCTGACCGACGACCCCAACCGTGCGCTGGAACTGGCCAAAACGCTCGACAACATCAACCGCGAGCGCCGCGAGATTGAAGGCAGCATGCGCGAGCAGGCGCTGGCGGTGGCCGAGGCGCTGTTTGAAGATGCCACCGAGGCACCACCCGCCATCTGTGTCTTTGACCCTGATTTTCATGAAGGCGTGGTGGGCATCGTCGCCTCGCGCATCAAAGACAAATTGCACCGCCCGGCGTTTGTGTTTGCGCCCAGCGGCGCCACCGGCCACGGCCACGAACTCAAAGGTTCGGGGCGCTCGATTGCCGGCTTTCATCTGCGCGATGCGCTCGACCTGGTGGCCAAGCGCTACCCCGGCGTGTTGCTGCGCTTTGGCGGCCACGCCATGGCCGCCGGCTGCACCATTGCCGAGGAACATTTCAAGGTCTTTGAACAGGGTTTGGCCGAAGTCGCGCAAGAGTGGCTGTCAGCCGCCACGCTGCTGCGCCGCCTGGACACCGACGGTGCGCTCAAGCCCGAATACCGCCGCGTTGACCTGGTCGATGCGCTGCATCACGAAGTCTGGGGCCAGGGCTTTGCCGCGCCCACCTTCAGCGAAGAAGTCGAAGTGGTGTCGCAGCGGCTGGTCGGTGAAAAGCACCTGTCGCTCAAACTCAAACACCGCGGTGAGCCGGTCGACGGCATCTGGTTTGGCCACACCGAGCCGCTGCCCGCGCGCGTCAAACTGGCTTTCCGGCTCGACGCCGACAGCTGGCGCGGCGAGCGCAAGGTGCGGTTTTTGGTGGAGGCAGCGGAGCTTGAGAGTTGAGACTGATGCGAGCCACCGATGCGGCGACCTGATTACCTGGGCGTGAAAGCACGGGATTGGCGCGCCACCTAAAATCAGCCGATGATTACCCCCTTCAACGCCGACCTGCATTGCCATTCGGTTATTTCTGACGGCACGCTCACCCCCGAGCAACTGGCGCTGCGCGCCCAAGCCAATGGCGTGCAACTGTGGGCGCTGACCGACCACGACGAAGTGGGTGGCCAGGCCCGTGCTGCCGCAGCGGCCGCAGCGGTCGGCTTGGATTACCTGACCGGTGTTGAAATTTCGATCTCTTTTTTAGGCCAGACAGTGCATATCGTTGGCCTGGGCTTTGATGCCGATGAACCGCAGCTCTGGCACGGACTGCAGCGCACCCGCGGCGGCCGCGCCCAGCGCGCCCGTGACATGGCCGAGGACCTGGCCCGTGTGGGTATCAAGGGCACGTTTGAAGGTGCCCTCACCTACGCCGGTAACCCCGACCTGATCTCGCGCACCCACTTTGCCCGCTACATGGTGGAAACCGGCGTGTGCAAGGACACCTATGAGGTGTTTCGCAAGTACCTCACTGAGGGCAAGCCGGGCTACGTGGAACACCGCTGGGCCACCCTGAAAGACGCGGTGACCTGGATTCGCGATGCCGGTGGTGTGGCTGTGGTGGCGCACCCAGCGCGCTACAAGTTCAGCGCCAACGAAGAGTTTGCTCTGTTCACCGAATTTAAAGGCTTTGGCGGCCAGGGCGTAGAAGTGGTCACCGGCAGCCACTCGGCCGCCGAATACGTCACCTACGCCAGCCTGGCTACCGAGCTGGGCCTGGTAGCCTCGATTGGCAGTGACTTTCACAGCCCCGACGAGAGCCGTACCGACCTGGGAACCCTGCCCCCGCTGCCCGCGCAGCTGACCCCTGTGTGGACACTGCTGGGTGACCGTATTCAGCGTGCGTCAGCACCGTTCGCCCCCGTTTCTCTTTGAATGCATGCGTTATTGGCACAGCCACCCGGGTGGCGATGCGGCATCCATCGGGCAGATTGCCTTACGCCCCTTTATCGGCACGTTACCGATCGGTGAATCGGTAGTCAAGCGACAATAGGCCTATGCCCCAGCTTTTTGAAATCCACCCCGACAACCCGCAACCGCGCCTGCTCAAGCAGGCCACCGCGTTGCTGGACAAAGGCGAAGTGCTGGCCGTACCCACCGACTCCAGCTACGCGCTGGTCTGCCACCTGGACGACAAGGCCGCAGCCGACAAGCTGCGTCGCATTCGCGGTGTCGACGACAAGCACCACCTGACACTGCTGTGCCGCGATTTGTCGGAGCTGGCCAACTACGCGCAGGTCGACAACGCACAGTACCGCCGCCTGAAGGCCGCCACGCCGGGAGCCTATACCTTCATCCTGCAAGCCACCAAAGAAGTGCCGCGCCGCCTGAGCCACCCGTCACGCAAGACCATCGGCCTGCGCGTGCCCGATCATAAAGTGCTGCAAGAGCTTCTAGCCCTTTATGATCAACCGCTGCTAGCTACTACCTTGATAGCGCCAGGTGACGACCATCCATTGAACGATGCGGACGACATCAGGCAGCGGTACCGTGGCCGCATCGCCGCTGTCATTGACTCGGGCGCCTGCCCGCGCGAACCCACCACGGTGGTGGACTTGACCGACACCGAGCCGGTGATCATCCGCGAAGGCCGCGGTGATCTGGCCCTGCTGGGCCTGTAACCCAGCGACACCTCCAAACGAAGAAGACTCCATGGACCTTGGCCAACTGATTCAAACTATCACGATTTACGCCATTCCGGTGCTGCTGTCGATCACCCTGCACGAGGCCGCGCACGGCTACGCGGCGCGGCACTTTGGCGACAACACCGCGTACATGGAGGGGCGCATCACGCTCAATCCGCTCAAGCACATCGACCCGATGGGCACCATCCTGATGCCGCTAATTTTGTACATCGCCACCTCGGGCGCGTTCCTGTTCGGCTACGCCAAACCGGTGCCGGTACGCTTTGGCAACCTGCGCCACCCCAAGCAGGACATGGTGTGGGTGGCGCTGGCCGGGCCAGGTTCCAACTTTGTGCAGGCACTGTTTTGGGGTGCGCTGCTGTACCTGATGCAGGGTGCCGGTGTCAGCGAGCCGTTTTTTGTTGAGATGGCGCAAGGCGGCATTCTGGTCAACGTGGTGATGTTTGTTTTTAACCTGTTTCCGCTGCCGCCGCTGGACGGCGGCCGCATTCTGGTGGGCTTGCTGCCCTACCGGCAGGCGATGCTGGTGTCGCGCGTGGAGCCCTACGGCTTTTTCATCGTCATGGCGCTGGTGCTCGCCGGTGTGGTCAGCAACCTGTGGCTGCGCCCACTGATGGGCCTGACCTTCAAACTGATCAACCTGCTACTCACCCCACTGGCCATGTTGGTGAGTTGAGTTCCACTTTTTGCATTTTTTTCCATGACCATCGAACGTTTTTTGACCGGTATCACCACCTCGGGCACGCCGCATCTGGGCAACTACGTGGGCTCGATTCGCCCGTCGGTGCAGGCCAGCCTGCGCCCAGGTGTGCAGAGTTTTTACTTTCTGGCCGACTACCACGCGTTGATCAAGATTGACGATCCGGCGCGCATCCAGCGCAGCACGCTGGAAATTGCCGCCAGTTGGCTGGCCTGTGGCCTCGACCCTGACAAAGTCATTTTTTACCGCCAGTCCGACATTCCTGAAATCCCAGAGCTCACCTGGTTTCTGAGCTGTGTGCTGGGCAAAGGCGTGCTCAACCGTGCTCACGCCTACAAGGCGGCGGTAGACAAAAACACCGCGGCGGGCAGCGACCCCGACAGCGATGTCAGCGTTGGACTGTTCATGTACCCGGTGCTGATGGGTGCCGACATTTTGATGTTCAACGCGCACAAGGTGCCGGTGGGGCGCGACCAGGTGCAGCACATCGAAATGGCGCGCGACATGGCCGCCAGCTTCAACCACCGCTACGGCGCGCATTTCACCGCGCCCGAGGCGGCCATCGAAGACAACGTGGCCACGCTGCCCGGCCTGGACGGGCGCAAGATGAGCAAGAGCTACGACAACACCATCCCGTTGTTCGCAGCGCGCGCGCAGTTGCAAAAACTCATCGGCAGCATCGTCACCGACAGCAAGGCCCACGGCGAACCCAAGAACGTGGAAGGCTCGGCCCTGTTCCAGATTTACCAGGCGTTTGCCAGCGCTGATGAAGCCCGCACGCTGCAACAGGCCTACCTGGATGGCATTGCCTGGGGCGATGCCAAACAGATCGTGTTCGAGCGCGTCGACCGCGAAATTGCCCCGATGCGTGCGGCCTACGAAGCGCTGCTGGCAGATCCGGCCAGGATCGAATCCATTCTGGCCGCCGGTGCTGCCAAGGCGCGCGCCATTGCCACACCGTTCATGGTGCAGCTGCGCCATGCCGTGGGCTTGCGTGACTTGCGCGCGCAAGCCGCGGCCAGCGTCAAGACCGCCAAAGTGGCGTTACCGCTGTTCAAACAATACCGTGAAAAAGACGGGCAGTTTTACTTCAAGCTCAACAGCGCCGACGGCACGCTGCTGCTGCAAAGTGCGGCGTTTGCCTCACCCAAAGATGCGGCGCACAGCATCGCCGCGTTGCAACAACAAGGTGCCGCTGCGTTGGCCACTTTGGCCGCGCAGGTGGTCTTGGCTGAAGGTGTTTCAAGCGCACAAGTGGATGGCGCACTGCAGACGCTACGCGAGGCCAAAGCCCAGGCAAAAAGCGAGAAGAACAACACCTAAGCCACTGTACAATCGCGCCGTCGAGTCGCGGAGAGGTGGCAGAGTGGTCGAATGTACCTGACTCGAAATCAGGCGATGGGGCAACCCATCCGAGGGTTCGAATCCCTCCCTCTCCGCCAGTGCAGACACATCTTTTCGGAGGCGGCTTTGTGCGTACCCACCAAGAAGTCGACAAGCGCAGCCTGGCGCTACACCGCTTGGTTGCCGAAAAATTTGCTGCAACCCCCAATTGATGTAAGACATGGAAGCGAGCTTGCAGGCCTGCGTGGCGGATACACCGGCTGCCACCGCAATGCTTGAACACATCATTATTTTCTAGAATCGTTCGTGGAGGTGATAGTGAATAAATCCTTGACACTGAGTACGCTGTTTCTCGTTATAGGTAGCGCTCTTGCCCAATCCGGCGACGAAATCAACCGCCCAAATTTCGTCGTTGGCGACAGTTGGACTTACCAGCAAACGGATCTTTGGAAGAACGATCTGAAGCCGGGAACAAAAACCATTGCCGTCAAGAAAATCAAAGGGGATCAAATACATTTCAGAGGCACCCTTCTTGATGGCAACAAGTGGACCTACAACGCCGACCTGGACATGAACGTCCCATACACCTTCAAGGGTGACAAGTACACCAATATCGAATATTCATGGCCACTGAAAGCGGGGATGAGTTGGAAAAATGACAGGCAATTCGCCGCCGGGGAAGCGGAGGTCACGCTAGAGGAAACTTGCGAGGTCGGACCACTTACTAAGGTGGTGGTGCCTGCAGGTGAATTTGACACGTACAGAATCGCCTGCAAGGGCTTTTTCACAAATTCTCTGGGTGGACAAGGTTCCCACGAGTCACTGAATTGGTATGCGCCAGTGGTAAAGCGATACGTAAAATTGGAGCAACGTTGGTGGGTCGGTTCACGGTTGAGCGACCAATACAAGGACGAACTTACCGCATTTCATCTGACACAGTCCATCGCTGTGTCGCAGTGACCGTCGCTTAGATGGTCAGCCTGTCAGGGTTCGTTTGAGTGCACCAAATTGGAGGCAAAGGTGCGTCATGATGCAGCCGACACTTCCACCAACGTCCCTTCATCCAGCCGCACCGCCCGATCAGCCATGGCGCTAGCCTCAGTCGCATCATGCGTCACTAGCAGTGTGGCCATGCCAGCCTCGCGGATGCGGCTTCGGAATTCATCGCGCAGCGCCACGCGCAAATCGGCATCCAGCGCTGAAAAAGGTTCGTCGAGCAACAGAACATGCGGATGCGTGATGAGCGCGCGGGCCAGCGCCACCCGCTGCTGTTCACCGCCCGACAGATTCCAGACCTTGCGCAGCGCCAGCGCAGTCAAGCCAAATACTTCCAGCATATGTATTGCTTGCGCACGCGCCTCTTTTTTGGCTAGACGCTGTTCAATCAGACCGAAGGCCACGTTGTCCAGCACATTCAGATGGGGAAACAGCGCAAAGTCCTGAAACATCAGCGCAAAGCCGCGTCGCTCTGGTGGTACGGCAGAAATATCAACACCGTCAAACCAGACGCTACCCGCATCGGGGCGCTGCAGGCCTGCGGCGATAGCCAGCAGCGTGCTTTTGCCACTGCCGGAAGGCCCCAGCAGCGCCACAATTTCACCAGCTTGCACCTGCAGGCTCACGTCCTGCAGCAGCAGTTGGTCGCCGTAGCGGTGGTAAATGTGGCGCAATTTAAGCATGTCAGTGAGACATTGTCATGCCGGACCCGACCCGGGATCGATGACCGTCATTGCCTACAGCCGCGCGCTCACGCACCGGCCACTCGATCAACAAAAACGCCAGCAGCGCCAGCGCCATCAACACGCAGGCCAGCACCATCGCCGCGTCCAGATTGGCCTGCCCCGGGCGACCCAGGCGTTGGTAGATCAGCGTGGTGAGCGTGGCCCATTCGGGTCGCGACAAAAAAAGCGTGACAGCAAATTCACCCAAGGCCGTGGCGGCGGCAAACGCCATGCCACGGCGCAAGGCGGGTGCCAGCAGCGGCAGCGTCACGCGCCAGAAGCAGCGCCACGGGCTGGCCCCCAGCGTGCGTGCGGCTTGTGTCAAATGCGCAGGCAAACCGTCCAGTCCGGCCGACAAGGCCTTGGCGACAAACGGATACGCCAGCACAGCGTACGCCGCCAACAGCAGCGGCAAACTGGCGGTCCACGACGGGTAAAGCAACAGCAAACCAAATGCCACTGTCACCGGCGACACCACAAACGGCAGAAACGCCAGCGCGCGCCACACCACCGACGCTTGCGCAGCAAAAGCATGCAGCACACCCAGCAATGTGGCTGCAACCAACGCCACCGCAGAAAAACGCAATGTGTTCCACAAGGCAGCTAGCGCTTCAGCATCAAATATGCCGCTAGCCCCCGCCCATAAAGCGTAAGCAGCTTTGATAAAAATAGCAAAAATAGGCAGCGCACAGACCACAACCAACACCGCCAAAGCGCCTGCCACCGCCAGCCACTGGCGCGCAGCATGTGGGTGTACACGAGCCATAGGCGCGGTGCGAGCGGGTGCGCCCAAGCGCTTTTCCAGCGCGGCGTAGCCCAGCGCCACCGCACCGGTCAGCAGCAACATCCACAGCGCCAGCACGCTGGCCTGGCCCAGCTGCAGCTCGTAGGCCACCAGCGAATAAATTTCCACCTCCACGGTCGCAAAGCGCTGCCCACCGAGCACCAGCGCCAGACCAAAGCCTGCAAAGCAATACAAAAACACCAGGCACAGGCTCGACATCAACCACGGCGCAATCGCCGGCCACTCAATACGCCAGAACGCGCGCCATGGTGTCGCCCCGAGCGAGCGCGCGGCGGCGACCTGGCGCGCGTTGACCTGCCCCAGCGCGTCCACGCCCGCGCGCACCACCAGGCACAGATTGAAAAACAGGTTGCCGTACAGCAGTAGCCACGGTGTGTCCTGCAGGTTGATGCCCAGCGCACCGCTGATCAGCCCGCGCGGCCCCCACAGCGCCAGCACGCCCAGCGCGGCCACCAACGTCGGCACCACAAACGGCAGCATCAACAGGCGCAGCACCAGCGCGCGCCCAGCAAATTCATAACGCGCCAGCACCCAGGCCAACGGCAAGCCCAGCACAAAAGCCAGCACGCAGGTGATGGCCGCCTGCGCCACCGACCAGAGCACGCGCCAGCGCAGGTAGTCGTCTTGCCAGGGCTGCCACACAGACAGATCGCTCAATGCGTTGAACTCACCGGAAAATCCTGCAAAACCCAAGCGGGCCAATGGGGCCAACAGCAGTAACAGCAAGGCGGCCGCTGGCAAAAGCGCCAGCCAGAAACTGCGGGGCAAGTTCAAAGGGGTGACCGCGGCCACGGCGCTAGAGAACTCAGGCCGGGACTACTTCAGCACCACTTGCGTCCAGCGCGCCACCCACTTGGCACCGTTTTCGGCAATGGCTTGCGCTGGCAAACTCTCAAAGTGGGCGGGCTCACCAGCGTGCTGCAGCAGCACCGGCGCACGCGGCGAGCTAGCTTGTGCCGGGTACATCCACATCTCGGTCTGCAGTGCCGTCTGTACCGCTGGCGAGCGCAGGAAGTCAATAAACTTCTGCGCCTGCGTGCGGTGCGATCCACCCTTGAGCAGCGCCACGCCTTCAACCTGCTTGAAGACGCCGCCCTTCAAGTTCAGGCTGCCGGTGGGCGACTGGGTGCGTTTTTCTTTGGCGTAAAACACCTCGGCGGCCGGACTGGTGGCGTAGCTCACCACCAGCGGGTGGCTGCCCCCACCGCGGGTGAAGTCGGTGTAGTAGGCCTCGCTCCAGCCCTTGGCAACCTTCAGGCCGTTGGCGCGCATCTGGGCCCACCAGGTGAAGGCTTGCTCTTCACCCAGACCGGCGATGGTGGCCAGCAAAAAAGCGTAGCCGGTGCTGCTGGTGGCCGGGTTGGGCACCACCAGCGCGCCCTTGTACGCGGGCAGCGTCAGGTCCTGCAGCGTCCTGGGCAACACCATGGCGCTTTGGGCAACCGCCGTCTTGTCAAAATTAATAGTGACGAAACCATAATCTACAGGCGCTAGAGCACCGTCAAGCACACCTGCAGCCTGCGCCTTGGCTTGCAGCGTGTTGTCGATGCCGTAAACCAAGTCGGCCACCGGGCTGGTTTTGGTGAGGATCAGCTTGTTGAGCATTTCACCGGCGTCACCGCCTTTGATGATGGCGAGCTTGACACCAGCCTCTTTTTCAAACTGCGCCAGCAAAGGCTTGGGCAGTGAAAACGAGCTGTGCACCATCACGCGCAGCTCATCAGCGGCGTGCGACAGAGTTGAAAAAGCAAGCGCAGCCAGTGCGACGGCGAGTGAAAAAAGACGACGGTTCATGTCAAGACTTTCAATGCGCCAGCGCCAACAGCGCTGGGTCAAAGGCTGAGCCGACCAAGCGGCAAAAACCCCAGAACCTTCACGCTCCCTACGCTGGCATGATCCAGATCAGGTATGGGGACTTTCTCAGCCTGCCATCGCAGCAGACACCCCCGGTGAGGCGTTCATTGTAGTTCCGCCAACACCTTGGCCGAAGCCGGTACGGCCTCAGGGCGCGCTGTCACCGCACTGCCGGCGGCGGCCAGCATCACCAGAATGATGGCCAGCCATTGCAGACGCGTCAGGTGTTCGCCCAGCAACAGCAAGCCCAGCAAGGCGGCCACCGCGGGCTCCATGCTGGTCATGACGCCGAACGCCTGCTTGGGCAAGCGCTTGAGCGCCACCATCTCCAAAGAGATCGGGATTGCACTCGACACCGCCGCCACGCCCAGGCCAAACAGGAAAATGCCCGGCGTCAGCAAGGTGCTGCCCGCTTGCCAGATACCAAATGGCAACACGGCCAGCGCCGCCACGCTCAAGCCCAACGCCACCGACTGCCCGGCGTGCAGATGCCCCAGGCGTTTGCCAAACACGATGTACGCGCCCCAACACACGGCTGCGGCCAGTGCGTACAGCACGCCTTCGGGGTCCAGGTGTTCGGCACCGACACCCCAAGGCAACAACAAGTCCAAACCGGCGATGGCCAGCGCCAGCCACAAAAAATCAACCAGTCGGCGCGACGAAAACAGCGCCACCGCCAGCGGCCCCGAGAATTCAATCGCCACCGCCAGTCCGAACGGAATGCTGCGCAAGGCCATGTAAAACAGCAGGTTCATGAAGCCCAGCGCCACACCGTAGCGCAATACCGCCAGCGCATCCCGGCGCGACAAAGGCCAGCGCCAGGGGCGCCACAAGGCCAGCAGCAACAGCGCTGACAGCCCGACCCGCAGCGCGGTCGTGCCCAGGGAACCTACCAAGGGGAACAGCTGTTTGGCAAACGAGGTGCCGATACCCAGCGCGGTTACCGAACCCAGCACCGCCAGCAGTGGCAAGACACGGGCGAAACGCTGATCCGTCATCGCCACAATCACAGAACCCGCCAACTGCGCGTCAAAAGCGCCGCTGCATCAGGCCGCAAAAGCAGCCGCTGAGGCAACCGCCTGCCGGGCAGAATCCAGCGAGCGCCAGACCGTCTTGCCCTTGCTGTCCTTGTCAATCTGGGTGAGCACCTCTTCGTGCGCTGCCAGCTCCTGCGCGTCGGCAGCCATCACCGGCAGCTGGAACACGCTCAAATCCATCAGCGGCAGCGCGTGGCCAGAGGCATCACTGGCGCTGGCATCGTCCATCAGCAACACGTTCTGACCGCGCGTGAGGTTGATGTAAACGTCGGCCAATAGCTCGGCATCGAGCAGCGCGCCGTGCAGCGAGCGGCCCGAGTTGTCCACCTCCAGGCGATCGCACAAGGCGTCGAGCGAATTGCGCTTGCCCGGGTAGAGTTCTTTGGCCATCACCAGCGTGTCGGTGATGCTCTCGACAAAGGTCTCCAGTTTGGGTTGGCCCATTTTGGCCAATTCCATGTTCAAAAACCCGAGGTCAAACGGCGCGTTGTGGATGACCACGTGCGCGCCGCGCAGGTACGCCAACAGGTCGTCGGCGATGTCGGCAAAGGGCGGCTTGTCCTGCAAGAACTCGGTGGTGATGCCGTGCACCTTGAGCGCCTCTTCATGGCTGTCGCGCCCCGGGTTAACGTAGATGTGGCGGTTGTTGCCGGTGAGCTTGCGGTGCAGCATCTCGACGCAACCGATTTCGATGATGCGGTCGCCGTTGTCTGCGGCCAGACCGGTGGTTTCGGTGTCGAGGAAGATTTGACGCATGGTCAGTGCCCCTCTTTGGCGTGGTTGATCGAGTATTTGGGTATCTCGATCACCAGATCTTTTTGCGCCAGGATCGCCTGGCAACTCAGACGCGACTGCGGCTGCAGGCCCCAGGCGCGGTCAAGCAAGTCGTCTTCTTCTTCCTCGGAAGGAGCGAGCGACTCAAAGCCTTCTTTCACAATCACGTGGCAGGTGGTGCAGGCGCAGCTCATCTCGCAAGCGTGTTCAATGTTGATGTGGTTTTCCAGCAGCGCCTCGCAAATCGAGGTGCCCGCAGGGGCCGACACTTCCGCGCCGTTGGGGCAGTACTCGGCGTGTGGCAGGATTTTGATGATAGGCATAGTTGATTGGTTGGGGGCAGCGCAAGTTTGCTGCGCAAAGTGGTCTGCCCCACAAAGTTCTTAAACTGTTTCGATGTTCTTTCCTGCGAGCGCCTGCTGGATGCCACGGTTCATGCGCAGCGCAGCAAACGCCTCGGTACCTTTGGCCAGCATGGTGGTGATGGCTTCGATGGCCGGCGCGTCGTCGAGGTCGCAGGCAGCACGCACCTGACGCATCAGCGTCTCGATGGCGGCCCGCTGCACGTCATCGAGCAAATCACCGTCAGCGTCAAGAGCGCTTTGGGTGGCCAGAATCATGCGGTCGGCATCAACGCGCGCCTCCACAATGGCGCGCTGTGTCATGTCTGATTCGGCGCTGGCAAAACTGTCTTGCAGCATGCGGGTGATTTGCTCGTCACCCAGGCCATACGATGGCTTGACGGCAATGCTGGCCTCAACACCACTGACTTGTTCACGCGCCGACACGCTTAGCAAGCCGTCGGCATCGACCGTGAAGGTAACGCGGATACGCGCGGCACCGGCAGCCATGGGTGGGATGCCACGCAGCGTAAAGCGCGCCAGGCTGCGGCAGTCGGCTACCAGGTCGCGCTCGCCCTGCACCACGTGCAGCGCCAGCGCGGTCTGGCCGTCCATGTAGGTGGTGAAATCTTGCGCCTTGGCGGTGGGAATGGTTTCGTTGCGCAACACGATGCGCTCGACCAGCCCACCCATGGTCTCGATGCCCAGCGACAGAGGAATCACGTCCAGCAGCAGCAAATCGCCGCCGGGGTTGTTGCCCGCGAGCTGGTTGGCCTGAATTGCCGCGCCCAAAGCCACCACTTCGTCGGGGTTCAGGTTGGTCAGCGGTGTCTGGCCAAAAAAGTCGCCGACCGCCCTTTGAATCTGCGGCATGCGGGTGGAGCCGCCGACCATGACCACGCCCTTGACCTCACCCGCAGTAAGCTTGGCATCGCGCAAGGCCTTGCGCACCGCTTGCAGGGTGCGCGCGGTCAGCGACTGGGTGGTGGCTTCAAAGTCAGCGCGCTTAACGTCAAAAGTGACTCCAGCCCCCGCCAATACTGCGCTGAATGTTGCAGTTTCTGTAGCAGTCAAGGCTTCTTTGCAGGCCCGGGCGGCGGCTTTCAGGGCAGCTTTGTCGGCCGGACTGCGGCTGTTGGTTGTGCCGTAATTGGCGCAACTGCTGGCGCACTGCGGCTCTGCGCCCAGATTGCTACAGACATTGATAGCAGCGCCCGCTTGCTCCGCCAGTTGCGCCAGCACCCAGTCGGCCAGCGCGTGGTCGTAGTCATCGCCGCCCAGGGCCGAGTCGCCACCGGTGGCGACCACCTCAAACACGCCTTGCGTCAGCCGCAATATCGAGATGTCAAACGTGCCGCCACCCAGGTCATAAATGGCGTACAGCCCTTCGCTGGCGTTGTCCAAGCCGTAGGCGATGGCGGCGGCGGTGGGCTCGTTGATGAGGCGCAGTACGTTCAGGCCAGCCAGTTGTGACGCGTCTTTGGTGGCCTGGCGTTGCGCATCGTCAAAGTACGCAGGCACGGTGATGACCGCACCAAACAGGTCGGCGTTGAAGGTGTCTTCGGCGCGGTAACGCAGCGTGGCCAGAATGTCGGCACTGACCTCGACCGGGGACTTTTCGCCCTGCGCGGTTTGCAGCCCCAGCATGCCGGGGTGGTCAACAAACTGGTACGGCAACTTGGCGGCAAGCGCCACGTCCTTGAGCCCGCGGCCCATGAAACGCTTGACCGAGGCAATGGTGTTGGCCGGGTCGGCGATGCCGCCTTCGATCGCGTCGTAGCCAATCTGGCGGCCACCGCCTTGGAGGTAGCGCACAACAGAGGGCAAAATCACGCGGCCCTGCGCATCAGGCAGACATTCGGCCACACCGTGGCGCACCGAAGCCACCAGCGAATGGGTCGTGCCCAGGTCAATACCAACGGCAATGCGCCGCTCGTGCGGGTTGGGCGTTTGCCCCGGTTCTGAAATTTGCAATAAGGCCATGGTTGTTAACTTGTTTCAGGCTTCCAGCTGATCAAGACGTTTGTCGATGTCGGCAGCAAAACGCGCGATGAACATCAGCGCGCGCACCTGGCCAACAGCGTCATTCCAGGCTCGCTGGTCGTCGATCAGATGCTCTATATTTTCTAGCACCTCGCGCATGCCCTGCTTGCACTGGAGACCAATTTTCTCTAAATCTTCAGCCGTGCTAGCCTCGTCAAGTTCTTCACGCCATTGCATCTGTTGCATCAAAAAAGACGCGGGCATGGCGGTGTTGTTCTCGGCATTGACCGGCGCGCCGTGCAATTCGCACAAGTACGCAGCGCGCTTGAGTGGGTCCCTCAAGCGCTGGTAAGCCTCGTTGATGCGCACCGACCATTGCATCGCAACGCGTTGCGCTGCCGCGCCCTGGTCGGCAAACTTGTCCGGGTGCGCCTGGCGCTGCAGATCTTTCCAGGTGGCATCGATCTGCGCACGGTCTTGGGCAAAGCGCTGCGGCAGGCCGAACAGCGTGAAGTCGTCGGATTGGAGATTCACACGCGAAACGATTCGCCGCAGCCGCAGCGGTCACGCTCTCTGGGGTTGTTGAACTTGAAGCCTTCGTTGAGCCCCTCGCGCACAAAGTCAAGCTCGGTGCCGTCCAGGTACGCAAAGCTCTTCGGGTCCACCAGCACCTTGACGCCAAAGCCTTCAAAGACCATGTCTTCCGGGCCGATCTCGTCGACATATTCCAGCTTGTAAGCCAGGCCAGAGCATCCGGTGGTTTTAACGCCCAGACGCACACCCACGCCCTGACCGCGTTTGGTCAGGTAGCGATTGACGTGACGGGCAGCAGCTTCGGTCAGCGTTACAGCCATGATGTCTTGAAACTCGGTATCAGAAATAAAGGACCCGGCACCCCTGCCAGGGGCGCCAAAGGCGGAAAAATCAGGCGGTCTGGGCTGTCGTGTGTTTTTGACGGTAGTCGTTGACAGCCGCCTTGATCGCATCCTCAGCCAGAATCGAACAGTGGATTTTGACAGGTGGCAGCGCCAATTCCTCGGCGATCTGGCTGTTTTTTAGCTCCGACGCCTGTTCCAGCGTCTTGCCCTTGACCCATTCGGTCACCAACGAGCTTGACGCAATGGCCGAACCGCAGCCGTAGGTCTTGAAGCGCGCGTCTTCGATCACACCGGTCTCAGAATTGACCTTGATCTGCAGCTTCATCACGTCGCCGCAAGCGGGCGCACCGACCATGCCGGTACCGACCGCTTCGTCGCCCTTATCAAACGAGCCCACATTGCGCGGATGTTCATAGTGATCAACAACTTTGTCTGAATATGCCATGATGCCACTCCTTTTAACTAAAAACTTGCTTAACAGAGATAACTCAAGCTAGGGATGCCGTGGAACCGGCTTTGCCGGGTCACTGACATCACCCCCTTGAGGGGGGATGCGGCCAAGCCGCCACGGGGATGCAACGCTAGTGTGCAGCCCATTGGATAGTGCTAATGTCAATGCCTTCTTTGTACATGTCCCACAGAGGACTGAGCTCACGCAAGCGCGCCACGTTGTCAGTGATGGTCTGGATCGCGTAGTCAATTTCTTCGTCGGTGCTCCAGCGGCCAATCGTCATGCGCAGGCTGCTGTGCGCCAGCTCGTCGCTGCGACCCAGGGCGCGCAGCACATAGCTGGGCTCCAGAGAGGCGGACGTACAAGCCGAGCCGCTGCTCACAGCCAGTCCTTTGATACCCATGATGAGCGACTCGCCCTCGACATAATTGAAGCTGATGTTGAGGTTGTGCGGCACACGCTGGGTCAGGTGGCCGTTGATGAACACTTGCTCGATACCAGTCAGGCCCTTGACCAGCCGGTCGTGCATTTCCTGGATGCGCGGCAACTCGGTGGCCATCTCTGCTTTGGCAATGCGGTAGGCCTCGCCCATGCCAACGATCTGGTGTGTTGGCAAAGTGCCGCTGCGCATGCCGCGCTCGTGACCTCCTCCGTGCATTTGCGCCTCAATGCGCACGCGCGGTTTGCGCCGCACAAACAGTGCGCCAATGCCTTTGGGGCCGTAGGTCTTGTGCGAGGTCAGGCTCATCAAATCCACTGGCAGCTGGCTCAGGTCAAACGCCACGCGCCCGGTCGCCTGCGCTGCGTCGACATGAAAGATCACGCCGTGCGCACGGCACACCGCACCCAAACTAGCAACGTCTTGAATCACACCAATTTCATTGTTGACAAACATCACGCTGGCCAAAATAGTGTCTGGGCGAATGGCGGCCTTGAAGGCATCCATGTTGACCAGGCCGTCTTCCTGCACATCAAGGTAAGTGACTTCAAAGCCTTGTCGCTCAAGCTCCCGGCAGGTGTCGAGCACGGCTTTGTGCTCGGTCTTTACCGTGATGATGTGCTTGCCCTTGGTCTGGTAAAAGTGCGCCGCACCTTTCAAAGCCAGGTTGTTGGACTCGGTCGCACCGCTGGTCCAGACAATCTCACGCGGGTCTGCACCGACCAGGGCGGCAACCTGCTCACGGGCGTTTTCTATGGCTTTTTCAGCCTCCCAGCCCCAGGCGTGGCTGCGCGAGGCGGGGTTACCAAAGTGTTCACGCAGCCAGGGAATCATGGCGTCCACCACCCGCTGGTCACAGGGGTTGGTGGCGCTGTAGTCCATGTAAATCGGAAAGTGCGGAGTGCTGTCCATGATCAATGTCTCAGGTTTAAAAAGGTTGGTTGAACGACTTACATCTTGGCAAAGGCGCTGCCCAGTGCAAAAACTGAGTTGGGCGCGTTGACGCGAATCGGCTGAAGTGCGGGCATGCTGGAAATGGCGCGTTTGAGGGTGGGTTTTGCCTCCAACTCAAAACCCTTGGCAATCTGGTCATCGACCAGTTTCTGCAGACTGACTGAATCCAGAAACTCGACCATTTTGGTATTGAGCGACGCCCACAAGTCATGCGTCATGCAGCGCGTGCCCTCGCCCAGGCAATTTTCTTTGCCGCCGCACTGGGTGGCATCGAGCGGCTCATCCACGGAGGTAATGATTTCAGCCACGGTGATGTCTTGCGGTGCCTTGGCCAAGGTGTAGCCGCCGCCCGGGCCACGGGTCGACTCAACCAGCGAATGGCGGCGCAACTTGCCGAACAATTGCTCCAGATAGGACAAAGAAATTTGCTGACGCTGGCTGATCGCCGCCAGAGTCACCGGGCCGGTGCTTTGACGCAGCCCCAAATCGATCATCGCAGTGACCGCAAAACGGCCTTTAGTGGTAAGACGCATGGCAAGCTCCAGACATTGGGTTAAACAGCTTTTCGGCACCTTCAGACGACTACTTTGTCGACTAAGTTGGTCAAGTATAGCAAAAGCCGAGCATTAAAGTCGGATAAGTAGACTGATCAGTAATTTTTTAAGGTTATTCGTTGCGTATCGTCATCTTTGATAGCTAAACGCGCTTATTCGGAAAGGGCTTGAAGCCAATTTCAATCACTATTTTTTTGACGGCACCAGCACCGCCAGGTTGTCGGATCCTGGCGCGCCGAAGGCCTGCTCTTTCAAAATGGCCAATTGGTCGCGCACCCGCGCGGCTTTTTCAAACTCCAGGTTGCGGGCGTGTTCGAGCATCAGTTTTTCCAGGCGTTTGATCTCGCGCGAAATGTCTTTTTCGCTCATGTCTTCCACTTGGGCCCGCTGCATCGCGTCGCGCTCGAGTTTCTCGGCCTCTTTGCCGGCCTTTTCGCTGTAAACCCCGTCAATCAGGTCGCGCACCTGCTTGACGATCGAGCGTGCGGTGATGCCGTGCTCGGTGTTGTGCGCCACTTGTTTGGCGCGGCGGCGCTGGGTTTCGTCCATGGCGCGCCGCATCGAATCGGTGATCTTGTCGGCGTACAAGATCGCCCGGCCCTGCACGTTGCGCGCGGCGCGGCCCATGGTCTGAATCAGCGAGCGTTCCGAGCGCAAAAAACCTTCCTTGTCGGCATCCAATATCGCCACCAGCGACACCTCAGGAATATCAAGTCCTTCGCGCAGCAGGTTGATGCCCACCAGCACATCAAATGCACCCAGGCGCAGGTCGCGGATGATCTCGACGCGCTCCACCGTATCGATATCGCTGTGCAGGTAGCGCACCTTGACACCGTTTTCAGCCAGGTAATCGGTCAGCTGCTCGGCCATGCGCTTGGTCAGCGTGGTGATCAACACCCGCTCGTGTTTCTCGACGCGAATGCGGATTTCCTGCAGCACGTCGTCGACCTGGGTCGTGGCCGGGCGCACCTCCACCTCAGGGTCGACCAAACCGGTGGGGCGGACCAGTTGCTCGACGACCTTGCCCGAATGGTCTTTTTCCCACTGCGCGGGCGTGGCCGAGACAAAAATGGCCTGGCGCATGCGGGTCTCAAATTCTTCAAACTTGAGCGGCCGGTTGTCCAGCGCACTCGGCAGCCGAAAGCCATAGTCCACCAGCGTCTGTTTGCGCGAACGGTCGCCGTTGTACATGCCACCAAACTGGCCGATCAGCACGTGGCTCTCATCGAGAAACATCACCGCGTCCTTGGGCAGGTAGTCGGTCAGCGTGGCCGGTGGCTCGCCGGGGGCAGAGCCCGACAAGTGCCTCGAATAGTTTTCAATGCCCTTGCAGTGGCCCACCTCACTGAGCATTTCCAGGTCAAACCGGGTGCGCTGCTCGATGCGCTGGGCCTCGACCAGCTTGCCCTGGCTAACAAATTCCTTGATACGTCCGCTGAGTTCAATTTTGATCGCTTCCACAGCAGACAGCACCTGCTCCCTGGGGGTCACGTAATGGCTGCTCGGGTAAACGGTAAAGCGCGGAATCTTTTGCCGGATGCGCCCGGTGAGCGGGTCAAACAGTTGCAGACTTTCAATCTCGTCGTCGAACAGCTCGACACGAATCGCCATCTCGGAATGCTCGGCCGGAAAGATGTCGATGGTGTCGCCGCGCACCCGAAATGCGCCACGGCTGAAGTCAATGTCGTTGCGCTGGTACTGCATGCGCACCAGCTGGGCAATCATGTCGCGTTGGCCCATTTTGTCGCCCGTGCGCAGTGTCATCACCATCTTGTGATACGCCTCGGGCTGGCCAATGCCGTAGATGGCCGACACCGTGGCGACGATCACCACGTCGCGCCGCTCAAGCACACTTTTGGTGCATGAGAGGCGCATCTGTTCGATGTGTTCGTTGATCGCCGAGTCTTTTTCGATGAACAAATCACGCTGCGGCACGTAGGCCTCGGGCTGGTAGTAGTCGTAGTAGCTGACGAAATACTCCACCGCGTTGTTCGGGAAAAACTCACGGAATTCACTGTACAACTGCGCCGCCAGCGTTTTGTTGGGCGCAAAAACAATCGCCGGGCGACCCAGCCGGGCGATCACATTGGCCATGGTGAAAGTTTTGCCCGAGCCAGTCACCCCCAACAGCGTCTGGAACACCTCACCGTCGTGCACGCCCTCCACCAACTGATCGATCGCCTCGGGCTGGTCACCGGCTGGCGGATACGGTTGGTAGAGCTCAAACGGCGAGTCAGCAAAGCGCACAAACGCCCCGTCAGGAATGGCAATCGGGGTTGGTACGGCGGTCGGGCGGGAAGAAGCCATGCAAGAATTGATCCAAAGATCGACATGTTAGCGGCATAGCGAGGACGCTACCTATAGTCAAAACTTATTGTCCAACCACTAGATTTAGTGTCTAATCCGCGCTTCGGCGCAAAACTGGATGCAAAACCATCCCTGCAGAGACAGGCCAGTTATCTGGCCACAACAACGTTTATTTTCCCCAGGAGGCAAGAACATGACACAACAAACCCAAGACGCCCAAACAAGCATCGCCGCACTCGCACCGCAACCAATCAGCGAAGAAGTGCTGATCGAAAAATACAGCAAAGGCACTGAAAAAACCGTCGCCGACGTCAACCAGCGTGTCGCCCGTGCCCTGGCCGCGGTTGAAAAACCTGAAGAGCAAAAATCGTGGGAAGCCAGGTTCCTGAAAGCATTGCAGGCCGGCTTCTTGCCCGCCGGGCGCATCCAGTCGGCCGCCGGCACCAAGTTGTCGGCCACCCTGATCAATTGCTTTGTGCAACCGGTGGGCGACTCGATTGCGCACATCGAAGAAGGCCACCCCGGTATTTACACGGCACTCACCGAAGCGGCCGAGACCATGCGCCGTGGCGGCGGTGTTGGTTATGACTTTTCCCGCATCCGACCGCGCGGCGCCTGGGTTGGCAGCACGCAAAGCTCGGCCAGCGGCCCGGTCAGCTATATGCGCGTTTTTGACCGTTCATGCGAAACGGTCGAATCCGCCGGTGCGCGCCGCGGTGCGCAAATGGGCGTGCTGCGTTGCGACCACCCGGACATCGAAGAATTCATCCACGCCAAGGACAAGGGCGACCTCAAAAACTTCAACATTTCGGTCGGTGTCACCGACGAGTTCATGAACGCGGTGCAGACCGACGGCGACTTCTGCCTGGTGCACCGTGCCGAACCGGGTGTGGCCCAAAAAGAAGCCGGTGCCTTCCAGAACAAGGACAACGGCATCTGGGTCTATCGCAAACTCAAAGCCCGCACGCTGTGGGATCAGATCATGCGCTCCACCTACGACCACGCCGAACCCGGCGTGCTGTTTTTGGACCAGATCAACCGCGACAACAACCTCAGCTACTGCGAAACCATTGCAAGTACCAATCCCTGTGCGGAACAGCCGCTGCCACCCTACGGCTGCTGCTGCCTGGGCTCGGTTGATCTGACGCGCTTTGTCGTCGATCCATTTACCGAACAGGCGCGTTTTGCTTCTGCAGCTTTTGCCGACGTCTGCCGGGTGGCCGTGCGTATGCTCGACAACGTGCTCGACGCCACCGTCTGGCCGTTGCCGCAGCAACAGGCCGAAGCCAACAGCAAACGTCGCGTGGGCTTGGGCTACACCGGCCTGGGTGACGCGCTGGTGATGATGAATCTGCGCTATGACACGCAAGCCGCGCGCGAGATGGCGCGCAGCATCTCCGAACACATGCGTGACACCGCTTACGCCGCCTCCAGCGACCTGGCCGTCGAGCGCGGTGCGTTCCCGCTGTTCAACGCCGACCTGTACCTCAGTGGCCAAACGTTTGCGTCGCGCCTGCCTGCGCCCTTGAAAGACCGTATCCGCAAAACCGGCCTGCGCAACTCGCACCTGTTGTCCATTGCGCCCACCGGCACCATCAGCCTGGCGTTTGCTGACAACGCCAGCAATGGCATCGAACCGGCATTCAGCTGGACCTACACGCGTAAGAAACGCATGCCTGACGGCAGCTTTAAGGAATACGCTGTCGAAGACCACGCCTGGCGCCTGTACCGCCACCTCAAGGGCGCCGATGCGGCGCTGACGCCCGCGTTTGTGACCGCGCTTGAAATGAGCGCGCAGGCGCACGAAGAAATGGTCGCCGCGGTCGCGCCCTACGTTGACACGGCGATTTCCAAGACTGTCAATGTGCCCGCCGACTATCCCTACGAAGACTTTCAGGACCTCTACACCCAGGCCTGGCAGTCGGGTCTGAAAGGCCTGGCCACCTACCGCCCCAACAGCGTGTTGGGCTCGGTGCTGAGCGTCACACCTGCACCCACCGCGGCCAAGCCGATCCAGATCGACAGTGCCAACCACCGTCTGGCGCTTGACCGGTTGCCCGCCCCGGTGCTGTCGTCGCTGCGCTGGCCCGGCCGCCCGGCCCTGCCGGGTGGCAACCCGGCCTGGACCTTCATGGTGCACCACCCGTTTGGTGACTTTGCCCTGTTCATTGGCGAACTCTCGCCTGAAGACGGTGGCGCACCGCAGCCGTTTGAAGTGTGGGTCAACGGGGCCGAACAGCCACGCGGCCTAGGTGCCATGGCCAAAACCCTGTCGATGGACCTGCGCGCCAACGACCCCGCCTGGCTGCAGCTCAAGCTCGACGCGCTGGCCACCGTCAGCGAAGAGCGCGCGTTTGAAATGCCCTTCCCGCCGCATGGCGAAAAACGTTTGTTCCCGGGCGTGGTTGCTGCGACCGCGGCGGTCATCCGCTGGCGCTGCGAACAGATCACAGCCAAGGCCAAACAAAAATCAACCGATGCCACGCCGCTGTACACACCGGTGATCGACGCCATGTTCAGCCGTGGCGAACCACAAACCGGCACGTCGGGTACCTTGGCCTGGGCGGTGGATGTGGAAAACCCCGCCACCGGCGAAGCGTTTACTGTCACGCTGAAAGAAGTCAACCTGCCTGGCCCAGATGGCGGTGTCATCACCCGCCCGTGCGCAGTTGGTTTCAGCGGCAACTACCCCAAGGCGATGGATGGGCTGGCGCGCCTGCTCAGTTTAGATATGCGGGTGATTGACCCGGCCTGGATAGGGATGAAGCTGCGCAAGCTGCTCAACTACGCCGAGCCGCTGGGCCATTTCATGGCCTTTGTACCGGGCTTGCCCAACGACGAGCGCCGCCAGCAGACCTGGCCCTCGACGGTGGCCTACATTGCGCGGCTGATCATTCACCGCTACGCCATGCTCGGCATCCTCAACGAGGAAGGCTACCCGCTGCGCGACATGGGCGTGCTGGATACGCCCGATGCCAAAGAGGTCAGCAAAACCATGGCCGGCAAGGCTTGCCCGGAATGCGGCAACCCCACTGTCATCCACAAAGACGGCTGCGATTTCTGCACCGCGTGTGGCTATGTGGGGCAATGCGGCTGATCTTGCCACAGAAAAAGAAGAGGGCCCAACGGCCCTTGACATTTGTCACCACGGCCCCGCAAGGGGCTGTTTTTTTAGTCGCGCACCACCAACACCGGTAGCTTGGTGTGTGACAGCACGGCTTGCGCCACACTGCCGAGCACCAATTTTTCAAGACCGCTGCGGCCATGCGAGCCCATGACGATCAGGTCGGCATTGAGCGACACACCAGCTTCAACGATGCCGCGCCAGGCCGTGTGCGCTTCAATAACCGAGGTATCGACGCTCACGTCGGCCTTGACAAACGACTCCTTGGCGGCGTGCACGGCGGCGTTGGCCTCGGCGGTAGCGGCGCTGAGGTATTCGGCCTGGCCGTAGGCAAAGTCGGTACCCACACCGGTAAACGGATAGGGATCGATCACATAAATCACGGTGACCGTGCAGCCAAAAGCCTTGGCCAGGTCGGTCGCCTTGCCTACCGCAACTTGCGACGTGTTCGAACCATCAACCGGAACCAGAATATGCTTGAACATGGCGAACTCCTAAGAATCAGAACATGTCCGGATTGTGACCGAATCAGATCTCTTCGGGCACCATCTTGATCGCGCCGCAAGGACATTCCGACACGCAAATGCCGCAGCCCTTGCAGTAGTCGTAGTTGAACTCGAAGCCTTTGCCGGGACCGAGCTTGATCACCGCGTTGTCCGGGCACACGCCGTAGCAGTTGTCGCACTCAAAGCAGTTGCCACAGGACAAACAGCGCCGCGCTTCAAACAAGGCGTTGGTTTCGTCCAGGCCGCCCTGCACTTCTTCGAACGTGCTTTGGCGACGGATGATGTCGAGCACCGGGCGCACTGTCTTGGGCGCGTCGCTGTAATACCAGGTGTTGAGTTTGTCAAAGCCCGCAACTTCCGCTTTGGGCGGCGCTGTATAGACACCCCCGCGCAACCAGGCGTCAATGTTGCGCGCGGCTTTTTTGCCGTGACCAATACCCACGGTGATGTTGCGCTCAGCAGGCACCATGTCGCCACCAGCAAAAATGCCGGCGTGGCCGGTCATCATTTGCAGGTTGACCTGGACCACGCCATCTTGCACCGTCAAGCCTGGCACGCCTTCAATCAGCGACAAGTCCACGTCTTGCCCCAACGCCAGCACAACCGAGTCGGCTTCCAGCGTTTCAAATTCGCCGGTCGGTTGCGGGAAACCTTTGTCATCCAAAGCCATTTTTTCAACAGTGATCGACGACTCGCCCGCCTGTTTGATGGTCGAGAGCCACTTCACCAACACGCCTTCTTGCAGCGCTTCTTCAAGCTCAAAGTCGTGCGCTGGCATTTTTTCGCGATTGCGCCGGTAGACGATGATCGACTCGGTCGCGCCCAGCCGTTTGGCGGTGCGCGCGACGTCAATCGCCGTGTTACCGCCACCGTACACCACCACTTTGCGCCCCAACAGCGGCTTGTCTTCGCCTTCCATCGAGCGCAGCACCGACACAGCGTCGAGCACATGCGCCGAGTCGGCGGCGGGAATGTAAGCACGTTTGGCGATATGCGCACCAACGGCCAGAAACACGGCGTCAAAGCCACCTTGCTGCTTGGTTTCCAGAATGTTGCTGACCTTGGTGTTGTAGACAATTTTCACGCCCAGGTCGACGATGCGCTGCACCTCGGCGTCGATCACGTTGCGTGGCAACCGGTACTGCGGAATGCCGAAACGCATCATGCCGCCAGGCAAGGGGCCAGCCTCAAAGATGGTCACACTGTGCCCCAGCATAGCCAGGTGATAAGCCGCCGACAGGCCCGAGGGGCCGGCACCCACCACCAGCACTTTTTTGCCCGTGGTGACTGCCGGCTTGGTGAACTTCCAGCCTTTGGCAATTGCCTCATCGCCCAAAAAGTGTTCGACCGAATTGATACCCACCGCTGAATCAAGCTGACCCCGGTTGCAAGCGCCCTCACAGGTGTGATAGCAAGCGCGGCCCATGATGGCGGGAAACGGGTTTTCTTCCACCAGCTTGCGCCAGGCGCCTTCATAGTTGCCCGACTCGGCCAGAAACAACCAGGCCTGAATGTTTTCACCGGCCGGGCATTGGTGGTTGCAAGGCGGGATACGGCTCAGATAGACCGGCCGGTTGGTACGCCAGGAACCGGTGTGGTTAGCTAGCGACGTGCCGACGTCGAGTGTGATGGCAAAAGGTTTTTCCATTTTTATCTCCTTGTGGGACAGACCGCTGCTACACACAGTGAGCCAGCTCTGTCCTCAACTGATTAATCAAGCAAACCGAAGCGGCGGATATTGCGGTCAGCGCGCGCTTGCAACAAGGCAATGGTGGCCACGTCCGGGTGTTTGCCAAACAAGTGGGCAAAGCGTCTTTGTGGGCGCAAATAGTCTTCAATCGGAATCTGGTGACGGATCTTGCGCACGCCGGTCACTTCACCGCGCTCGGCCTCAAATACCGGGAAGACACCACTTTCCACCGCCATCCTTGAGAGTTTGATGGTATCCTGCGACGGGGCTCCCCAACCCAAGGGGCACGGCACAAAGATGTGGATGTAGCGCGCACCGTGGATCGACATCGCCTTGGTCACCTTGTATTCCAGGTCACGCAAGTCGGCCACCGTAGCGGTAGCCACGTAGGGGATTTCATGCGCCATAGCAATCAGCGGCACATTCTTGCCCTGGCCAAAGTCGTTGCCCGGATTTGGCCCCACCGGCATGGTGGTGGCCGTGCGCGCAGCCGGTGGCGTGGCGCTGGAGCGCTGCACACCGGTGTTCATGTAAGCCTCGTTGTCGTAGCAGATGTAGAGCACATCGTCGTTGCGCTCAAACATGCCCGACAGGCAGCCAAAGCCGATGTCGGTGGTGCCGCCGTCGCCACCCTGTGCGACGACCCGAACCTCGCTGCGGCCCTTGGCTTTCATGGCGGCGGCAATGCCGGTCGCAACCGCTGCGGCGTTGCCAAACAGCGAGTGCACCCACGGCATTTGCCATGACGTCTCAGGGTACGGGGTAGAAAACACCTCCAGACAGCCGGTGGCGTTGGCGGCAATCAGTTGGCCGTTGGTGGCGGCCATGGCTGCGTCTATGGCATAGCGGGCGCCGAGCGCCTCACCACAGCCCTGACAGGCGCGGTGACCGGAATTGAGCGAGTTACGTCGCTGGTCACCCGCTTGCACGCTGCGCTGCTCGGGTGCCAGCAAGCGGTTGCCTACGGTGAAGGTGCCAGTCTGGTAAAACTTGACGGTTGATTGTTCCATGTTGTCTCCTAATCAGTTGAGGACAGAGCAAAGTCTCAGACTGCACCTGATGCCACAGTGCCAATGTCACGCAGCACACCTTCGGCCACGGGACCCGAGCGGCGCTTGCTCTTTTCACGGTCTAGCACGCGGTTGACGATGTCCCAATCCAGATCCAAAAAGGTGAGCAGGTCGAGCTTGTCGTTAAAGGCTTGCAGCAACAATTTGTTCACAGAATCTTTGGTAATGGCGCGTCCACCCAAACCCGCGACCACCGTGTAGACTGGCTGCGGCCGGTTGCGCACGGCGCTGCGCACGTCACGCGACACGATGCCGCCGATGCCCACAGCAAAGCATTTCTCAATCACCACAATGCGCTCAGCTTTGACCGTTGCGTCACGAATCGCCGAGATCGGGAACGGCCGGTACGAGGTGATGCCCAAGACGCCGACCTTGTGCCCTTGCGCACGCAAATCATCCACCGTGTCTTTGATGGTGCCCAGCACCGAGCCCAGCGCTATCACGATGGTGTCTGCGTCTTCAGTCATGTAAGTCTTGATCAGGCCACCCGAATCACGGCCAAACTTTGCTTTGAATTCTGTAGCTACCTGCGGAATCAGATCAAGGGCCTGCATCTGTTTGGCATGTGCCAGATAGCGCACTTCGGTAAAGGCCTCGGGGCCGACCATGGCGCCAATCGTCACCGGGTCGTTGGGGTCGAGCACCTGGCGCGGCTCGTAGGGCGGCAAAAATTGGTCGACCTGCTCCTGGCTGGGCATGTCCACACGCTCGTAGGCGTGGGTCAGAATGAAACCGTCCATGCACACCATCACCGGCAGCGACAACTCTTCGGCAATCTTGAATGCCTGGATGTGTAGGTCAAGCGCTTCCTGGTTGGTCTCGGCAAACAGCTGCAACCAGCCGGCATCGCGCATGCTCATGCTGTCGGTGTGGTCGTTCCAGATGTTGATGGGCGCGCCAATGGCGCGGTTGGCCACCGTCATGACAATAGGCAAGCCCAGGCCCGAGGCGTTGTACACCGCTTCGGCCATGAACAGCAGCCCCTGGCTGGCGGTGGCGGTGTAAGAGCGTGCGCCAGCCGCCGATGAACCGATGGCCACGCTGAGTGCGGCAAACTCGGACTCGACGTTGATGAACTCGCAGGGTTTCAGGTCACCCGACTTCACCATCTCACCCAAGCCCTCAACTATATGGGTTTGCGGGGAAATGGGGTAGGCGCAGATCACTTCCGGGCGGCTCAGTGCCACGGCTTTGGCTACGGCATGCGAGCCTTCGCATTGTTCAAGCATGGTGTGTCTCCTTGGCTTTCAGCTCTTGTTGCATCACGATGTCATAGGCTTCCTTGGCGGCCGCCTGGTTGCCCTTGGCCACTGCGCCAGAAAACTTCTCGCCAATGGCATGCTGCACCGCGTCCAGTGAAATCAACCCACCCAAAGCGGCGAATGCACCTAACAACGGCACATTGGGCACCGGGCGGCCGACGTGCTTCATGGCCAGTTCGGTGGCGGGCACCATCAGCAGATGCTCGGGAAGAAAGTCCTTGACGAACTCTTCCAGCCCCATCTCGGCAAAACTTTTGGTGGTGTTGATCAGGATGTAGCCGTCTTTTTTGAGGCCGCTGAAAACGTCAACCTGGTGCAGCAACGTGGGGTCCTGGATGATGATGGCGTCGGGCTGCATGATGGGTTCACGCAGGCGAATCTCCTTGTCGTCCATGCGGCAAAAAGCCACCACGGGTGCGCCAGTGCGCTCGGAACCAAAACTGGGAAACGCTTGCGCGTGGCGCCCACCCATGAACGCCGCGATGGACATCATCTCGGCGCCGGTGACAACACCCTGGCCGCCACGGCCGTGGATACGAACTTGAAACATGTAATCTCCTCTTGTGTTGGCCAAAGTCAACTGGCCTGGTGCCCGCTGCTCGCAACGAGACGAATCTTGAACCTGAGGCAAATCTGAGTTTTGACTTTTGTCAAACTCTTCTAAGATACGGAAGCATGTTTCGCATGGTGATATTTTTTGCCTCTGCCTGCACAGTCAAAAACCATCTATCCGAGCACCATAATGCGCGTCAGAAGATACACTCTGCACCGGTTCTGAAGTGATTTACCACTCACAAAGTTAATTATTTTGATAGCACTTAGCCTATTCATGGCAAGGGCTAGCGCTTATTTTTTTACAAAGGATTTGTCATGAGCATTTACGCCAAACTCGCTGAACTCAACATCACCCTGCCCCCCGTGGCCGCGCCCGCTGCCGCCTATGTGCCCTTTGTGCAGACCGGCAAGCTGGTTTTTTTGAGCGGGCATATCGCCAAGAAAGACGGCAAGGTATGGGCGGGTCAGTTCGGCAAAAACCTGAGCACCGAAGAAGGCAAGGCCGCAGCGCGTGCTGTGGCGATTGACCTGCTGGGCACATTGCATGCTGCTTTGGGTGATTTGAACAAGGTGACACGCATCGTCAAGCTGATGTCACTGGTCAACTCCACCGGAGACTTCACCGAGCAACACCTGGTGACCAACGGTGCCAGTGAGTTGATTGGCGAGGTGTTTGGTGCCGAAAAAGGAGCCCACGCCCGCAGCGCCTTTGGCGTGGCGCAAATTCCGCTGGGTGCGTGTGTCGAGATTGAGCTGATTGCCGAGGTGGCCTGATCGCTTTATGTCAAACGCGCCGGGTGTCCGTCCAAGCGCTCAATGGCTTGATGCGCAACCTGTGCCAATTGCGCGGGGGTGACCAGCCTCGGCGCAATCTCGGAGAGCGGCAACAACACGAAAGCGCGCTCCCACATCCTCGGGTGCGGCACGCGCAAATCGGACGTGGCAATGACGCTGTCGCCATACAGCAGAATGTCCAAATCGAGCGTGCGTGGTGCGTTTTTGAAAGGACGAAGGCGGCCTTGCGCCTGTTCAATCTGCTGCAATTTAAAGAGCATCTCCCGCCCGTCCAATCTGGTCTGGATGGCAATCACAGCGTTGATAAAGTCTGGCCCATTGGCCTCATACGGGGCGCTACGATACAGGCTGGAGGCCCGCAGCAAGCAGGTATCTGGCAGCGCAGCGACAGTCTTCATGGCCGCCAAAACGGTGGCCTGCGCGTCACCCAGATTGGCACCCAGCGCAACATAGGCAATGACCTGCGGGCGTGGCATGACGCTCACGGGGCCGCTTCAGGTTTGTGGATCTTGTGCAGACGCTGTGTCACCACTGTCCGCGCCACCCCGGTTCGGGCTGCGGCGACGGCGGCGACGCTTCTTGGGAGCCTGCAAACTCTCACCGTCGACGGCATCAGTGGGCCGGTGCTCCCCCGACGTGTTGACAACAGGCAGGTCACGCGGGTCAGCCGAGGCACCCTGCGCACCTGGCTGCGCAGGTGTCTTGGGTGCACGCGGTGTGCGGGGCGCGCGCGCGAGTTTGGGGCGCTGTTGCTGCTCCATGCGCACGGCATCCACCATGTCCTGGCGTAGGTTGTCGTCGGCCAGGCTGAACTCTTCCCACCAGTCCGACAGCACTTCGTCAATTTCGCCGTTTTCGGCGCGCAGGCGCATGAAGTCAAAGGCGGCGCGAAAACGCGGTTGTTCCACCAAACCAAACGGCGCGCTGCCGACACGTTTTTCAAAGCGCGGCTGCATGGTCCAGATCTCACGCATATCGCCAGCCAATTTGCCACGACCCGACACATCGCCAATACAGGCATTGAAAGCATCGTCAATGGCATCCGTCAGCGCGGTGTGTGAATTCTGGTTTTTGGCACGTCTGACCCAACCGTCACGCACATCAGCCCACAACACGCAGGCCAGCAAGAAGCTGGGGGCCACCGGCTTGCCCTCGCCGACGCGGCGATCGGTATCCAGCAAGGCGGCCTTCACAAAGGGTTGGTCAGCGCGCTCCACCACCACGTCCAGCAGCGGGTAAATGCCGCGTGCCATGCCCAACTCTTTGAGCTTGTCGATGGAAGCCAGCGCATGGCCGGTTTGCAACAGCTTGAGCATTTCATCAAACATGCGGCTTTGCGGCACCTCCAGCAGCAGCTTCTGACTTTTGATCAGGGGCGATGCGGTTTTGGGGTCGAGCTTGAAGCCCAGCGCGTTGAGCTTGGCACCAAAGCGCACGGCGCGGATGATGCGCACCGGGTCTTCACGGTAGCGCGTGGCGGCGTCGCCAATCATGCGAATGACGCGGTTTTTGGCGTCCTTGATACCGTGGTGGTAATCGACCACGATTTGGGTTTCGGGGTCGTAGTACATGGCGTTGATGGTGAAGTCGCGCCGTGCCGCGTCTTCGTCCTGCGGGCCCCAGACGTTGTCGCGCAGCACCCGGCCGGTCGAGTCCACCGCGTGCTTCATGCCAGCCAGATCGCTCTTGCTGGTTTTTTCGTTGCCGGCCACCTGCTCGGCGGCGGCGTTGTCCAGGTAGGCCCGAAAGGTGGACACCTCGATCACCTCGTGCTCACGGCCACGGCCATAGACCACGTGCACGATGCGAAAACGCCGCCCGATGATGAACGCGCGCCGGAACAAGCGCTTGACGTCTTCGGGCGTGGCATTGGTGGCCACGTCAAAGTCTTTGGGGGCCAAACCCAGCATCAGGTCGCGTACCGCGCCACCGACGATGTAAGCCTCAAAACCCGCCTGTTTGAGTGTGCGCACCACGTTGGCGGCCCGCTCGTCGACCAGTTTAGGGTTGATGCCATGCACCTCAGGGCCAATTTCTGCGCGCTTGCCAAAGCGGCTCTTGCTATCGGGATCGGCTTTACCCAGCAAGCGGTTGATAAATTTTTTAATCATTCGTTGTTTGTCATTGCGGGACAGACCGCAGACTGCGAAGCAGGCCCGCTCTGTCCTCAACATCCTTGGGAATTTTAGAAGAGTTCAAGTATGCGCCAGCCGCGCTGACTGGCCAGCGCGCGCAGGGTGTCGTCGGGGTTGGTGGCCACCGGGTGCGTGGCTTTCTCAAGCAGCGGCAAGTCGTTGATGGAGTCGCTGTAAAAAGTGGTTTCAAGCTGATCCCAGCGCAATTGATGCTGCTCCAGCCAGGCCTGCACGCGCATCACCTTGCCTTCACGAAACGACGGCGTGCCGTCAATCTCGCCGGTAAACCAGCCGGTAGCAGCATCGCGCTCCAGGTTGATGGCAATCAGTTCGTCCACGCCAAACGCCTTGGCTATCGGGCGCGTGACGAATTCGTTGGTGGCGGTCACGATCAGCACCACGTCGCCCGCCGCCTGGTGGCTGCGGACCAGTTCCAGCGCTTGAGGTTTGATGACTTTTTGCACTACAGCGCTCATGAATTGGGCGTGAGCAGCTTCTGATTTTATAGCACCTTTTTGACAGATAGCGGCGGTGGCAAAGCGCACGTAGTCGTGAATATCAAGTGTGCCAGCCTGGTACTGGGCATAGTACGCGTCGTTCCTGCGGCTGAATTCGGCCGCGTCGTTCCAACCCAGTGCGGTGGTGAAAACACCCCATTCGTAGTCAGAATCCATCGGGATTAGCGTGTGATCCAGATCGAACAGCGTCAATTTTTTCTTGGGAGTCATGCCAGTCTTCATACGTTATCCATCATGGTTTTGATCAGCGGGATGGTGATGGCACGCTGGGTTTGCAGGGCGTAGCCGTCCATCAGGTCGAGCAGTTCCATCAGGCTGCCCAGATCGCGGCTGAAACGCGTCAGCATGAAATCCATGACCTCGTCACTCAAGACAAGGCCGCGCGACTGGGCGTTCGCGCGTAAAACTTGCCGACGCTGGGTGTCGTCCAGCGTTTGCAATGCGAACACATGGCCCCAGCCCAGGCGCGAGCGCAAGTCGTCGCGCAGCTTCAGGTCGGCCGGCGGCTGGCCGCCCGCTGCCAACACGGCAATTTGCTGCGTCTGCGCGTTGACAAACCAGTTGAACGCCGCCTGCTGCTGGGTTGCATCCAAGGCGTGCACGTCGTCCATCAGCACGGCGCGCCAGCGTGCGTCAAACTCTGGCATCTGCGCTACACCGGCATCTAGCCAGCCCACCTGCTCGCCCCGCGCCTGCAAGGCCACACGCAGGGCTGTGAGCAAATGGGTTTTGCCGCAGCCGCCCGGGCCCCATAAATAGGTTGGCACAGGCGAGCGCAGCGCACCGGGCTGGCCCAGCCAAAGCTGCAAATGATCCAGCGCCGCGGCGTTGGGTCCGGCACAAAAATTATCCAGACTGGGGCCGGTTGACAAACCCATGTCCAACACCAGTTGCTTCATCATGCCGCTCAGGCGTCCCGGTACAGCGCGCTAGCCAAGTAGGCACTGCGCAAGCGCCGAATGGCTACCAACAGCACTGCGCTGAGCGGCAAGGCGATCAAAACGCCGACAAAGCCCAGCAAATGCCCAAACGCCAGCAGGGCAAAAATGACCGCCAATGGGTGCAGACCAATGCGTTCACCCACCAGGCGCGGCGTGAGGTAATAGCTCTCCACCACTTGCCCCAAACCGTAAACCACCGCCACCATGACCAGCGCGCTGACGTGCCCTGCCACCGCTGAAAACTCCAGAAAACCCGCCAGCAGCGCCAGAATCAAGCCCACACCAAAACCAACATAAGGAATCGCCACCGCCAACCCGGTGAAGATGCCAATGGGCAGCGCCAGGTTCAGACCAAACAGCGCCAGCCCCACGCTGTAGTACACCGCCAGCACGCCCATCACCAGCAGCTGCCCGTGCAGGTACTGGCCCAGCACGCTGTCGGCCTCGGCGGTAAAGCTGTCCACAGCGGGGCGCAGGCGCGGCGGCACCAGCGTCAAGACCAAGTCCACCAGCCGCCGCCAGTCCATCAGCAAGTAAAACAACACCACCGGAATCAGCACCGCATTACCCAAAAGTGACAGCGCCACACTGCCGCCCATCCGGGCCGAGGCCAACAATTGACCGACACTGTTTTCCAGGTTGGCGCTCAAGTGTTCGGTCAAAAAAGCGCGGATGCTGGCCACGTCCAGCGACACACTCAAGCCCAGCGCAGCCAGCTTGGGCGACAAAAAGTCGTTGAACTGGTTCAAAAGCGGCGGTACCTGCTCGCGCAACAGCGGCAGCTGCTTGAGCAAAATCGGCACGATCAACAAAGCCACCGACAGCAACAGCGCCAAAAAAACCAGCTCCACCAGCACAACCGCCAGCACGCGCGGCATGCGCCCACCACCCAGCGCATCAAGCTTGTCCACCACTGGTGTCAGCGCGTAGGCCAGAATGGCTGCCACCACAAACGGCGTCAGCACCGGCGCCAGCAACCACAGCGCAGCCCACAGCCCCAGCAGCAGCGCCAGCCAGGAAAAAGCTCTCTTTTGGGTGGGGGTCAATGGCATCAAAAAATCCGCAGATGCGGGGTCATATGGAGACTGCTGTAGCGACAAAAACGAACCTGTATTCTATCGGTCGCCCTGGCACGAAGCCGTTGCCCCCGTTGTGCTGTTCGCGGTCGTGTCTGTGCGAACCGGACTGAGGCTTACCGGCCACAGGCGCATGCTCAACCCCAATGAAAAGGGCAGAGTTCGCAGAGAACCCCGCCCTTGTTTGAGCTTCCTCAGGTATGGGAAGCGGCGTGACGGTGAACCGTCAGTCAGGTTTGAGCGTCAGTGTGGTCCTTGGTCATCTACGGGGCTCCTTCACCGAGGTGGGATCTCGGTCGCAAGTAAATTTTGCTCCGGATTTTTTGCGTGGTCAACAACTTTTATGAACTTTTTCGGGCGCGCGATCGCTCTGCGAGGACGGCTTGATGGATGGCAAAAAATGGCGGCTGTGTGCTCTGTGCCTGGTCTGGGTGCAGGTCTGGTTACCACTACCATTTCACCAATGCACAATTTCACCGGCGTTCTTTTCGCTACAAGCAGGCTGCGACTCATGCCAACAGTGGCTGTGAGGCGTTCATAGCATGGCTATGGCGCCAGTTGCGGAAATAGAACCTCGGTAAAACCGAATTGCGCGAAGTCGCGCACATGCATGGGGTAGAGCTTGCCAATCAAATGGTCACATTCATGCTGCACTACGCGGGCATGAAAGCCTTCCACGGTGCGGTCAATCATGTCACCAAACTGGTCAAAACCGGTGTAACGGATACGACAAAAACGCGGCACTTTGCCACGCAGACCCGGTACCGACAGGCAACCTTCCCAGTCTTCCTCTTCCACGGCATCCAGCGGTGTGATGACCGGGTTGATCAGCACCGTGCGCGGCACCACCGGCGCTTGCGGGTAGCGCGGGTTGGGCGCATTGGTGCCAAAGATCACCACCTGCAAATCAATGCCAATTTGCGGGGCGGCCAGACCAGCGCCATCGGCGGCGCGCATGGTGTCGAGCAGGTCGGTGATCAGCAGGTGCAGCTCGTCAGTGTCAAAAGCTGTGACGGGTTGGGCGATGCGCAGCAGGCGCGGGTCGCCCATTTTGAGGATAGATTTAACGCTCATGGTCGTTTCTTGAGGCTGTCACGCCAGTAAGCCGGGCGACGATGTGTATTGGCAAAGGCGATGATGAGAATTTCATCCGCCAAAACCTTGTAAATCAGCACAAAGGGAAACACCTTTAATGCACACTGGCGCAAGTCGTTGGCCAGCGGTCGGCCACTTTGTGGGAAATGAACCAAGCGCAAAACAGTCGCTTCAAGTTCTGCGATCAAGCGATCGCTCAACTTGGGGTCGATGGCTCGGTAATATTGAACCGCCTCAATGACTTCATCATCGACCGGCCACAGTCGGCGAACTTTCACAGCGCACGAACTTTGGCAAACAGTTCTTCTATGGGCCCCGCACGCAGCTCCCCATGATCAAAGGCAGCCAGACGATCTTGCGCCTCTACTTGCCACGCCGACGCAATGCGCGGGTCGGGTTCGTCCAAAGACTCCAGCAGCGCATCAATCAAATGCAGACGCTCCACGGGACGAAGCATACGAGCCGATTCAAGAATTTCAGTGTGTGTCATGCTGCTATTTTGCACACAAACCACTGGCTCGACAAAATTTTTGATGTGCAAACCGCGCATTTCGTGGGTGGTTTTAACGCGCGTGTGCGTTCCAGCAGCAGGCTTATGGCGTTGCCGCAATGACATCTACACCTGCTGCTACGGCCGCGCGCTGGAGTTGGTCATCACGCGTGGCAAGCGCCAGGCCATGGCGCATGGCCAATTCCAGGTAGGCTGCGTCATAGCTGCTCAAGCCATAGCGCATGGCAAGCTCAAACAGTTGCCGCTGGTTCGGTGCTGGCCCGCCGTCCACTTCAATGGGCAGCTGCGCCAGAACGTCCAGAATCTGGCGCGCTTGCGCCAGTTGAAGTTTGCCCTTGGTGCAGGCTGTCTTGAGTAAGTTAGCCAATTCCATTTGCCACAGGGCAGGCACCAAAGCCTTGTCTTCTTGCAAGCGCACAGCGATGGCTTCGGTATAGGCACTGGCCTGGTCGCCCAGATACCAGCCGGTCACCACCGAGTTGTCAAGCACAAAAGGCATCAGTCGCGCCCGTCTTGAATCGCTTGCGGCATGGTGCAACCCAGCGCGCCGTCGACACCCAACTGGCGTAGCGCCAGCATGGCGTTGGCCACCCGTTGACTTTGTCCCAGCGGAGCCTGCACCGTTGAACGAATCGACACCAGCCTGGCCACCGGCTGGCCGTGCCGGGTGATGGTGATGTCCTCCCCATGCTCTGCAGCGGCAATCATTTCAGAAAAGCGGTTTTTGGCTTCAAACACGGCAACAGCTTTCATGGGCTGACTCCAGAAAAATTAGGGCTAGCCAGATTTTGACACGAGCGATGTCCACCGCGCCAACCGGGGGCTTCTACCCACGGCAGCCGTATCAAAGGGTGGATTGCAAATTCTCCAGCAGGGCTTTCAAGCCCGCTTCATCCAGCACCGGCACGCCCAGTTCTTGCGCCTTGTCGAGCTTGCTGCCAGCCTCTGAACCAGCCACCACGTAGCTGGTTTTCTTGCTGACCGAACCGGCTACCTTGCCGCCAGCCGCTTCAATCCATGCCTTGGCCTCTTCACGACCCAGGGTGGGCAAGGTGCCGGTGAGCACCAGGGTTTTGCCGCTCAGCGGCATAGGTGCGCGCTCGGCTGGCGGGCCTTCCTGCCAAGTGATGCCGCAGGCGCGCAGTTGTTCGACCACTTCGCGGTTATGCGACTGCTCAAAGAAGGTGCGGATGCTTTGCGCGACGATCGGGCCCACGTCGGCCGCCTGCAGCAGCTGTTCTTCAGACGCGTCCATGATGGCATCCAACTGGCCAAAATGCCGCGCCAGTTCCTTGGCCGTGGCCTCGCCCACATGGCGAATGCCCAGGCCAAAGAGGAAACGAGGCAGCGTCGTTTGCTTCGATTTTTCTAGCGCCTGCACGATGTTCTGTGCTGACTTTTCGGCCATTCGCTCCAGATTGGCCAGGGCGGTAAAGCCCAGCCGGTAGAGGTCTGGCAAGGTGTGGATGATGCCGGCATCGACCAGCTGGTCGACCAGCTTTTCGCCCAAACCTTCTACCTCGACCGCACGGCGCTGAGCAAAATGCAGAATAGCCTGCTTACGCTGGGCGCTGCAAAACAGGCCGCCGGTGCAGCGGTAGTCGGCTTCGCCTTCTTCGCGCACGGCCGCGCCGCCGCACACCGGGCAAACGTGCGGCATGGTGAAGGGCTCGGGGTTGCCCGCGCGCTTGTCCAGCACCACGCTGACCACTTCAGGGATCACATCACCGGCACGGCGTACCACCACGGTGTCGCCCACGCGCACATCTTTGCGCCGCGCCTCGTCTTCGTTGTGCAAGGTGGCGTTGGTCACCGTGACGCCACCCACAAACACCGGGGCAAGTTTGGCCACGGGCGTGAGCTTGCCAGTGCGCCCCACCTGCACGTCAATGGCCAGCACGGTGGTCAGCATCTCTTGCGCCGGAAACTTGTGCGCCACCGCCCAACGCGGCTCACGGGTGACAAAGCCAAGCTGGCGTTGCAAGGCCAGGCTGTTGACCTTGTAGACGACACCGTCAATGTCATAACCCAGGCTGTCGCGTTGTTGGCCAATGGTCTCATAAAACGCTACTAATTCAGTAGCGCCTTGCGCTTGCTGTACAAGGGCGCAGACCGGAAAACCCCAAGATTTCAGGGTGTGCAGCAGCGCAAGATGCGTGTGCCACACCGGCCCCCCCTGCCCTGGCGGTGTGATCTCACCCAGGCCGTAGGCAAAAAAACTTAAAGGGCGCTGGGCGGCGATCGCCGGGTCCAGCTGGCGCACCGCACCGGCTGCGGCGTTACGCGGGTTGACAAAGGTTTTCTCACCGCGTTCGCCAGCGGCAATGCGTTGACGCTGACGCTCGTTGAGGGCTTCAAAGTCGTCACGTCGCATGTAGACCTCGCCGCGCACTTCCAGCACATGGGGTGCGCTGGTGGGCAGCTTCAGGGGAATTTGACCAATGGTGCGGATGTTTTGCGTCACGTCTTCACCGGTTTCACCGTCGCCGCGGGTGGCCGCCTGCACCAGCACACCGTGTTCATAACGCAGGTTCATGGCCAGGCCGTCAAACTTGGGCTCGGCCACGTAGTCGATTGCAGGGTCAGCATCGGTTAAGCCCAATTCACGGCGCATGCGGGCATCAAAGTTTTCTGCGCCGCTGGCGCTGGTGTCCGTCTCGGTGCGGATGCTGAGCATGGGTACGGCGTGACGCACCTGGGCAAACGCATCCAGCGCTTTGCCGCCGACACGTTGGGTGGGCGAATCAGGCGTGACCAGCTCGGGGTGCGCGGCCTCCAGCGCTTGCAATTCCTTGAACAGGCGGTCGTATTCGGCATCGGGCACGCTGGGCGCGTCTTGCACGTAATACTGGTGCGCCCAGGTGTGCAGGGTTTGGCGCAACTGCACGATGCGCGCCGCACCGTCGTTGTTGTTGTCTTCGTCGGTGGCAAACAAATCTGGCGTGCTCATGCGCGGGCAGGATCAGGAAAACAGCCGCCGGGCCAGCGCCGATCCGGCGGCAAATTCATGCTGCTCCAGCGTGTTGTAGAGTTGTTCCAGTTCGTTGGCAATCACATCCATGGCCGAGCCAGGCAATGCCATGCCGTTGTCATCAGTCACGACGCCGTCCATGTCGCGCGCCAGGGCAATTGCGGTTTCGCACATGCGGGCAAAGGCGCGCTCATTGCGGTCAACCTGTGGCACGTCCAAAGCCAGATTCACGTCGCGCAGCGCAGCTTGCGCCAAGTCGTCCGAGAGCACGTCAAAACTGAGCATCAGCACCGCAGGCGCACCCGCAACACTGGCCGGCAACACCATGCGGCCGGCGATGGCCCCCGCAATAAAGCCAAGCCGCGACGCCATCTGCTGGATGTAGCTTGCGCTCCAGGCAGCACGGCGGGCGCGCAGCACAAAACCGATTTGCGCGTCGTGCTCGCTGGCAAATTGATCAAGTTCGCGCGCGCGCGCCACTTCGCTGCGCATATCAGGGAAATCGGGCGTACCAGCCAGCACGTCACAAAATTGCTGGGTTTGCATGACAAACTCTGAAAACTCGATGTCGTTGAGCGCACCGCTGCGGTTGGCCAACTGCACGCCAGCCTGTAACGCGGTGTAGCGCTGACTTGCGCGTGCTGATTCCCAGCAATTGCTGTCGGCGTTCAACCCCTCGACGGCGAAAGGCTTGCTACCAACGCGACGCGTCGGCGGCAGGGCCGCCAGCACCGCCTCACCTGACACGGGCGTATCCAGCGAGATCGGAGCCAAGGCATCAATCAATGCATCAAGACTGGGCTTTTTTTCGGGTAGCGGCAGATCAAAGTCTGACGCCGGCAGCGACGCACTGAGCGCGTCAACGTCAAGCGTCGGCTCGACTGCTGGCTGCTCTGCGGTCCCGTCAGCCGGATCCGCCACGCGCTGGCGTGTCTGGCGGCTTGACAGCCAGAGGTAGTAGGCAAGCATTGCCAACAACATCACTGCACCCAGTGCAGCGAGTCCGAGTCTTAAAGAACCCATGGTGCGCCTTATCCTTGAACGGTGAGCGTCAGTGCCGCGTCCATGTCCACAGCGACGATACGGGAGACGCCCTGCTCTTGCATGGTGACACCAATCAGCTGTTGCGCCATTTCCATCGCGATCTTGTTGTGGCTGATAAACAAGAACTGCGTCTCGTGGCTCATGCGGGATACCAGTTTGGCGTACCGTTCGGTGTTGGCGTCGTCCAGCGGTGCATCCACCTCGTCGAGCAAACAAAACGGCGCCGGATTGAGCTGAAAGATAGCAAACACCAACGCAATCGCGGTCAGGGCCTTTTCGCCGCCCGACAGCAGCGCGATGCTCTGGTTTTTTTTGCCCGGCGGCTGGGCAATCACCTGCACACCAGAATCCAGGATTTCTTCACCCGTGATCACCAGCCGCGCGTTGCCGCCACCAAAGAGCTCAGGAAACATCTTGCCAAAATGGCCATTGACGGTATTAAACGTGCCCGAGAGCAGTTCGCGTGTTTCACCGTCGATCTTCTTGATGGCGTCTTCCAGCGTTGTCATGGCCTCGACCAGGTCGGCACTTTGTGCGTCCAAAAAGCCCTTGCGCTCACGTGCTGCGGCCAGCTCGTCAAGCGCCGCCAGGTTGACCGCACCCAATGCGGCAATGTCACGCTGCAGCCGGTCAATCTCGGCTTGCAGCCCCGTCAGGCGAACAGCGCCGTCGGCCACCGACGCCGCCACGGCCGTCGTGTCAGCCTGCGCGTCGGTCAGCAACTGGCTGTACTGCTCAAAACCCAGCCGCGCAGCCTGCTCTTTGAGTTGAAATTCGGTAATGCGTGCGCGCAGCGGGTCAAGCGCGCGCTCGAGTTGCAGGCGCCGCTCGTCGCTGGCGCGCAGTTTGGCGGTCAGGTCGTCATATTGGCTGCGCTGCGCGCCCAACGCCTGTTCACGCTCGAGCTTGACCGCCAGAGCCTGCTGCAGACCGCCCTGCGCTGCAGCGTCATTCAGACGCAGCAATTCTTCATTGGCTCTTTCGACTTCAGCCCCTACAGAATCTGCCTGTTGCGCTGCTGTTTCTATAGCACGTGTCAATTCGGCACGGCGCGCCCCCAGGCTACGCATGGAGAACGTGGCTTCCTGCGCCTGGCGCTCCAGCGCGCGCTGCTGTTCACGCGACTGCACCAGCGTGCGTTCGGCCCCGATCACCCGGTCATCGAGCTGTGCATGCCGCTCCTGGGCCTCGGCCAACTGGGCGTCCAACACTTCAAATTGTTCTTCTGCGCGCGTGCGACGCGCTTGCAATGCATCCAGCTGGGCGTCGATTTCGGCGAGGTCGCTGGCGATCTGGACACCACGGGCGCGCGCCTGCTCCGCCGCCTGTGTCAGACGCAGAACCTCAACCTGAAGCGCATGGCTGCGAGTTTGCGCCGCGCTTGCCTGCGTGCGCGCGGCCACCAGGCGTTGGGACACGTCTGCGTAGGCGGCCTCACAACGCACCAGCGCGCTACGCGCTTCTTCGGCCATCAAGGTTTGCGCACGTGATTGCTTCTCAAGGTTCTCAATCTCCTGGGCGCGTGCCAACAGGCCCGCCTGCTCCGAGTCTGGCGCATAAAAACTAACGCTAAAGCGCCCCGCCGCGTGACCGCTTTTGACATAAATGGTCTGACCGGGCTGCAGCGTATGACGCTGTGCCAAGGCGTCTTCCAGACTGTCGGCGGTGAAGCAACCGTGTAGCCAGTCATCAAGCACAGCTTTTTGGCTGGCGTCGTGCACGCGCAAGAGATCGCTCAACCGCGGCAAGGCTGCACCGGCGGTCCCGGCTGAAACCGTCGGTGGACTGAAAAAGGCCAGTTTGGCTGGTGGCGCGTCATGCACAAAGCCGCACACCGTCTCGAGGCGACCGACTTCGAGTGCGCTCAAGCGCTCACGCAAGGCGGCCTCCAGGGCGCTCTCCCAACCCTGCTCGATGTGCAAGTGGCTCCAGAGTCCCTGCAATTGGTCCAGCCCCTGCTTCTGCAGCCAAGGGGTGAGCTTGCCATCGGTCTTGACACGCGCCTGCAAGGCTTTGAGCGCGTCGAGTCGGGCCGAAAGGTCTGCCAACCGGGCCGATTCGTCATTGACGAGTTGTTGATGGGCGCGCCGCTGATCGTCCAGCTCGGGCGCACTGAGCTGCAATTCTTCAAGCCGCGCATCGGCCACTTCAGAGGCTTCCAGCGCTTGATTTAAAAAGACTTTCTGCTCTGATAATCGAAGCTCATCAGGCGCGATCAGGGCCTGCTGGTCCTGTTGCAAACGTTCACGGCGCAGCACCAGCTGACGCGACTGTTCTTCAATACTGCGCTGTTCTGCCGCCAGCACGCCAATCTGTTGCTGCACCTGGGCGACGCTGGCGCGCTGTTCGCTGGCTGCGCGCTGTGCCTGGCGCCAGGCCTCTTCCAGCTCAGGCAATTGCTGCGCCGAATCTTCGACCTGAGCTTGCAGCATCTCGTGTTGCTGCGCACCTCGCATCTCAGTCTCGGCCAGGTTGGTCAACTCGGCTTGCGCATCCTGGCTGCGGGTCGCCCACTGGGAGGCTTGCGCCTGGAGCGCGCTCAGGCGCTGCTCGACACGCTGGCGCCCTTCGACGACAAAACGAATCTCGGCCTCCAGCCGTCCGACCTCGGCGCTGGCTTCATAGAGGCGGCCTTGCGCCTGGTTGACCAGATCGCCGCTGGCATAGTGGGCTTGCCGCACCGCTTCAAGCTCGGCTTCAATGTGGCGCAGATCGGCCATGCGGGCCTCGAGCGCGTTAACCGCCGCCTGTGCGTCTAACTGAATCTGCGCTTGCTCCGCGTGCGCCTGGGCACGCTTCAAAAACCACTGCTGATGCTGACGCAAAGAGGCTTCGGCGGTCAGGACCTTGAACTTTTGCGCCACCTCAGCCTGCATCTCCAGCTTGCCCAGATTGGCATTGAGCTCACGCAGAATGTCCTGCACACGGGTCAGGTTTTCACGGGTGTCGCCCAGGCGGCTTTCGGTTTCGCGGCGGCGCTCTTTGTATTTGGACACGCCCGCGGCTTCTTCGAGGAACAGACGCAACTCTTCAGGGCGGCTCTCGATGATACGGCTGATGGTGCCCTGGCCGATGATCGCGTAGGCGCGCGGCCCCAGGCCGGTGCCCAGAAACACATCCTGCACGTCGCGCCGGCGCACCGGCTGGTTGTTGATGTAGTAGCTGCTGGTGCCGTCGCGGGTGAGCACGCGCTTGACGGCGATCTCGCCAAACTGGCTCCACTGGCCGCCAGCGCGGTGGTCATCGTTGTCAAACACCAGTTCGACGCTGGCGCGGCTGGCCGGCTTGCGGGTGGTCGTGCCGTTGAAGATGACGTCCTGCATCGATTCGCCACGCAATTCCGACGCTTTGCTCTCGCCCAGCACCCAGCGCACCGCGTCCATGATGTTGGACTTGCCGCAGCCGTTGGGGCCCACCACGCCGACCAGTTGGCCCGGCAGCAAGAAATTGGTGGGCTCAGCAAAAGACTTGAAGCCGGATAACTTGATGGAATTGAGGCGCACAGGTTGAAAAAATCAATGAAATAAACAAGGCCTCACTGCTGTCTGCGGCACGACCTCATGTCCGCTGATGATAACTTGCCCACCGGGACGCAATCACCTTCACGGGCGCACGGACCGCTCCTTTTCATAGCTGTCGTAAGACTGATGGTTGGCTCGGCGCAGGCATTCCTCGCGCTCGCCCGGTGGTTGCTTGTTGCAGTCGTTTACAGCAGCCACTTTAAACCCCTCGTACCAGGCCTGGTGGGAGCAGGCACTCAGCAGCGCCAACAAACCCAACGCCATCGTTCGATGCATAGAACGCATGATTCAGCCTCCTGAAGTGCTACGTTAAAAATAGCTGCTTATACAATAATTGTCTGGGTTTGATGCCAATTTAGGCCTTAAACTGGCTGGTGTGCCAACGCCATCACCTGCTCTGGTAGCAAGGCCTTCAGACTGTGGTCGCTCCAGACCCGACGCCAATGCCGCGCCCCCGGCAAGCCATGGCGCAGGCCCAGTATGTGGCGCGCAATCGTCGGCCAAGGCGTCCCATTTTTGACAAATTCAGACGTCATGTAGCCCGCCATCTGCTGCTCGACCGCCTCGCGTGTCAAGCCAGTCAAAGCCCCACCATCTTCGCCCGCAGGGTCAGCAAAAAAACCCTTGTCCCATTGACTCAACCACCACGGGTTGTGGTACGCCTCGCGCCCCAGCATCACGCCATCCACATGGGCCAAATGTTCCTGCACCTGCGCCGTATGGGTGACGCCCCCGTTGAGCACGATGACCAGGTCGGGAAAATCAGCCTTCAGACGATAGACCCAGTCGTAGCGCAGCGGCGGAATGTCACGGTTGTCCTTGGGGCTCAGCCCTTTGAGCCAGGCATTGCGCGCGTGAACGATGAAAGTGAAGCAACCTGCCTGACTGACTGCGCCAACAAAGTCGCGGACAAAGTCATAGTTCTCCACTTGGTCAATGCCAATGCGGTGTTTGACGGTGATCGGGACAGACACCGTGTCAACCATGGCCTTGACACAGTCGGCTACCAGTTGTGGCTCGGTCATCAGACAGGCACCAAAAGAGCCGCGCTGCACCCGCTCGCTGGGGCAACCACAGTTGAGGTTGATCTCCTGATAGCCCCACTGGGCGCCAAGTTTGGCGCAATGGGCCAGGTCAGACGGATCACTGCCCCCCAGTTGCAATGCGACGGGCTGCTCTTGGTCGCAAAAATCAAGATGCCGCGCTACATCACCGTGAATCAGCGCGCCCGTGGTCACCATTTCGGTGTAAAGCAAGGCACGGCGAGTTAACAAACGATGGAAATAACGGCAGTGGCGGTCGGACCAGTCAAGCATCGGGGCAACGCTGACGCGCCAACGCGCCTGATTTTTTGACGAGTCTATAGGCATGGAAGGAATCATACCCAGACAGCAGCCACGCCGTGGGTTCAGGGGACACAGCGTTGACGTTCAGGGCACGGTACACCAGGGCGCTTCGTTGTGGGCGTAGGCCATCCACAACGCCCAGCCCGACATCACCGCCAGCGCCAGACCTGCCAAGCGAACACCCCAGTCACCCGACCCGTCACCTTTGAGGCGCAACCAAAGCCAAGGCCCCAGTAGCATCGACACGCTGGTTCCAGCGGCAAACAAGCCCATCACCAATGCGCCGTTCAAAGCGCCTCCAGACAGCCCAGCCACCAGCAACGCTGAATACAACAAGCCACAAGGCAACAAGCTCCACAACACACCAATAACCAACGGTGCACCGCGTCCGCGCCCCATGGCCAGAGCGCGCGCGCCACGCCAAACAGCTTTGCCAGCGTTTTCCAGCCAGACGGGTTGCTGTGCTTTCCATAGCAGAACCAGCCCGAGTGTCAGTGCGGCGACGTGAAAAAGACTCCACACCGGGCGCAGCGCTGCCGATTGAATGGTGAGCCAACCCAAACCCTGCATCGAGGCAGCAGCCAACGCGCCCAGGGTGGAATAGCCAACAATGCGCCCGAGTTGGAAGGTCCACATGGCCGTTGTCTTGTGCACACCAGAAGCTTGCCCAATACCAGCACAGGCAGCGCCACACATGGCAATGCAATGCGGCCCACCCGCCAGTCCCATCAGCAAAGCGGTCAAGGCAAGCGACGACTGCATTGACAGGAAATCAAAGAATCTTGGAAAACTTGGCGCGCGTGCGGTCAGTTTGCAGGTAGCGGTCAAAGACCATGGCCACGGCACGGACAAAGAACCAGCCTTTCTCGGTAACCTGGATACACGTGTCATCAAACTGCACCAGGCCTTGCTCAGCCTGCGCCAACATGGTTTCCAGTTCCTTGGCGAAGTAATCCTTGAACTTGATCAGGTAAGCATGTTCAATGGATTCAATATTGATCCGGCCCTGGCACATCAAGGCCATGATGACCGAGCGGCGCAACAGGTCGTCCTTGGTCAGACCCAAACCCTTAACGATCGGAAAATGGCCCTGATCCAAAAAGTCGTAATACTCTTCCAGAGTTTTTGCGTTCTGACTGTAGGTGGCGCCGACGCGGCCAATCGATGAAACGCCCAGTCCGACCATGTCGCAGTCGGGCTGCGTGCTGTAGCCTTGAAAATTGCGATGCAAACGGCCCTGGCGCTTGGCCACAGCAAGGGAATCGTTGGGCAGGGCAAAGTGGTCCATGCCAATGTATACGTAGCCCGCCGCCATCAGCGCCGCCATGGAGCGCGACAACATGGTCACCTTGGACGCAGCGGTTGGAATCTCGGTTGACGAAATCCGGCGCTGCGGTTTGAAGCGCTCAGGCAGGTGTGCATAGGCGTACAGCGCGATGCGGTCGGGCTTGAGCGCGGAGATCTGGGCCATGGTACGGTCCACCGACTCGGGCGTCTGCTCTGGCAAGCCATAGATCAAATCGACGTTGATCGACTCAAAGCCCCGGTCACGTGCGGCCTTGACAAGATCAAAAACCTGCTCAGCAGGCTGAATGCGGTGCACCGCTTTTTGCACCGCTGGCTCGAAGTCCTGAACACCGAAGCTCAACCGGTTGAACCCCATCGCAGCAAGCGCGTCCAGGCGACTGTTGTCAATCGTTCGAGGATCGATTTCAATGGAGTATTCACCGCCGGGCGCCAGATTGAAACTCTGACGCAACATCGCCATCACTTCGCGTAGTTCGTCATCGGTCAAAAAGGTGGGTGAACCACCGCCAAAGTGCAACTGCGACACCGCCTGGCCCAGCCCCATGTGCTTGGTATGCAACTCGATTTCCATGCCGAGGTACTTGATGTAAGCCGCTGCCCGGTCATGGTGCTTGGTAATGATTTTGTTGCAGGCGCAGTAGTAGCAAAGCTGCTCACAAAACGGAATGTGAATGTAGAGCGACAGCGGCATGGCGCGCGCGGCTGGCCCTGAGCGACGTTGCTCCAACGCCTGGATATAGTCTTGCTCGGTAAACGCCTCAACAAATCGGTCAGCGGTGGGATAGGAGGTGTAGCGCGGGCCAGAGACATCGTATTGGCGGATGAGGCTCTCGGAAATGAGCAAGGATGTGCTGTCAGTCATAAAAATTCCTTTGATATCTGGTGAATATGCCGTCTTCAAGAATCACTAATCTTGATCTTGATCAATGAATTGAAAAAAAGCAGAATTCTTCAAATTTGTCGGTCGTATTTGATCAGTGTCAAAAAATGTCAAAATCGGTCCCATGAATCACGATACATTCAAAATCGCTTGTGCAAACTGCAACATGCGCGAGCTGTGCATGCCCGTGGGCTTGTCACAAGAGGAGTTAAACCGGATTGACGAGATCATCGGAGCGCGACGCAAAGTCAAACGCGGCGAAACGCTCTTCCACAATGGCGAAAAGTTTTCACACCTGTATGCCATTAGAACGGGTTTCTTTAAAACCTGCATCACCTCAGAGGATGGCCGCGATCAGGTCACGGGTTTCCAGATGGCCGGTGAAATCATCGGCCTGGACGGCATCGTCAATGACAGCCACACCTGTGATGCCGTCGCCCTCGAAGACGCCGAAATCTGTGCGCTGCCGTTTGCCCAGATCGAGAGCCTCTCGCGTGAAGTCAATTCCTTGCAGCACCACGTGCACAAAATCATGAGCCGTGAAATAGTGCGTGAGCATGGTGTGATGCTGTTGTTGGGAAGCATGCGAGCAGAAGAGCGTCTGGCCGCGTTTCTATTGAACCTGGCGCAACGCCTGCACTCCCGGGGCTTCTCCCAGTCTGAATTGGTACTGCGCATGACACGTGAGGAAATCGGCAGCTACCTGGGCTTGAAATTGGAAACCATCAGCCGCACTTTTTCCCGATTTGTGGAAGACGGCATCGTCGAAGTTAAACAACGCCACGTCAGAATACTGAATACGCAAGCGCTGCAGGAAATCGTCAACCCCAAGTAAGCCGGTTACTTTCCGATTGGCACCTCGCCAGTAATCGCATGATTTCTGGCCTGCACGGCAGGAGCCAGTTCTGCCGGCATTGCCACCAGTCCTTTTTCTCGCGTCGCCTCAATAGTTTGCCGATAGATTTCATCGGTGATGATTTCATTTGGGCTTGATAGAGCCAAATAAAACGTCACAAACCCTGCAACAACAACAATCGCAGGCCCGGCAATCACCAGCCAGACATGGCCAAACCGCCACCAACTTTGTCCGTCTTGAGTGCTGTTTTTATCCATTGAATACGCCTCAGAAAAATGTGCCAGCGAAAAACACCGAAACATCGTTATAAAAAAATTGGGTGACCTGGCGGCCACCCAACACAACGGGGCTGTCACGGCTGGCGCGACACCCTGGCAAAGCTCTGACTTCAAGACTTGTTAGACAAGCTCCAGATGTACGCTGTCAAAACGTGAATCTGCGCGTCGGTCAGCTTGCCGCCGTTGGCAATCGACTGCGCAGGCATGACATTGACCTTGCCGTTGTTGACCATTTCAATAATGGCCTTTTCGCCAAACCCATGCAACCAAATGTTATCCGTCAGATTGGCAGAACCAACAACTTCCATGCCTTTGCCTTCAGGTCCGTGACAAGCAGCGCAAACAGCAAACTTTTCTTTGCCCAGCGCGGCACGGGTGGAGTCGTGTGGACTACCCGACAGGCTCAACACATATTGCGCCACATTCTTCACGTCATCAGCACTACCCACAGCTGCGGCCATCGGCGGCATGTTGCCGATCCGACCTCCCGTAAGGGTTTCTTTGATCTTTTCAGTTGTCCCGCCATGAAGCCAATCACCGTCGGTCAGATTGGGGAAACCCTTGTTACCGTGGGCGTCAGAAGCATGACACTGTGCACAATTGTTGCTGTACAGGCGCTCACCAATGGCCATCGCTTGCGCATCCTTGGCGACGTCTTCCGGCTTCATGGATACAAATCGGGCATAGATTGGCGCCGTTTCCTGTTCGCCTTTGGCCACCTCAGCTGTATGCTGACCAGCCGAAGTCCAGCCAAACTTGCCAGGAAATGAACCCAAGCCTGGGTACAAAGCAAGGTAGATCAAGGAAAAGACGATCGTGATGACAAACAGGTACAACCACCAGCGCGGCAGAGGATTGTTCATCTCACGCAAATCGCCATCCCACACGTGGCCCGTCGTGTTATCGCTGGCAGTCGCTGCTTTCATTCTTCCGGTGACAACCAGCAGAATCAGGCAGGCAGCAATACCGACCAGAGAAATACCGGAGATGTAAATCTCCCAAAAGTTACTCGTGAAGTCGCTCATTTTTATTCCTATCGGGTGTGGGGTTCAATCCTGCTCAAACGGCAAGTGGGCTGCTTGTTCGAAATCGGAAGAATTCTTGCGTGAGTAAGCCCACACAATGACTCCAACAAAACTGACAAAGCTGACCACTGTGAACAGTGAGCGAAGCATATTGACGTCGGTTTCCATGGCTGTATCCTGTTTACTTGGAGGTCGTCCCAAGAACCTGCAGGTATGCCACGAGGGCGTCCATTTCGGTCTTGCCGGCGAGCTCTTCGGGTGCCGCCGTGATTTCGGCGTCGGTATAAGGCGCACCCAAAGTACGCAGCGTCTTCATGTGCGACGGAATCGAGGCGGCATCAACCGCAGCGGTCATGAGCCATGGATACGCCGGCATGATGGATTCGGGAACCAAGTCACGCGGGTTGTTCAGGTGGGTAATTTGCCACTGGTCACTGTACTTGCCGCCAACGCGGTGCAGATCCGGGCCAGTGCGCTTGCTACCCCATTGAAACGGGTGGTCATAGACAAATTCGTTGGCTTTTGAATAGGGACCATAACGCAGCGTCTCCGCGCGGAAAGGTCTGATCATCTGCGAATGACAGTTATAGCAGCCTTCACGTTGGTAAATATCGCGCCCAGCCAGCTGCAACGCCGTGTAGGGCTTCAGTCCCGGGGCAGGAATCGTTGTCGATTTCTGGAAGAACAGGGGGACGATCTCCACCAAGCCACCAAACAACAGCACAATTAACATCAAGACAATCATCAACCCATTGTTGGACTCGATGGTTGAATGCGAAAAGCCGCCGCTTTGATTGGAAGTTGACATTTTTTATTACCTCAAGCGTGTGCGACAACAGTCGGGATGGTGACGGTGACCGAGCGACCAGCAGTCGCTGTTTTTACTGTATTCCACAGCATGATGACCATGCCCGAGAGATACAGCAAACCACCCGCCAAGCGCAGCACGTAAAACGGATAGCTGGCCTTGACAGACTCCACAAATGTGTAGGTCAGGGTGCCGTCTGCGTTGATTGAACGCCACATCAGGCCTTGCATCACACCAGCGATCCAGAGCGCAGCAATGTACAGAACAATACCCACAGTGGCCATATAGAAGTGAACTTCAATTGCCTTGACACTGAACATCTGCTTTTGACCGAACAAACGCGGAATCAGGTAATACATGGAACCCATCGTCACCAGACCCACCCACCCCAGGGCACCCGAGTGAACATGGCCCACGGTCCAGTCGGTGTAGTGCGACAACGCATTCACCGTCTTAATCGCCATCATGGGGCCCTCAAAGGTCGACATACCGTAAAAAGAGAGCGACACAATCAAAAAGCGCAGGATCGGGTCGTCACGCAGCTTGTGCCACGCGCCCGACAAGGTCATGATGCCGTTGATCATGCCGCCCCAGCTTGGTGCCAGCAAAATCAGCGAGAACACCATGCCAAGCGACTGCGTCCAGTCAGGCAAGGCGGTGTAGTGCAGATGGTGCGGACCCGCCCACATGTAAGTAAAAATCAGCGCCCAGAAGTGGACGATCGAAAGACGGTAGGAGTACACCGGACGACCGGCTTGCTTCGGGATGAAGTAGTACATCATGCCAAGGAAGCCCGCGGTCAGGAAGAAACCCACCGCGTTATGGCCGTACCACCACTGCACCATGGCGTCTTGGACACCAGCATAAGCCGAATAGGATTTCATGCCACTCAGACTGACCGGCAAAGCCGCGCTATTGCCCAGATGCAGCAACGCCACTGCCATGATGAACGCGCCGAAGAACCAATTTGCCACATAAATGTGCTTGACCTTGCGTGTGCCAATGGTACCGAAGAAGTTGATTGCGTAAGCAACCCAGATGACGGTGATCAAAATATCAATGGGCCATTCCAATTCCGCATACTCTTTGGCCTGGGTAAAACCCAGCGGCAAAGAGACAGCAGCGGAGAGAATGACCAACTGCCAACCCCAGAAAGTCAACGAGGCCAATTTGTCGCTGAACAAACGAACCTGACATGTCCGCTGCACGACGTAGTAAGACGTCGCAAACAGCCCGCAACCACCAAACGCAAAAATCACCGCGTTGGTATGCAAAGGACGCAAGCGGCCAAAAGAAAGAAAGGAAATACCCATGTTGAGCTCTGGCCAAGCCAGTTGAGCGGCAATGATCACGCCAACGAGCATGCCCACTACGCCCCACACCACGGTCATGATGGCAAACTGTCGAACGACTTTGTCGTTGTACGTTGTTGCCTGCGAATTAGGAAATGCCATGTTCACCTCTTTTCATAAAAATCCGGCGAAGTTTCGTCGGTCCAAATTGAAAATCGTTTGACATAAATCAAACTCAATTCAAAATCTTATCAATCCTTAAGAATTCTTTCGCCTTCTTTTTCGACATCATCGAACTGACCACTGTGAATGGCCCACCACACCGCTCCGATGATAAAAAAAATCAAGCCAACAGAAAACGGCACCAGCAAATAAAGTATGTCCATCAATCTGCCCTTGGCGTTGTTTGGTCCTTGGATAAGCGAACAGCGTTGAGCACGACCAACAGCGAACTGCTGGCCATGCCGATCCCGGCAGCCCAAGCAGGCATAAACCCCGCTACCGCTAGTGGAACAGCAACCGCGTTGTACCCGGCCGCCCACCATAGATTTTGCCTTACCACGGCAAGTGTACGTCGCGCCAGGTCACAGGCCCAGGCAACGTCGGCCAACCGCTGCCCGGAAACCAAAAAATCAGCCTGCGCTTGCGCCAAGGGTACAGCCCGACCAAAAGCGAACGATGCATGGGCCCCAGCCAGCACCGGGCCATCGTTCAACCCATCACCGACCACCGCTACCTTGCGTCCACTGAGTTGCAGGTTCCGCAGGAAATCGAGCTTCTCCTGCGGGGTGCACTGTCCCTTGAACTCCGTGATACCAATTTGTTGTGCCACCCGCCTGGCAGCATCCGACGCGTCGCCGGACAGCAGGTACACAGACATCCCACTGTCTTTCAAGGCACGCACGGTGCGCAAAGCGTCCGCACGAACGTCTTCTTGCAGTTCAAACGTAGCAAGCCAGCCCTGGCCATCGCTCAAAAACACCTGCGAGTCACCAGTCTGCGCACGCTCCACGGCGCAATATGCTGCCGAACCCAGTCGCAAAGTCACCGTTTGACCGCCAGCTTCACAGTTCGCAACCGTTGCACCAAGACCCTGCCCTGGCGTCTCAACGACATCGCTGGCTTGCCAAACCGGCGCACGGGTCTCTTTGGCAAACGCACTAACCAAAGTTCTTGACGCGGGGTGCAATGAATATTGGGCCAGTGCCGCGGCCAGGGCTAACACCTGCTGGGGTGTGTAACCATCTCGACAAACCGTGTTGGCCAACACCAGCGTATCGTTGGTCAACGTGCCAGTTTTGTCGAAAACAATCGTATCCACGCCCGCCAGCGCTTCCAACCCATCGATCCGACGCACCAATACACCGCGCTGCGCCAACGCCCCAGCAGCCGACAGCATGGCCGCGGGCGTTGCAAGGGACAGCGCGCACGGGCACGTCACCACCAGAACCGCGACTGCGACCATCAACGCGTTTTCAGGGTCAGTGCGCCACCAAAATGCACACGACGCTGCCGCAGCGATCAACACAGCCATCAGAAACGGTCTGGCGATGCGATCGGCCAGCCGCGCCAAATTGGGCTTGCTGGTAGCAGCGCTCTCCATTAATCTGACGATTTGTGCGAAGCGCGTCTCGTCACCCAGACGCGTCACCCGCACGATCACCATGGCCGCCAGATTGTGGCTACCTGCAATCACCTCGTCGCCACTGGCACGCGCCACCGGTTTGGACTCCCCTGTCAACAGCGATTCGTCGACAGACGTCTGTCCCCGAACCAGCACGCCATCGGCGGGAAACGCCTGCCCGGGCAGTACCCGGACCAGATCACCCACTTGCAAGCGACGAATCGCCACCCGCTCAAACTGGCCATCGGCGAGCTGTCGGTCCACTCCCTCTGGCAAACGATTCATCAGCGCCTCCAGGGCACCGGCCGTGCGGTCGCGCAAACGCAGTTCGAACCAGCGCCCCGTTAGCAAGAAGAAAACGAACATCGTGAGCGAATCAAAATAAACCTCGCGCCCGAAAATTCCCGCTGGATCAAATGTGCCAGCGGTGCTGACGACAAAAGTGATCAGCATGCCCAACGCAACCGGCAGGTCCATGCTGATGCGTTGGTGCACCACATCACGCCAGGCGCTGGAGAAAAAAGGTCCGCAAGAGAAAAAAATCACTGGCAAGGTCAATACCCAGGAAGCCCAGCGCAACAGACGTTCCATCTCGGCAGACAAGTCACCCGGCTCGGCAACGTAAGCAGGATAGGCGTACATCATCACCTGCATCATGCACAGCCCCGCCACCATCAAACGCCACAAAGCTTGGCGTGATTCGCGTTTGCGTCGCTCGCGACTAAAGGTGTCATTGGCCGGAACGGCACGGTACCCCGAATCTTGAACTGCCTGCATCCAGCGCGACGGTGCCACTTGGTTTGCTTGCCAGACCACCCTCGCGCGCTGACTCCCGGAGCTGACGTCGGCCGAGACCACGCCCGCCACCCCTTTGAGTGCATCTTCCACCGTCAACGCGCAGGCAGCACAGTGCATGCCCTCGATCATCACATTGGATTCCCAGCGACCCAAGCCATCCGGCACCGGCCGGCTAAACGCAGACCACTCAGATTCGTCGTCCAGCAAATGCATCGCTGCCAGCGATGGGGCAGCGGGACCGTCGCCAGGCAGCTTGCAGGTTTCAGGTGAAGTCAACAAATTTCTGACCCAAATCAATATGAACGAAAAGTATAGGCGTATGCTGACCCTGTCAACCAACAGGAGTTCACTATGTACGACAAAATTCTGGTTGCAACCGACGGTTCATCACTGTCAAAGAAAGCCGTCAGCAGCGCCATCTCTTTGGCAGCGTTAGCTGGTGCCGACTTGGTCGCGCTCAAAGTGGTTCCCCGTTACCCCCAAAGTTATTTCGAGGGCGGCCTCGCGCTGCAGGCCGCCGAGGTGGGTCGCATCGAAAAGCAATGGGCCGAAGAAGGGCAAGCGGTGGTTGACGACGTCAAAAAAGCAGCTGAGCTGCAGGGCGTCAAGACCAAGGCGCTGACCATCAAATCCGACATTGTTTCAGATGCCATCATTGCGTCGGCAAAAAAACACAAATGCGATCTGATCGTCATGGCTTCGCATGGTCGCAATGGCGTCAAGCGCCTGCTGCTGGGCAGCGAGACGCAGCAAGTGCTGACGCACTCGCACATTCCGGTGCTGGTACTGCGCTAAAAAACGAGCGGTCAACGCTTCAGTGGCCGTCCTTGAAGCGCTGACGTATTTTCAGCACTTCACTCCAGTGCGAGACAAACACCGCCACGCATTTGGGGTCAAAGTGCGTTCCCGCACCCATCTTGATGTGCTCCGCAGCTTGTTCGAGCGACCAGGCTTTTTTGTACGGCCGCTCTGAGGTCAACGCGTCAAAGACATCGGCCACAGCCACAATGCGGCTGAAAATCGGTATCGCTGCACCCGCCAGCGCATTCGGGTAGCCTGTGCCGTCGTACTTTTCATGATGTCCCAGCGCGATAGCGGCACCCGCCTGCAGCACGCGCGACGAACTGTCCTGCAAAATCTCGAACCCATAGGCAGCGTGCTGCTTCATCACCTCAAACTCTTCGGGCGTCAATCGACCCGGCTTGAGCAAAATATTGTCCGAAATGCCAACTTTACCGATGTCATGCATCGGCGCAGCCTCCAGGATCAGTTCCTGTTCAGCCTTGGACATCCCCAAACCCCTGGCAATCAACTCCGAATAATGCGCCATGCGCAAAATATGGGCACCGGTCTCCGGATCGCGGTACTCGGCTGCCTTGGACAAACGGATCACCGTCTCGCGCTCTCGCTGGACAATCTCGGCGGTGGCCTTGCGCACCTCATCGGCCAACCAGGACGCCCGGTCTTTCAGAGCCTTTCGTCCCACAATCAACTGCAACAGGTTGCTGACCCGTGCCATGAATTCAACCTTGTCCAGCGGCTTGGACAGAAAATCGGTCGCACCCGCGTCCAGCGCCCGATAGCGGATGTGTTTCTGATCGTTGGCGGTAATGATCAACACCGGCACTTCGGCTTTGCCAGTTACAGCGCGCAACCGGCGAATGAACTCGGTCCCGTTGAGTTCGGGCATCATGTAATCGACGAGCACCAGATCGGCGTCATGGTCCCGTAGCCAGCCGAGCGCACGCAGTGCGCTGGTAAACCCGATGGTCTCAATATCGCCCATGCGCCCCAGCAATTCTTCAACCAGGGTCAGGTTGTCCTGCGAATCGTCAACCACCAGTGCTTTGAAGGTCATGCTGCACCCGTCATGAAAGTAATCACACCGAAGACATCAGTCGGTGCCGCGCGGGTCACCAGCGTAATGCTGGCGCAACAGGTTTTTCTGGACCTTGCCCATGGCGTTGCGCGGCAAGTCAGAGACCACGAAACATTGCTTGGGTACCTTGTAGTTGGCCACACTGGCCTTGATTTGCACCAAGACGTCATCTGCCGCAACCTTGGCTCCCGCACGGGGCACCACCACTGCCACCCCCACCTCGCCAAAGTCCGGATGCGGCACGCCCACCACCGCACTTTCGGCCACACCGGGCAAGTCATTGATAAAGCTCTCCAACTCGGCAGGATAAACGTTGTAACCGCCGCTGATGATCAGGTCCTTGCTGCGCCCGACGATGGTCACGTACCCTTGCGCATCCTGTTTGCCGACATCGCCCGTTTTGAAAAAGCCGTCCGCCGTGAACTCGGCTGCGGTTTTCTCCGGCATGCGCCAGTAACCGGCAAACACGTTGGGGCCTTGGACCTGAATATCGCCGATCTCGCCAGCAGCAAGCGGTGCATTGCGCTCGTCGACCACCCGCAAGGACACACCCGGCAGCGGCGCACCGACGGTGCCACCGCGGCGCTCGCCCCGGTAGGGGTTGGAGGTCAGCATGATGGTTTCGCTCATGCCGTAACGCTCCAGGATGGTGTGGCCGGTGCGGGCCTGCCAGGCCTTGAAGGTATCCATCAGCAAGGGTGCTGAGCCAGAAATGAACAGGCGCATGTGGCCACAAGCCGCTTGAGTCAAACCCGGCTCAGCCAGCAGACGCACATAAAGCGTTGGTACCCCCATGAAAACTGTCGCTTGCAGCAATTTTTCAACCACTCTTTTGGGGTCAAATTTGGACAGCCAGATCATCTTGCTGCCGTTGATTAACGCGCCGTGAATGGCGACAAAAAGACCGTGCACATGAAAGATCGGCAGCGCATGGATCAGCACATCGCCGCCCTGCGCTGCGCTGCGCCAGCCCCAGCAATCCTTGAGCACCAGGGCGTTGCTCAGCATGTTGCCGTGCGTCAGCATGGCGCCTTTGGACCGCCCGGTCGTTCCGCTGGTATAGATGATGACGGCCACATCCTCGGCCTTCCTGGCGGCACACAACGGCTGGTCCGAGGCGTGCACGGCACGCTCCAGCAAACTGCCAGTTCGATCATCATTCAGGGTGAAAACCCACTGCGTTCCCGCCTTGAACGCCAGCTTGCTGACCCAGTCAAAGTTTCTGGCAGTGCACACCACCACCGCGGGCTTGGCGTCGCCAATGAAATACGCTACTTCGGCGCTTTGGTACGCCGTGTTGAGCGGCAAAAACACATAGCCCGCACGCAGGGTAGCCAGGTACAGCATCAGCGCTTCAACCGACTTGTCTACCTGGGCGGCCACGCGCGCGCCAGGCGCCAAGTCAAGCGAGTACAAAAAATTGGCCAGCACCGCCGTACCACGCTCCAGGTCGCGCCAGCTGTACAACAGACCAGTGTCAGTCTCCACTGCACAAGCGTCCAGATAAGACGGAAACGCGTGACGTAGATGCGCGTACAAATTGCAATTTTTTTCTGTCAAGGTTTCTCCTCAAACCAGTGAACCATCAGAACCGGGGCTGGCGTTTTTCCAGAAAGGCATGGATACCTTCGCGTTGCTCGGCGCTACTGGCGTAATCATAGGCATGCGCCAGCAAGTCACCCAACAACCCGTCATCTGCACCAAAAGATGTAGCATCGATCGAATTACTCATAAGGGCTGGATGCTGATTCAATGTGCGAATGGTTTGCTTGTTCAGGCGTGCCGCCTGCGGCGCCAGGGCGGTGATCCGCTGCACCGTGGCCTGTGCCACTGCGGCCAGGTCGACATCGGCCACCACCCGGCTCAAAAAACCACGCTGCAAGAGCTCGGGCGCGGTGAACACCGCTGCCGCCAGAAGCATTTGCCGGGCCGTATTCAGCCCCAACTCGCGCCCGACCAGCGCTACCTCACGCGGCGCCATGGGAAAACCAAGCTTGGCGATCGGCGCGCCAAACTGAGCCGACTCGGCACTCAGGCGAAGGTCGCAGCAACTAGCAATCTCAACACCCGCACCCATGCAGTTGCCAGCGATCTGCGCCACCATCGGCACGTCGCAGCGCGACATCGCATCCAGTGCACCCCAGACATCCTGCTCGTGAAACGCACGCAAACTCGCCTCTTCGAACCGGAAGCTGGCGTACTCGGAAATGTCACCACCTGCGCAGAAATGCGCGCCGTGCCCTGCCACCAACACGCAACGCACGTCAGCACTGTGTTGAATGTTCTCAAAAATGGAGCCCAGCTCGCGCCACATGGAGCGGCTCATGGCGTTGAAGCGCTTGGGATAGCTCAGGGTAACGTGGGCCACACCATGGTCGAAGTGGCAGGTAACGCGAGCAGACATGGCAGGTGATATGAAAAAAGAGTATCCGAAATACTATATTATGAATAGCTGCTTGCGCTTATAGAATAAGGGCTAGAGGCCAATTTCTCTTATAACTTTAACGGTTGTGCGCGGGCCCAGAACCACAACCCGGTACCGCCAAGGATCATCGGCACGCACAGCCACTGCCCCATGCTCAGGCCCAAACCCAGCAGCCCCAAAAACGCATCGGGCTCGCGGAAAAATTCAGCCGTAAAACGCAGTACGCCGTAGCCAAACAAAAACGCTGCCGCCACCTGCCCGCGCTGGCGCCGCTGGCGTGCGTACAGCCACAGCAACACAAACAGCAACAACCCTTCAAGCAAAAACTGGTAAATCTGCGACGGATGCCGTGGCAAGTCGCCGGCACCGCGAAACACCATGCCCCAAGGCAAATCAGGGCTGGCCACCCTGCCCCAGAGCTCACCGTTGATGAAATTGCCCAATCGCCCCATGGCCAGACCGGTCGGCACACAAGGGGCCACAAAGTCAGCCACCTGCAGCAGCGGCCGTTTGCGCGACCAGGCAAACCAGACCTCCGCCACAATCACGCCCAGCATGCCGCCATGAAAACTCATGCCACCCTGCCACACCGCAAACACCTCCAGCGGATGTGCGGCGTAGTAGCCTGGCTTGTAAAACAGGCAGTAACCGATGCGTCCGCCCAGGATGACACCCATCACGCCCAGGAACAGGATGTCTTCAACATCACGGGCGCTCCAGGCCTGGGTACCCTTGAGCGAGGCAAAGGGCTCGTGGTGCAGGCGCAGGCGCGCCAGCCAGATGAATAGACCGAAGGCCGCCAGGTAGGTTAGCCCGTACCAATGCACGGCCAGCGGACCGAGTTGCAACGCTATCGGATTAATTTGCGGATGAAGCAGCATTGCCGACGGATCAGTCTTCCAGCAAGGACAGGTCACGCACCGCGCCCTTGTCGGCCGACATCACCAACTTGGCATAAGCCTTGAGCGCAGCCGACACCTTGCGTGGCCGTGGCTTGGCCGGTTTCCAGCCCAGCGCGTCTTGCTCAGCGCGGCGCTTGGCCAGCTCGGCATCTGACAGCAGCACATTGATGGAACGGTTGGGAATGTCAATGCGGATGCGGTCGCCCTGGCGAATCAAGCCAATGGCACCACCGCCTGCCGCTTCGGGCGAGGCGTGGCCAATCGACAAGCCCGAGGTGCCGCCTGAAAAACGCCCATCGGTCAGCAGCGCGCAGGCTTTGCCCAGACCTTTGGACTTGATGTAACTGGTGGGGTAGAGCATCTCTTGCATACCGGGGCCGCCTTTGGGGCCTTCGTAGCGCACGATCACCACGTCACCTGCCTTGACCTTGTCGCCCAGAATGTCGGCCACCGCTTCGTCCTGCGACTCGGTCACATAGGCCGGGCCTTCAAACACCAGCAAGGATTCGTCCACACCTGCGGTTTTAACCACGCAGCCATTGAGCGCAATATTACCCACCAGCACCGCCAGGCCACCCTCTTGTGAATAGGCGTTGACACCGGAGCGAATGCAACCCTCAGCACGATCCACATCCAGGCTGGGCCAGCGCGATTTTTGGCTAAAAGCGACCTGGGACGGAACCCCTGCAGGACCCGCTTTGTAAAAAGTTTGCACGTCGGCCGAAGGGTTGCTGGCAATGTCCCACAAGTCCAGCGCGTGTTTGAGGGTTTTGGCGTGCACCGTGGGCACATCGGTGTGCAGTTTGCCAGCGCGATCCAGCTCACCCAAAATGGCCATGATGCCGCCGGCGCGGTGCACGTCTTCGAGGTGAAATTTTTGCGTGTTCGGAGCCACCTTGCACAACTGCGGCACGCTGCGCGAGACACGATCAATGTCGGCCATGGTGAAGTCAATGCCAGCCTCTTGCGCCACCGCCAGAATGTGCAAAATGGTGTTGGTGGAGCCACCCATGGCGATATCGAGCGTGATGGCGTTCTCAAACGCCTTGAAGCCTATCGAGCGCGGCAACACCGTGGCATCGTCCTGCTCGTAATAGCGTTTGCACAAGTCCACAATCAAATGCCCGGCACGTTTGAACAGTTGTTCACGGTCGGCATGGGTGGCCACCAAGGTGCCATTGCCAGGCAGTGACAAGCCCAGCGCCTCGGTCAGGCAGTTCATCGAGTTGGCGGTGAACATGCCCGAGCAAGAACCACAGGTGGGGCAAGCGCTACGCTCCACCTCGGCCACATCGGCGTCAGACACCTTGTCGTCTGCGGCCATCACCATGGCATCGACCAGATCAAGTTTGAAAACGCTCAGTTTGGTTTTACCGGCTTCCATCGGCCCGCCCGACACAAACACCACCGGGATGTTGATCCGCATGGCGGCCATCAGCATGCCGGGGGTGATCTTGTCGCAGTTGCTGATGCACACCATGGCATCGGCGCAATGGGCGTTGACCATGTATTCCACGCTGTCGGCAATGATGTCGCGGCTCGGCAGGCTGTAGAGCATGCCATCGTGCCCCATCGCAATGCCGTCGTCCACCGCAATGGTGTTGAATTCTTTGGCCACGCCGCCTGCCGCTTCAATCTCACGCGCCACCAGTTGACCCAGGTCTTTCAGGTGCACATGACCCGGCACAAACTGTGTGAACGAATTGACCACCGCAATGATGGGCTTGTCAAAGTCGCCATCTTTCATGCCGGTGGCGCGCCAGAGTGAGCGGGCACCGGCCATGTTGCGGCCGGCAGTGGTGGTTTTGGAGCGGTAAACGGGCATGGTGAATTCCGAATAAAAAATGGAAATGACGCTTGATTATGGCTTAGCGCTTGTCGCGCGTGCTCAGGAAATTGGCGTCCAGCGCCCGCTTGGTGCGCTCGCGTCTCGCTTCACGTCGCTGATCTTCACGTTCCATGGCTTTGCGCTTGGTATAGCCCGAGTTGTCCGCCCAGGTCCACCATATCACCGTCAAAGCAAATGGTGCCAAAACAAGCCACCATGACCAAAGCGCCACCGGGCCCCATTCAAAATATTTCATGACCAGGAACACCAGGCCCAAACCAACAAAGTACATGACAATGACTCCTACAAAATCGGTTCACATTGTCGCAGCAGCCGTTGGGATTTGGCGCCAACGCGGTCAACCGCAACTCATACAATGGCGTTATAGACCTTGTCACCGCTTCACAAAGGACTTTTTCATGAAACGCGTACTTTTTGCATTGTTGTCGATTTCAGTGCTGTCGTCGACCGTCCTGGCCGATGAAGCGCTGGCAAAGAAAAAAAATTGTCTGGCGTGCCATGCCGTCGACAAAAAAGTTGTCGGACCCGCTTACAAAGACATTGCCGCCAAATATGCGGGGCAGAATGTCACACCAAAATTGGCCGCCAAGGTCATGAAGGGTGGCTCAGGCGTATGGGGCGCGATACCGATGCCAGCCAATCCGCAGGTCAACCAAGCTGAAGCCGAGACCTTGGTGAAATGGGTACTGTCGCTGAAATAAAGCCGTTACCTCAGCAAAAAAGCCCGCGGATGCGGGCTTTTTTTTGCTTGGCCCATTCGCCAGGAATGATGCATATAAAAAGCATCCAGCCCTTTAAAGGAAAGCGCTGAATGCTCTTATTTTTATAACATCAATAAGTCTGACCGAGTTGATTCAGAATCGCCGGGTTTTCCAGCGTCGAGGTGTCCTGGGTGATATTTTCACCCTTGGCCAGCGATCGCAGCAAGCGGCGCATGATCTTGCCAGAGCGTGTCTTGGGCAGGTTCTCGCCAAAGCGGATGTCTTTGGGCTTGGCGATCGGGCCAATCTCCTTGGCCACCCAGTCACGCAGGTCTTTGGCAATTTGCTTCGCTTCGTCACCCGAGGGCACACCACGCTTGAGCACGACAAAAGCGCAAATGGCTTCACCGGTTAGGTCGTCAGGACGGCCTACCACGGCGGCTTCAGCCACCAGGTCAGTCTTGGCCACCAGTGCAGATTCGATTTCCATCGTACCCATGCGGTGACCCGACACGTTCAGCACGTCGTCAATGCGGCCGGTGATGCGGAAATAACCTCGGTCCGCACTGCGCACCGCACCGTCGCCTGCCAGATACAGGTGGCCACCCATTTCCGGCGGGAAGTAGCTGTTCTTGAAGCGTTCCGGATCGCCCCAGATGGTGCGGATCATCGACGGCCAGGGGCGCTTGATCACCAGCATGCCGCCCGATCCGTTGGGTACGTCATGGCCTGCTTCGTCGACGATGGCAGCCATGATGCCCGGCAGCGGCAACGTGCAAGAACCCGGCACCAGCGGCGTGGCGCCCGGCAGCGGCGTGATCATGTGGCCACCGGTTTCGGTCTGCCAGAAGGTATCCACAATCGGGCAACGCTCTTGGCCAACGTTCTTGTAGTACCACATCCAGGCTTCAGGGTTGATGGGCTCGCCCACCGTACCCAGAATGCGCAGGCTCGACAGGTCAGACGCGTTGGGATGCACCTTGGCATCGCTTTCCGACGACTTGATCAGCGAGCGAATCGCGGTAGGTGCAGTGTAGAAAATGCTGCACTTGTGGCGCTCGATCATCTGCCAGAAGCGCCCGGCGTTCGGGTACGTCGGGATGCCCTCGAAGATGATTTGTGTGGCGCCTGCTGCCAACGGGCCATATGCCACATAAGCGTGGCCGGTAATCCAGCCGATGTCAGCGGTGCACCAGAAAATGTCGCTGGGCTTGAGGTCAAACGTCCAGTCCATGGTGAGCTTGGCCCACAACAGGAAGCCACCGGTCGAGTGCTGCACACCCTTGGGTTTGCCGGTCGAGCCAGAGGTGAACAAAATGAACAGCGGGTGCTCGGCCCCGACCATCACCGGCGCGCATTCGGTGCTTTGACCCGCCAATGCTTCGGTAAAGGTGATATCGCGGCCAGCAACCATGTTGCACTTGGAAGCGGTGCGTTCAAACACAAACACGGTCTTGATCGACTCGCAGCCGCCCAAGCCCAGGCCTTCGTCCACAATACCTTTGAGGGGCAGCTCTTTGCCGCCGCGCAATTGGTAGTTGGCAGTGACCACAGCCACAGCACCTGCATCAATGATGCGTTCTTGTAGCGCTTTGGCCGAGAAGCCACCAAACACCACGCTGTGCGTTGCGCCAATGCGGGCGCAGGCTTGCATCGCCACCACGCCTTCCAGACCCATGGGCATGTAGACCAGGACGCGGTCGCCCTTGTTGATGCCGCGTGCTTTCAGGGCGTTGGCAAACTGGCTGACCTTGGCCAACAGTTCCTTGTAGGTTGTTTTGGTGACTTCACCGCCGTCAGCTTCAAAAATGACAGCAACTTTGTTTTCGTTGGGCGTGCCCATGTGCTTGTCGAGACAGTTGTAAGAGGCGTTGAGTTCGCCGTCTTCGAACCACTTGTAGAAAGGCACGTTGGACTCGTCAAGCGTCTTGGTAAAGGGCTTGCTCCAGACCACGTTTTCGCGGGCCAGACGGGCCCAGAAGCCCTCGAAATCTTTTTCGGCTTCAGCGCACAAGGCGTTGTAGCCTTCCATGCCTTGAATACGGGCGGCTTTAACGGTCGCGTCGCTGGGCGGGAAAACCCGGTTCTCAATCAGCAGGGATTCAACAGCGGTGGTCGGTGTAGTCACAGATAAGTCTCCTCTAGTTAAACAAAAAACGCCCGCTAATGTCATGGCTGGCACTTACATGCTACTGACTGTCGGGACGCTGACATGGTAGCGCGATAAACTCGCGCACCACCATAGTATTTACCCAACGCCATGTCGTCTCCGATTCCCGAAAAAAGCCCCACGCTGCGCCCGATTCCGCGCCTGATTTTTGCCAGCCGCTGGCTGCAGTTGCCCCTTTATCTGGGTCTGATTGCTGCCCAAGCCGTTTACGTCTATCACTTTTTGGTGGAATTGCTGCATTTGCTGGAAGCCGCTTTTGGCAGCCAGACGGCTCTGGCCGCGTTGGTCGAAAGCATTGGCTATGTCACCGATGCACCGATCACCCACCTCAACGAGACCGTCATCATGCTGGTGCTGCTGGCGCTGATTGACGTGGTGATGATCTCCAACCTGCTGATCATGGTGATTGTGGGCGGCTATGAGACCTTTGTCTCACGCATCAATCTCGACGGCCACCCGGATCAACCCGAGTGGCTCGACCACGTCAACGCCTCGGTGCTCAAGGTCAAGCTGGCGATGTCGATCATCGGTATCAGTTCGATTCACCTGCTCAAAACCTTTATCAACGCGGCAAATTACACCGACAAGGTGCTGATTGCGCAAACCGTGATTCACATCACCTTTTTGCTGTCAGCCATGGCGATTGCCTACACCGACCGGCTGATGAGCCCGCCAGCGCATTCAGCGCACCATTGAATTGACGCGGCGGCGGCGCCGGCGCCGCCAGCGGGTGCGCACACCCCAGACCAGGTAAATCACACCGTAGGTCAGCGCGCCACTGGCGACGGCCAGCAGCGCCAGCCCGACCATCAGCGGCTTGCCCAAGGCACGGATGCGCTCCCAAACCGAAAGCGTTGCAGCTTCATCGGCGCTGGCATCGAATGGCGTCAACGGCGGCGTGGCTTCACCCGTGACCCAACTGCCCAGTTCAAACGCCGCGTAATACAAAGGCGCAAACGTCACCGGGTTACTGATCAAGGTGCTGGCCGCCGCCGCAGGCAAATTGGCGCGCAACACCACCGCCGCTGCTGCGGTGACCGGAATCTGCGCAATCGGGATCAACAAGCCAAAAAAGACGCCCAATGCAACTCCCAGGGCCACACCGTGCCGCGACCAATGCCACAGCGCCGGATGACCCAACCAGGGAGCCAACCAAGCCAACCAGCGGTTGGCCAGCAGACGCTCGCGCGTCGGGAGCCACTTGCGCCAGCTTGGCGCAATAGTTTGGCTTTTCGCATCGGCCACGGTCAGCTCACCGTTTCACCGGCAAAAATATCGCGGCGCAGCTGCGCTGCTTTTAGCGCCTGCGCCAGCGCCCGGTGTAGTGCGCTGAGTGCGCGCAGACGCAGATCCATCTGGGTGACGCTCATGTCACTGTGCGTGCCCGCCTGTAGCAATGCGGCTTTCAAGCGCTGGTAGCCAGCTTCCCAGGGTGGCAACAAGGCCTGAAGGTCAGACCTTGTTGCCAAATCAGTTGCCAACTGGTCCAAAAAAGCCTGCGACTGTTGTTGCCACGGGTCTTCCAACCCCGTGCCTAGCGAAGAACGCTCACACTGGGCCAGCAGCTGGAACGCTTCACTCGCCAATTCGGCTACCGCCTCGTGGTAGCGCACCACCCGCAGCAATTGCGGCAAGCGCTCGGCGCTGTCAGCGGGCATGCTGGCGCGGTTAAGCCGCGCAATAAACCGGGCGATGGCTTCGCCCAATTCCGTCACGCCAGTCTCACTCGCGGGTGCGCCAGTCAGCGTCGCGCGCAGGTGCTGCCGTGCCAGGTCACCCAGTCGGTCAATTTCACGCTGCAAGGCATCCAGCGCCAGCGCTGGCACCGCAAGCACCGTATCGTCCAGATAGCGCAGCTGCGCCACTTGCTGCTCGCCCGAGACAAACCTGGCCTGCAAAAACCGGGTCAGTCCAGCCGCCAACGGCCAGATCAACAGGACACCCAAGACGTTGAACGCGGTGTGAAACAGCGCCAGTTTGACCGCTGGCGCTTCACCCAGACCCAAGCTCTGACGCAGCAGGTCAAACACTTCAATCAGCCAAGGCAACATCAGCAGGGCCACCGTACCGGTGAGCAGGTTGAAGGCAATGTGCGCGGCGGCCGCTCGTTTGGCATTGGCCGTCGCACCGATCGCGGCAATCACCGCGGTGACCGTCGTACCGATGTTGGCACCAATCACCACCGCTGCAGCGCCTTGCGCACCCAGCAGGCCGCCCTGCGCGGCTGTCAGCGCGATGGCCAGCGCGGCGCTTGAACTTTGCATCAACACCGTCAACGCCACCCCGATACCGACCTGCAAGAGCACGTCAACCGCACCGGTGCCCGTGGGCAGCTGCATCCCGGCCGAAAAGTCGGTAAACGTCACCCGCAGTAAATCAATACCCAAAAACAGCACACCAAACCCGGCCAGCGCCGTGCCCAGAGCGCCGCGTCGCTGGCCTGCACCAGTCAGGCGCAACAGCATGCCCAACCCGATCAAAGGCAAAGCCAATGCGTCAATCTTGAACTTCAGCCCGACCAGCGCCACCAGCCAGCCGGTCATGGTGGTTCCCACATTGGCGCCAAACAGAACCCAGATGGCCTGCCCCAGCGTCAGCAATCCGGCATTGATAAACCCAATGGTGGCCACCGTTACCGCGCTGGACGACTGCACCAACAGCGTCACCAGCGTACCAGTAGCCAGGCCGTGCCAGCGCGTGCGGGTCGAACGCGCCAGCGTGCGCTCCAGCGCTGAACCAGCGGCCAGGCGCAGCCCGTCGGTCATCAGTCCCATGCCCAGCAAGAACAGGCCGACACCGCCAGCGAAACCACCCATGAGGGACCAGTCAACCATGGATCAGCGCGAATCGGTCGATATGGGAGGTGTCGAGGGCAACCTGGCCAGCGATGCCAGATGCCGGTGCAACGCCGCCTTGGTCATCAGGTGCGCCGAAATCGGCGCGGTGATGAACAGGAACAAGCTCACCAGCACTTCGTGCAGGCTCCAGCCGTCGCCGGTGATGCTGAAAAAAGCCGACGATGCCACCAGCAGGCACCCCACCCCCAGCGTCGTGGCCTTGGTTGGCCCATGAAGCCGGGTATAAAAATCGCGCATGCGCCACAAGCCCAGCGAGCCGATCAGGGTAAATACCCCGCCGGCCACCACCAACACCGACAAAATGAATTCAACCAGCGTGCTCATTCGATGATGTCTCCCCGCAACAAGTACTTGGCTAAGGCCACGGTGCCGACAAAGCCCATCAGCGCTATCAGCAGTGCCGCCTCAAAATACAGCGGGCTGGCCAGCTGGATGCCCAGCAACACCAGCAGCGCAATGGCGTTGATGTACAAGGTGTCCAGCGCCAACACGCGGTCCGTGGCATCGGGCCCGATCAGCAGGCGTCCAAAGCTCAGGGCGAAGGCCACACCGACCAGCGCAAATCCCACCGTCAAAGCCAGATTCAACATTCAAAAATCTCCATTAGCGGGGCTTCAAAACGCGTTTTGATCGAGGTGATCACGGCCTCGGGTGAATCCATATCCAGCGCGTGTACCAGCAAAGACCGGTGGTCCGCCGACAAACGCGCCGACACCGTCCCCGGTGTCAGACAAGTGGCATTGGCGAGCAAGCTCAACGCAAACGGATTGCGGATGTCCAGCGGCACCACCACAAAAGCTGGGCGCAGTTGGGCCGGCCCCCGCAGAATCAGCCAAGCCACCGAAAAGTTGGCGACTACCATGTCCCACAAAAAGATGCCGGTAAAGCGCAACAGCACCCAGGGTTTGTAGATGCGCAAGGGCTCGGGCCAAAAAGACTGCGTCACGCGGACAATGCCCAGTCCCAGCAACAAGCCCAGCACCACGTGCGCCAACGCCACGCTGTTGTTGAGCAGCAGCCACAACACCATCAACAACACCGTCAGCACCGGGTGCGCCAGCCAGCGTTTCATGGCTTACCCTCCAACACCGCGCGAATGTAGATAGCCGGGTCGGCCAACTGGGCGGCAGTGGCCAACGCGTAGTCGTAGGCGGGCCCGGCAGCCACGGTCAGCGCAACAATCAGGCCCAGCAAGCCAACGATGGCCAACGCCTCCAGATGCACACTGGCGGGCTCCAGCGCCCGCGGATCACGCGCTGCCAAGGCCCGTGCCGGGCTGAAAAACAGCCGACTGCCGGCCTGCACCAGCGTCACCAGCGCCAGTACAGCAGTGAGCAGAATCACGGCCCAAACTGCGGGCTGTTCTGATGACGCCCGCAAAATCAGGAACTTGCCGACAAACCCCGACAGCGGCGGCAGGCCCGCCACCGCCACCGCAGCGGCAAAAAACAAGGCGCCCCAAAGGGCATGGTGCGGCATGTCCTGGTCGGCCACAAACCGGTCCTGGCTGTCTGAGCGTCGGCGCGAAAACGCCTCGGCCAGCAAAAACAGCAGCGCCGCGGCAAACGTGCCATGCGGCAGGTAGTACAAACCGGCAGCCACCCCGGCCTGACCCAGCGAAAACGCGGTCAACAAGGTGCCCACCGAGGCCACCACCAACCACGCCGTCAGGCGGCGCAAATCTTGCGCGGCCAGCGCACCCAGCATGCTCACGGCCAGTGTTGCCAACGCCGCGGGCAGCAACCAGGGCGCAAACAAACCCGCAAGATCACCGGCCGAGTCACCATAAATCAAGGTCGCCACCCGCAAGATGGCGTAGGCACCCACCTTGGTCATGATGGCAAACAGGGCCGCCACCGGTGCCGGTGCGGCCGCGTAAGTGCCGGGCAGCCACAGACTCAAGGGCAGCAGCGCAGCTTTCAGCGCAAAGACCACCAGCAACAACAAGCCGCCGGTGCGCGCCAGTCCCAGGTTATCGGGTGTGACCTGCGCTGCCTTGGCCGCCAGGTCGGCCAGATTGAGCGTGCCCATGCTGGCGTAAATCAAACCCGCCGCCAACAAAAACACCGCCGACCCGAGCAAATTGAGCACCACGTAATGCAACCCGGCGCGCACGCGCGCAGCCCCCCCACCATGCAGCATCAGGCTGTAGGAGGCGATCAGCAAGACTTCAAAAAACACAAACAGGTTGAACAAGTCACCGGTCAGGAACGCACCATACAACCCAAACAACTGCAACTGCACCAGCACATGAAAATACGAGCCTTGGTTGTCGGTGCCGTCGCTGGCATGCAGCACCACCCACAGCGCCAGCAAGCTGGTGATCAACACCATCCAGGCGGCCAGGCGGTCGGCCACCAGCACTATGCCCCAGGGTGCCGGCCAATCACCCAGCCGGTAGACTGAAATCAGCCCGGTGTCCACCTGAACCAGCAACGCCGCCGCCGCCACCACCTGCAGCAGCACACCCAAGCCGGACAACCCGCGCCGCAACGCGATGGCCTGGCCACGCAGGCTCAGCAGCAGCAAACCCGTGGCAAACGGCAACAGAACCGGCGCAAGGGTCAGGTGGTCAAGCAGGTTCAAAGGGGTGCTCATGGTTCAGACCGCCCATCGACATGGTCGTTGCCCAGATCGGCATAGGCGCGTACCGCCAGCATGATGACAAACGCCGTCATGGCAAAGCCGATCACGATCGCCGTCAACACCAGCGCCTGCGGCAACGGATCCGTTGGCACAAGCGCACCGCCAATCACCGGCGGCGCGCCAATGGCCAGCCGACCGGTGGCGAACAAAAATAAATTGACGGCATACGACAGCAGCGTCAGCCCCAGCGCCACCGCAAAGGTACGCGCGCGCAGCACCAGGTACACGCCGCAGCCGGTCAGCACACCAATCATCAAGGCCAGCAGCGCTTGCATCAGGCGGCCTTTCGCGCGCCTTGCAGCGCGGTATCAGGCCCGTGGCTGCCATGGTGCAGCAGACCCATGTTGATCAGAATCAGCAGGGTTGCCCCAACCACCACCAAGTACACACCCAAATCAAACACCAGTACCGAGGCCCATTCCATCTCACCCAGTACGGGCAGACTGATGTGGCCGAAGGCAGAGGTCAAAAACGGTCGGCCAAAGCCAGCGCTGGCCACACCCGTGAGCAAGGCCGCCAGCAAGCCCGCCACCATCAGCGGCTGCGTTTGTGCCGGCAAGCGCTGGTGCGTCCACTGCACGCCGTTGGCCAGGTACTGCATGATCAGGGCCACCGCCGTGATCAGCCCGGCAATGAAGCCACCGCCGGGCAGGTTATGGCCGCGCAAGAAAATAAATACCGACACCAGCAGCGCCAGCGGCAACAACAGCCGCGCAAAGGTGACCATTACCAGCGGATGCTGGTCTACGTCCCACACCGGCGCCACACTCGGCGGGTAAGGCACTTGCAAATTGATGCGCTCCAGCAGAGCAAAGATACCCAGCGCGGCAATGGCCAGCACGGTAATCTCGCCAAACGTGTCAAAGCCGCGGAAATCCACCAGAATCACGTTCACCACATTGCGCCCACCGCCACCGCTGACGCTGTTTTGCAGGAACCAGTCTGCCATGCCAACGTTCGGCCGGGTCATCACAGCCCAGGCCAGGGCCGCCACACCGCCACCGGCCAGGGTGGCCACCCCGGCGTCGCGCCAGCGCCGCAGCACGCCAGACTCTGCCGGGCTGTGATCTGGCAAAAAGTAAAGCGCCAACAACAGCAGCACCACAGTCACCACTTCGACCGACAACTGCGTCAGCGCCAGGTCGGGTGCCGAAAACTTGACAAACACCAGCGCCACCACCAGCCCCACCGCGCCGGCCAGAATCAACGCCGTCAGGCGCTGGCGATGCCACACGGTTGCCGCCAGGGCACTCACCATGAGCACCACGCCGGCGAGCAGACTGACACCGTCCAATGGCAGTAGCGCCAGCCCACCGGCCAACGGTGCGCCAGCGCCCAACATGCCCACCGCGCCCAGCACCCACACCGTGGCAACCAACACCAGTGTGTGGGTCTGCAATGAACCGCGATCCAGCCAGCGCACCACGGTGGCGGCCAGTCTTTGCAGCAAGTCCAGCACGCGATCAAAAGCCGCCCGGCCATCGAGCCCGACCAACACCCGGTCGTTGAGCGCAAACAAATAGCGGCGCGTGGTGTACACCGCCACACCACCCGCCAACGCCACTACGCTCATCCACAGCGCCGGGTTGACACCGTGCCAGATCGCCAGGTCATGCGCTGGCAACGGCCCCTGCAATACCGCACCCGCAGCCAAAGCCAACAAGGGCTCCACCGTCTGCGCCGGAAAAATGCCCACCAACAAGCACAAGATCACCAGGATTTCAACAGGTACCTTCATCCAGCGCGGTGGCTCGTGCGGTGTCTTGGGCAAGTCGATTGGCTCGCCATTGAAAAACACGTCGTGGATAAACCGCAGCGAATACGCCACTGCAAACACCCCGGCCAGCGTCACCGTGGCAGGCAGCCACCAGCCCAGGCGCATCTGGCCGCTGGCGGTCACAGCCTCGGCAAAAAACATTTCTTTCGACAAGAACCCATTGAGCAAAGGCACACCCGCCATCGCAGAGGCCGCCACCATGGCCAGCACCGCCGTGTGTGGCATGAACTTCCACAGGCCATTGATGCGCCGCATGTCACGCGTGCCACATTCATGGTCGATGATGCCCGCGGCCATGAACAGGCTGGCCTTGAAAATGGCGTGGTTGATGATGTGAAACACCGCCGCTACCGCAGCCAGTGGCGTGCCAATACCCAGCAGCGCCACAATCAGCCCCAGGTGACTGATGGTGGAATAGGCCAGCAAGCCTTTGATGTCATGCTTGAACAACGCCACTACCGCGCCCAGCAGCAGCGTGATCAGGCCAGCCCCGCCGACAATCCAGGTCCACTCGGGCGTGCCCGAGAGCACCGGGAACAAACGCGCCAGCAAGAATACTCCCGCCTTGACCATGGTGGCCGAGTGCAAATAGGCCGACACCGGGGTCGGTGCTGCCATGGCGTGCGGTAGCCAGAAGTGAAACGGGAACTGCGCCGATTTGGTCAACGCACCCAGCAGCACCAGCAGCAGCATGGGTTGGTACAGCGCATGGGCGCGCACCGCGTCGCCCTGGGTCAGCACCACGCTGAGCTCGTAACTGCCCGCCATCTGCCCGAGCAACACCAGGCCACCGAGCAAGGCCAGCCCACCCATGCCGGTGATGGCCAGCGCCATGCGAGCACCGCGCCGGGCCGCCGCATTGCGCCGCCAATAGGCGATCAGCAAAAATGAGGAAAGGCTGGTCAGCTCCCAAAAAATGAGCAATTGAATCAAATTTTCAGACAGCACCACGCCCAGCATCGAGCCCATGAAGAGCAGCAGGTACGCGTAAAGCCGCCCCAGACTGTCCTTGGCCGACAGGTAATAGTGCGCGTACAAAATGACCAGCGCACCAATGCCCAGAATCAGCAGCGCAAACAGCAGCCCCAAGCCATCAAGCCGAAACACCAGGTCCAGCCCCGCCGAGGGCAGCCAGGTCCAGCGCTCGATCGCAGTGCGCCCGGCAAAACTGGCCAGCATCAACGGCAGCAACCAGGCCAGCGCCACAGCCACGGTCGCACCGGCGCCCCACGCCGCACGCGCACGGCCGCTGCGCGCCAACCACGCCACCAGTGGCGCGGCCAGAAACGGGGTCATGACGGCCAGAAAAAGATTCATCGTGTTTTTATTGTGCCAGTGCGCAAACCACTGGCCGTGCTGACAAAGACACAGACAGCTGCGTCAGCTTGGCGTAGGCGAGGCAAGGTTTAAACTTCCATGTTACCGAAGACACGCAATTCCGCTCAACTTTTAAGGCAAAAAACCATGAGTACCGCTATTCGCCAGACTGACCTGATCGAATCCATCGCCGCCGCGCTGCAATACATCAGCTACTACCACCCCACCGACTACATCGCCCACCTGGCCAAGGCCTACGAGCGCGAGCAAAGCCCAGCTGCCAAAGATGCCATCGCGCAAATTCTGACCAACAGCAAGATGAGTGCCGAAGGCCACCGTCCGATCTGCCAGGACACCGGCATCGTCAACGTGTTCCTGAAAGTGGGCATGGACGTGCGCTGGGAAGGCTTTACCGGCAGTCTGGACGACGCCATCAACGAAGGCGTGCGCCGCGCCTACACCGACCCCAGCAACACCTTGCGCAAGAGCGTGGTGGCCGACCCGCAGTTTGAGCGCAAGAACACCAAGGACAACACCCCCGCGGTGATCTTTACCGACATCGTTCCCGGCAACAAGGTTGAGATTACCGTGGCAGCCAAAGGCGGCGGCAGCGAAAACAAAAGCAAGATGTACATGCTCAACCCCAACGACTCGGTGGTGGACTGGGTGCTGAAAACCGTGCCTACCATGGGCGCCGGCTGGTGCCCGCCGGGCATTCTGGGCATTGGCATCGGCGGCACCGCCGAAAAAGCCGTTGTCATGGCCAAAGAAAGCCTGATGGACAGCCTGGACATGCATGAGCTGCAAGCCAAAGCGGCCAGCGGCGCGGCGCTGTCC
>Ga0210036_1000094_pt1 | contig 109656 bp, 94 predicted proteins | sample CryGeymeta201515_FD_185469 | JGI IMG/M metagenome (GOLD analysis project Ga0210036, IMG submission 185469) | Groundwater microbial communities from Crystal Geyser aquifers in Utah, USA - Crystal Geyser metaG 2015-15 (SPAdes) (version 2) | ecosystem: Environmental > Aquatic > Deep subsurface >... | reverse complement strand
TTCCTGGAAAAACAGTATGAAGGCCTGGAACAGAACGTCCGGGTTTACATGGATCCGCTTCAGGGAGTTTGAATAAAAAATAGGAACGTATCCCCTTCGGTATCGCTCTTTACAAGTTTGTTGCCGAATCTTTTTACCCATGTGGGAATATCGTATTCTGTACAAGGATCCGTGGTAAAAACCTCCAGAATCTCTCCTCCCTGCATCCCGGCCAAGGTTTTTTTAATTCTTAGCAGAACCAATGAGCAAGGCTCCCCCCTTACGTCCAATGTCTTGTCCGACTTGATCACTGTATTCATCGCCCTTCCCCTCTACAAAAGGTTGAACATCTCCAGAGAAGCTATTATTGAGGTCGAAAACCCTTTTTCATTGATACTTATCGGAGGTTCTCATCAGTAACTTGAGTAAGAAATCCCTTACAAGGATTCAACATATGCCTTTAAATCCGACACGGCCTGGTCTTTGCCCGGATCACCCTGAAGACCGGACTGGATGCAGTCCCGTAAAGGTTGAGGGTCGTGCTTTGATAATTTGATATTGGCACCTCCCTATAAATCTGTAACCAGCCGGAAGACCACTTTCAGCTTGATTAACAGGGATGCGGCGAGAGCTGGGCGCAACATTGTCTCTATGATATAAATCCCTTAAGCATTAACGCGCTGATTTCCTTCAAGATCAACTTTATGTCGGGAGGTAATGCAGGGGTTACACCATGGAATACATGTTTATGATGCGGGAAGGAAGGGATTTCATGATGATGCGGCGCATTATCATATCGGAAAAGCATACGCCCCTGTTTGTCCATATAGTGGAATCTATATTTTGGGATATTCAAATCATTATGGGACTCTTCTGCAAAAAATGCTATTTCAAGAATAGAGGAATCAATAAAAATAAGCGTGCTTTTTAAATAGACGGTTTTGCTGTCGGGTCCAAAATGCTTCTGTATATTGGAGGATAGAATGACCGGATTTGAATTGAAAACCTTTTCGATGTCTTCAATAAATTTTTGTATCATTGAACGGCGGAGCGGATGGCTGACAGTGTTTTTTTCCAATCAGCAAGAAGTTTTGCAAAGGCGAACCAGTCAAAATAGTCTGCTTCGTCTCCCATCTGTCCTGATTCGAATCTTTTTAAAAAGGTTTTAGTTGAAATATGATATTTCTTTTCAAGCTGTTTCAATGCATTTTTATAGAATGCCACGGCATTTGCGCAGAGGGAATATTCGCGCTTTAGTGAAGTTTTGATCTCATTAGCAATTTTCATGAGTTATTTATAAAACAGCTTGTTGTCTGAAGTCAAGATATAACTTAGCCCAAGTTCCGCAGTTCAAAAATCAAAGTTTCGATAAATCAATGGAGTCGAGGGACAGATTTTGATAATTTGATATTGAACAGACTAAAAGAATTGTTTCTTTGTTATTGAAAAAGGACTCACTGACCTTTCCCCACCCCCCACCACTCCGGTGCCAGGCAAAATTTTTCGGGGCTTATTTGCATATAGGCAGGCAGCGGGGAGTCCCCTTATCAAGGTTTAACAGACCTTTAGAAAAGATCCGGTGCCCTTATTTTAAGGACTCGATATAGGTTTTTAAATCCGACACGGCCTGGTCTTTGCCCGGATCACCCTGGAGACCGGACTGGATGCAGTCGCGGATCGTATGTTCGTAGGGGTGTTTTCCCACCAGGCTTTTATCACCCCGGCCCATGTCCGTATGGCAGGTATTGCAGGACTGCCCGTTGGTGCCGAGTGTAGTGTCTGCGAACAGGGCCTTGCCGAGGGCAGCGTCTCCGGGGGGAAGCGAGGACCCGGCACAGCCGGAAATCAGACTCAGAAAAAGTACTGCCAACCCCATTATGATGACCAGACGTTTTCTTTTCATGTTCTTGCCCTCCTGTTTATCCCGTTAGAAGTCTCATCACATCCTGTATGATTCGAAAGCGCATACAAAACTTCTAACGGGGTTTAATATCTTTTCTCGAAGTAGTCTTTCAGGATCTCTCCATGATCAAAGGCGAGATTCCCGGGGATGCTTTCCCTCGTGAAGACCCCCACCTCCCTGGCATCGTCCGCGGCCGCAGGGTCGCCCTGGGCCTCCGCGATAAAAACCGTGGAGATCGTATGCTGTCTTGCATCACGGCCGGGGTCCGAATAGGTATGAAACTGCCGGATCAGCTCCACGTCCAAAGAGGTCTCCTCCCTGGCTTCCCGTATCGCGGCCATTTCCAGAGACTCCCCGTAATCCACAAACCCTCCGGGGAGGGCCCAGCCGAACGGGGGGTTCTCGCGCCGGATCAGCACAATCCCCCTCCCCTTAAGTTCAATGATCAGGTCCACGGTCGGGGTGGGATTTCTCGGCGACCCGGGGGCCTTCTGTCCTGCATTCATCATTTCCCCTTACAGGTTTGGTGAGTCTACCCTGCGACTAATGTCGTGTCACGTCTAAAATGACGTATCCCATTTCCCCCCTCACCTCAATCCTCTCCCCAAGGGGAGAGGAAGTTCAAACATCCCGTCTCCCCATCGGGGAGAAGGTTAGGATGAGGGGGTGACACCAAAAGACACTACAAGGTTGACACGACACTAAGCGAGTCATGAATAAATTTTCTCACCGTCTCATGGAAGGACTCCTTCACCCAGACCAGGATATCGTTGTGTCCGGCATCCCGGACCGTGAAAAAGGTCTTGGGTTCATTGGCTGCATCAAAAAGCCTCTTTCCCAGTTTATAGGGAACGATGTCATCCCGGTCCCCGTGGAGAATCAACAGGGGAACATGAACCTTGCCGATCTTTCCGATGGAATCGTAGCGGATGCGGAAGGGGATAAGACGGCCCAGAACGGGATAGTGGACCTCCGCCATGTCGCGGACCGAGGTAAAGGGCGATTCCAGAATCAGGCCTGCGCAGGGAGACTCCATGGCCATCTGAACGGCCACGGCTGACCCGAGGGATTCCCCGAAGAGGATCAACGCCATAGGCGAGACCCCCTTGTCCGAGGCAAGATAGCGGAGGGCTGAACGGGCATCTTCATAGGTCCCCTGTTCAGAGACCTTCCCGCCACTCTTCCCATACCCCCGGTAGTCCACGATCATCTGATTGACCCGCCACGCATCATGGTAAATTTTGAGCAGTTCCACACGGTCCCCGATGTTCCCGGCATTTCCGTGAAACCAGAGCAGGGTCGCTTCCGCCCCTTCACAGGGAACATACCAGGCGCAAATCCTGACCCCGTCTCCGGTCCGGATAAAGACCTCCTCATAGGCAAGCCCCACATCCGAGGGCGTGCCGGCCACATGAGCATCCGGGAAGTAGATGAATCCGCTCTCAATCGGCACGCTGCATCCCATGACAACCAGTAATATCCAGTTGAAAAATAAGAATTTTCTCATCTGCGGGGAGTATACCCCATGTCATCCTTCCCGCCAAGCCATTCCTGTAAGAATCCAGGTAAAAATCCGGGGCCAGGGCGGCTGACCTGATTTTTCCAGACCTGCTCAAGTTCTGGCCCATTTTATCCGATAGATAAAATAAATAAAGATACTAAAAGACTAAATGGATAGCAAATCATCGTGGAATGCATCCGGAAACATCCTGCTATCGGCGTGACCATGCTTCAGCACGTCAGCTTCCTCGACCGGGAGCGGCTGATCATCCTGCACCACCACGAGTGGTTTAACGGTTCGGGATATCCCTCCAGGATCCGCGGGGAGAGGATCCCCATCGGAGCCCGGATCATCGCCGTTGCCGATGCCTATGTGGCCATGTGCCATGACAGGTCGCACCGCAAAGGCAGAGGAGACAAGGAAGCCGTTGAAGAACTTATCCGGAACAAGGGGAGACAGTTCGATCCATCGGTCGTGGACGCCTTCATCCGGGCCTTGGCCGGGGCGGGCCAGCCCAGGTAATATCCCTTTAATTCAAGGTCTTTCTCAGTCCCTGAACCACCCTGCCTGTTCCTTCAACTCCCTGTCCATAAATGTCTCCGCCTCACGTTGATTTTTTCCTTTGAAACGGCGATGAATTATGCTATTGTGCATTTCCGAATTAAAAATCATCTCCAAAAGAACGGGTGAAAACATCAGGGGTCAAGGGGTCAAGGATTCCAGGGGTCAAGTGAAGCGATCAAATACTACAGGGTAGTTAACGGTTTGGCAGAAGTCTTATCAATTATGCTTGGAGATTTACAAAATAGCAAAAAAATTTCCTGAAAAAGATAGTGATATCGAGGAGGTTGAGCGAATGCTCAAGGCTCTGATCAAATCACTGAAAAACAAACACTTGACCCCTTGACCCCAAGATACCTCAGTGTAGTAGCCGTCGCAGACGGCAAGGATAGAGAAAAGCGGTGCACGCGAAGCGTAACCCTGGAATCCTCGAACCCTTCTTACCCTCTATATGGGAGAAGAACTTAAATTAAAAGAAGGCGCATTTGTATCCAATCATCCCCACCTGCAGGATCAATGTTTTAAAGCAGGAGCATTATTGAAGCTTCCATCGTTGAAAATCAAAAATATCCATGTGCCCCGTCCGATTATCCAGGGAGGGATGGGGGTCGGCATATCCTGGGATAACCTCGCTGGAAACGTGGCTAAAAACGGGTGCATCGGGATCGTCTCAGGGGTCTGCACCGGTTATCGGTATCCCGACTTTGTGAAGACTTTCCAGGGGCGGCCGTTGAGCCCGGCCAATCTGCACCATCGCGAATCCCTGATCCGGATTGTCAAACGAGCCAAGGAGATCGCCGAGGGGAACGGAGCGGTCGGGGTGAATATCCTGTACTGCATCACGGATTACGGAAGGGTGGTCAGGGATGCGATAGATGCGGGGGCCGATCTGATCATCTCCGGCGCAGGAATCCCGTTGCGTCTTCCCGAATATGCGGGCGATGCGGATATCGCCCTCATTCCCATTGTCTCATCGGCACGGGTTCTCGGCATCATCTGCAAAAGCTGGCTCCGCCGCTACAACCGCCTTCCCGATGCGGTGGTCATGGAAGGACCCAAGTCCGGCGGACACCAGGGATATACGTTTGAGCAGTGTGAAGATCCTGAATACGCTTTAGAAAATATCTTTCCCAAGGTCCTGGACGAGGCCAGGAAATGGGGCGACTTCCCGGTCATCCCTGCGGGCGGGATCTGGGATAGGGCGGATATCGAAAAGTTCATCTCGAAGGGGGCCGCCGGTGTTCAGATGGCCACCCGGTTCATCGGAACCTACGAGTGCGACGCGCCGGATGAATTCAAACAGGTCATCGTAAATTCAAGGAAGCAGGATATTTTCCTGATGAAATCCCCGGTAGGGTATCCTGCAAGAGGCATCCTCACCCCTCTCCACCATGCCATCAAGCAAGGCTCCTCTCCAAAAATCCAGTGCATCTCCAACTGCATCTCGGTCTGCAACCACGGGGAAAAGTCCAAACAGGTGGGCTTTTGCATTGCCGATAGATTAGGCGATGCCGTATGGGGGAAGGTGGATACCGGGCTGTTCTTCTCCGGGAGTAACGGGTGGCGTATTAAAAAACTGGTCCATGTCAAGGATCTCATTGAGGATCTGACCCGGGAAGTCACGATCCCCCTGGAAGCGGCATCCTGTTAGCGCTGCATCCCCGAAGACCTTTTCTCTTCCAGTCCGAGTTTTTTGATCTTCCGGTGAAGATTGCTTCTCTCGATCTCCAGGACCTTCGCGGTCTGGGAGATATTCCAGTCATTCTCCTGAAGCTTCTGGAGGATATAGTCCAGCTCAAATTCCTGCCTGGCCTCTCTCAGGGTCCCGGAATAATGCATGACCTTGGCCCTGCCGGCCGCACCGCGGATCCCCACGGGAATATTCTCCGGTCCGATCGTATCTTGCTGCACCATGATCATGATCCGTTCCACGATGTTCTTAAGCTCCCGCACGTTTCCCGGCCAGTCGTACTGCATCAGGAGGTTCATCCCTTCCTTGAGAATCTCTTTGGGCCTGACCCCGTTCTTCTGCGCATACTCATGGATAAAATACTGAACCAGAAGAGGGATGTCCCCGGGCCTTTCCCGGAGCGGAGGCATATACATGGGGATGACATTCAGCCGGTAGAAAAGATCATCCCGGAAACGCCCTTCTTTGATCTCCTTTTCAAGGTCCTTGTTTGAGGCGGCAATTACGCGCACATCCACTTCGATGGTCTTGGTCCCCCCCACCCGCTGGACGGTCTGCTCCTGCAGGACGCGGAGGACCTTGGCCTGTGTGGCCAGAGTCATATCGCCGATCTCGTCCAGAAAGAGCGTCCCCTGGTCCGCCAGTTCGAACTTCCCCTTCCGCATGCTGGTCGCCCCGGTGAAAGATCCTTTCTCGTGGCCGAAGAGTTCCGATTCGATCAGCTCCTGCGGGATGGCCGCGCAGTTGACCTCCACAAAGGGATTATCCCTCCGATCGCTTTGGAAATGGATCTGGCGGGCGATCAGTTCCTTGCCGGTCCCGTTCTCTCCGTAGATCAGGACCCTGCCGTTACTGGGCCCGGCGATCTTGATCTGCTCTTTTAATTCGAGTATGACCGGCGTCTCCCCAACAATCTCATACCCCTGGATCAGACGCCCTCGGAGGGCGCGGTTCTCATCTTCGAGCCTCTTCTTTTCCAGGGCGTTCTGGATCACGATATCCAGCTTGTCCACGGATAGGGGTTTTTCGATGAAGTCGTAGGCGCCGAACTTGGTGGACCGGACGGCCGTATCGATGGTGCCATGACCGGACATCATGATGATGACGGCATCCGGGTCGTTTTCCTTAATCTTTCTTAAGACCTCGATCCCGTCCATACTCGGGAGCCAGACATCCAGAAGGGTGACATCGGGCGACACATCCCCGAAAATCTTCAGCGCTTCTTCCCCGGACCCGGCAGAGACCACCTCATACCCCTCGTCCTCGAGCACATGGGTCAGAGATTTCAAGATGCTGACTTCGTCATCCACTAAAAGAATCCGCGCCTTGGCCATAGACATTCCTTCATTGAGGTTCTTTTCCCATTGAAAATGCAAAGCGGATGCTTTGCATTTTCAAGCCGCGACCGGCAGCTCTATCACAAACATGGTCCCCTTGGGTTTATTGTCCTTCACCCGGATATACCCTCCATGATCCTTGACAATACGGTCCACGATGGAGAGCCCCAGGCCGGTGCCGGATTTTTTTCTCGAGAAGTAAGGCAAAAAGAGTTTCTCCTTGTCTTCCGGACGGATCCCGGTCCCCTCGTCCCGCACCTCCAGGGTAGCCATTTTAAGGCCGGGATTGAAGCAGGTTCTGATCCAGATCCTTCCATGATCGCTCATGGCTTCCACCGCATTCTCCAGCAGATTGATCAAGGCCCTTCGGATCTGTTCTTTGTCTATATTCAGGATGGGGAGTTTTTCGTCCAGCTCCTTGATGATTTCGATCCCTTTGTGCCCTTCATAGAGGGTGGCAGCCTCCTCGACGATGACGTGGAGATCATTGGGCGAGGGCTGCGCATCCGGCATCTTGGCGAACTCGGAGAATTCGTTCACCAGCTTTTTCATTCCTTCCACTTCGCTGATAATCGTTGAAGTACAATCCCGGATCACCTCATCCAGGTCCTCGGATTTCTTTTCGTGCTTGCGCAGCAGCCGCTGGGCCGAAAGCTGGATCGGAGTCAGCGGGTTTTTGATCTCATGGGCGATCCGGCGGGCCACCTCGCGCCATGCCGCCGCTTTCTGGGCCTTGGCCAGCTCGGTGAAATCATCCAGGACCACGACCGCGCCCAGATAGTTTCCCCGGTCGTCTTCCAGCGATGTGACATGGCTCTTGACATGCAGGGTCTTTTGTTCGGTCGAAATCTTAAGATCCCTGCCAAAGCTCTTTTGATGTCCGGTCGTCACCATCTGGATGCTCTCCAGGAGTTTGGGAAACTTGAAGATGTCCCGGTAATCTTTTCCTCTGGCGTCCACCATCCGAATCCCCAGCATCTGTTCCACTGCCCGGTTGATGGTGGTGATGCGCCCCTGCCAGTCCATGGAGATGACTCCGGTATCGATATTCTGCAGGATGGTCTCGATGTAACTCCTCCTTCTGTCCAGCTCTTCGTTCGAAACCTTGAGTTCGATGTTCGTCCGCTCGAGATTTTCCTTGCTTCCCTTGAGATCGCTCATCATCCGGTTGAAGGAGTCCATCAAAACACCCAGTTCATCCTTGGCGTCCACATCAATCACAAAGTCCAGATCCCCCTCCGCAATCCGGTGCGTGGCCCCCGTCAGCTCCTGGATGGGGATCGTAATCTTGCGGGCCAGATAAAGCCCCACCCAGATGGCCGAGAAGGCGATCACCAGGGTGCCCAGGAAAAGAACCATGATGTAGAGGGCCTTTTTGGGATTTTTTAAACTTGCCTGCCTGCGATATTCATCAAAGGCGCTGATGATGTTCATCATTTTGTTGGCCAGGCTCTTCTGGACATAGTAGTTGACCACGATCACCCCGACCACATCCGTGCGGTTAAAGGAGGAAACCACCGGCACCACGCCCCGGATGATATCCCCCTCTCCCATGGGTTCGCTTTCCGTGTGTTCCTTGCCCTTGAATCCGATCTCGATGATCTCAGAGCGCGGCCCCACAAAGGTCTTTGAAGGGACCTCCGGGTTCATGGCCTTGACCAACTCTTCGTGCGTGGCCGAAAAGACCTCCACCACACCGAGGTTGTACTCTTTCTGCTTCTGGTTGATGAGTTCCCGAAGCCGCTTCAGATTCACCTCGTTGAGCAGCTTGTTTTCCGTGATCTGTTCGCTGATCTGCCGTCCGTAATAGAGGGCGTTCAGCTCGGAATTCTTATAGTAGACCTTGGCCACGTCCATGGACTCCTCCAGGGAATCCTCCACGCGTTTATTGAACCAGTTGTCTATGCTCGTGGTGATCAGGAAACTGGCGATGGTGAACAGAAGCACGGAAGGAATCACGGAGAAACCGATAAAGGCGATGATGAGCTTAGTCTTGATTCTGGCCCTCGGCAGAACCTTTCTCCCCTCGAAGTAATACTTGATCAGGTTTCGAAAAACCATAAGGATGAGCACAAGGGAGAGGATGGTGATGATCACGGCCAGAGCAAGAAGGATGCTGTAATCGGAGACCGGGATCCGGATCTTCTCCGAGTTCTCAAGCTTCGATCTGAACCTGAAAAAGAACCCGATCAAGGCCAGGATGCCGAGGATGACAAACAGTTTCGGACGGAAGCGATGGGAGGAATGGGATCTCTCGGATCCGGATTGCCGATCCGCCATGCTTTTCCTCCTTTGAAATGCGGTTATCCTTTCATGTTCCTGTAAAATTTCAAAAAATTATAACCCAGCGGGGGGGAAATGTCCATATGTAAAACACCCCCATACTTTGCTCTTAAGCAGGGTTGACGATGATCTCCAAGGGCCGGATCGGATCTCGTCGGCTATGGAACCGAGGGGAGAGATAAAAAAAGGAGCCGGCCTCTGACGGCCGGCTCCTGATACTTTTTGGTGGAGCTGATCGGGATCGAACCGACGACCTCTTGAATGCCATTCAAGCGCTCTCCCAACTGAGCTACAGCCCCGAATTAAATATAAAATCAATATAGCATTGAGAAAATTCCCTTGTCAAGGCTAAATCCTATTGACTTTTTTGAAGATTATTGTAAACTGAAAAAAATTTCAGAGTGATCATTTCTTAAGCATGATATCCTAAGAATCAAGAATAAGGAGGTCTCATTATGGCTGTCCGTGTGGCAATTAATGGGTTCGGGAGAATCGGGAGGAATATTTTAAGAGCGTCTCTCGACAACAATAAACTGGATTTTGCAGCGATTAATGACCTGACCACGCCGGAGACTCTGGCCCATCTGCTGAAATATGATTCAATCCACGGCACATTGGAGACGAAGGTCAAGGCCAAGAAGAACGCCATCTCGGTCGGGGAGCGGGAGATCAGGATTCTTTCGCTCAGGGATCCGGCGGCTCTTCCCTGGAAGGAATTGAAAATCGATGTGGTCGTGGAGTCCACGGGACTTTTTTTGGACCGCGCCAATGCATCCAAACATCTTGCAGCCGGAGCCAAGAAGGTGATTATCACCGCTCCGGCCAAAGAGCCTGATGTGACCATGGTCCTTGGGGTGAACAACGGGATGTACAATCCCAAGGAACACCATATTATTTCCAATGCCTCCTGCACCACCAACTGTCTTGCCCCCGTGGCCAAGGTCCTCCTGGAGAATTTCGGCATTGTCAAGGGGCTCATGACCACGGTCCATGCCTATACCAACGATCAGAGGATCCTCGATTTCCCGCACAAGGATTTACGCCGCGCCCGGGCCGCATCGGTATCCATTATCCCGACGACAACGGGCGCCGCCCGGGCCGTTTCCCTGGTTCTTCCCCAATTGAAAGGAAAACTGGACGGGATGGCCATGCGGGTTCCCACGCCCAATGTTTCAGTGGTTGATCTGGTGGCATTGACCGAAAAAGAGACCACCAAAGAGGAGGTCAATGAAGCCATGAAAGCCGCATCCAAAGGGGCGCTCAAAGGGATCCTGCAATACATCGATGAGCCGCTGGTTTCCAAGGATTTCAATGGGAGTTCTTTTTCATCCTCTTTTGACGCAGCCCTGACTTCGGTGATCGGAGGGAATCTGGTCAAGGTGATTGCATGGTATGACAATGAGTGGGGGTACTCCTGCAGGGTGAGGGATCTGATCCTTTTTATCTCCAAAAAGAAATAACTTCAGAAAAGAAGGATTTGTGATTTATTTCCATGCCGGCCGAAGGCTCGCTTAGAGCGGATCCCTTGTTCTGCCGGCATATTTTTAGGCGCAAAAACCATGTATGCTGTGATCCTGGCCGGGGGAAGCGGCACCCGGTTCTGGCCCAAAAGTCGGCGGAGAAGACCCAAACAGCTCCTGAACATTGTCGGTCTCACATCCATGCTCCGGCAGACCGTGGAGCGGGTCCTCACGCTCATTCCTTACGAACGGGTCCTCATCGTTTCCAGCTCTGAACTTGTGGAAATGGTGAAGCAGGAAATCCCTGAACTCCCCAGGGAGAATCTTCTCATCGAATCTGTAGGGCGAAATACCACCCCCGCCATCGGCCTTGCGGCTATGGTCCTGAAAAAAAGGGACCCTGACGCAGTGATGGTCATCCTGCCGGCGGATCATGTGATCCGTAAAAAAAGCCGCCTGCTGCAGGGCTTGAAGAAAGGGGATCGGATCGTGAGAAAACATCAGGTCTTGATTACCCTTGGGATCAGTCCCACTCGTCCGGAGACCGGATATGGATATATCGAACAAGGGAAGGAATTTGAAGACGGGGTCTTCCGGGTGCGGCGGTTCACCGAAAAACCGGTTCGTAGAACCGCCGAAAGGTTTCTGAAGACCGGGAGGTTTTCATGGAACAGTGGAATGTTCATCTGGAAGGCGGCGGATATCCTCTCTGCGATTCAACGCTTCTGCCCGGAACTCTACCCAGGGCTGATTAAGATCGAAAAAGCTCTGGGAACAGAGAAAGAGGCACAGACGATCAGCCGGGTTTATAAAAAGATCCGGGGAGATTCCATCGACTATGGGGTTTTGGAGAAGGCGGACAACATCCTGGTGATCCCTGTGGATCTTGGATGGAATGATGTGGGTTCGTGGAGCGCTTTGGATGAACTTTCAGGCAAGGATAAAAACGGGAACGTGGTCCATGGGGATTCTATCCTGTTGGATACCCGGAGAAGCATCTTCTATTCCGAAGGGAGGATGATTGCGGCTATCGGGGTGGAGGATCTGGTGGTGGTGGAGACCGGGGATGCGCTCCTGGTCTGCCGGAAGAATCGGTCCCAGGAAGTCAGAACGGTCGTGGATCTTCTGAAAAAGAAGGGGTTGGATCAGTATCTGTGAGCCGGATCATTGGCATCGGGATTGATATCATCGAAATTGCACGGATCGAGAAGGCCATGCAGAAGGGTTCCGACCGTTTCCGTCATCGGACCTTCACGGACCGTGAGGTGGAGTACTGCGAGAAGAAGAGGAAAAAATATCAGCACTATGCCGCACGTTTTGCCGCCAAGGAGTCGGCCATGAAGGCCCTGGGGACGGGGTGGCGCAAAGGGATCGGTTTTTCAGAGATTGAGCTGATCCATGGGTCCTCCGGAAAGCCGGAGTTGTTCTTTCATGGAAAGGCCGGGGAGATCTTAGACGCATCAGGAGGGAAGGAGGCGTTTGTTTCCGTTTCTCATTCTCATAATTATGCCGCAGCCATGGTCGTACTCACGGGGTAACCTGGTTCCTGATTTCTTTTCCCCGTTTTGATGATTTTTGCCGAGGCGCCGGATCCACAAAGGTGACGCTTTTTTCTTCCGACATCACCGCCAGAATTTTTGCAGGTAACGAAGCCGGTCCGCTCAGAATTCTTTCAGCCAGCGGTACTTCAATGAACTTTTTGACGGCGCGCTTCAAAGGTCTTGCTCCATAACGCGGATCGGCGCCTTCGCGGATCAGAAAATTGATGACATTCCTGCTGAACCGGAGATGGATCTTCATCCCGCTGAGTTTCCGCTGCAGGTGTTCAAGCTGCAGTTGGACAATCCTTCGTGTTTCCTTGTGTCCGAGCGGGTTGAAACAAATGATCTCGTCAATGCGGTTCAGGAATTCAGGGCGGAAGATCTTCTCAAGGGATTTCAGGGTCTCACGCCTGACCACGTTACGATTCAAGACGTCCTGTCTCGTGAATCCTACGGCGCTTTTCATCTCCTCAATTCCTTCAACGCCTGCGTTGCTCGTGAGGATGATCACGGCATCCTGGAAGGGGATTTTTCTCCCTTTATTGTCGGTGAGAATCCCCTCATCCATGATTTGAAGAAGCAGGTTGTGGATCATGGGGTTTGCCTTTTCGATCTCATCGAAGAGGACCACATTCACCGGCCGTTTCAGCATCTGTTCGCTAAGGCTCCCGCCGTCATCGTATCCTACATAACCCGGAGGGGCGCCGATCAGCTTGGCATATTCATGGGGCTGCGAGAACTCCGAGCAGTCCACCCGGACCATATTTTTCTCATCCCCGGTCAAGAACTCGGCCAGGGCCTTGGCCAGTTCGGTCTTGCCTACGCCGGTCTGCCCGATGAAAAGGAAACATCCCACCGGCCTGTTTGAATCCTTGATCCCGACCTTTGCGCTTTTGATAGACTGGGCGATCTTGTTAATGGCCTCATCCTGTCCTATGATCCTCTTTCTTAACGAGTCTTCGATTCCATGGATTTCCCGTATGCAGGTCCAGAGGTCTTTTCCCCCTGTAGAGAGGAGCAAAGAGGATCGCTCATTTTTTTCCTGCACGGGTATATTGACATTGTAGATATTCAAAGACGGGTTCACCTTGATACACATCCGGTAGAGTTCCTCGATGGCGCTTTCAATGTCGACCTCCCGGTCATATTCACGATGGATCAAGGATCGGACCTCTTCATCGTACTCAGGAATAGACGCCTTGATAACCAGCTCCTGGTATGAGCTTTTATCCCTCATGTCTGCGTTTTGAAAAAACAGGTCCATTTCTTCCTGGGTCAGCTCTTTGACCTTGATGAAGGAGTCGATCATCGGACAATATCTCATTTTGAGGCTTGATTTGAACTGCATGGATGGTTCCTCCCTATCCATATCTCAGGACGTCATTCTCATGCTTTTATGAATATTTTATCGGATCTCATGGCCCGGAACTTGAGAGGATTCTTGGATGATTCAAGAACCGAGCCGGTGTTTATTTATAATAAATAATCCTAAAGAGGGGTTGCAATTTTCATGCGGGGTGACTATATTTTCAACTCTATTAGCACTCCTCATTGCTGAGTGCTAACAATTCCACTAATCTTTTAAGCCGTTAAAATGGGAAAATGGTGATGTTTAATAGTAACTCATTGAAATGAAAGGAGAATCAATATGCTCAAACCATTGAAGGATCGGCTTTTGATCAGCTACCTGGAAAAGGAAGAGAAGACGGCTGGAGGGATTATTATTCCAGACACCGCCAAGGAACGCCCGCAGAAAGGGAAGGTGGAGGCCATCGGGAAAGAAGTGGAAGACATCAAGGTCGGGAATGTGATCATGTTCAAGACCTACTCTCCGGACAACATCAAGATGGACGGCAAGGAGTATGGGATTTTAAAAATGGAAGACGTCATGGGTATTATTGAATAACATCTCGAAAACCAAGGAGGAATAGAATTATGGCGAAGCTCATCAAGTATAGTGAGGAAGCAAGAACTGCAATTTTGTCCGGAGTCAATCAACTGGCTGACGTGGTCAAGGTTACCCTGGGGCCGCGGGGAAGAAATGTCGTCCTCGATAAAGGGTTCGGCGCGCCGATTTCGACCAAAGACGGCGTGAGCGTTGCCAAGGAAGTGGAGTTGGAAGATAAGTTCGAGAACATGGGGGCTCAGATTGTCAAGGAAGTTGCCAGCAAGACTTCGGATGTGGCCGGAGACGGAACGACGACAGCGACGGTTTTTGCCCAGGCCATTTTCCGGGAAGGGATCCGGAATGTGACGGCCGGCGCCAACCCTATGGAACTGAAACGCGGGATCGAAAAGGCTGTGGCCGTGGTGGTTGAGGAACTCAAAAAGCTCAGCAAACCCACACGGGACAAGAAAGAGATCGCCCAGGTAGGGACCATCTCCGCTAACAATGACACAACCATCGGAGAGATTATCGCCGAGGCCATGGAAAAGGTCGGCAAGGAAGGGGTCATCACGGTTGAAGAGGCCAAGGGGATGGAGACGACCCTGGAGGCCGTGGAAGGGATGCAGTTTGACCGCGGGTATCTCTCTCCTTATTTCGTGACCGACGCTGAGCGGATGGAGTGCGTTATCCATGATCCTGTCATCCTGATCCATGACAAGAAGATCAGCAACATGAAAGATATCCTCCCGCTTCTGGAAAAAATCGCCAAGATGGGCAAGCCGCTGCTGATCATCTCGGAAGATGTGGAAGGAGAGGCCTTGGCCACCCTGGTCGTTAACAAGCTGCGCGGAACGCTGAACGTGGCCGCTGTGAAGGCCCCCGGATTTGGCGATAGAAGAAAGGCCATGCTCGAAGATATTGCTGTGTTGACGGGCGGCAAAGTGCTTTCGGAAGAATTGGGAATCAGTCTGGATTCGGCCAAGGTCGAAGATCTGGGCAGCGCGAAGACCATCAAGATCGACAAGGACAATACCACCATTATCGATGGCGCAGGTAATCCCACGGCCATCAAGGACCGGGTGAAACAAATCCGTGTCCAGATTGAGCAGTCCACTTCGGATTACGACAAGGAAAAACTCCAGGAGCGCCTGGCCAAATTGGTCGGAGGGGTTGCCGTCATCAATGTGGGGGCTTCTACAGAGACCGAGATGAAGGAAAAGAAGGCCCGTGTCGAGGATGCCCTTCATGCAACCCGTGCGGCGGTTGAAGAGGGGATTGTCCCCGGCGGCGGTGTGGCATTTCTCCGGACCATTCCCATCCTTGAAAAACTGAAATTGGAGGGGGATATGCAGATCGGGGTCAGGATCGTGATGCGTGCGCTGGAAGAGCCGATCCGTCAGATTGCCAATAATGCCGGCAAGGAAGGCTCTGTCGTGGTGGAGCATGTGAAGAAGGAAAAAGGGAACATCGGGTATGATGCCAATACAGACCAGTATGTGGATATGATCGAGGCAGGGATCATCGATCCGACCAAGGTCTCCCGTACGGCGCTGCAGAATGCCTCAAGTATCGCTTCTCTTCTGATTACCACGGAGGCCATGATCACCGATAAGCCGGAAGAAAAGGGAAGCCCGGCCGGTATGGGCGGAGGCCATGGCATGGGCGGCATGGGCGGTATGGGCGGTATGATGTAAGCCGTACTTGCAGAAATCTTCAATTAAAAAAGACCCCCTGCTATGGAGGCGGGGGGTCTTTTTTTGTGGTTTCCCTGGATCAGGAGAGAAAAGCCTCTCTCTCCTCTGCCGTGATCTCCACCTCTTTTCCGGCAAGGCCTTTCCGGAAAGGGTGAAGACCTTCAATATACTCTCCGCTCGAGCCCTGTTTTTCAGGGTTCGTTTGAAACCGCTCCAGATAGAGAAACCTTTGATCAAGAACCTCAAAACAGCGATATTGATAAAACAGCGGGGATAGGAGAGGGGCTGCCCTGAGGGATCTTTTCATCAGCATAGGAAATTCCGGGTAGATCAGGGCAGCCCGGGGGGAAACCGTTTTGTTCAAGTCAAGGATCGGGAACAACTGCCTGAGCATGGAGAGGTTTTTTACAAACCAGTCCGATTGAGATTCCGCATTCAACAGGGCGTTTTCATCCGGTCCGACATCAGCAAGAATCAGCAGAGGCCTTCTATTTCTATCTTTCATTACCAGATCAATCAGGGGGAATTCCTCCGTTCCGATCGGGCCGCCGAGAATTTCAACCCCCTGTTCAATCAGGGTTGAGGTGTTCCTGATGAGCTGGATCAGGTCTTGTTTCTTGTTCAGATGGATTTGTTTAAATGGCATCCGTTTTGTTTTAATCCTTCCTATTCCATATTTCCATCGGAACTGCGCCTCCGGTCATCATCCTCAATGATCAATCTGCTGATATTATACATTTGTCTTCGTATCTCGGAACTCGGCCATTTCAATACCAATGGGACCCCTTGGGATATGGATTCGTCGATCTCCTCTCCTTTCTGTATAAAAGCATAGCTGACAAGATCTTTTTCCAAAAACCGTTTTGCATTCTTGGCCATTTTGAAAAAGGCGTCTTCCGCATCCTGCTCACCTTTTTCAGAATAAACAATCAGGCCGGTTTGAATCTCTCCAGACTTCTGATGGAGAGCCTTGATCACAGAGTAGGATTTGAGCATACCTGCCCGGTCGGAAGGCGAGATGACAATACAGAGGGAGATCTGTCTGAGCAGGGTCCCCAGTTCTTCCAACCGGGTGGATGGGATGTGAAAAATCATGAAATCATATTTTTGATATTCTTCAGGCCAGGGACAACGCCTCCCATCCCGGATGAGTTCCCTGTAAGACATGAGATGGCTGAGAAAAGGAGTGCGGTAGGCAATGCGGACACCCATGGGGGCATGGATCAAGATGGGTTCGGCGGCGTTCTCAATGTCGGTCACCCCCATGAGCCGGGTCACGTTCAAACTTCCGGGATCCTCGTCGATCACCAGCACCCGGTACCCCTGTCTGGCCAGCTCGATCCCGATGTTGCAGATGGCAAAGATGCCCATCCTCTCCATGGGGCCGCCCGTGATTCCGATCGTGTGAATTTCAGGCATCGCATCACATCTTAAATCAAACTCCTGCACGTTCCGACCGAGTGGGTTATCGGTTGATCTCGTTGAGGATTCAGTTGAGAGGAATACATGGGATATCTCCTCGAGCCCTCTTCCCAACCGCCGCCCTGACATGGTATCTCCTTTTTGACCTTAGTGGCCCTATTCGTAAATACGGTGGCATTCGAGTGCCGTAAGGCGGTCGGATCAAAGTTCCGCTCCTTACGGTGTACCAGAGGGGTACGCCTCAGTCGAGCGCGGAGATGAGACGCCCTACGGCCCTCTCGGTACGCCACCATATTTACGAACAGGACCACTTAGATAAATGGAAGATCCGGCCTGCTTCACTGAATGACCTTCAGGGTCATTGGAGCCGGCATGATGCGTTCATATCGGATGCGGGGTCACTCCCTTTTTGCTGATGGCGTTCCCAGTAAGGGACTTCCACAACCGAGTCAATCCCGCCGAACTCGTTGATGATGTATTTGGGATTATATTGGTCCTCCTTCCACTCTCCATCCGCGATGAACTTGTAATGGTAGGTTCCGGGCGGCAGGGAGACCAATTTTTTCCAGGTCCCATCCGGCTCTTTCTGAAGTTCGGAAGACGGATCCGGCGTCCAGTTGTTAAAGTCTCCCACCAGTTTCAGGGATTGTATATCGGCTCCCTTGTAGGAGAAAAGGACGCCGTTTTGCACCGGACGAGGGCCGAGGATCTTCGCGGTCTGTTCCTGCGCTTCCTTTTCGGGAATTTGAAGAACCTCTTGTGCAAGGGAAAGAAAATCTTTGTATCCGATGCAATGCTTGTCAAACTCGGTGATGGGAGAGCCGAAACTGGCTGCCTCTTTGAGGCGGATGTTAAAGTGAATGACCGTCTGGAACGTGTTTTCCATGAAATGTTTTTTGATCTCCTCAAAGATCTCGCTCGAAAGCCTTGTTCTTCTATCGAACATGGTGAGCAGAATATGAATATGAATGTTGTGACTTAATTTTTCAGCAAAGAGCTGGATGGTCTCCGTGAGTTTCCCAAGACCGTGGAGTGAGAAAAAACTCGGTTCAACGGGGATGATCGCATACTGGGATGCCATCAAGGCATTGAAGGACAAAAGTCCCACAGAAGGCGGACAGTCAATGAGAATATAATCATATTCTTTCTTCATTCTCTGGATGGCCTGCAGGAGCCGGGTTTCTCTCCCCGGAGCGTTGGCCATTTTTTGTTCAAAGACAGACAGGACTATATTGGAAGGGATCAGATCGAGATTTTCCCCTACATGGGAGATAATGTCTTCCAGTATAGGCCTATCCACCTCATCGATCGAGAGGAGGACATCATAAAGACAAATTTCGAGTTCTTTTGGACTGACATTGAGCCCTAATGATGCATGTGACTGTGGATCCATATCGATCAGCAAGACCCTTTTACCCAAAGAAGCAAGAGATGCTGAAAGATTGATGGCCGTTGTTGTCTTACCGCAGCCTCCTTTTTGGTTGACAATTGCTATTGTTTTCATAGCCTGCTCCTTTCAGGTTCGCTGACTCTCTGCTATAGACATACGATCTTCCCTTGGAAGTTCAAAAGCAGGTCAGAACCATTCATGGTGTCTTTTCTGCATCACCTCCTCGTTATGTTCATGCAGGACAGATTCCCTCCTCCGTCCTATTTTGTGTTTATTGATGAAAGATACACTATATATGGTGTAAAAGATAGACAAAATAAGCGTGGATGTCAAGAAAAATTATCAAATTATTGACAAAAAAATAGAGGGCTGCTCGTATGCTCAAAAAGAAATGGTTGAGTTAGAAGGGGGTAGTGCTTAAATTCCGTACTTTTCCATTTTATAGCGGAGGATCTTTCTGGTCGTATGGAGGAGTTCTGCGGCCCGGATCTGGACACCTTCGGCCTGGATCAACGCCTTTTTGATGTAAGATTTCTCCAACTCTTCCACCACATCGGATAGAGAAATCCCTTGTTCCGGGATGATGATCTCATTTAGGGATGCGGCGGTTTTTCTGGGACGGTCAGGGAATGTAAACGATTTCGGGGTTAAGGTATCGGAGCGGGTCAATACGACGGCCCGCTCGATCAAATTCTGAAGTTCTCGTACGTTTCCCGGCCAATCATAATGAATTAACAAATCCATGGCCTCAGGTAGTATGGTTTTTTTCGTCTGATGGGTCTCCTCCGAGTATTTATCAATGAAGTGATGGACCAGAAGGGGGATGTCCTCCCGGCGTTCCCGGAGAGGGGGAATTTCGATGGGAACCACATTAATCCGGTAATAGAGGTCCTCGCGGAAGCGGCCCTCCCGAACTCTCTGTTCCAGATCGGTGTTGGTCGCCGCGATCATCCTCACATCCACCCGGATCGTTTGTGTGCCGCCAAGACGTTCAAACTCCCCGTTCTGAAGGACCCTTAAGATTTTTACTTGAAGAAGCGTATCCATATCGCCGATCTCATCCAGAAAAAGGGTCCCGCCGTCTGCCAGCTCGAAACGCCCCGGTTTTTGCCGTTCCGCTCCGGTGAAGGCCCCTTTTTCATACCCGAAAAGTTCGGACTCCAGGAGGGTGCCGGGGATGGCGCCGCAGTTCAGTTTGATGAAAGGCATGGACGATCGGTTGCTGTGGTAATGAACGGCCCCGGCAACCAACTCCTTGCCGGTTCCGCTTCCTCCCCGGATCAGAATCGTGCTTTTGGTGGGGGCGATCTGATTAATCAGCTGGAAAATCCGCTGCATGGGATTACTCCTGCCGATGATGTTATCGAACCGGTATTTTGACTGAAGCTCGGATCTGAGCTGTTCGTTTTCTCTTGCAAGCCTTCGGTAACGGACGGCTTTCTCTACAATGATTTCCATCTCTGAAATGTCAAAGGGTTTCAGAATGTAATCAAAGGCCCCGGCTTTCATGGCTTCCACGGCGGTTTGCACCGTGCCGTAGGCCGTCATGATGATCACGGGAATTTCCTCGCCTATGTTTTTGATCTCATGAAGGACCTCCATTCCGGACATGCCCGGCATCTTCATGTCCGTGATCACCAATGAAGGGGTGAGTGTCTTGGCCCGTTCGATCCCTTCAAGTCCCGTGCTGGCAGGGATGACATGAAATCCCAGCCCTTCCAGGGAGATCTGGAGGATCCGATGCATCTTTTTTTCATCATCAATGACCAGGATCTCTTCCATGTGTGCACCTTTTTTTTAGTAGCCTGGATCGGTAGAAAGCATACAACTTTTTAAAATGAGGTTCTTCTCCCATTTAGTGGGTAAAAAGGGTTCGAGGGTTCCAGGGGTCAAGGGGTCAAGTGTTTGTTTTCCAGTGATTTGATCAGTTTGTTATTTTGTAAATCTCCAAGCATAATTGATAAGACTTCTGCCAAACCTTTAACTCCTTATCGTGTTTGAGCACTTCACTTGACCCCTGGAATCCTTGACCCCTTGAACCCTTATGTTTTCACCCACTCTTTTGGAGATGGTCTAAAAAAAATTATTTAGCGGAGCCGGTTCTCACGGCATCTTCCTGATCAGCGCTGTCAAACTTCTCTGCCACGGGCAGGTGGATGTTAAACCGCGTCCCCCTCCCGGCGTCACTGGCCAGGAAAATCTTGCCATGATGGTTTTCGATGATTTTGCTGACCACGGAGAGTCCAAGTCCGGTTCCCTGTTCTTTCGTGGTGAAGAATGGGTTGAACACCTTATTCAGGTTATCCTCAGGAATGCCGATTCCGGTGTCCGCAAAAATGATTTCGATCTGATTCAATTCTTTAAGATGGCGTGTGGTGATCTCCAGAGAATCCCCCTGGTCCGTGGCCTGCAGGGCGTTCAGAATCAGGTTTAAAAAGACCTGGTGGATCTGGTGTTCGTCCGCCATGATCAGGGGGAGGTCCGATTTAAGGTTTTCATGGATGCAGATTTTATTTTTTTCTATCTGCAGCGCGGTCATTTGAATGGTTCCGCGGATCAATTCATTGATGTTCTGCGGCTTGAACTGCGGTGGTCTCGGCCGGGCGAATTCCAGAAAATCGTTGATCACATCGTTCAAACGGTCGACCTCCTCCAGGATGACCGAACAGAGTTCGTCAAATCTCGGGGGTTGTGAGCTCGAGTCCTTCTTGAGGATGCCGGCAGCTCCCTTGATGATTCCGAGGGGGTTACGAATCTCATGGGCAATCCCTGCAGAAAGTTCCCCAAGCGCCGCAAGACGGTCTTGCCTGCGGATATGTTCCTTGAGCGCCTGAATCTCGGTGAGATCCCGGATCAGGACCACCAGTCCGGTTTTGGAGCCTGCGGGTCTGACCGGATCTTCCAACGGGGAGAGGGAGAGCTCGATCGGGATGATCGCCCCGTCTCTCCGGTGGAGGATGGTTTCCATGCCTTCCTTGACCTGGCGGCGTTCGAGACCCTCCTGAATCCATGCAAGGATCGATGGATCCTGATCAAAGACGGCGGAAATCTTTTTGCCTACCATCCTCTCCGCCGGCAAGTTCAGGATGTTTTCGGTCGATCGGTTTATTCTGATGATCATGGAATCCGGATCAATCGTCATCACTCCATTGAGGAGACTGCGAAGCATATTCTCGGTATAGTTCTGGTTTTCCACCAGTTTGGCGATGGTCGCCTTGAGACGATCCGTCATGAGGTTGAAGGATCCAGCCAGTTCTCCGATCTCGTCCCGGCTCCGGACTTGTATTTTCTGGTTGTAATCGCCCGCGCTGATGGCCTTCACCCCGCTGGACAACCGAAGGATAGGCCAGGAGATCCCCGTGCCCAAAGCCGATCCGGCGATGACGGAAAGGAGCACACCGATGAAAATCAGGATATAGTAGAAGCGGGTTGAGGCGAGCTTCCGGCTCAGGGTCTCGGAGGAGGATATGCCGTTGAATAATATATACGATACACGACCGTCGGCATCCGGCAAGGGGGTTAAAAGGGCGTGATACTCTTCCTCTTTCTCTTCAAGCCGGATCCTCGAAGACTTGGTGAATGCCTGGCGGCCATGGGTTGCCACACTTTTTAGGATTTCATCGGGGAGGTCCAGCCTCCCTTTTGTCTCTATGGAGAAGTACCCCCCGGACGGGTCCTGTTTGAAAAGCATGGACTCCACGCCGGTCACGCTCTTGAGGTCGTTGAGAAATTCATTGCCGAGCGGATAGCCGGTCATGATGGTCCCGATGGGACGTCCCTGGTCCGACACAGGCAGAAGAAAGACCAGGAGCGGCCACGGTTCGCTGCCGGATTGTGTCCGGAGCAAGGTCATCCCCTCCGCCGGATTTTTCGGACGGGTGAATTTCTCGCCCGTGCTGGTGAAGATCATATGGTTTTCATGATTGAAAAGGTAAACCTGGAGCGGCGTGTCAAACCAGAGGAATTTGATGTTCACTCCGCCCTGGATGACCTTTCTGAGTCTCGGATCCCCGGAAAAAGAACGGGCCACTCCCTCGAGTTCCGTCTTCTTCTTGGCAATCAGGTAAACGGCGGATTTTCCCGCGTAGTTGATGCGTTCCTCAATCCCCTTCTCCAGCCTTCCTGAAGCGATCTCGACTCCGATATACGTTGCGAGAAGCATGGGGAAGACGCCGATGATGATGAAGGCGGCGATTAATTTTATCCGGATGGAAAAACGCTTTATCATACGATCCGTCCGTCTCCATAACGGGCTATGAGATCAGCTGGTCAGCATGACTTCAAACTGCTCTTGATGGAAGTCGGGCTCTCCCTTAATGACGATTCTTTTTTTGAATTTGTTCTCCAGCTCTTCGACCTCTCTTCTCTGCTCATCGTAGAGCATATCTGCCACATCGATCTGGGCAACGACCAGAATTTTCTTTTCCTTAGTCAACGGGGCGATCCTGCTGATCTCCCTGAAGATATCATAGCTGACCGTGATCTTGGATTTGATGTATCCTTCCCCTTCGCAGTAACTGCATGGCTCCATGAGGACCCTTCCGAGATTTTCCCGGACCCGTTTGCGCGTCATCTGGATCAGGCCGAGTTCCGAGATCTCATAGATCGTGGTTCTGGCCTTGTCGTTCATGAGGGTTTTTTGCAGGGCATTGAAGACCATCATCCGGTTTTTCTTGTCTTCCATGTCGATGAAATCGATGATGATGATCCCTCCGATGTTCCGGAGCCTGAGCTGATAGGCGATTTCCCGGGCGGCCTCCATGTTGGTCTTGAAGATGGTCTCCTCCAGGTTTCGCTTGCCCACATAACGTCCGGTATTCACATCAATGGCCACCAGGGCCTCGGTCTGATCAATGACGATGTACCCTCCGGATTTCAGCCAGACGCGCCTTTTCAATGCGCGTGAAATTTCCACTTCCACGCCCTGGGCATCGAAGATCGGCTCGGCCCCGTCATACAGTTCGATTTTGCTCATCAGGTTGGGAAGAAACGTTCCCACGAACTCCTTGACCCGGTAGTACTCGGAAGGTGAATCAATGACCATCCGGTCCACTTCAGTTGTAAAGAGGTCTCGAATCACCCGGAATACCAGGTCCAGGTCGCTGTGGAGAAGACAAGGGGCCGAGGCTTTCTCGACTTTCTTCTGAACATCGCCCCATAGACGTTTTAAGAACTGCTTGTCCGCCAGGAATTCCTCGTCGTTTTTTCCTTCGCTGACCGTCCGCACGATGTACCCTTCTCCAGTGCCTTTCAGACCCTTGATGATTCCCCTCAGCCTATCACGCTCCTTCTCATCGCTGATCTTTCTTGAGATCCCCACGTGATCCACGGAAGGCATATAGACCAGATTACGGCCGGGCAGAGAGATGTAAGATGTGACGCGGGCCCCTTTGGTCCCGATCGGCTCCTTGGCGACCTGTACGATGATCTCCTGCCCTTCCTTGAGCAGATCCTCTATGGGCGTGGCGTAAGGGACCTTTGTATATTCCTCTTTGATCTCTTCACCGACCTCCTCGTCGATCTCCTCATCCTCAAATTCATTCCCCGGGATGGCCTGAGAATAATGTTCTATTTTGCTGTAGATGTCGGCGACATAAAGAAAAGCGGATTTTTCCAGGCCGATATCGACAAACGCCGCCTGCATGCCGGGAAGAACCTTGATGACGCGTCCCATGTAGATGTTTCCCACCACGCCGCGCCCCTTTTTGCGGTCGATGTAGATCTCAACCACATTGTTGTTCTCAAGCAGGGCAACCCGCGTCTCATAGGATGTGGAGTTAACAATCAGTTCTGTGGTCATGGCTGCACGCGTTCATCTTTAATGGGCCGTCTCAACCTTTGTTTCCTGAAATGGGATGGCGCGATATCGGTTTGTATAGAGACCCGTTCGAGTGATCCGGACGTCCTGAAGGTTTGATGCCGGCTGATTTAACAGCGTCTGCAGCACTTCATCAATACGGGCGCCCCCCTGGTCTCCGGTTTGAACGATGAGTCTTACGATCACTTGTTCTTCGTCCATGGAATGGATCTCCATTTCCTCGATCATCGGCCGGATATCCAGGGTTTTGATCCGGTCCTTCTGATCCCTGGTGATCAGGATCTCATGCCGGCCCATAAGCTCCTGCACTGCAAGAGACGGATCTTCCCGGAAGGCGGAGCGGGGAAGATCCAGGAGATACTCCCCGAAGCGGATCACCGAAGAGATGGCCGGGGCCTGTGCCGGAATCCAGTTGACTCCAGTGACCCGGATCCCATCGGGGAGGACCTGGTTTAATCCGGCCGCGAGGGTCTCCTCGAATACGGATCCGATCACGTTGACGTCCAGGTATTCGGCCATGGCCGATACCCCCACGGGGAGAGCCGGCCCCATGGCCATCTTCGGATGCGGGTGAAATCCATGGGAGTACTCCAGGGGGATTCCGGCGCGGGCGAATGACCGCACCATGGTGTTGATCAGTTCCAGGTGAGAGAGAAATTTAAGGCGCCCCCCCTTGGAGTATCGGATCCGGAACCGTTTCACGACCGGTAGGTTCGGCCGGGGAGAGCAAACCTTGATTCCGGTCTCTTCTCCGGAGCGGGCAAGCGCAAAACCCGGTTCCTGTCCGCAGGCGCCGCAGAGCGTGCAGGCCCCGTAACGGCAGTCGGGTGTGATCTCCCCTTTAAGGGATTGCCTATATTCCTCGGCCAGAAAGGTCTTGGTCACGCCGCTTTCAATATGATCCCATGGAAGGATCTCGGCCAGGTCCCTCTCCCTGTAGAGATAGAAGTCGGGGGTGATCCCTGTTTTCTGAAAAGAGAGGTCCCATTTTGCAAGGTCGCATTCATCGGTCCAGCCGTCGAAACGGCAGCCCAGCCGCCAGGCCTCGCAGAGAACAAGGCCGAGCCTGCGGTCTCCGCGTGAAAAGATCCCTTCAAGCCTGCTGATCCCCGGTTCATGCCATTTCAAAGAGAGCTTCTTGTGCTTGAAGCCCCTCTTTAGAAATTGGTATTTATCCGCGATCTCTTCCGGCCGGTTCTGCCGGGACCATTGGAAAGGGGTATGGGCCTTGGGGACGAAGGGAGAGACGCTGACATGGATCTGCTTGAACCTCGGATTGGCTTGCTTCGCAATCTTCAATGCCTTGAACGTGAGATCCGTGATTCCCTTGACGTCTTCCTCGGTTTCAGAGGGGAGCCCGATCATGAAGTAGAGCTTGAGGATCTCCCATCCGGCGGAAAACACCTTCTGCACCGTGGTGAGCAGGTCTTCCTCGGTCACCCCTTTGTTGATGACATCCCTGAGCCGCTGCGTTCCTGCTTCAGGCGCAATCGTGAATCCGGTCTTGCGGATCTTTTGAATTTCTGCGATGATCTCTGAAGAGAGGGTCCCCGGCCGCAGGGACGGAAGAGCGACGCTCACATGCCTCTTCTCGGAAAACCTAACCGCTTCCTTGACGAGTCTTGGCAGCTCGGTATAATCGCCGCTGGAGAGTGAGGTCAGGGATATTTCCTCGTATCCTGTGCTCAGAACGGAATCTTTCAGATAACCGATGATGGTCTTCACGTCTCTTTCCCGGACGGGCCTGTAAATCATGCCTGCCTGACAAAAACGGCACCCTCGTGTACAGCCCCGGGAGATCTCCAGGGCCACACGGTCATGGACGATCTTCATATAGGGGAGGAGAGGGGAGCGCGGGTAGGGCGCCCTGTTTAAGTCCTTGACCATCCGTTTTCGGATCCGCTCCGGCCCCGGCCGGGTCCTTCGGATTTCCCGGATTGGCCCGTCAGGGGCATACAGGATCTCAAAGTCGGAAGGGACGTAGACACCCTCCAGTTCGGCCAAATGACCGAGGAGGGTCTCGCGATTCAAGGACCGGTATTTTTTGAAAAGGTCCACGATCTCCCCGATCACCTCCTCGCCGTCCCCGATCACGAAGAGATCGAAGAAGCCGGCAAGAGGTTCTGGGTTGAAGGCGCAGGGTCCCCCGCCGATGATCAGGGGAAAGGATCCATCCCGCTCAGCCGAGAACAGAGGGATCCCCGCAAGATCGAGCATATTCAGGATGTTGGTATAGCTCATTTCGTACTGCAACGTGAATCCGAGGATATCAAAATCCCGGAGGGGAATACCGGACTCCAGAGAGCAGAGAGGCCTCTTTTCTGAACGCAGGAGTTGTTCCATGTCCTTCCATGGGGCAAAGACGCGTTCAGCCGCCGTATCTTTTCGGTTATTCAGGATTTCGTAGAGGATCTTGAGCCCGGTATGAGACATCCCGATCTCATAGGCGTCAGGAAAGGCCAAGACCACCTTGATATCCACTCGTTGGTGGTCCTTTTTAACGGCATTGATCTCCGAGCCGATATAACGGGACGGCCTGGACACACGGGCAAGGTCTTTTTCTGTCATATGGAATATCGCCTTATTCTTAAGGTTCTTCTCCCATTTAGTGGGTAAAAAGGGTTCGAGGATTCAAGAACCATAGGGTTATAGGAGTCAAGGGGCCAAGGGTTCAAGTGAACCCCGTTAGAGAGACGAGCTCTCTAACAGGGTGAAATACTTAAACGCAGGCAAAATCTCCAGAAAAAAACACTCTAACCCTTGACCCCAAGATACCTTGGTGTAATAGCCGTCGCAGACGGCAAAGATGATAGAGAAAAGCGGGGCACGCGAAGCGTAACCCTTGAACCCTCGGCCCCTTATGTTTTTAGCACTTCACTTGACCCCTGGAATCCTTGACCCCTTGGCCCCTTTTGTTTTCACTCACTCTTTTGGTGAAGACCCTTTCTTAAAAGATGAATAATAAAATTAACATTTTAATAAAAATTGTTCAATATGTTTTTCCGGGGCTGTTTTTCCGGGGCGGGTGTGCGACAAATTTATGGGCAAATATTTCTCTAAGAGCGTCATTCCCCGACTCGATCGGGGAATCCACCCTTCGACAGGCTCAGGGTGACAATTGTCATGGTGAGCTTGTCGAACCATGGATTGTCCGGTCGGAGGACAGGCATTTTTGTCGCAGACCCTTCCGGGGCTCCGGGGCGGATTTACTCGTAATTGCATTTAGGTAAACCCCCGACTCTGCCGGGGGACTCCCGGAGTTTGGCCATTCCGGGAGTATGCAGTTAACCGAAATGCTTTACCCCTCTCCCACAAGGGGCGAGGGAACTGCCATATGGTTTCCACTCCCTTGATGGGAGGGGATTAAGGGGAGGGTGTTCTTAACCGTTTGCGAATAAGCCCATTTGAGGGGCCGGCAAACGTCAAGCCTCCGAGGTCACTGACTTTTTTTGCCGGGTCCCGTGTCGGCATTGGAGGGGCCGTCCAGGGCGAACAAGAGGAGTCCGGTGAGAAGGTAAGCGGCGAAGAATTTGTAATGGGCCGTGGTCTGGATCTGCCAGGGGAGAAAGATCTCGCCGCTTGCAAAGGGGGAGTGGATGATTCCGAAAAGCGAGAAAACCCCAGCCGTCAAGAGAAATGCCGCGGCGATCTTGAGCTTTCTATCAATAATAAAGGCGGTGATGGAGCCCCAGAGGAGCGATGAGAGGATGAAACCGTTTCCCATCATCATGATGGTCTGAAACGTGACGGCCACCTCACCGGTCAGATCCGAGGCTTCCTTCCCGAGGTTGGTGATATGGCTTCCGATCTCGATAAAGAGAAGATTGGCGATCACCGGGATGAAGGCCATGGCCACGGCCTTGGCATGACGGGCCGGACTGGCCTCAAAGGCCTGGGCCGTGATCTCGAGCCCGATAAAGACCAGGATCGGGGCCACGGCCGCTTCCGGGAGGAGATTAACGAAAAAGGAGAGGTATCCGAGGATACCGCCTAGGCCGATAAAGACCGCGGTCGCCAGGGTGTATGCGGACCTCCCTCCCATATCCTTGTAGGCCGGATGGCCGATATAGGGGGTGCTCTGAAGGATTCCGCCGCAGAGGCCCGCAAGGATGGTCCCGATCCCGTCGGTCAGGATGATCGTCCTGCTGTCGTACTCATCCCCGGCCGCGGCCGCGGATTCGGTGACATCAATCCCTCCCACCACAATCGCAAGCGCAAAAGGCGCGGCAATGGGGAGATATTTCAGGGCCTCAGTCATTCCTTCCATGAAGCCGAGTGTGGGCAGAGGAAACCCCACGCTTAGATGGAGTCTCGGCAGATGCTCTTCCGGAATCACCGAGATACCGGTCAGGTGAAGGAGATAATAGATCACCGTTCCGATCAGGACGGCGGCCAGGGCGCCCGGCATCCTGAAGGGGAACTTGATCTTTCCGATCAGGGTCATCAGGATGATCCCCAGAGAGACAAAACCGACAATAGGATTGGAAAAAATCTTGAGTGAAGGGAAGAAGGCGATCAGCATCATGGCCACGGCGGCAATGGAACCGAGGAGCCCGGCCCGCGGCACGAGCCTTCGTATCGCAGGACCGGTCCAGGCCCCGATGATCTTGATGATCCCCATGAGGATGATGACCGCCGTGGTGATGTGCCAGACCAGGATCGGGTCCTTGAACTTGAGGTAGGCCGGGCCGATGATGCCGAAGGCCAGCCCGAACGTGGAGGGCGTATCGAGTCCCAGCGGCATGGCCGTCACATCGTCTCGGCCCGTCTGTTGCGCCAGGCGAAAGGCAAGAAAGGTATAGATCAGGTCCCCGAACAGCACGCCGATCGCCGTGCCCGGAAGCATCCGGTAAAGAACGATCTCCTTGGGGAAGCCGAAGACCCCGATCAGGATCCCGGCCATGATCACCAGATCGGACATGTTGTCCAGCATCAGCCCGAAAAAGGCGTTGATGTCCCCGATCCGGGCCCAGCGGTATCTGAACTCTGCCATGTGGTCCCCTTTCCCCGACGAAGAATGGCGTCAAAACAACGGCCGTGATCACCGAAGACGTTATGGTTAAAACTTTTATATCAAGGCATTAGAAAAACTTCAAGGAAAAACAGACAGAGGGGTGTTTGGGGTAACATACCCATTCGATGCCCAGCTTCTGACCGATCAGGGACATGAGCGACTCGATGCAGTTGCTGGTCTTCAGGCTTCTGCAGATCTCCTGAAACAGCCCCAGCTTGTGTAACGTCCAAGTCTCCTCAAGAGAGGAAATATGGGGTTCTGGAAGAATGGCCGGAGGGGGACTGTGCATTTTTCCTTGATGGTTTATCCAAATCTTATGTTATGATTTCAACTTCATTAACGGTCTTAAAATTGTTATGAGACCCTTAATATATCATGAATCTTTAAAATCTTATGGTGGGTCATGGGCATTATCTTCATGCTTTTTGCTTCCGTCTGCTTTGCGACCATGTCCGCGCTGATCAAGGCGGTGGGTCCGGGGATCTCTCCGATGGAATTGGTCTTCCTGCGTTGTTTAATCTCCATCCCTCTCCTGTTTCTGTTTGTCCGATTGCGTAAAAAACCTCTTTGGGTCAGGGCGGGGCACGTCATGTTCTTCCGAACCCTTTTCGGGATGGCGGCCATGACCGGATCTTTTTATGCCCTGACCCACATGCCGCTTGCCGAGTGCATGTTCATCGGGAGTTCGCATCCGCTGATCCTTTCACTCCTCGCTCCGTTTGTCATCGGAGAGAGGACCCCGAGATCGGCATGGATCGCCATTTTTGCCGGTCTGACCGGTGTAGCCGTGATCATGAAGCCGGCCATGGCCTGGCCCACAGCCGCCTGGGTGGCCCTCGGGGCATCAGCGGCTTCGGCCATGGCCCATCTTTTGGTCCGGCGTCTCAATGCCACGGACTCGCCTCTGGTTATCGTGTTCAACTTTACTTTGCTGACGGCCGTTTTGACTTCGTTCCCGGTCCTTCCAACATTCGTGATGCCTGACCTCCGGCAGTGGTTCTTTCTCTCCGGGGCGGCGCTCTTTGCCAGTCTGGGCCAGCTCCTGATGACCCTGGCGTACCAGAGGGACCGCGCGCCGGCCGTGGCCTCGGCCGGCTATTTAACGGTCATTGTATCCGTGATCTATGGCTATGTTTTTTGGGGGGAGGTTCCGCACCCCCTCGCCTGGGCCGGCGGGGGATTGATTATTGCAGGCGGCTTATGGCTGATTAAGGACCGGCTGCAGACCACGGAGCCGGCGGCCTCCGTGACGATCTGAAAAGTGATTTGAAAAGGCCCTATTCAGGGGTAGCGTCTGGGGGGTCTGCGACAAATTTGTCGCGCACCCGCGTCTGGGTTTTGTCTTGACAATAAAAAACCCCTATGTTAACAATTTAACTTCTGTCATATCACCGGAAAAAGACGGTTAAATTTAATAAGAAAGGTTAAGAAAGGGAGGTCATGAAAAAGAAATATCTGCTTGCCCCAGGACCTACACCGGTCCCGCCGGAGGTTCTTTCGGTCATGTCGGAGCCGGTGATTCACCACCGGTCTCCGGAATTCGCTGCTATTTTAAAGGAGGTACTGGAAGGGCTGAAGTGGTTATTCCAGACTAAGAATACGGTGTTGATTCTGAGTTCATCAGGGACCGGCGGCATGGAGGCCGCGGTCACCAATTTCCTCTCCCCTGGGGATCGTGCCGTCTGCGTCCGCGGCGGGAAGTTCGGGGAGCGCTGGGCCGAGATCTGCCACGCCTACGGAGTGACCCCGGTCAACATCGACGTCCCCTGGGGCGAGGCCGTGAAACCTGATGCCGTTCGAGAGGCCCTTGAAAAAGACCCGTCCATCAAGGCGGTTTACGTTCAGGCGAGTGAGACTTGTACGGCCGTGGCCCATCCGGTCAAGGAGATCGCGGAGATTGTCCGCAAGCGGGAGCATACCATCCTGGTCGTGGATGCCATTACGGCGCTCGGGGTGGTGGACCTTCCTGTGGATGAATGGGGGATCGACATCTGTATCACCGGCTCTCAGAAGGCGCTCATGCTCCCTCCCGGCGCGGCATTCCTCAGTGTCAGCGACAAGGCCTGGCGTTTCAACGAGTCCGCCAAATGCCCCCGTTTCTATTTCAACCTCAGGAAGGAAAAGGCCAAGGCCGAGACCGGGCAGACCAACTTCACCAGCCCGGTTTCAATGATCATCGGTCTGAGAAAGGTTTTGGAGATGATGAAGCAGGAGGGGCTGAAGCAGATCTTCGCCCGGCATGAGAAGCTTGCTCACGCCACGCGTGAGGCCTTTCGGGCCTTGGGGCTTCGTCTCCTGGCCGTGGACTCTCCGAGCAATTCCGTAACCGGCGTCTATCTGCCGGACGGTATCGATGGCGGGGCCTTCAACAAAAAATTGCGGGATCATTATGGTGTAACCATTGCCGGAGGGCAGGACAAGCTCAAGGGGAAGGTCATCCGGGTCGCCCATCTCGGCTATGCGGACGTGCTGGACGTGATCAATGCCGTGGCTTCCGTAGAGAGAGGACTCAAGGAATTCGGGTATTCCTTTGAACTCGGTGCGGGCTTACGCGCAGCAGAGAAGGTCCTTTTTGAAGTATAAGAGAATGTGAGGATTAAACATGAAGATTCTGATCAGCGACAACCTGGCCCCTGAAGGGATAACCATCTTCAAGGAGGCGGGCATGGAGGTCGACGCCAGAACATCGACGCCGGCGGAGGAACTTGCCGGGATGATCGGGGAATACGATGGTCTGGTGATTCGAAGCGCCACCAAGGTGACCGAAGGACTCCTTAAACATGCAGCCCGGCTGAAGGTTGTGGGACGCGCCGGAACGGGTCTCGATAATGTGGATATCGCCGCCGCCAGCCGCAAGGGGATTGTGGTCATGAACACGCCCGGAGGGAACACCATCACCACGGCGGAGCATACCCTGGCTATGATCATGTCCATGTGCCGCAATATCCCTGAGGCCACGGCGAGCCTGAAGATCGGCAAGTGGGAAAAGAAAAAATTTACAGGCATTGAACTCTATGGGAAGACCCTCGGGGTCATCGGTCTGGGCAATATCGGGAAGAACCTGGCCCAGCGTGCCAGATCTCTCGGTATGAACGTCATCGGATACGATCCTTACATGACCGAGGAGATGGCCCGTTCCCTGGGCGTGAGTCTGGTCTCGCTTGATGAGATCTACGCGCAGTCCGATATCATTACGGTCCATACTCCGCTCTCGCCCGAAACACGATACCTGATCAACTCTGAGACGATATCCAGGATGAAGAATGGTGTCCGCCTGGTGAACTGTGCCCGCGGCGGGATCATCAAGGAGGCGGATCTCCTTGAGGCTCTGAAAAGCGGTAAAGTAGCCGGGGCCGCTTTGGATGTATTTGAGAACGAACCCCCCTTGGGCAATCCTTTGCTGCAGCTTGAAAATGTGGTGGTCACCCCTCATCTCGGGGCATCCACCAGTGAGGCACAGGTGAACGTGGCTGTCATGGTGGCCAAACAGATGGTGGAATACCTCAAGACCGGTGTGGCAAGGAATGCCCGGAACATGGCCGCCGTTTCCGCGGATGAGTTCCAAAAGATCCAGCCGTATATCTCACTGGGGGAAAAGCTCGGATCCTTCCTCGGCCAGGTAGCCGACGGAAGGGCCGACGAGGTGATCATGGAGTTTTTCGGAGATGCCTCGGCATTGAATACTGATCCTGTTTCCAATGGAATTCTCAAAGGGTTCCTCTCGAACTTTACGGATGTCAACTACGTGAGCGCCCCCTTTCTGGCCAAGGACCTGGGTATCAGGATATCTGAAATCAAGTCGAGCGAAAGGCCGAATTTTCAGAACAAGATTATGGTCACCATTCGTGGGAAATACGGCCGGAACTCTATTTCCGGGACCTTGTTCAACAACAAAGACCCCAGGATCGTCATGGTGGACGGGATGCCCCTTGAGGCCATACCGGAAGGGGAGATGCTCATTTTCCGGAATCATGATAAACCGGGTGTGATCGGCAGCGTGGGAATAGCCCTGGCCGATGCCGGGATCAACATCGCCCGTATGCAATTCGGACGGGAGGAGCCGGGAGGCAAGGCCATTTCTATCGTGAATGTCGACAGTCCTGTGGATAAGAATCTCTTGAAAAAACTGTCCGGTCTTCCCAATGTAGTGGATGTCCGGGTGGCCCGTTTGTAATCCATCCATTCTTGAAAGGAGCGCTTTGTGGCGACGGTAGTGGCGGTCGGTTCCCAGTGGGGTGACGAAGGTAAAGGAAAAATTGTGGACATCCTGACGGAGAAAGCCCAGATGGTGGCCCGGTACCAGGGAGGCCACAATGCCGGCCACACCGTGGTCATCGGCGATCAGGAATATATTCTTCACCTGATCCCGTCCGGCATTCTTCATCCCGACAAGAAGTGCGTGATCGGCAACGGAGTCGTGATTGATCCCGCCGCCTTGATGCAGGAAGTGGAGGGTCTGGAGCAGAAGGGGATCCGTCTGGATGGCCGTTTTTATATCAGTAAAAATGCCCACCTGATCATGCCGTATCATCTTGCGCTGGAAAAATGGAGTGAACTCGCAAAAGGCGACAGGAAGATCGGCACAACCGGCCGAGGGATCGGTCCGGCCTATTCGGACAAGATGGCGAGAACCGGTTTCCGAGTCTCGGACTTGCTTGATCCCGACCTGTTTCGGAAGAAGCTGAAATCCAACCTGAGCTATTACAATCCCCTGATCAAGGCGCTCTATCAAGGCGATGAAATCAACGCGGAACCGATTCTCAGGGATTACAGCCGCTATGCAGAAAGGATCCGATCATGGGCATCGGACGTCTCCCTTTTAATTCATGAGAGTATGAACAGAGGCGAGCATATCCTTTGCGAGGGGGCGCAGGGGACGCTTCTGGACGTAGACCACGGGACGTATCCCTTTGTGACCTCATCCAATCCCACAGCCGGAGGGGCCTGCACCGGTCTCGGTTTCGGACCTGCCAGGGTGGACCATGTCATCGGCGTGGTCAAGGCCTACACCACACGCGTGGGGAGCGGGCCTTTCCCGACTGAGGTCAAAGGGGATCTGGAAGAAAGGTTCCGAAGCATCGGCAAGGAATTCGGCGCCTCCACCGGGCGTCCCAGGCGCTGCGGGTGGTTTGATGCCTTGGTGGTTCAGTATTCGGTCCGCATCAATGCTCTGGCAAGTTGCGCGCTCACCAAGCTCGATGTCCTGGATGGATTCGATCCCATACCGATCTGCACGGGGTATCGTTATAAAGGGTCAGCTATAAAGGAATTTCCTGTAGAAATCGCTGTCCTTGAGGCCTGCGAACCGGTCTACGAAGAAATCCCGGGCTGGAAGTGCAGCACCGTGGGAGTCCAGGCCTTTCAGAAACTTCCTGAAAAGGCCCGGAATTATATCAAAAGGCTGGAAGATCTGATCAGAGTTCCTTTCTCAATTATTTCTACCGGGCAGAAGCGGGAAGAGACGATTCTCATCGGCAATCCTTTTCAATAGTTTTTAAAAATAAAATAGACCAGCACCCAGGGGCCTTTGTGCCGGGTAGAGGGGACCCTGTTGGTGTTGTGTCTTTGGAGACGTTGGATGATATCCTGCGTGTGGCCGATATAGTATCGTCCTGTAGCTTCGCTCTCAAGGATGTAGAGGTAGAATGGCATGTCCTTCAGGAGAGAGAGCAGAATATCTGGCGGGGCGGACGGGGGTCGAACCCGTGACCTTCGGCGTGACAGGCCGACGTTCTAACCAACTGAACTACCGCCCCCCCAGCTATCCTGCTCGGGGTTGATGGGACTAAGTGGTCCTATTCGTAAATACGGTCGCATTCGAGTGCCGTAGGGCGGCCTCCTCGGCGTTCCGCTCCTTGCGACGTACCGCAGGGGGTACGCCTCAGTCGCGCGCCTTGATGATGCCGCCCTACGGCACTCTCGGTACGTTACCATATTTACGAACAGGACCACTAAGCGACCTTCCCGGTCACAACCGGGACGTTCTAACCAACTGAATATGCAGGTTTGAAATTTGAAATTTCAAATTCTTATTACTTGGTAGGCGGAACAGGGATTGAACCTGTGACCCCCGGCTTGTAAGGCCGATGCTCTCCCAGCTGAGCTACCCGCCCGTTCTTTCTGATCGAACATGTTGCTCAGTGGCCCGTGACCCTCCCGGTCGTAACCGGGATGCTCTCCCATCTGAGCTATCTGCCCTCTCTTCTAAGTTTTGAAATTTGAATTTTTTGTTTGGCGTCCCCAGGGGGATTTGAACCCCCGTCGTCGCCGTGAAAGGGCGGTGTCCTGGGCCAGGCTAGACGATGGGGACGGCATATATGATCTTATCATTTTCTTCTCAGAGGGCAAAAAATTCTCAGGTTATGCCCCTGTCCGTGAATGTTTTGCCCCCCCCTTTTTCTTTGGTGAGCCGTGTTGGATTCGAACCAACGGCACCCGCCTTAAAAGGGCGGTGCTCTACCAGCTGAGCTAACGGCCCAAGTATGAATATCCTCCGGGAGCGGTTAAAATTGCATGATGCGTTCTGCAAACACAAAAAGGAATTTTCTTCCGACCGGAAGCCTTTAAGATCTTTCTAAAGAAAAAATAACTATATAAAATCATTCTTTCCTTGTCAATAAAAAATAAAACATAAAAAATAAAAGAAGTTGAAAACCAGCTTGCCATTTGATGGATTTTTTGTTATGAATGATCATATTCAAGGTATTTTGTTTGCAATCATTATGAAGGAGGGATTTCTACCATGAAAATACGTCCTTTGAACGATTGGGTGCTCATCAAGCCCGAACCTTCCGAGAATCGTTCTTCCGGTGGGATCTTGATTCCGGATTCTGCAAAGGAGAAGCCGACGCGGGGAATCGTTGTGGCAGCAGGGAGAGGATGTTACGAAGAGGAGAGGGACAAGAAGGGAAACCTGACCGGAGAGAAGAAATTCATTAAAATCGAGGTGAAGCCTGACGATAAGATCCTTTTCAGAAGATTCGGCGTGGATGAGGTTAAGGTGAAGGGGGAGGAGTTTGTGATGGTCCGGGAGCGTGATATTTTGGGGACTCTGTAGATTCCTATCCCCTTCGAAAGGACGCCTGCTCCATGAGAAAGGGAATGAATTCATGCATCTGCCGTGGGATGAGATCGATACCGTGCTCCTGGATATGGACGGGACTCTGCTCGACCGGTACTTTGATGATTATTTCTGGGAGGTCTTCGTTCCGAGGGAGTATGCCGAGTCCAACGGCATTTCCACGGAAAGGGCCGCGAAGGAGTTGACGGCGCGCTACAAAAAAGAGGAAGGGACGCTGAACTGGACCGATCTTGATTTCTGGTCCGAGGAACTGGGTCTCGACATCCCTTTTCTCAAGACACAGGTTGAACACTTAATCCAGGTGCACCCTTATGTAGAACGGTTTCTGTGTTTTCTAAGGGATGCAGGAAAGGAAATCTGCCTGGTGACGAATGCGCATGGGAAGACCCTGGATCTGAAGATGAAGAAGACCCTTCTCGGGCCTTTTTTCCATGAGATTATCTCCGCTCATGATTTCGGCGTTCCAAAGGAGGATACTATGTTTTGGAAGGCCTTGGTGTCCCATCTCGGTTTTGATAAGGACCGTGCGCTTCTGGCCGAAGACAGCGAAGCCAATCTCCGTTCTGCGAGGCAGGCCGGTATCCGTCACCTTGTTTTTGTCGCTCGCCCAAGCACACAGGCGCCCATTCGCGGGTCTTCGGAATTCCCTTCTATTATCTATTTTCTGGAACTTCTTCCCGGTCAAGGCGTATCTCGTTAGAAGCCTCTCCTATTTTTTCTTTTTTTGCTTAAGCCGTTTGATTCTTGCTTTTCTTCGTTTTCTCTTTTCTGTTTTGTTGTATTGTTTCCCCATAAGGCTCCTTCGAATGGTGCGAGAGGATGTGATGAAACCGGTTTCGTTTTGTTGCCGGTTCATTTTACACATAAAACGGCACGGTATCAAGTGCAGAATGCGTATTGAAAAAATAAGTTGAGTTTATTTTTCAAATCCTTTATTGTAAAAAATCGAAAGGCGCGGACGCATGGGAACTTCCGTGAAGGGTCAAAATAAAGTTTCCGAAGAAAGGAGGTCGGCCAGCCGGTTAGAGGCCAACCTCAAGGTCAGTTTCTGTATTATCTGCGGCAGGACAGGCAGAAGGACCAAACGCATTCCTGTGTCGGTCAAGAATCTCTCTATCTCCGGCTTTTGTATGGCCACAGACATGACCATGGTGGAGGATCTTCATGTTCTGGCCGGCAGTTCAGGGGGAGCGGACAATACCCTGGAGGTCAGGATTCAGCTTCCCGATCAGAGTGAAATTCTGATTCAAGGGTCGGCATGCTGGTACAATCTTTCTGAGCCGGGGGATTTCTGCCGATATAATGTGGGGGTTAAGATCAGAAAAATTTCCGAGACGGATCTCGCCCTGTTAAAAAAATTCCTGCGCCGGAACCGGAAGGAGAGGTTCTATAAAAACATCCGAGAAATCAAATGGGTTCAGAGATTGATGCGGGGCGTCAAGGGCAAAGGACTATAGCTGTTTCAATTTCTGCCTGGCCATCTTCGCTTCTTCCGCGTCAGGATATTGATCAACTAGCTTCTTCAGGAGTTGGCGGGCCATGCTGGTATCTTTGAGCTCCTGGAATGAAAGCCCTTCCTTGAGCAAGGCGGCCGGGATCTTTTCCCCCTTGGGATATTGCGTGATCACTTCTTCGAACTCGATGATGGCCTCCTCATACTTCTTCTGCGCAAAGTAAGATTCACCTATCCAGTACTGGGCATTGTCATTGAGTTCATTCCCCGGATATTTCTTGATAAAGCTGCGAAGCTGTCGGATGGCCTTCTCATACTGTCTCTGCTTCATTGCATCCATGGCTTCGTTGTATGCCCGCTCGTCCTCAGGGGGTGAGGACTCTTTCCGTGTTTCTTCAATCGGCAGCGCAGGCGGTCTCTCGATTTCAGCCGCCGGTGGAGGCGCCAGAGGGGATTCGGAGGGGCCGGTTGATGAAGGAATCTCCATGTTCATCGGCTTTGTGGGAGAAAGGGTTTTTTCCAGTTCCGCCACTCTGGCTTCTAAGAATGAAAGATGTTCCTTCAGGTTCCGAATCTCCTCCGAAATCCCTTGTTGTACAGGGGCAGTATTCACACGAGTGTCGCTTCTATCCTGAATCTCGTCAACTCGTCCGGCAAGCTGCTGGATTTGATTCTGAATCGAGTCCGTCTGAGAAGAAAAATCCGCCATCTTCCTGCGGACATCCTTGGATGACACATCCCATTCAGCGGATTTCTGCAGGACGTCTTTCATTTGTCCTTCAAGAAAGTTAATGCGCGCGTCCTGGTTCATTGCCGCACAGCCGCAAAACAGGCCTATTACCATGGACAAGATCATCCACTGCCGGATTCGGTGCATGTTCGTCAAGGCGGTTCCCCTTAAAGCGTGCCTCTGGGCTTATCGGTTTCTTTCAATCTCAACATCCAAGCTGTGAGTTACTTCGCGGACAAGTGTGCCCGTCTGTTTTTCGACCAGCAGGACTCTTCATGTTCCGTACACTGGGGTTTTTCCTCGCCGTACGAAATGGTGGAGAGGCGGTCGGCCTTGATCCCTAAATTGATCAGATAATTATAGGCGCTTTTTGCCCTTCTGTCTCCCAGGGCGATGTTGTATTCATTGGTGCCCCGCTCATCGCAGTGACCCTCAACCGCCACCTTGACATTAGGATTGCTTTCAAGCCATGCAGCATCGTCGGCCAGGGTTGCACGCGCTTCCGGAGAGAGATCAAAACGGTCGAAATCAAAAGAGATATCCTTGAGTTCCTTGGGTTGGATCGCCTCGATCTCTTCAGAGCCCATACCGCCTTGTTTCATGCCTGTGCCGGCGCCTTCTTCCCCTGCGGCTGATTTGGTCGTGTCCACTTTCTTCGCGCAACCGCCAAAGGCGAATAAGAGTACGACCGCCATGGCCATGATACTAAAAGACATCCATCTGTTCTTCTTCATATGCTGCTCCTCCTTCTCTTGTTGAAAAAAAATACCACAAAGATACAAAAAGACCACCTCTTTGTTCCCCGTGGCTGTACCACCCTTTTCAAATATGGTTAAGTATAATACAGAAATTTAATTTGTAAACAGTTTTTTTAAAGAATTTTTTATTCAACAGAAATGCCTGGCGACCAGTTGGGCGCCGTATTTTTAGCCGGATTTGAGGTGATTTTACGAAGATTTGTGCCATTGGCGTTCATGATATAAATGTCCGGTTTCCCGCCCAGTGTGGAACTGAAGCAGAGAAACCGTCCATCCGGCGACCAGGAAGGGTACTCATTGTTCCCGGCATTGGACGTCAGCAGGATCATCTGGGACCCATCCGGCTTGATGGTTGCGATCTGGAAATGCCCATTGGTCTGACTGGAAAAGGCGATCCGGTCCCCCCGTGGAGACCAGGCCGGCGAGGCATTGTATTTACCCTGGGAGGTGACCCTGGATACGTTTGTGCCGCTGTAATCCATGATATAGATCTGTGGAGTCCCTGCCCGATCCGACATGAAGGCGATTTGTTTGCCGTCCGGCGACCAGGCTGGGGATACATCCGTCGCAAAGTTTTTGGTCATCGCCCTCGGGGTTTTGGAGTACTTGTCGAGAATATAGATCTCAGGATTGCCTTCTTTGCTCATGACGTAGGCCAGCCTTCCCCCTCCGGGCGAGTAAACGCCTCCTGTATTGATGCCGGGTTCCCCGGAAATTTTCTGGACTTCGCCGGTCTGTGCGATGATCTGATAGAGGTCGGGATTCTTTTCCCTGTATGAGGTAAAAACGATCTTTTCGCCGTCTGTAGACCATTTGGGCGCAACGATGATGGGTTTTTCCTTCAGACTGACATGGTCATTATAACCGTCGTAGTCCATGATATGGATCTCATAGAAACCGCCGGCAATGGAGAGATAGACGATCCGGGTATCGAAGGCCCCTTCCTCTCCGGTGATCTGTTTGATGATCTCGTTTGCAAAACGATGGGCCATCCTTCGAACCTCGCTGACCTTGCCGTAATATTTTTTCGCAAGAATCTGCTTTTGCAGGATCACATCATAGAGATAAAATATGGTCTGGAGCTGGTCTCCGCTCCGAAGATAGGTTCCCTTGATCAGGACATCGGCACCCACGATCCGCCAGTCTTCGAAGCGGATCTTGGACGGATCGGTATCCGAAGCAGCGGGGTCTTCAATGAAGCTCGTGGGATCCAGGATCTGGAGCAGCCCGGAAAAGGACAAGTCGTCGCTTAAGGTCTCATGAAGCTCCTTCCCGATGGGGAGGTCCTCAGGAGCCTGTTTCAAATCCTTGAAGAGTTGGATGGCCACAGGGAGCCTCCGGATAACCGGGGCATTGATATCCAGGTAGATCTTGGGATCGGCCGAAGCATCCGAGAGAAAAAGAAAAAATATGGAGGTCATGGCCAGAACGGCAACTTTTTTCAGATAGGGGGTAAGATGTCTATTCATTGATAATCCTCTGGAGTAAAACGGATACCCACCGGAAGCTCTTCTTCCTCGCCTGGAATCGGTGGAAGGGGGCTGCTTTTTTCAATGGCCCGGATGGTCGAATCATCAAAGGCCTGGTTCCCTGAGTTTTTTTCAATGGTGATGTCCGATATTTTCCCATTTTTTTCTATCACGATGCCGATCACGGTTTCCATATCGCGTTCAATGGATATGCCTTGGGGGATGATCCATGCGTCGCGGATAATCTCCCAGATTGTGCTATAGTAGGTTTTATACCGGATCTCCATCAGCCGGCTGGATATGGCGCCCCGGCCGGCAATGGCCTGCTGCTGGCCCTGGCCTGCCACGCTCCCTGCCCCCCCATCCTTTTCGGATATCTTTTTCTTCAGGTTCTCAATGGCGGACCGGATATCCTTGTTACTGTAGTCCTTGTCCGGCGGTTTTTCAGGAACCGGTTTTTTCTTGACCGCCTTTTCCGCCTCAGGCGCGGCCTTCTTGACTATTTCCGGGGCTTTTTTCTCCTTCTTCACATCGGGTATGAGGATCTTCTCCTCAGCCTTTGGTTTCGGAGGAACCATCACCGCCTTTTCCTGTGGCGGGGCCGGGGCCTCGGCCTTCTTTTGCGCCTGCCCGGCCATGGAAACCAGATCCACGGTCGTAGCCGAAGGCGGGGCATAATAAATGGGAAGTGGGGCGATCTTCCGGGCAAGGGCAATGAAAAAGATTACGGCAAGGTGAAGGGCCAGGGAGACCCAAAACATCCGCCAGAAATCCCTGTCAAATTCGGTTTCTTCAAAAGGGCGAAACCTGATCACCATCAATCTGCTATCTCCGACACGTCGGTGACCATGCCCAGCTTCTGGATACCCGCTTCCTTGATGGCCGCCATGACCTTGACCACGAAACCGTAAGGTACGTTTTTGTCGGCTCGAAGGAAAACCTCCTTATGGGGATCTGCCTCCAGGATTTTTATCAGTTTCTTCTGCAATTCCTCAAAAGTAAAAGGGGTCTTGTTGATATAGATATTCTTGCTTTGGGTCACGGTGACCACGAGGCGCTCTTCCTCGATCTTGATGGGAGAAGTCTTGGTTTTCGGCAGATCCACGTCTATTCCCTGCTGCAGCATGGGTGCGGTCACCATAAAGATGATCAGCAGCACCAGCATGACGTCCACGAGGGGAGTCACGTTGATCTCCGACATGCTGCCGTACTCATTATTTTTTCCTGTCGGTCCCATGGTCCGTTCTTGAAAAAAAGGTTTTACTTCTCCAAGTATTTTTCCGCGATCGTAATGAATTCGGAAGAAAAGTTTTGCATCTCATTGGCAAGAACCCGGATCTTGCGAACAAAATGGTTATAGGCCACGACCGCAGGAATTGCCGCGGCAAGCCCTGCGGCTGTAGCCACCAAGGCCTCGGAGATCCCCGGAGCGACCACGGCCAGGCTGGCCGACCCCCGGGCGCCGATCCCGCGGAAGGCGCTCATGATTCCCCAGACCGTGCCGAAAAGCCCGATAAACGGCGAGGTGCTGCCGGTTGTGGCTAAAAAGGTGATGGATCGCTCCAGCCTCGTGATCTCGGAGATGGTTGCCCGGTTCAGGGCCCGTTTGATGCGCTCAATTCCCATGGTCTCGGTGATCCCCGTCATTTCAACATGCGCTTCAGAATTTTGAGACTTCTTTTTTAATAACGCCTCTTTTTGCATGATCTTGTTCAGCTCATCATATGCGGCCTCAAAGAGTCTTGAGATGGGACTGGCCGAATATTGTTTGGCTGAACGGATCAGGGTATTCAGGGGATGATCCATCCAGAAAACCTTGAGAAAATTGTTCGATTGGATCCGGGCCAGACGGATGACACGATATTTATAGAAAATGATGGCCCAGCAGGCCACGGAGAATATCAGCAGGATCAGGAGAACCCCCTTGACCACCCAGCCTGCCTGCATGACCAGAGAGAGTATTCCGTTATTCCCAAGGGTTACTGCGGCGCCTTCCATAGAGGTTATCCCTTCAAAAGGTATTCTTTCCAGCAGCTTGTTTTGCAACAACTTTTTGAAACTTTAATATACCTCGTCATCTAAAGTCAAGATCCGAATCTCGATTCATAGATTGGATTGCCGAAGATGTTGCTGCGGTCCATGCCGGGTTCAGGGCTCATAGGGCCCGAGATCGCGGCGCCGGGCCTTGTCCCGCAGCCTTTTTCGTGCCTCAGCGAGTTTTTGCCGTTCCTTCTCATCCCGGCTCATACAGATCAGAGGATTGACACGGGCGGGACATCCTTTCCCATCCAATGCAACATAGGTGACGAGTGCGGAGCAGGTCTGCCTCCGTTCGCCGGTGGTCGGGTGCTCCGAGAAGATCTCCACTTCCACCTCTACCGAGGTTTTGAAGGCCGCATTGAGACGCGCCCGGATGATGGCAAAGTGGCCGACCTTGATCGGATGTTTGAAATCCACGCGGTCCACGGATGCCGTGACCACGATTTTACGGCAATGGCGCATGGCGGCCATGGCGCCGGCCAGATCAATCATGGATAAGACCTTGCCTCCGAATACGTTACCCAGATGATTGGCATCATTGGGCTGGACCAATTCCGTGCTTTCGACCATGGACTCGGAAACGGTTTTTCCTTTTAATCTCTGTTTCATTGGACACGCCTCCGGTCAAAATCCCTGGATGGGTGGATCTCTCCAAGTTCGTCCACGATCAACCCCTGCACATCGGGGATTTTATCAATCAATGCCATTCCGGCTTCAGGCCCGAGGACAAAGACCGCAGTGGCCACGGCATCGGCCATAATGACTGTGGGGCAGATGATGGTGACGCTCCGGCATCCCTGCGCCGGATAGCCTGTCCTCGGGTCCATGATATGATGATACCGGACACCGTTATAGATGAAGAACCGTTCGTAGTCCCCGGACGTGGCTATGGCACAGTTCGTCATCGGCATCTTTTTTATCAGGGTGTTCCGGTTTCTCGGATCCTGTATCCCGATCTCCCATGGCTGTTGGTCGGAACGTCTTCCGATCACCAGGAGATCTCCACCGGCATTGATGACGGCGTTTTTGATCCCTTGCGCCTTAAGAACGGCCATGGCCCGGTCCACGGCATACCCCTTGGCGATCCCGCCGAGTCCGATGGACATGCCGGGCTTCTTCAGCAAGACCCTTCCCTGATCATCCATCAGCACGTCGTGATAGTTGATCAGAGGAAGAACCTTCCGGATCTCCTCTTCGGACGGCGGGCGGCTGTCCGGCTCCATAGGCCAGAGGTTTGAGAGCGGCTTGAAGGTGATGTCAAAAGCGCCGTTTGAGAGACGGCTGTACCGGAGGGATTCCTGAATCACAAAAAGCAGTTCAGGGTCGACCGGCCTCCACGCCTTGCCGGCTGAACGGTTGATCAAAGAGATATCGCTTTCAGGGATATAGGTGCTCATGACCTGTTCTATGCGGCGGATCTCATGAAAGGCAAGGTCTTCGGCCCGGTCGGCCAGATTCGGTTCGGCTCCGGAGATGGAGATGCTCACCAGCGTTCCCATGAGCATCTGCTCCCTGGTGGTTAAGGGCGATGCTGAGGGGCTGCATCCTGCAGCGCCTGCCGGCAGCAGGAGGAGAATGAAGATGACCAGGCATCGAAAAGGTTTCATTCAATAAAATCTGCCAAGGGTTAACGAGGCTATAGCTCTCGCTTGTAAATGAAATCAGAGACGGCAAGAAGGGCGTTCTTTGCAGGAGAAGGCTCAAAGCAGTCCAGGGATGCCTTGGCTTTTTTGATATATCCCTGGGTTTTTTCCATTGTATATTCCACCCCCTTGTCGTTCGCGATGCACTCGAAGACGAATTCAACATCCTCGGGCTTGGGCCGGCGGTTTTTAAAAATCCGGACCAGCCTTTGAGACTCCTCCTTGCCGGATTTCATCAGGGTATGGATCAGCGGCAGGGTGATCTTCCCTTCGAGAAGATCCTTGCCTACCTGTTTCCCGAGTTTGCGCTCCTCGGCGGAATAGTCGAGCGCATCATCGATCAACTGGAACGCGATGCCGATATTCATGCCAAAAGCCGTCATGGCGTTCCGGATCTCCTGGGGCGCCCCTGCAATAATGGTCCCAAGGCGGCAGGCTGCGGATATCAAGGCCGCCGTTTTATAGGTGATGACCTCGATGTATTCCTCTTCCGTAATACCGACGTTCCCGATATGGGCGAGCTGCATCACTTCGCCTTCGGACATGGTCGTGGTCGCCTCCGACAGGACGTCCATGATCTGCTGGTTATGCTCTCGTACGGCAAGGTAAAGGGCCTTGGAGTAGAGAAAATCTCCCACCAGAATGCTGGCCTGATTCCCCCAGACCCGGTTAGCCGACTTTTGTCCCCTGCGCATGTTGGCCTCATCGACCACGTCATCGTGGAGCAGAGATGCGGTGTGGATATATTCGATGATGCCGGCAAGGAGGTAATGCCTGTTTCCCCTGTATCCGCAGGCCCTGGCTGAAAGCAGGAGCAACAGAGGCCGGATCCGCTTTCCCCCTCCTTTGAGAAGATGAAACCCCACCTCCGGGATCAACGGGGCCTTGGACGCAAGATGGGTGATGATGCACGCTTCGACATCCGCCAAATCCTTCTCTAAGCTTTTCCAGACTTCCCCGATTTCCATAAAAATTCCCTATAAAATAACGTGATAGTAGAGCATTGATCCTTGCTTGTCAAGATGTAAGGCGGTCCCAATCCGGGTGATAGAAACGGCCGGAACCCTCCGCCTAAGCCTCCATGTTTTTTAACCAACGAGAGCATGGACGTGACTTGCGGCGCCTCCCGATCCATGAGGGTATGGGTATATAGATAGGATTTTATCGCTCCATTCGCATGTGGATTTTGGTTTGACTTTTATCCGGAGCAAAGGTAGAGTGGATGAAAATGAGATGATAAGGTTATGAAGTTTTTATATATTGCCGCCTGTTTAATTTTTATTACCGGGTGTACCCCGGCCATTCCCATGGAGTATCTCTCCAAGATCGACCGATCTGCAACTTACCCGATAGTGAAATCAAACATTCAAAAATATATCGGCGTTACAGTGGCCTGGGGTGGATATATTCAGGAGGTTTCCAATATCCCGGAAGGAACCTATATCGAAGTGATTGAATCCCCTCTCGATTCAGGGAACCGCCCTGAAGATCTGGACCAGACCCGAGGCCGTTTTCTTATTGGGTATCCGGGATATGCCGAACCCGTCCGATATGCCAAGGGGAGAGCCATCACCGTGGTCGGCGAGGTCCAGGGTTATCAAGAGCGCCCTTTAGGTGAGATCCGTTATGGCTATCCGGTGATCCATCGTCTATACGACCGGTTGTGGGATCCAAAAACAACTTCCGATATCCATTTAGGGATCGGGGTGGGCGCCGTATTCACCCATTAAATGATTGCAAGAGTGGGAAACGTGAAGATAGGCATCCTTTCCGATACGCATGGCGTCCTTCACCAGGCTGTTCTTGATCTTTTTGAAGGGGTGGATGCCATTTTTCATGCCGGCGACATCGGCGATGACGACGTGCTGTCAAGGCTGAAAAAGATCGCCCCGGTCATGGCGGTCAGAGGGAATATGGATTCGCCTCCCTTGTCATATGACGTTCCGGTTTACCGTGTCAGCCGTCTGGCGGATAAGAATATCCTGATCACCCACCGGGTAGGAAACCCCATGAAGCCTTGCGCGGAACTGCAGGAAAGGCTGCTCCAGGTCCGGCCTGCCGTGGTGGTGTTCGGGCACACCCATCATTCTTTCAATCAATGGATCAACGGGATTCTCTTCTTCAACCCGGGTACCGCAGGCAAGAAAAGTCATGGACACCCGCTCTCTGTGGGGTTCATAGAAATGGATGCGGATGAAATAAACGGCAGGATCATCTATTTTGATCATGAATAGAGAAGACCTTGTCATTTCGGAGATCAAACACAATATGTGGGCTTACTAACAGATAAACCGCAAGATGTGGAAAAAGAATCCCTTGTTGCAACCTCTGACAAACAAAGGAAATTCTAATAGCATTTTATTCAAGATATGGTGGTTATCCACATCTTATATACAAGATGTGGATAACCATAAAGCCTCGATTTTATTCTTCAGGACTTTTGTATTTCTCCTTTTTTTCCCCTTATGGGGTCTGGTCCATGTCTCTCCACTTCATGGAGCGGAACGTTTTCCGTTGAATTATATTTCCCCTGAACAAGATCGGATCATCCTCATGGCCGAGTCGCTGGTGATGGAACGCCGCTATGATGAGGCCATGGGCCTCTTTGACCAGATGGAGAAAGAGGAACCTGAGTCGATTCTGCCGAGCATGGGCCGCCTTCTGATCCTCATGGCACACTCTTTAGAGAAGGGCGAGACATTCGAGCGTATTGAAAAGGAGATCCTGGCCGAGATGAAGAAGAACACCCGGCTTCTAAAAAAGATGAAGGACCAACCAGACCTTACCGCATGGGATCATTATATCATGGGAGGATCGCTCGGCGCCCAGGGCCTCTATGAGTTGGAACACCAGCGCTATGTTTCCGCTTTTATGCACGGGATCTCCGCCCTTTCCCATTTTAAAGAGGCGCGGATCATGGACCCCGAAATTCATGATGTTGACTTTGCTACGGGGCTTTATAAGTATTTCCGGAGCGTCAAGACCCGGTACCTCTGGTTTCTCCCGCTGATCCATGACCAGCGGCTGGAGGGGATTGAAGAGATCCGCACGGCATTGGGAAAAGGGCATTATGCCGTTCCTGCATGCAAGATCGCCTTGATTGCTCTTGCCGAAAAAGAAGGCCGGGATCTCGAGGGGATCAAGATGGGCGAGGCCTTTCTTAAAGAGGGTCCGAAATGTCTTCTGATCCGGGATCCCCTTGCAAAGATCTATCGGCGCCGGTCTCAATGGTTCGATGCCGGGATGACCTATTATAACGGCTATGACGGAGATCCATCCATCCGATGGGTCCTCCTTGAAGCCGGACGGGATTTTCTGATGGGGAATGATCTGACCGAAGCCGAGACGGCATTTCAGGCATATTTATCCGGTTCTCCTCCTGATTCCGGTGCGGCGCAGGCACACCTGGGGCTTTCCAGAATTTACCATAGGAAAGGCGATCCCTCCCTCTCTCAGCAGGAGAGGGCATGGGCGGTCAAGCTTGATCCTGAGTTGAGAAATTCCCCGATAGAGAATTAGATTTAAAAACCGTTTAAAAACAGCTTACATCTTGACATTATTCTGTGGGTTTAATATAAACAGAGGTGCTTGCTCAGGTTGACAAATGGAAAAGACCATAAGGATACATGATCGAAAACTTGACGAGGTGAGCTGTGAATAAGATGACGATTGAGGATGTGGAATTAGAGGGGAAGCGTGTTTTTATCCGTGTTGATTATAATGTTCCTATGGACGATGACGGGAACATCACCGATGACCGAAGGATTCGGGCGTCTCTGTCAACGATTAACTACTGTATTGATCGAGGGGCCAGGGTGATTCTCGCCTCTCATCTGGGGAGGCCCAAGGGGGTTCGGAATGCCAAACTTTCTCTGACTGCCACGGCCAAGAGACTCAACCGTCTCCTGAATAAAGAGGTGCGGTTCGCTCCGGATTGCGTGGGCCCGGAAGTCCGTGCCATGATCGATTCCCTTCGGAACGGCGACATCATTTTATTGGAAAACCTTCGTTTCCATCCGGGGGAAGAAATCAACGATGAAGGGTTTGCCAAAGAGCTGGCCCAGGGCATGGATGTCTATGTAAACAACGCCTTTGGAACAGCACACCGGGCGCATGCCTCGACCTTCGGGATCAGCCGCTTTGTCCCGGTAGCCGTGGCCGGATTTCTCATGAAAAAAGAGATCGAATATTTTGAAAAGGTCATTACGAATCCGGTGCGTCCTTTTGTGGCGATCCTGGGGGGGTCCAAGGTTTCCGGAAAGATCGGTGTGATCAAGAACCTGATAGACCGGGTGGACAAAATCATCATCGGGGGCGGAATGATGTTCACTTTTCTCAAGGACTCCCAGCTTGAAGTGGGGAACTCCCTCGTTGAAGAGGAGATGGTCGATTCTGCCCTTCACATGCTTAAGCGTGCCCGGAAACAAGGGGTCAAGTTCTACCTCCCTGTGGATGTGGTTGTGGCCGACCGGATTCATGCCCATGCCAATACCAAGATCGTCACGGTCCAGGAGATTCCTCAAGGATGGTACGGATTGGATATAGGGCCGGCCTCCAGCAAACTTTTTGAGCTGGCGCTTCAGGGCGCTAAGACCATTGTCTGGAACGGGCCCATGGGAGTCTATGAGATCGATGCCTTCAGCCGGGGGACCTCGTCGCTGGCGCACACCGTGGCCGGATGCTATGCCACCACGATTATCGGAGGGGGAGATACCGCTGATGCGGTCAACCGGGCCGGCGAGGCCGATAACATGACCTTCATCTCCACGGGCGGAGGGGCCTCGCTGCAGCTCCTTGAGGGGAAAAGCCTTCCCGGCATTGAAGGGTTGACCGAAAAGAAGGTTTTGTAATGCGGTTTATTTAATGAGGAGAAAAGAGATGCGACGAAAGATGATTGCCGGGAACTGGAAGATGTATAAGACCGTGACTGAGGCGCTTGCGCTGGTGGAGGGACTGAAGAAGAAGCTCAATCAGATTGATGATGTGGATATGGTGGTGGCCCCCCCGTTCACGTCGCTGGCCAGGGTTTATCAGGCCATTCAATCCAGCAACATCATGCTCGCCGCACAGGACCTCTTTTATGAGAAGGAAGGCGCTTATACCGGAGAGGTTTCCGGCGGGATGCTCAAGGACGTGGGATGCCAGTATGTGATCGTAGGACATTCCGAGAGGAGAGGATACTTCGGAGAGACCGATGAGATGGTCAACAGAAAGGTCCATGCGGCCTTGAATGCCGGACTGACCGCCATCCTGTGCTTCGGCGAATCTTTGGAAGAGCGGGATGCCGGGAAGACCTTCCAAGTGGTGAGCCGGCAGGTTAAGGCCGGTCTTGCCGGATGCAGCGAAAAAGAGATGGGAAACATCGTGATGGCCTATGAGCCGATATGGGCCATTGGAACGGGTAAGACCGCCACGCCGGCACAAGCCAACGAAGTTCATTCCTACCTTCGTCACCTTCTCTCTGATGCCGTCAATGACCAGACTGCGGAAAAGACGATGATTCTTTACGGAGGGAGCGTGAAGCCGTCCAATGCTGCGGAACTGATGAATCAGCCGGATATCGACGGGGCATTGGTGGGAGGAGCCAGCCTGACCGTGGAATCCTTCTCAGAGATTATCTTCTCCAGTCGTGGATAGGAAAGGCAACAGAGAAAACGCTGCCTTAAATGGCCGTTGTCCAGCCCAACCGCGGATGTTTACTTGAATTTTCTGGAATTTTTGGCGTCTAATGGATAAAAAGGTGGATCCAATATCCGAGGATCTGGAATGGGTTCAAAGATCCCAGGATGGGGATCAGGAGGCCTTTTCCGAACTGGTACGGAAATACCAGAAAAGGGTCTATTACCTGGCGTATGGCATGCTCGGGAACCGGGAGGATGCCCTGGATATCGCCCAAGAGGCCTTTCTCAAGGCCTTTCGTTCACTAAAAGGGTTTCAGGGGGGCGGGGGGTTCTATACATGGCTCTATCGGATCGCGTACAATTTATCCATTGATTTCATGCGGAAGGAATGGCGGAAAAAGAATTTGGAATACCGCGACAACCAGGATCTGACAGAAGAAGAGGATCCTGTCATCCGCGTTCCATCCTCTTCACATCCCGGGCAGGAAATGGCACAGAAAGAATTGAACCGGGTGATCATGGATGCCATTCAGTCATTGCCGGAGGAACACCGATCGGTCATCCTCCTCCGGGAGATGGAAGGGCTATCCTATGAGGATATCGCAAAGACGCTCAGGATAAGAAAAGGAACCGTGATGTCGAGGCTGCATTATGCCAGGCAGGAGCTTCAGAAGAACCTGATGCCTTATATTAAAGAAGGTGAGATCCGTGAGAAAAAGTAGATGCAGCAGGATACTTCAATGGATCGGCCCCTATGATGACGGGGAGCTTTCTCCTTTTAGGAGCGCCAGGGTCAGGGGGCATCTTGAGGATTGTCTTTCATGCCGGACGGCTCTAAAGCGCCTCCGGCAGACACGGAGATTAGTCCGACAAGGTGTTGCTCTCTCGATGGCTGAAGAGAATTCGGATCTTGAAGCCCTCCATTCAAGGGTTAGAGACGGGATCCGGTTGCAGGAATCGGAGAGCAAAGGACGATGGTGGGGTGGGAGGCTCAAAAACCTCATGTTCCGGGGGTCGAGGATTCTGGTCCCTTCAGCTATTGCAGCGGTCCTGATTGCAGCGGTGGTTTTAAAGATTTACAATCCCCTATCATCTGTGATAAAAACTTCCGGGAAGAATGAATGCATCGTGGACTCGGTTGAAGGCGCAAACGGCACGGTCATGTTGTTCAAGACGCATGACTCGCAAATGACGGTGATCTGGTTGTCTTCGGATCATGAATCGAATGAGGAGGCGCAAGGGCGATGGACACCCTATTCCGTCTAAGAAAAACATTCTTTTTCATGCTGGCCGGGGGCATTTGCTTTATAAGCCTTGCCCGTCCCGCTGTGGCTGAGGTTTTTAATACGGAGGTCCGTGTCATTCTGGCTTCAAATTCAGACCAGGGGTTTGACCCGAGGCTTCTGGACCTGAAAAAGGATCTTCTTGCCCTCAACTACATGTCCTTTGAGCTCGTTGATCAGACCGGATTGTCATTGGGCGGCGGCCAGACCGGTAAAGTGCCGATACCCGGGAGAAGGGTCATGGAGCTCACTCCCACAGGTGTGGAACGGGGGAAGATTGTCATGCAGGTCAACATCCGTGAAGGGGGGACTTCGCTTCTAAAAACGCAGATCCGGATTGCCAACCATGGGACCGTGATCATCGGGGGCCCTTCATTTCAGTCCGGTTTTATCGTTTTGGCCGTTACAGCGCACTTTTAGCATGAGAGCCTCATGTGCATCCCGGGGTTTTTATCCCTTGTCTTTATCTTCCATTTATGGTAATGAATAGAACATGAAAATTGAAAAATACTTCAAGGAGAGAGCGGTATGATTCCTTTATTAATTGTCATCCACATAACGGTCTGTATCATCATGATCCTTATCGTGTTGCTGCAAGGGGGAAAGGGCGCTGACATCGGGGCCAGCTTCGGCGGGGCCAGCCAGACGGTTTTCGGCAGTTCCGGCCCCACGGATTTTATGGGCAAGTTAACCACCTGGTGTGCGGCGATCTTTATGATCACTTCTTTAAGCCTGGCTTATTTATCGGGCGGGAACAAGGCCTCATCCGTGGTGAATATGGCCCCCCTGACCTCCGAAAAGCAGGAATCTTCGAGCATCCCAGCCCCTGCCCCGGAGGGAATAGACCAGACACTCCCCCCCATCGAACAGAAGCAAGGCGTTCCGGAAAGTCCTGCTCCATCTCAGGAGAAGGCCCCTGCGCCGAAAAAAGAAGCCAAATAAATTAAGGACACATGATCTCACCAGAGATCCCGGAATGATGAGAATGATATCTGTAAAACGTCTAACCGTTCCGCTTCGGTTTCTTTTCATCAGCATCTTTATTTCCTCAGCTCTGTCGGGATGCAGCCCCCCGGAAAACAAAGAGCAATCCTCGAACGATGCCGCTCTTGCCCAGAAGCCGGTTTCCGGGGATGCCATTGTGGTGGCCTCGATCGGTGATGCCAAGAGGTTGAACCCTGTGATTGCCAATGACAGCGCCTCCGGCGACATCAATGGTCTGGTCTTTAACGGCCTGATCCGTTATGACAAGGATCTCCATTTCGAAGGGGATCTGGCCGAGTCTTGGGATATTTCAGACGACGGCCTGGTCATCACCTTTCATCTCCGGCCTAAAGTGACCTGGCATGACGGCGAACCTTTCACCGCCGAGGACGTCCTTTTTACCTACCGGAAACTCATTGATCCGAATGTGGCCACACCCTACGCGGCGGATTACCAAAGAGTGGCCAAGGCTGAGATCCTGAGTCCCCTGACGTTCCGGGTGACGTACAAGGAGCCGTTTGCGCCGGCCCTCGAGAGCTGGACCATGGGGATCATCCCAAAGCATATTCTCCAGGGAAAGGATATCAACACGGATGAGTTCAACCGGCATCCTGTGGGCACAGGCCCCTATCGGTTCAAGGCATGGCTGACCGGTCAGAAGATCGTCCTTACAGCGAACGATGCGTATTTCAAAGGGAGGTCTTACATTGACGAGTATGATTATCGGATCATCCCGGATCCGGCCACCATGTTTCAGGAACTGCGCTCCAAAGGGGTCGACATGATGGGCCTCACGCCTCTTCAGTTCAGCCGTCAGACCGACAGCGCTTTTTTCAAGGAGAATTTTAAAAAATTCAGATACCCGTCCAACGGGTATACCTATCTGGGCTACAATTTAAAAAATCCGAAATTTTCGGACAAACGGGTCCGCCAGGCCTTGGCCTATGCCATCAACAAGGAAGATATCATCAAGGGGGTCCGGCTTGGCCTGGGTTCACCCGCCACAGGACCGTATCCCCCCCATTACTGGGCTTACAACCCCAGTGTACGGACCTATCCCTATGACCCGGAAAAGGCCAAGGCCATGCTCCATGAAGCCGGATGGTCGGATACGGATGGGGACGGGATCCTGGACAAAGACGGCAGGCCTTTCCAGTTTACGATGATCACCAATCTGGGGAATGATGAACGCAAACAGGCGGCGGAGATCATTCAGCAGAACCTCAAGGCCGTAGGGCTCGATGTCAGGATCAAGGTTGTGGAATGGCAGGCCTTTATCAACGAGTTTGTAGACAAGAGGCAGTACGAGGCCATCATTCTCGGATGGTCCATCGGTCTGGACCCGGACAACTACATCATGTGGCATTCTTCTCAGACCGGACCCAACCAGTACAATTTCGTATCCTACAGCAATCCGGAAATTGATGAACTCCTGATCCAGGGAAGGAGAACCTTTGATCTGGAAAAACGAAAGGCCATCTACCGGAAGATCCATGCCATTCTGGCAGAGGACCAGCCCTATTGTTTTCTTTATGTGCCGGATGCCCTCCCTGTCGTGGATGCGAGATTTCATGGGATCAAACAGGAAAAAGCAGGAATATCGTATAATTTTGAAAAATGGTGGGCGCCCAAGGAACTCCAGCGTTATGCCGCCGCCATGACCCCGTGAGCATAAAATACTTGACAGGTTAAAGGAAGACTCTTAAAGTCTAATCAGGCGTGACGAAAGATTGATATAAGGATCCTTATGGCGATACTGAGGTGGGACCCCTTTAAGGACCTGTCCCTGGTCCAGGACAGGTTGAGCCAGTTCTTCAAAGAGGCGCTCTATTCTGTTCCCGCATTGGGTGAGGAGAAGGGAGGCGCCTATACGCCGCCCGTTGATATCCTGGAAACAGGGAGTGAAGTGATCCTCCTGGCCGAGCTCCCGGGCGTTTGCAGGGAGGATATCGATATACAGATCGAGGGGGATATCCTGATTCTGAGGGGAGAGAGAAAATTCCAAAAAGAGGCCGACCAGGAAAATTATTACAGGATGGAATGTTCCTATGGCGTTTTTCATAGGGTCTTTACCCTTCCGCAGAGTATTAAAAAAAACGAGATCCAGGCCCGCTTTGACCAGGGGGTTTTAGAGATACGCCTGCCCAAGGCGGGCCAGAAAGAGAAGGTTCATGTCAACGTGGAGTGAGCATGCAAGACCTCTCTTCTTCTAATCGGCAATCAAAGGTTTTTTTGCACGCCTTTTGATCAAAGATCAAAAGTTTTTGATTCTTGATCTTTAATTTCGGTTCTTCTCCCATATAGTGGGTAAAAAGGGTTCGAGGATTCCAGGGTTACGCTTCGCGTGCCCCGCTTTTCTCTATTTTTGTCATTAGATCCCGGCATCTCCTTGAATCTTTTTTTGCCGGGCCGGGACCGTCTGCGACGGCTACTACACTAACGTATCTTGGGGTCGAGGATTCCAGGGTTCAAGGGGTCAAGTGAAATACTGATACCGGTAAACCGAGTACAAGAACGCAAGCAAAATTTCCAGAGAAAAACACTGGAACCCTTGAACCCTATGACCCTCGGCCCCTTATGTTTTCAGCATTTCACTTGATCCCTGGAATCCTTGACCCCTTGACCCCTGATGTTTTCACCCACTCTTTTGGAGATGAACCCCATTTTTTTAATTGTCTGCACATTGACAATGGGAGATCCGATCATTATATTTTAAAAGAATTCAAGTTTTGCAGGGAAACGCTTGCGGCGTATTTTACAAATAAGGAGAAACCTATGGGTAAGATTATCGGAATTGATCTCGGAACAACCAATTCGGTGGTTGCCATTATGCAGGGTGGAGAACCGGAGATCATCACCAACGAGGAAGGCGGGCGGACCACGCCATCCGTGGTGGCCTTCGGCAAGGATGGGAGCATCATGGTCGGGCAGGTGGCCAAGAGACAGTCTGTGACCAATCCGGGAAATACCGTCTATTCCATCAAACGCTTTATGGGTCGAAAGTATCATGAAGTGAACGAAGAGATGAAAATCGTTCCTTACAAGGTGGCCAAGACACCGAATGGGGATGTGGTGGTGGAAGTGAAAGGGAAGGAGTTTGCGCCGCCGGAGATCTCCGCCAAGATCCTGCAAAAACTGAAAAAGGCAGCGGAGGAGTTTCTGGGAGAGACCGTGAAGGATGCCGTGATCACCGTTCCGGCCTATTTTAATGACAGCCAGAGACAGGCCACCAAGGATGCCGGCACGATTGCCGGTCTGAATGTGAAGAGGATCATCAATGAACCCACGGCAGCGGCCATGGCTTACGGCCTTGATAAGAAGAAAGATGAGACCATTGCTGTCTATGATTTCGGCGGCGGTACCTTTGATATTTCCATCCTCGAAGTGGGGGATAACATCATAGAGGTCAAATCAACCAACGGGGATACCCACCTGGGAGGGGATAACCTGGACCAGAGGATCATTGACTGGCTGATTGCAGAATTCAAGAAAGACCAGGGGATCGACCTGAGCAGGGACCAGATGGCCATGCAGAGGCTCAAGGAGGCGGCCGAGAAGGCCAAGATTGAGCTCTCCACGGTTCAGGAAACGGATATCAACCTCCCCTTTATCACGGCGGATGCCTCAGGACCCAAGCATTTGAATTTCAAGCTCAGCCGTTCCAAATTCGAACAACTGGTCGAAGATCTGATCGAAAAGAGCAAGGGGCCCTGTCTCAAGGCCCTTGCCGATGCAAAGATCAGCGCCAAAGACGTGGACGAAGTGGTTCTTGTCGGGGGGATTACAAGGGTACCCAAAGTTCAGCAGCTGGTCCGGGATATTTTTGGGAAGGAGCCCCACAAGGGGGTCAATCCGGATGAGGTGGTGGCCCTGGGCGCGGCCATCCAGGGAGGCGTCCTGGCCGGGGAGGTGAAAGATCTCCTGCTCCTCGACGTGACGCCGCTCTCACTGGGTATCGAGACCCTGGGCGGAGTCATGACCAGGCTGATCGATCGGAATACCACCATTCCGACCAAAAAGAGCGAGAAGTTCTCTACTGCGGAGGACAATCAGACCAGTGTGGAGATCCACGTGCTTCAGGGGGAGAGGGAGATGGCCCTGGACAACCGGACCCTCGGAAAATTTCATCTTGTAGGGCTGCCGCCGGCGCCGAGAGGCATGCCGCAGATCGAGGTGACCTTCGATATCGACGCCAATGGGATCGTCAATGTCTCGGCCAAGGATCTCGGAACAGGAAAGGAGCAGCAGATTACGATAACGTCATCCAGCGGTCTCTCCGAGGAGGATATCAAACGGATGGTCGCTCAAGCCGAAGAACATGCCGCGGAGGATAAAGGGAGGCGTGAGAGTATTGAGATCCGGAATCGTCTGGATTCCCTGATCTACAGCACAGAGAAGACCATCAGCGAGAACAAGGATAAGATTCCATCTGCGGATCTTAAAGAAGTTGAAGAGGCCATTCAGGAAGGGAAGAAGGCCATGGAATCCGCAGATATGGACAAAATGAAACAGGCGACCGACCGGATGACCAAGGCGTCGCATAAGTTTGCAGAAATCATTTATCAACATCATGCCAAGCAGCCGTCGGCCGAGACCGAGTCTCAGCCGTCATCCGGAGGGGACAAGGCCCCGCAGGAGGAGGGTGAGGTGGTTGATGCCGAATTTGAAGACGAGAAATAATCCGACCGGGAGGAAAAGGCATGTATTTAAAAAAATGGGAGCCCTTCAAGGATCTGATGTCTATACAGGAGAGGATGAACCAGCTCTTTGATGATACCCTCTCCAAAAGGAACGAGGGGACTGAGGAGTTCTCCAAGGGGAACTGGTCTCCACCGGTGGATATCTATGAGACCGCAACTCACGTGGTTCTCAAGGCGGAAATCCCCGGCATCTCTCAGGACGATATTGACATCAAGATCGAGGACAATGCACTGGTTTTAAAGGGAGAACGCAAGTTTGAGAAGCCGTCCGACGATGAGACCTATTACCGGATTGAGCGGTCCTATGGAAACTTCATGCGATCCTTTACCCTGCCCAACAGCGTGGACCAGAGCGGGGTTAAGGCCACATACGAAGCCGGGATACTCAAGATCGTCATGCACAAGAAGCAGGAGAAGAAGCCCCATAGCATCAAGGTCGAAGTGAAATAATCTTATGATGTTCAGGGCTCCAGGAAGGATGATGAAGGACCTGGTCAATCTTTTCATGTTCCCGTTGGCATGAGAAAGACAAGATGAGAACATGGCAAAAAAAGATTACTATGAGATCCTTGGTGTTTCGCGAAATGAGTCACCCGATGAGATCAAAAAGGCTTACAGGAAGCTCGCCAGGAAGTATCATCCGGATGTGAATGTGAATTCCAAAACAGCGGAGTCCCGGTTTAAGGAAATTTCCGAGGCCTATGATACCTTAAGCGACCCCGATAAGAAAAAGAAATACGACCTTTTTGGACACCAGGCCGCCCGCTCTGATTTTGATCCCACACGGGCCTATTCCCATGATGGTCCCGGCTTTGAAGGATTTGATAACATTTTCAGAGGAGAGGGCGCCGGGTTCCAGGATATTTTCAGCGATCTCTTCGGCGCCGCACACAGGGGCCGGCCTGCCGGACCGAGAGCAGGTCATGACGTTCAATATTCCATGGAGATCTCCTTTGAGGATGCGGCCAGAGGGATGAAGACCTCGCTCAACCTGAATCATGAAAAAATCTCTGTAAAAATTCCTCCCGGAGTAGACTCAGGTTCTAAAATCCGTCTTCCAGGCAAGGGAGGGCCAGGGATCAGCGGAGGTCCTCGGGGAGATCTTTATATTGTGACCCAGGTCCGGCCCCATCCCTATCTTGAAAGAAAAGGGGACCATATCTACCTTGAAGTCCCTGTTAGTTTTGCTGAAGCCATCCTGGGTGCGAAGATCCGGGTTCCTACGATTGAGGGAATGATCCAATTGACCATCCCGCCGGGGACACAGAGCGGTCAGAAGTTGAGAATTGCCGGAAAGGGGTTTCCGCATCTGCGGGGCGGAGGCAGGGGAGACCAGTTTGTGGTGATCAAGATCACCGTCCCCAAAAAAGTTGATACAAGATCCGAGCAGCTCATCAGGGATTTTGAACGGTTGAATCCGGAGGACCCGAGAAGCAAATTGAAATGGTGATATGCCTAAGGAATGAAGGGTCAACCGTGGGCAGCATGTTGACATCGAGGTGATCTGTGAGGTTTGATCGTTTTACATTGAAGGCGCAGGAGGCCGTTTCCGAGGCCAGATCCATTGCCCAGCGGCACGGACATCAGCAGGTGGATGGTGATCATCTGTTGATGGCCCTGATCCGTCAGGATGGGGGGGTGGCGGCGCCGATACTTCAGCGCCTGGAGATCTCGCCCGAAAAAATAGAGGGTGAGGTCCGGGAGATGATCGAGCGAAAGCCCCAGGTGCACGGCCCGGCCGCCATGGATCAGATCTACGTTACGCCTGAACTCAATCAGGTCTTTGAATCGGCCATGGCTGAAGCCGGAAGATTGCAGGATGAGTTTATCAGCACGGAGCACCTGCTCCTCGGCCTGGCTGAGAAGGGCGGAGAGGCGGGCAGGCTCCTAAAGAAATACCGTGTTACCCGGGACCGGATGCTCACCGTTCTGAAGGATATCCGGGGCTCTCATCGCGTCACGGACCAAAATCCGGAGGAGAAGTATCAGGCATTAAAGCGCTACACCCGTGACCTGACCGAGGAGGCCCGGAAGGGTAAACTGGATCCGATCATCGGCCGGGATGAGGAAATCCGCCGAGTGATTCAGGTTCTCTCCAGAAGGACCAAGAACAACCCGGTTTTGATCGGAGAGCCGGGAGTCGGGAAGACCGCCCTGGCCGAAGGGCTTGCCCAGCGCGTGGTGGCCGGCGACGTCCCGGAGAGCATTAAAGACAAGCGTGTCCTGGCCATGGACCTCGGAGCGCTGATCGCGGGGACCAAATACAGAGGTGAATTTGAGGATCGTCTGAAAGCGGTCTTGAAGGAGATTCACGAGGCAGAGGGGCGGGTGATTCTCTTCATTGATGAGCTGCATACGCTGGTAGGGGCAGGCGCCGCTGAAGGGGCCATGGATGCCTCCAACATGCTCAAACCGGCGCTGGCCCGGGGAGAACTCCGATGCGTGGGCGCGACCACCCTCGATGAGTACCGCAAACATATAGAAAAGGATGCGGCCCTGGAGAGGAGGTTCCAGCCGATCATGGTAGGAGAGCCTACCGTTGAAGATTCCATTTCCATCCTCCGGGGGCTCAAGGAACGCTACGAGGTGCATCACGGGGTCAGGATACAGGATTCTGCGCTGGTGGCCGCAGCCGTACTTTCTCATCGTTACATCACGGACCGTTTCCTGCCGGACAAGGCCATCGACCTGATTGATGAGGCCGCCTCCCGCCTTAAGATGGAAATTGACAGCATGCCTATTGTCCTGGATGAGGTGGAAAGAAAAATCCGTCAACTCGAAATCGAACGCCAGGGATTGATGCGTGAAAAGGATCCCGCCTCCAAAGAGCGAATGGAGAGAATCCAGCAGGAGGTCAAAGGACTGCAAGAGAAGCAGGCAGGCCTCAAGGAACAGTGGACGGCGGAGAAGGGCGCCATCCAGACGATCCGGTCCATCAAAGAAAAGATTGAGCAGGCCAGGATCGAGGAAGAGAAGGCGGAACGGGAAGGTGATCTTTTGAGGACCTCGGAACTCCGTTACGGCGCCTTGGTCGAGTTGCAGAAACAGCTTAATGCTGCAAATGATCATCTCCAGTCCATCCAGAAAGATGGAGGATTGCTCAAAGAGGAGGTCACTGAAGAGGATGTGGCCGGGATCGTGGCCAAGTGGACGGGGATCCCTGTCACAAAGCTTATGGAGGGCGAACGGGAGAAACTGCTTCGGATGGATGAGGTGCTTAGAAAGAGAGTAGTCGGCCAGGATCAGGCAGTCAAGGCCGTATCGGATGCCGTGCGAAGGGCCCGATCCGGACTTTCGGACCCGAAACGCCCCATCGGCTCCTTCATTTTTCTGGGTCCGACCGGCGTGGGCAAAACCGAACTCACCCGGTCTCTGACCGAATTTCTGTTTGATGATGAAGATGCCATGACCCGGATCGACATGTCTGAATATATGGAACGTCATACCGTGGCGCGCCTGATCGGAGCGCCGCCCGGCTATATCGGTTATGAAGAAGGAGGGCAGCTTACCGAAGCGGTCAGAAGGCGGCCCTATTCCGTGATTCTTCTGGACGAAATCGAGAAGGCCCACCCCGATGTCTTTAATCTTCTTCTGCAGGTTCTCGATGACGGGCGGTTGACCGACTCCCATGGCCGTACCGTGGATTTTAAAAACACCGTGATCATCATGACCTCTAATATAGGGAGCCAGCATATCCGGGGCATCACAGAGTCCTTGGGGAAAGAAGCGTATCAAAGGAATTACGAGTCTATGAAGGAACTCGTCCTCAAGGAACTTAAGGGGGCCTTCAAGCCTGAGTTTCTCAACCGGATCGACGAGGTGATCGTATTTCATGCGCTGACCCAAGAGAACATCCTCGAGATTGTGGACCTGCTGATCCAGCGTCTGAACCTCAGACTCAAGGATTCCGGTCTGCAGATTCATGCGACGGATCAACTCAAGGTCAAGATTTCAGAGATGGGGTATGACCCCCTTTATGGGGCCCGGCCGCTGAAACGGACCATTCAACAGGTCATAGAAAATCCCCTTTCCCAGGAAATCCTGACTGGGGGTTTCACCAAAGGAGATACCCTGCTTGCAGACTGGGCTTCCGATCGTATGGTCTTCAAGAAGAAGACGATAGGAGAGCCGGTATCATCGGGGCAATCAATCAAAGAATAACAACAGTCCGGAAGGAGAGGTGAGAAATAAGATGAGATTTTTGTATAGTCTGAATCAAGGCGGGCCAGGAGGGTTTTCTGGTTTCTTTATCCTTCAAGGGAGCCTTCTGATCCTATTGGGGGTTCTGATTCTTCTTTTTCCAGCCTTGCTTCAAGTGATGGTGGCCGCCTTCTTCATCCTCATCGGTATCCTGGTTCTTGGTTTCGGATTGACGATTCGAAAGATTGAGAAAGGACGTCCAGACCGTCATGATTCCTTCTATAATATATAGAATATAAACGGTTACGGCATCTTTTTCCATATCAGCATTCTGATCATTTCAGCGGCAAACCATTTATTCGCGTCACGAGAAAAGTGGAAAACTTTTTCCCTTTTTGTGTAAAAGTTTTCACATAAAAAGTATATTTTCCCCTCCATCAAACCTTATATTTAGCCGGACTTATCATCAGCTATTGAGATAATCTGTTTAATTCATTGATTTTTAAAGTTTTCTACTTTTTTAGTTACTTTATTGATCTTAGGCATAGTTTTTGCTTAATAAAAGGGGAATATCCAAACTGATAAGATATTTATAGTTGACATTTCAGGAGATGAGATGATAAAATTCAAATAATAAGTTTTAACTTATAAAAATATTGGCGGTTTTATGTTTTTTTCTTTCCGACGTTTAAGATAATGAATGCTGCCGAAATTGTTTTTAAAAAACATAAAAGTTTAATTTTTTCATCAAGATAGAGTATGGATCATGTAATTGAGAGGGCGAAGCTGTATCTTAAAGACAGCACACGGAAAAATAAGATCTTGTTAAGTGAACCATTCGCTTTTAAGGCCGGATGGTTCTTTCATATGGAGCGTATGTATGAAGGCCGTAATTTTAGCAGGTAGTCCAGGAACAGCAATCTTCCCCCTTGCAAACTATTATTCCAAACTTTCATTTCCCGTAGCCAATGAGCCGATCATTTACCATCTCCTCTCTTTTTTAGAAGCCAGTCATATTTCAGAGGTCATGGTTGTCTTGTCGGGACATCCAAGCGGGGGAGGTTCCATAGGCCGTCTATTTAATGATGATCGAATAGAGGGCATGAAGGTCTCGGTCTTTGAAGAAAAGCGGCCGAGGGGAACCGCGGGATGCTTAAAAGAGGTTGCCGGATTCATAGGATCTTCGCCTTTTCTGGTGATCAGCCCGAACGTATTTACGGGCCATCTTGATTTGTCAGAGGCGTTTTCAGCTCACCATACCCAGAAGGCTGCGGTTACGGTTGTGGTTGAGAAAAGCAACGGCTTTAAAAAAAGTTTGGAGAATATAGAGGTTGGGAAAGACGGTCGTATAAAAAGATTTCATATCCTGCATCCGTCACGGGATCAACGGCGGATCCTGCTTCCTGCAGGGTTTTACATCTTTAATCCGATCGTGCTGGATCATATTCCCGATAAGGGGTATATGGATATCAAAGAACAACTCATTCCTGAACTGGGCCATAAAGGTTTTCGAATCTACGCGTATGAGCTGTCAAATCCCGTAAAAAAGCTCGACAGTCTCAGCGATTATTTTCAACTGAACAGGGATCTTCTTTCCAATGGGTTTATGGGCGGCAATCATAACGGGAGTTCCAAAAGTGAGATCATGGAAAGGGTCTGGGTTGGTAAGAACGTGAGAATCTCGCCTAAGGCATATTTATTGGGACCTGTGGTCATCGGCAGGAATTGTACCATTGAGGATTATGCACAAATCATCGGTCCTGCAAGCATTGGAGACGGAACTCGCATTGGGAAGGACGTTCTGGTGCGTGAAAGCATTATTTGGGAGAAAGCGGAATTATCGTCTAATTCCCGAATAGAGCATAGTCTTATAGGAGAAGAGGTCGTTATCCGGGAAGATGAACGAGTGAAGAATACGATTGTGATTCAGGACAACAGGTTTCATCAGAACTTCAATATCTCATCATCAGAGCATGGGCTTGATGGTTTGAATCACTGCGGGACCGATTTGTTCAGCGCGTCTTACAAACGCTGGAAATACGGGGCTTATCTGATATTCAAAAGGTTGTTTGATCTTTTTGTGTCTTTTTTATGCCTGTTTACTTTTCTTCCGATCTTCCTTATAATAGCCGTCTTGATTAAGATCGACTCTCCCGGCCCGATGATATTCAGGCAGAAAAGATGCGGGAAAGACGGGAAAGAATTCAAGATGTACAAGTTCAGAACCATGGTCAAGGATGCAGAGAAGTTACACGATGAAGTCTTGGGTAAAAACATTTTGGATGGTCCTATGTTCAAGATGAAAAGAGATCCCAGGATAACGAACGTAGGAAGGTTCTTGAGGAAAACAAGCCTTGATGAGCTTCCCCAGTTGTTCAATGTGCTGAAAGGAGAGATGAGCCTGGTGGGGCCCAGGCCGTTGGCCATGGAGGAAATGAAATTCAGCCCGAGCTGGAGGGATTTGAGGTTGAAAGTGAAACCCGGCATCACGGGGCAATGGCAGGTCAGCGGCCGAAGCGGAACACTTTTCGATGGCTGGATCAGACATGATATAGACTATGTGAAGAATCAGTCCACATGGCTTGACTTGAAGCTCCTGATGAAGACGATTATTATGGTTTTTAAAAGAGAAGGGGCCTTTTGAATGAGAAACATATTAACGGCTCTTACGGTCTTGATCATGTTATTGATGTTTACGGGGTGTGCAAAAAACAAAACAGCCGTTCATCCTGGCGATATTGAAAAAAAACAAGAAACTGTTTCGGACGAGAAGCTTAGAGTATCCGAATTTACCCTCGGCCCGGGCGATCAACTGGAGATAACGGTCTGGGGCGTCGAGGATATGGACAGAAAGATACTGGTCGGCCCGACGGGTTTCATCTCCTATCCGTTTGTTGGGGACATCCAGACGAACGGTATGAGTATATTCCAGTTAAGGGACAGGATTGCCGACGGCCTCGCCGACTACTTTCTCAATCCCAAGGTGAGCGTCAATATTTTATCTTCCAAAAGCAAGAAGATCTATGTATTAGGAGAAGTGGTGAGGCCCGGGATATTCCAGATGACGGGCGCCAACTCATTAATAGAGGCGATCTCCATGGCCGGCGGATTCACCCAGGATGCCAAGGAGCAAAACGTCCTTCTTGTCCGAGGAGGCCTGGTTGCCCCGGTACTCCGCTCTCTTGATCTTAAAGCGGCCTTGCGGGAAGGGGATTGGTCGCAGAATATTCTGCTTAAAGCGGGAGACATCGTCTATATTCCAGCATCGACCTTTGCCGATACGGAACGCTTTTTCAAACGTATTGCGAGTATCATCTCACCTATTGTCAACCTGGAAACAGGCATCGTACTCGAACCCACCGTTGAAAATGTCTTCCATGGAGAGGATGTCGGGAACGCAGTGGTCATTACCCCGAAGTGATGTAATAAAAGTTTGATATATAGATAGGCGTAGTCATATCTTGAAAATGTCATTCAGAGGGTATTTTTTTTTGCATCATCAGGAAAGTGAGACAATAAGCCTATGGAAATGAGAGCATATTGGGAAATCCTTTTGAGAAGGAAGTGGATCATCATCATATCCGTTTTGCTCTTGCCGCTGCTGACCTTCGTGATTCTCATCCTCTTGCCGCCTGTTTATCAAAGTAAGGCTAAACTCCTGATCAATTTAACCAACTTCAAGCAGATGTTCATAAAAAATGTGCCTCCACATCTCGGGCAGATTACGTTTACCGATAAGGATAAGATCATGAATAGTATTGAGGCGGCCATTGAAAGCACGCCGGTGGTCGGGAAAGTGATCGAAAAGTTGAATCTGCAAGACAGCAAAGGGGACCTGTTGAAACTGGATAACTTTATTGACCCTTCGATCACGACCATTCTTTTCAAAAAAAGAGGGGTGGACATTGAAAACATGAGCGCCACGGAGATATTTGAAATCAGGGGTTACTCTGCGACGGGTTCCGAGGCAAAGCTGATCGCCGATGAGGTGATTCATCATTTCTCAACAGAAATGGCCGACCAATATCGGAGGCAGATGGCGGAAATCAGAAAGGTTTTGGAAAAACGGATTATGGAGGTAGAAGTTCAACTGAAAAGGGAGGAAAAAAGCATTGCGGAATTTAAGACCGCTAATCAACTCTATGATGTAACGACTCAGACCAGTATGATGATTTCTGAGATCAAGGATCTTGAAACCGAAAGAGACAAGGCCTCGCGTGCGTTTGAGCAGTCCAAGGCGAGTCTGAAGAATCTGCAGGAGGCCTCATGGCTGAACCAGCAAAATCTTGGAGATATGACTTCTCATCAATCGGACAACACGGTTATCAGTGGTTATAAGGAACAATTGGAGAAGCTTGAAACCAGTCTGGCAAAAATGATAAAGGAAAAAACAGATGAGGATCCGGTAGTCAAAATTACGAAGCATCAGATCGATCTTGTGAAAGAGAATATCAGAAAGGAAATCTCGAAGAATATTGCTTCACAGTTTTCATCCAGGTTGTCTAATTCCTTGGTGACAGGGTCATCATCCTTTTACAACACACTTTCAACAAGGTATGCAGATATTATCATTTCGTTAGTGGAAATCGAGACCGGGAAGAAGATTCTGGATACCCAGATCAATTCGAAACAGGAGTCGCTTAGAAATATTACGGAAAAAACGACAAAGTTGAGTGAGTTACAAAGGCGGGCAGATGACTTGAAAACAGTATATAATTCCATATTTCTCGATCTGGAGACCGTGAGGAACACTTCAGATTTGGACCTGACCAATGCCATGGTTGTTCAGCCGGCAGATCCTGGAAAATATTATTTTCCTCATACGTTTGATGACTATGAAATTTATCTTGGGATCGCCGCTGTTGCCGGCATATTTCTGGGAATATTTTTTGCGTTCCTTTACGATTACCTCGATCGTACCCTTAAAACTCTCGATGAAACCAAGAAGGTCCTCAATCAGGGAATCGTTGTGAAGTTTCCCAAAGTCAAAAGATCGCAATTGAACATTCTTGAAACGACTCAGTCTCCATTTACCGAGCCTATTTATAATTTTTTTACACAAGCGAACGGCTTCAGAAATGCGAAAGGCGGACAAGCCATTGCCGTGGTCAGTACATCAGGCAAGGCCGGAAACTCCACTGTGGCCGTTCACGCCGCGTGCGTCTTGGCTCGTGGGAACAAACGGGTTCTTCTGGTAGACGGTAACCTGCGCGGGCCCGTTCTCCATGAGGCATTCAATATACCCAACGATAAGGGGCTCAGCGACTATCTTTTAAACGGCCTGGCGGCCCAGGATATTGTCAGTAAAACGTTTGAAAACAATCTGGATATGATTACGGCCGGTTCGGTATGGATGGAGAGCCCTCAGATCCATCTGCAATCCAAGAAATTTGAAAAGCTTCTTGAAGAGATGTTGAAGCTCTATGATTTCATATTGTTCGATACCCCGCCTTTTTCATCCGGCGCTGATGGATTGATCATATCCATTTATGCACGAAAGGTCATATTAGTCGTCAGACAAGGTCGAACCCCTCAGAAAGCAGCCAAAGAACTGGTGAATATGCTTGAAAAGGAAAATGCCGCAGTATGGGGCGTTGTGGTCATATAACCAATTATCATGATAATTCGAGAGAATTTTGCAAGGGATGTCCTAAGGCTGATCGTCTGGTATCCCGTAAGATGGATGGTTAGAATGGCTCCCCTGAAATACTCCCTGAATGTCTTAAGAGGGATGGGCGACCTTCATTATTTTTTGTCAAGGGGGAAGAGGGCCGCCCTATTGAATAACCTGAAAATGATTTTCCGAGATCCGGCGAAGACCGGAACAAATTTTTTTCCTCATACAATAAGGGAGTATTTCAGAAACCATTATGTGAACCGGCTGCATATCTTTCTTTTCCCGAGACTCAATAAAAAAAACATTGATCAGGTCCACACCTTCGAGGGGATGGATCACTTGAATAAGGCCCTTGCCTTGGGGAGGGGCTGTATATTGCTTCACCCCCATTTCGGGCCCTTGTTCCTGCCCGTCCATGCCCTGGGACTGGAAGGCTATCCCGTGGCGGCGCTCCTGCTGACGATCAATGAGGGATTAAGTTTCATGGGAAGGCATATTGCCTATAAGTTACGTGTAAAATATGAGAAGAAGATGAAGGCCCATCTGATTTATGCGGATTCGTTTTTAAGGCCTTTATTCCAATGTCTGAAACAAAACATGGTGGTTTTTTCAATCGGAGACGGCTCTGACGGCGGAAGACGCCTGGGCAAATTTGCCGAAAGAGAATTTTTAGGGAAGAAAATGCTGTTTCCACGCGGCCCCGCGCTCCTTTCAAAGAAAACAGGCGCGCCGATCATCCCCATTTTTACGGTTCTTCAGGAGGATGGCCGCTACAAGACGACCATCCATGAGCCGATCAACTTGAATTCCGATGCCAGCGAAGATGAGATCGCTTCCATATTTATAGCAAAGATGGAGTCTTATGTGCAAAGATACCCGCACCTCTGGCATTTCTGGGATGAGTTTGAAGAGAGGATCCGCTGCAATATGAACCATTCAAACGATCAGGCCGTTCAATGAATCAAGTCAGAAAGATAGCAAAAAATTCCTTTTTTGTTCTGACCGCCAGGGTGATGGAAGCCGTTTTCAACCTTCTCATCATGACGCAGATCGCCCGCTACCTTGGAATTGACGGTTTTGGGGTTTATTCCCTTGTGCTTGCCGTTGCCTGGGTCTTATCTCCCATGCTCTTTCTCGGATTAAATCAGATCCTTGCAAGAGACGTTGCTGTAGACAGGGGAAGGACATCGGATCTGCTCGGGAACGCCCTGGTTCTGAACCTGCTGATGGTCATCCCTGTGATGGTTTGCACGATGCCGGTCATTTATATGTTTGGAATGGACAGAGTCTCCATCATCGCTCTCTTGATCTCAATAGGTTATTTCATTATCGATGCTTTTGTTAGAAACTTTTTCGGAGTGATCATTGCTTTTGAGGAGATGAAATACCTGGCATGGATCACACTGATCAATGTCTTGACCGAGCTGGTATTGGTTCTGCTCGTCGTTCATTTTGATCTTGGGTTTCTCAGCATCTTTCTTGCGTCGGGCTCCGCCGGTCTGATCAGCCTCTTTGCCTGTCTGCTGTTGTTCAAGAAGCATTTTCTGCTGCCCAGGATACGAATTCATTTCAAAAAGCTTTATGATCTCTTCGTGACCTGCCTGCCGCTCATGATCTCTCTTTTTCTGATCAACGGCTTTCTTTATGTAGACGTCTTTGTGCTGAAATTTATGGGGAGTAATGCCGATGTCGGACTTTTCCAGGCGCCGCATAAGATATTGATGAGAATGCAGGTGCTGCCGATGGCTTTTTTTGTAGTCCTTCTTCCGGTTTTCTCCCGTCTTGCGCAAACAAACGAGACCCTTAAAAATTTCAGGAAGCTATATGCAAAAACCTTCAAGATGACGTTGATCTTCGCCCTCCCGATTACCGTTGTCGGGGTTGCCTTTTCTGATCAAATCGTCTTCTTTTTATTCGGCCTGGAATTTGCCGGGTCGGGTTTATCCCTATCCATACTTCTGTGCGCATTCCCCTTCCTCTGTCTTACGACCCTCTGCAGGTATTTGTTGATCGCACTAAAAAAGCAGAAGCTGGTCATGTTTTCCGACGGGGTTTGCCTGCTGACCAATTTCGTTTTGGATATTATTTTAGTGCCTCGATTTGGATTCATCGGCGCCAGTTTTGGAACCTTATTCGCACTGGTTATTCAGTCTCTCACAAACTACGTCCTTCTCTCAGAACATTCGCGTGACGTCTCCTGGCTGGAAACCGTTCTTGCACCCGTCGCCGCTGCTGTTATATTTGTCTTGTTCTTATTCGGGACAGGCAGAGAGGATCATATGATCCTGCTCCCGGTGGGCATGGCCCTCTATATCGGAACGTTATTTATTTCCAAGGGATTTTCATCGGAAGATATGAGCTGCATCAAAAAAATATTAAGTTATAAAAAGGGCCTTCAGAAGTGATATGCATAACCTGTGAAAACTTATAGACAGGAGGTTTGAATCCAAGTATGAACATCGTCATCTTATTAATCGATGCACTGAGGGCCGATCACCTGGGATGTTACAGGTATCCCAAGAAGACTTCCCCGCATATGGATCGTATTGCCGAGAAAAGCGCTTTATTCGAAAACGCCATATCCCAGACCAACTGGACGCTCCCTTCTCTATACTCCCTGATGACGGGGAGGTATCCATCGAGCCTGCAGATTTCATGGTGGGATCAGAAAATCAATGAGAAATTTACCGTGCTTCCTCAACTCCTCGCGGAGAATGGATATCATACGGGTTTATATACCCCCTTTAAGGCGCTCCTCAATCCCAAGTCTTTTTGCAGCCACTTCCATGAGACCAGACAAATCAAGACTCAGGATCATATCCCTGCGGTCATGAAGGACTGGGTGAAACGGCATGAGCATTCCTTTTTGCTCTTTCACATCGGGGAGTACGTCCATGAGCCCTTTTTTGCAGACAAGAAATATGTAAGCATGTTTTTGGATGATGATATTGATGCTGAGAAGATATCCGGATCAAACGTCATAGATTCATTAACATCAAGAACCAGCGCATTCAAGAATATACGAAAACTCATCATGAAGATTAATGCCGGAATGATCAGGCTTTCAAAGGCAGAGATCCAATATCTCATGAGCGCGTATGATGCCGGTATTTTCTGCGTTGATGAGATGGTCGGACAAATTTACAATGTGATGAGGGAGCAGAGCAAAGACTATCTTTTTATCATCACGGCGGACCATGGGCAGGCGTTTATGGAGCACAACTTTTTCGGGCATGGGTTGTCGCTCTATGAAGAGCTGATCCATGTACCGCTGATCGCCGATTTCAACGGCAGGCATTCCCTGCGGGTCCCGGATCCGGTTCAGTTAATGGATTTGTGTCCGACGATCCTGGACTTGCTGAAACTCTCTCCTAAAAGCCCGTTGAATGGGGACTCGCTGATGCCGCTTCTGAACCACCACCGCTTCCCCGACAGGGGATGCATCTCCGAAAGTTATCCATACCTGTCCTTGAGAAAAGCCGATTATAAACTGATCACCAAGCACACCAGGCTTGCAAACGCTGATGAGATTTTCAACCCGGTTGAAAAATCCTGGAAGAAGAAATTATTGACAAGATTTCTACATTATCTTCCGGACAAGCTGTTCAATTTAAATGAAGATCCCGGCGAAAGACACAATATCAGGCGAAGGGAGCCTGCGGTCTATGGGACTCTTGTGGCGGAGATCAACGAGATTGCGAAGCGTTTCAACACGGAGGACCTGCGGCCGGAAGAGGTCGGCATAGATGAAGAAATCAAAAAACAGTTGATCGATCTCGGATATTTGTAATAATATATAAATTTTAAGCCGTATTCTTCATTCAGATGCAAGCGGGGGAAGACATGGGAAAACATAAGGTCCGGCGGATATTTCTTTTGTTTCTCTTCGTACTTACTGCTCAGTGCGCGACCCGGAATGCTTCATCACAGGTTATGCGGCAGGATGTCATGGAGAAGGCGCAGAAGGTCAAGGAACTCATCAGAATGAAGCAGGCCCGGGGGGAAGATGTTTCCGCCGCTCTTTTCAAGGCACGGCAGGCGAAAAGATCTTTTAAGAGCGGTGATGTTTCAACAGCCGACCGGTTATTGGATGAAGCGCTTGTTTCTCTTGGAGAGAGCAGCGAGGCGGAGGTTAAAAGACCCATGCCGTCTTTACAGTACTCCCAATCGACTCAGATATACGAACCCGAAGGAATAGAGAAGACAATCAGTCTCAATCTTGGTTTGAAGAAGGCTTACCTGGTCAATCTTGATCCAAGGTTCAAAAGGGGCAAGGATATCTCCGGTTTTGATCGTGCGTTGAAGATGGTTCCAGCGGAGATTAAAGACGGCCTACTCTCTTTGAAGATCGGAGCGGCGCCCATTTTTATTTTAGAGGACAAGCCGGCAATTCCATTTCGAAGAGTTGAGCCCACTTACGACTCTCCTTTTGGTTTTCATCCTGCAAAAGTTGAAGACATGAAAGATCCATACCAATATGCACATGATATCGGGGTGAGCTGGCACAGAATGAAACGGTATTTCATCTGGCCGTTGATTCAGAAGGACTTGACACGGAAGGAATATGACTGGACTTTCTACGATCATGAGATCCAAGAGGCTCAGGGTCTATACCTGCTCTGCAACATTATTGCGGGACCCCCTTTGACTTCGGAAAGTGCTTCAAAAATCAGGAAGCAAGGGGTCAATCTGAATCTATATATGCAAAAGGATTCCTACCTGCCCGTCAACCAGAAGGCATATATGGACTTCGTGACCGCCACTGTTGAACGCTATGACGGCGACGGGATCAACGACATGCCTGGACTGACAAGGCCCGTTAAATACTGGCAGATCGGAAATGAGCCTCATCCCAAAGTCAAGGATTTCGCAGAGTTCGTGAAGATGACGAGTACGGCGATCAAGAAGGCGGACCCTACGGCAAAGGTTGTGATCGGCGGCGCCTTACTGCAGGAAATGCAGAATCCCACGATATTTGATATGCATTTCCTTAAGATACTGGAAGATCTGAAGGGCGGATATATTGATGTCATTGATTTTCACTGGGGTGGTGAGGCTTCCGGTAATTACAGGGGATACAAGGATATCTACGACCATCTCAGACGCAGGCTGAGTGAGATGGGCTTCCCTCCGGATATGCCCGTATGGATCACCGAAATGAGCAGTTACAGCGGTGATCCGGTCAAACTCTCTTTTCAACCCTGGGATCCCAAGCCGCAGACTGAATCGCAGCAGGCATCGGATTTAATCAAGAGATATGTCTTTGGGACTTCGATCGGTATCAAAAAGATTTTCTGGGCCTGGGGCATGGTAGAGGGATTCAAGAATAATGACTCCTATTTCGATCATACGGGACTGATTTATGACGGGAAATTTTCCGATGACGATGGATATGGAGTAAAAAAACTTGCTTACTACAGCTATAAACTCATGACCGGATTGCTCGACGGGAGTGATTGGAACAGCATCGGAATCATCAAAAACGGTGAAGACGATATCTATGCATATAAGTTTATCCGGAAAAGAACGGGGAAACCGGTCTATGTCGTTTGGTGGGACTATTCCCATGAAAAAACAGCAAGATGATGATGGGAATATCCGCCGATGGCCGTGATGACCATTAAGAGATTTCAGGATCATATTCTATCGCCGATCAGAACGGCCGGTTTCCTTCAATTGCTGACCATGGCGCTGCTGCAATTTTTCTTGGCAGCCCTCTTTATTTTCCTGCCGTTGATACAATCCATCATCCTGACGGTTATCTTCTTTTCAGCGGTGATCCTCTTGATGAAGCCCGAATGGGCCGTCTATCTGTTGGTTTTGATGGTACCCCTCATCGCCAATTATATCGGATTCTATTTCGTGCCCACGAGGATCGGAGCGGAAACAACCAAGACGGTCCCTCTTTTTTCCGTGTTTTTGCTTCTCGCTGTCTTGGGATTGATTTTTAAAAAACTTGCACGGCTGCATGAAAGCGTTCCTCTGATCAGCTCCTGGACGGTCCCCATGTTCCTGCTGGTGGTCTATGCCGGCCTTTCATTGCTGTGGTGGGCTCCCTATCATGATTTCGGAGTCGTGACCCTTTACTTTATCATCATTAATTTTATTTTATATTATTATGTGGTCAAGGTGGTCAACATCGAGCGTATCCATAAGCAGTTGATGGTCTGTTGGGTGGTTGCCGGTGTCATCGAGTCTATTCTTGTCATTCTTTCCTATTATGGCATCCCGGAGAAAATGTTTTATACCTACAAGATTTCAGACTGGGTGATCTATGTTTATAATAATTACACCCATGTGCTCTACCGAGGGAATGCCCTGGGGCATCCGAACGTCGCCTCAACCATTTTGAATATGACCATCTGTGTCAATATCGGTCTGCTCCTGACCATGAGAACAAGGTGGAAATCCATCCTTCTATGGGGAGCGCTGATCCTCTCTCTTTTTGGTAATTTTCTTACATTGTCAAAAGCGGGTCTCGGCTCGCTGGTGGCGATGATCTGTTTTTTGCTGGTCGTCATATCAAAACTAAGAAAGAGATGGTTCATCAACACGGCGGCGTGTCTTTCGGGTGTTGCAGTGATTTTCCTGGTCGGATATATTTATTTTACAAATACCGTAAACAGGGACAAGCCCTTCAGGTTGTTTACCTTGTCGACACCCACGAGCAATGAAATAACCTCTTTGAAACACCGGATCATTATGTGGAAGGCAGGATGGGCGGAGATGAAGGTAAGACATCTGACGTTGTTAGGATTGGGACCGGGAGGGTTTGAAATGACCACCCATTATCCCCATTCCCATAATCTCTATTTTTCCTTCTTTTTCGATTTGGGTTTACCTGGAGTCATCTTTGAACTGATTCTCTTTATAACGCTCGCCGGATATATCGGCCGGCACTTTCGCCGGCATTTTATCCGGCAAGAGACCTACCTTGAGATCATGTCTTTTTGTTTTATGGGAGGCCTTCTGGCCTTAGCCGCGCATAGTACCGTGGATCAATATTATTACAAGCCGGTTATATGGCTTTTTTTCGCCTTGGCCGTATCCACCTTCAGCCTGACAAAAATTGAAACCCTTGGAAAAGAGAAGCAGTTAAATGGAGCAGAATAAAAACAAGACAAAAGTCATGGTGATCGGCTTTGACGGGGCATCACTCAATGTCCTGCTGCCGATGATTCAAAAAGGTAAACTACCCCATTTTGCATCAATCATGGCATCCGGAGTCTCCGGAAAGCTGAGGAGCATCATCCCCCCCATATCCGGTCCCGCATGGACGACCTTTGCAACCGGTGTTTATCCCGGCATGCACGGTATTTATGATTTTTTCCGGAATCTCCAAGAGAACTATGCATGCACACCAATAAACAGTTCTTTCATCCCGCTGAAGACCCTATGGGAAATCCTCTCGGACCAGGGGAAAAAAGTAGGCGTCATGAACATGCTCTTTTCCTACCCTCCCCAGAGAGTCAACGGATTTGTGGTTTCCGGGAGGGGGACGCCGAATGAGAATGTGAAATATGCATATCCTGAACGGATCAAAGATGAAATCCTGGATTTTGAACCCCATTACCGAATAGAGGCTTACAGACAGATCTCCATGACCGGACACTTTCTGAAGCTCCTTGTGGATCAGTTGAAATGTCAGGAGCGGGTGAACCAATATTTATTCCGGAAATATTCTTGTGATTTTACCATGTCTTATTTTGCGGTACCGGACCTTATCCAGCATATATTCTGGAAATATATGGATCCAACTCATCCGAATCACGATCATCAGGATGCGAAACGGCTGCTCCCTTTGATCGAAGGCTGCTATCAAGTGCTGGATGATATCCTTTCCGAGAGATTGAAGATGATGGATGAAGATACGATCTTGATCGTCGTATCCGACCATGGGGCCGGTCCTCTGCACAAAATGGTTCAGATCAACAAATGGCTTCAGGACGCGAAGCTCCTCTTCCTCAAAGAGGAATACAATAAAAAGGGTACCTTGAGATCCTTGCTCATGCTGAACAAGCTTCTTAAGGGGCTGATCAGCATCACCTCAAAGGTGGACATCTTAGGCCTGAGAAGGCTGATCGGCTTCAAGACAAGAGAGAAAAGAATGTTATACAGCAAGCATAAATTCATAGATTGGTCCAGGACCAAGGCCTATGCCGGAAGGCTTGCGGAGTGCGGGATCCATGTCAATCTCAAAGGCCGGGAAGGCGGGGGGATCGTTGAGAGCGGCGATGAATATGAAAAGATCCGGGAATTCATCATCTCCAATCTTTCAGAACTGAAAGATCCCCAGACCGGGGAGAAGGTTTTCGAAAAAATATGGAAAAGGGAGGATCTTTATCGAGGTCCCTATGTTTCCCATGCGCCCGACCTTATCCTTGATTGCGGAGACCGTCCTTATGCGGCGAATGACAGCTTGTGGTCAAACGAATTGCTGGAGAAGGTTCCCAAGAGCGGCGTCACAGGGATGCACAGAAATGACGGTATCATCATGGCCTTGGGCAAAGGGATCAAGAAGGGAGCTAAGATACAAGGCGCGGGCCTTTCTGATCTGGCGCCGACCATCTTGTCTCTGATCGGAGCGGAGATCCCGGCTTATATGGAGGGAAAGGTTCTTACCGATCTGATGGTTTCCCCCTCTCAGGCGGCAAGAAAGCCGTCGGGTAAGGGTTGGGATCGTCCGCAGGCGCCGGAGGAAAAAGAAAAAGTCATCTATTCCGAAGAAGAATCCGAAGACATCAGCAAACGCTTGAAAGACCTTGGATACCTTTAGAGGTCCAATTTTAGATGGATTGAAATCATCATCAATGAAAAAAATTATTGATCTCATCATATGGTTCGTATGGTTCCCGTTAAGGGATTTCCTGCTTTTAACACCACATCGCGTAAAACATTTCATTCTTGGCTTTTGTGCGGCCTTATTCTATCTGGCAGATTCCAGAAGAAGAAATGGTGTTAAAGAGGAAGTTCAATTGCTGTATGGGTCCCGTTTTAACAAAAAAGAGATTAACAGAATCGCCAGATCAAGTTTTGATCATTTTTTCAACAGGCTGTTCGAAAATCTTTATTACGGCCGGATTGATGCGGAATATTTCAACAGGATTGCTTCCATAGAGGGTCTCGATCACCTGAAAACCGCGTTACAAAAGAATAAAGGGGCGCTTCTGATACAATTCCATTTCGGATCCTTTCTGCTGATCCTCCTTGCTCTTGCTTTTCAAGGGATCAGGGTGAACGCCTTTGCAGGGGCTCCTCTGAAAGGAGAAGGGTATATAAAAAAGAAACTGGTTGAATTAAGGAATCATGAAAGGGAGACCTATCCTTTCGGCGTCCTGACCATCCGGTCTTCGCTTCTTCCGGTCGTAAAGGCATTGAAGAAGAACGAAGTGATAGGAGTGACGATTGACGGGAGGCAGGGAACAAATTTTATTCCGATCAGATTATTCGAGCGGACTGCTCTCTTTTCAACGGGCCTGATAGATTTGAGCATCAGAACAGGCGCTCCGATTCTGCCCCTTGCCGTTGTGAGGGGCAAAGATAAAAAACAGAGGGTCATCATTGAACCCGAGATGGAACTTATAAAAAGTGATGACAGGGAGGAGATGCTGCGGTTGAATCTTGAAAAGTATATCAGAAACTATGAGAAATATTTACTGAACCATCCTGATCATATGGCGATGACTTTATATAGTATGAGGGAAGAAGTAAGGAAGGGAATCAATTCACCCCTTTTTATAGATTGAAATGTATAAGATTATAAACAAGAAAAAGCTTGCGGCTACCATTGCAGCGGATGCCATTGGAAAAATTATCTTTCTGCCAAAGCTGCTGTCCAGAAAAAGCAGGAAAATCATGGATAACGGGATCAGGGATATCCTGGTCATCCGGACTGCCTATATTGGTGATGTTGTGATGACAATGCCCATTCTGAAACCATTGAAGGAAAAATTTCCAGGATCAAGGATCTCTTTTCTCACATCAACTCCAGCAGGAGAAGTTCTGAAAAACAACCCTTATCTGGACGATGTGATCACATACGATCCCTTCTGGTTTTACCCTACTCAGAAAAAAAAGTATCTTGAATTTATTAAAGCGCTGAAAAAAAGATCATTTGACCTGGTGATTGAGTCCCGGGGCGATATCAGGGAATTGCTGTTTCTGGTCTGGCCATTGAAGGCAAAGTTCAAGCTGAGTTACGATTTCGGCGGCGGGGGTTATCTTTTAACGGATATTGTTCCTTATAACGGGTTGAAACACAAGGTTGAATATCATTTTGATATGATCAGATACCTTGGCTGTGATATCGGAGATCTCGACTGGGGAGTCTATCTTACAGAAGGGGAAAAAAATAAGGTCAGAGAGATTCTTGAGAAGAATTCAATCAGAAAACCTTTTATTTCCGTGCACCCCGGGGCAAGAATCCCTCTGAAGAGATGGATGACTGATCGGTACGCTAAATTATGTGACCGGCTTATTGAGGATTATGGTTTACCGCTCATTGTGCTTGGGGCTAAAGGAGAAAGAGACATCGTTGATGAAATACTGAGGGAAATGAGACACAGACCGACAGATCTTGTTGGGGCACTGACTCTCAGAGAGCTTTCAGGAATCTTGTCGGAGTCGGCTCTTTTCATCTGCAATGACAGCTCGCCGATGCATATCGCTGCATCAATGAAAACCCCAACCGTTGCAATTTTCGGGCCGTCGAAAAGCGTCGAAACGGCCCCATACGGGAACGTGAACAGGATTGTTGAAAAAGATTACCCATGCAGATGCCATTGTGATGAAAGCTCTTGCCATAATAAACGATTTCATGGCTGCATGAGAGACATTGAAGTGGAGGATGTCCTTTCAGCAGTTGGAGAAATTACAAAGGAATTGAGATTGTAATGTTCAGATTCGATGCACTAAATGTATATAACACCAAAGATTTAAAACCTGGGATTAAAAAATTGCTCCTGGGCAAGTATGGCGATCTCCTGCCGTCGGACAGAAATGCAAAGATCCTAATCAAACCCAATTTGAACAGCAATATGAACGCGCTGACCGGCAACACCACGGATCTCAGGCTCTTGTCGGCAGTCATTGAGCTTTTGAAAGAGAATGGTTATCAGGACATCACCATTGGAGAAGGAACAAACAGCGGGTTTTATAGGAATAACATCAGCGTGATCAGTCGATTGAAGGTTGATGCTCTGGCTGACTACTATGATGTCTCAGTGAAGGATTTAAACTATTCCAAGACCGTGGAGGTCGAATTTGAGAAAGGTGTCAAGGCGGGTGTTGCAAAAGAATGCATGGAAGCCGATCTCTTCATCAATATGCCGAAACTCAAGACCCATTTTGAGAACGGCATGAGTGTATGCCTGAAGAACCTTATGGGGTGCCTGGTAGGCCAGGAAAACAAGAAGAAGACCCATCAATCCCTTGAAGCGAACATTCTCAATATCAATAAATTTCTAAAGCCCCATCTTCATATCGTGGACGCGATCTTCTCCATGGAAGGCCTCGGCCCCACCCGCGGAACGCCCGTCAAGACCGGAATGGTTCTCATCGGGACAGACCCCTATTTAATAGATCTGATGTGTGCCAAGTTCGCTTCTTTTAATCATAAAAAAGTCAGAACCCTCGTGGAGTCGGAGAAAAGAGGGATTGTGAATTCGCAGTACCACAAATTTGTGAATGAATTTCAGTTTGAAAAACTTTTCAAATTCGCACCGCCTAAAGCCGGACCCATAGCGACTTTCATCCACAGCCCCAAAAGGCAGAGATACTTTCTTGCCGTGAGGAACACACCGGTTTTCAACTTCTTATGCTCGACCGAACTGGGCGGGAAATTGTTATACCGTACAGGGTTGAGGCAGGATGTCTTTATCAAGGACGAGATGGAATGCACAGGCCTCTCGGTCGACATGAAGCGGTGCACGCAATGCGGGAAATGTTCTGATTATTGTCCTTCGGGTTTAACCCTGCCGGACGTCCTTGCAGAGGAAGGAGAATTAAATCCAAAGGGAAATCGGGGTAAGAAATGTTTATTCTGTTTATACTGTTTCTGCGTCTGCCCTGAGAATGCAATTTTGTTTCACGGCAAACTCGGTTTCATGGAAGAGCAGATGAAACAGTACGGAGAGATCATCAAGAAGATCGTCAGAGAGGAATAACGGTTCCTAAAATAATATGAGAGGGGAATAATCGCCATGAAGATACTTTTATTGAATCCGCCTTTTTTAGAACATTTCTCCCGTCCGCAGCGAAGTCCTGCCGTGACCAAGAGCGGGACGCTCTATTTCCCCATGTGGCTGGCCTATGCGGCAGGGGCGCTCATCGAGAACGGCTTTGAAGTCGATCTGGTTGACGCCCCGGCGGACGGTTACAGCATAGATGATATCGTTGATCGGGTGAAGAAATTTCAGCCGCATCTGATGGTCTTGGAAACCAGCACGCCGAGCATTTATAATGACGTCGCTGTCGCCGGCAGATTGAAAGACTTATTGCCCTCTTCGTTCATCATCTTGGTGGGCACCCATGTGTCAGCCCTTCCTGGGGAGAGTCTGAAAATCGATTCGAGAGTGGATGCTGTGACAAGATATGAATATGATTATACCCTTCTGGACCTCGCGAAAAAATTGGAGAGAAAGGGAGATTTAAAAGAGGTTTCAGGCATCAGTTTCAGGGCCGACGGGAAAATCATTCATAATCCTCTCAGGCCGCACATAGAAAACCTCGATGAATTACCGTTCGTGAGCCGCGTGTACAAGAAGTTTCTCAACATAGAAAACTATTTCAATCCCAATGCCCTCTATCCCATGGTCACCATCACAACAAGCAGAGGCTGTCCTTTTCCCTGTGTATTCTGTGTTTATCCCCAGACCATGATGGGGAAGAAGTTCCGGTTAAGAAGCATTGAGAATGTGGTGGCTGAAATGAAATATATTGTTGATGAATTCCCCCAGGCCAAGGCCATTTTTTTTGAGGATGACACCATCACGGCCAATAAGAAGCGCTGCAAGGAATTCGCCGAACTGATTTTGAAGGAAGGCGTCAAGATATCCTGGACGGCCAATGCGAGGGTGGGGCTGGATTATGAGACCATGCTCCTGATGAAGAAAGCAGGCTGCCGGTCTTTATGCGTGGGATTTGAAAGCGGGAGCCAAAGGATCTTGGATAATATGAAGAAAAAGATCAAACTGGAAGAGATGGAGCAGTTCATGCAGGATGCAAAAAAGTCCGGCATCCTGATTCACGGCTGCTTTATGGCTGGGCTTCCCGGAGAAGACCGGGAGACCATGAACGAGACGCTCGAACTGGCAAAAAGGCTGAATCCCGATACGGTACAGTTCTACCCGGTCATGGTCTATCCGGGAACCGAGGCCTATGATTGGTACAAGACGAGAGGCTTGATCGCCACGGATGATTTTTCCAAATGGATCACGCCTGAGGGGCTGCATAACACGGTGATCAGGACCGAGGATGTCCCCTCCAGGGAACTTGTAAAATTCTGTGATGATGCGAGACGATCTTTTTACCTCAGGCCGAGTTATATGATTTACAAGCTTGGACAGATGATGGCTCATCCCAGAGAGATCAAGAGAACCGTAAAATCCGCCAGGACATTTTTTAAATATCTTCTAAAAGGTTCCGACATATAAGCGTGATCCGGATTTGTCATGATCGAATATTCAGTCATTGTTCCGGCATATAATGCCGTCTCCACCCTGGATGGTTGTCTCAACGCCTTGCTCAACCAGTCCATCAGCAAGGAGCGCTACGAAGTCATCGTGATTGACGACGGATCCACGGACAGGACGGCGGATCAGGTGAAAAACTATCCGGTAAGATACCTATATCAGAAAAACCATGGGCCTGCAACGGCCCGGAATACGGGCGTGAAAGAGGCCATAGGTCACATCGTTCTTTTTACGGATTCGGACTGTGTACCGGATGTCCACTGGATCAGAGAGATGGTCCGTCCATTCGATGACAAAGAGGTTGCGGCTGTGAAAGGGGCTTACCGGACCCGGCAGAAAAGTCTCACGGCCAGATTTTCTCAGATGGAGTTTGAGGAAAGATTTGCGATGCTTAAAAAGGCCGGAACCATTGATATGGTGGACACGTATTCAGCGGGATTTCGCAAAGAGATATTCTTGAAAATGGGCGGTTTCGATATCAGCTTTCCCGCAGCCAACAATGAAGACACGGAGTTTTCCTACAGGATGTCTAAGCTGGGTTATCGGATGGTTTTTAATCCTGACGCCATTGTCTATCATTTGAATCATCCTGATACGATTCGTAGATATGCGAGACTCAAATTTTGGAGAGGTTATTGGCGCATGGTGGTCTATAAAAGATTTCCGGATAAGATGCTCAAAGACACATATACGCCGCAGACTTTGAAACTGCAGATCCTGTTTCTCTTCCTTGTTTTTGCATGTTTGCCGTTTACAGTTTTATTCCGTCCGCTGGGTTTATATGCTTTGTTTTTTTCGGCAATCCTTCTAAGTGTGTTTCTTCTTCCCTTTACCCTGTTCGCCTTTAAGAAGGATCCGTTCATCGGCGCCGCGGCCCCGTTCTTTCTGTTGGTCAGGGCGGCCTCGCTGGGGTTGGGGATGTTGAGGGGCATGGGCGGGGGCACGCGGAAGATTTGAGCGTCATTTTGCTGTATGGCCTGCTGAATGTCCCAACGGGAAAAGTAAGATGGGGTATGCTGTTTTTTCCAGATTCAGCCGGTTTCTTTACAAATTCAGTTCAAGCTGGTATGCTTCAATCTTCGGTAAACCATGCATCTTTGAATAAGATGGCAGATGAGGTCCAATATTATTTTAGGAAGTAGGAGAAACAGAGAATTATTTAACGAGGAAAAGGAGGTTGATGATGTCAAAGCGGTTGATTAAAAAGGGAATTTCATGTTTATGGGTTCTGAGTTTATGGATCTTGATTGCAACGGGCATGGCTGAGGCGCAATCAGAGCAGAGACCGGAATATCTTCCGGATGAGGTTCTCGTCGGTTTCAAGGACCATGCGGCGAAGCATGCCGTAGACGTCGTGCTGGCGCAGGTTAACGGGCAGGTTGTGAGAAAGTTCCGTCTTGTTCCGATCATGCTTCTGAAGGTTCCGAACCATACGGTTCTCTCGGTCGTGAGATTTCTGAAAAGCCGGCCGGAGGTGGAATTTGCGGAGCCCAACTATCTCCGTCGCCTCCATGCCGCGCCGAACGATCCGAGGTATGGGGAGATGTGGGGTTTGAACAATACGGGCCAGACCGGCGGCACATTCGATGCGGACATTGACGCCCCGGAGGCCTGGGGCCTGACCACGGGGGATCCGAATAGGGTCGTTGCCGTGATCGACTCCGGGGCCGACCTCAACCATGAGGACCTGGCCGGGAATATCTGGACGAATCCCGGTGAGATCCCGGGCAACGGAATGGATGATGACGGCAACGGTTTTATTGACGATGTCCATGGATGGGACTTCGCCCATGATGACAGTGATCCGTCGGACACCGATGCAGCCTGCGGCGGGCATGGGACGCACACGGCCGGGACCATCGGCGCAAGAGGAAACAATGGGATCGGAGTCACCGGCGTGAATTGGGATGTGAAGATCATGCCCCTGAAGGCGTTCAGGTCGTTTCTGGGTTTATGTTCAGCATCTTCATCGGATATCATCGGCGCCATAGACTATGCGGCCATGATGGGCGTGAGGGTATCGAGTAACAGCTACGGCGGCGGTCCCTACAGCCAGTCCGAATTCAACGCGATCCAGGCGTCAAAGAGCCTCTTTGTGGCCGCGGCGGGGAACGAGGGGAATAACAATGATGTCACGCCGAATTATCCCTCGAACTATAATCTGAATAATATCATCGCGGTGGCGGCTACCGATCACAATGATCTTCTTGCCTATTTTTCCAACTATGGGACAAATTCCGTGGATCTGAGCGCCCCCGGCGTGGACATCCTCAGCACCACCCCGAACAATACCTACAGCCTGTTCAGCGGGACCTCCATGGCCACGCCGCACGTGGCCGGAGCGGTTGCGCTTCTTATGGGTTCTGATTCCAGTCTTACGAACAACGAAGTGAAATGGAGGATCTTACAGGGGGCGGATAACAAGTCGCTCCCCGTGCTGACCGGGGGCCGGCTGAATGTCAACCATTCGCTGACGCTGCCGCCGCCGCAGGTTACGGTTACCGTGACCCCGAATGGGTCCACGACCCTTTCTCCGGGAGGCATCCTCTCCTTCATCCTCACCCTGCATAACAATGAACCCGCGCCTCAAACCGCGGTGATATCCCTGGCGCTGGTCAAACCGGATGGGAGCGAACTTGTCCTCGTCCAGCGTGCCTTGACCGTGCCGGCCAATGGCACCTTGAACAAAACGATTTCCAAAAAGCTGCCTTTAGGGATGGTCCCCGGCGAATATCAGATGGCAGGGAGGGCGGAGATCCCGGCGATGAGTTATGATGAAGATCTCGTCGTATACAATGTCGTGCCATAAGCGGCCCATGGCTATTGGCCCGGAGGAAGGTCTTGGCAGGGAAGCTCCCGGTGATATGATAAAATCAATGCGGAGTTCCGTTGCAGAATAGTCCGTGCCGGTTTGCGATGGAGGGGAAAGCCCATGCATTTTGAAGAGCATATTACCCAGGCCCTGGAGGATTCGGAAAACTTCTCGAGGAAGGTGGCCATTTCCTTCTTCAAGACGCTCAAGCGTGCCGGGTGTACGGATCAGCAGATCATCTCCGTGGCCACGGATGTGATCGGATGTCTGGTGGAAAGCCTCGAAAAATTCGAACAGAAAAAGATGAAGGAGGAAAAGGACACGAAGACCCGGTAGAAGTTCTCACTCTGTTTTTAAAAAGCTTCAAAAGAGCAGGAGAGCGCCGGGTTATTTTATAAACTCCATTTCATATCCGAAATAAAAAGATTAATACGACTGAAAAAGGGGCTGATGCCCCTTTTTCTTTTTTTTCCTGCATTTTTTCCCGGATGAGGGTCTGCAGAGATGACATCGGTCGTTGCTGCACCACTGGCAGAATTCACAGTCCGGGCAGGGGTATTTTTTCAGATCCTTGTCTTGCGCCTTGTTCATGTTCCTATTATATCCCTAAAAATACGCATAGCGCAAATCATGAGCGTTGACTTTTCCCTTGAAACAAACGGGACTTTGTTATATTTTAATGAAATAAAAACGATCGCTTATGGATAACAGATGCTTCGATTTTTCAGACCATACCTTTTTGTTCTCCTGTTTCTCCTGGCGGCAGGTTCAGGGTGTTCCAGCATCCATGAGTCGATTCGCTCGGCCCGTTCGTCCTTCCCCCTGAAGTATTTTTACTATCCTTCCTATGAAACAGTGGGGGCCATGTACAAAACCGATCCCTCGCTCGCGATAGAACTTCTGGAGCGGATGAGCCGGGAACATCCTCAGAATCTCGCTTACCGATTGACCCTTGCCGACATGTATAAGGACCGGGGGATGGCCAATAATGCGATCCGGCTCTGGTTCGAGATCCTGGACATGAGCAAGGATAAAGGTGTTTTGGACGCAAGAAACCTCAAGGTCTATTTTATTCCGATCGTCTCCGGTCAGGAAGAGGGAATGCGGCCCTACGCCCGGATGATAGACAAGCCTCTGGTCTATGATCATATCGGGATGATTTATTTTCAGAACGCCTTTTTCGAGGAGGCATCAGACTATTTCAGCAGGGCCGCCGAATACGCTGCGGACCCGAAGCAAAAAGCCGGGCTTTATTATCAGGCGGGCCAGGCCGCCGGCTCCAAAAAAGTGGAATTCTTCATCTCGGAAAAGGATGGTAAACCTTACCGGAAGGCCGGAGGGCATACGGTCCTGGTGAATCCGGCGTTGTACCGGAAAAAAGAGAAGGCCTTTTATCTGATGGCTCTGGCATTGGACATGACGGATAAGGATCTGCGGGAGGAAATCGAGAAAAAACTGGATGAAGCAGATCAGGAGATCTTGAAATATGAGGCAAGGCCGGGGGCCCGCGTTTCACAAGCGAATTAAGCGTCAAATGGGCAAGGCCCTCTTTGATTACAGGATGATTGATCCGGGGGACAGGATCCTGGTGGCTGTCTCCGGGGGCAAGGACAGCCTGAGTCTTCTTCATCTTTTGAAAGGGCATCTCTCCCGCGCTCCGGTCGACTACACCTTGATCCCGGCGCATGTGGACCTGGGGACGTGCCGGAGCAAGGTGGATCTTCTCAGCGATTATTTTCAGGGTGAAGGGTTTTTATTCCGGATGGTTGAGACCCGGATCGGATATGAGATCTGCGGGGCACAAAACCTTCCGGAGAGCTGCTGTTTCCACTGTTCCCGGATCCGGAGAAAGCTCCTCTTTGAGACGGCCCGCGAACTCGGATGCAGGAAGGTGGCCTTTGGTCATCATATGGATGACATGATCGAGACCTGTCTCATGAACATGTTTTTTGCGGGCAATATCAGCACCATGATGCCCAGGCAAGAGCTGTTCAAGGGGGATCTGGTCTTGATCCGTCCGCTCGCCTACTGCCGGGAAGAGTGGATCCGGGAGTATGCCCGTCAACATGGGCTTCCGGTCCGGGAAGAGGCCTGTCAGGAGGGAGGACCCGGGTCCCGGCGGCGGCGGATCAAAAATCTGCTTGCCCAGCTCGAGAAGGAAAACCCGGGCCTCAAGACCAGACTTTTTCATTCATTGAAGAATGTTCGTATGGAATATATGCCCCGGGCCTTTCATGACGGGAACGAACCGAGTCCGTGTGTAAAGGGGCCTCATGTCCAATAAGATTCAGGGAAGCCTCAAGATCATGTCCCTTCCTGATGTCCTGCAGTGGATCGGTCTGGCTCAGAAGACCGGATCCCTGATTTTTGAGAAGGACAAGGAAAAGAAGGTCCTCTTTTTCAGGAAAGGGGCGGTGATCGGGGCCAATTCGAACAACCCAAAGGACAAGGTGGGAGAGATCCTGATCCGGATGGAAAAGATCACTCGTGAAGAGCTGGATCAAGGGCTGATCAAGCAAAAGGAGACGGGCGACTTGATCGGGGATATCCTGCTGGCCAGGGGGTATCTCACGACCAAGGACTTTATCACCGCTCTGGAGAGTCAGGCCACTCAGATCATTTATGATCTTTTCACATGGAAGGAGGGGGAGTTCATCTTTCAGGAAAGACTCCCGGCGGCGAGGACTATCCCCATCTCCATCAAGGTAGACTTTATCCTGATGGAGGGGATGCGGCGCATCGATGAATGGCAGAGAATCAAGGAGGCCTTTCCTTCCCTGGACATCATCCTGGCCCTTGAAGAACAAATTCCCGAAGAGGAGGAGGACGGGGATCTGAAGGCCATGCGGAACCTGGTAAACGGGAAGAATACCATTCTCGATATCTGCGATCAGTCCCCTTTGAACGATTTTGAGACCTGCAATGATCTCTATAACCTGTTCCATAACGGCAAAATCACTAAAAAGGGTGTCCGAAGTCCGCATGAGATTACAGATGACGATGATGTGAAACGTCTGCTCAGCCGGGGAAAGGCCTTCTACCAGAAAGGGCGCTTTGCGGATGCCATACCCTTCTTTGAGCGGATCATGAAGATCCAGCCCGAAAACAAGGAAGCGGACCGGTTTCTGACCCGAGCCATCACCGCGGTCCAGAATGAGCTGCTGAAAACATTGGGGTCTCCCAGCGCCGTATTAGAGATCGCCAAGGGATTCCGCATGGAAGACGCCAAGGACTTGAGCGTAGAGGAGGGTTTTGTCCTCTCCCGGATTGACGGGAGAACCACGGCCAAGGAAATCACCTATATCAGCGGTCTCTCCCAGACCGAATCTTGTATCACGTTGAACCGGCTCTTTGAAAAAGGGATCATCCGTGCCGGCAGGGACAAGGAGGAGATCCGGCGCAGGACCAGGCCGGTCATGGCCAGGGAGACCCTGGACCCGAAGAAAAAACGGATGACCCTCGATCTTGCCGACATCCTGCTTTCCGAGATCCTCCTGGATCTCATGAAACAGAGACAGACCGGCATTCTTCAACTGATGGCTTCTCCCATGGACATTCGTGTCTATTTCCACGAGGGTTCCATGGTGTTCGCCACTTCAAACATGGAATCCGACCGGTCCGGGAGCATCATGCTCCGGAAGAAGAAGATCACGGAAGATCGGTATCAGGAAGTCAAAGCCCTGGCCGACAAGGAGAACATGTTTCAAGGGAACGCCCTGGTCAAGCTGGGGATCATTACCCCGAATGATCTGATCTGGCTGACCAAGACCAAGGTTGAGGAGATCCTGATCAGCCTTTTCGGATGGCGCAAGGGAAAACTCCGTTTCTTTGAAACGGAAATTCAAGGCCTCGACATCATTCAACTCAAATTGATCCCCGGCAGGATCATCATGGAGGGGACCTGGCGTTATTTTGAGGAAGAGGAGATCATGAAAGTCTTTAAGACATGGGATATCCTTTTCGACGTTGTTGAGACGCCGCCCCTTTCCCGCAGGGAATTGGAACTGACCGATACCGAGGTCACGATCCTCGAACTTGCGGGCAGAAAGAAGAAGATTGAAGAGATGGCCGCCGCCACAGGGCTTCAAAGGCTGGAGATCCTCAAGGTTATTTTCGGGTTCTATTCACTGGGTTTGGTCATGATCAGCAGTCTGGTCGATGAGGATAGAAAGGAAGAGACCGCCCGAGCGCTTACGGAGACGAAGGAAAGATGGGAGGAGGTCCGGAAACAGAACTATTACAGGATACTGGGTCTGGATCCGGGGGTTGATGTCCGGGAGATTAAAAAGGCGTTTTTCAGGTTTACAAAGGAATATCATCCCGACAGGAGTTTTCGATATACGGACAAGGAGATTTTGGATCTGATGCTCAATATTTTTCTTGCCGGCAGGGAGGCCTATGAAGCCCTCTCCGATCCCAAGACCCGCAAGGAATACGACAACTTCCTGAAGGAGCGTGGTGAAGGGGCCACGGCCGCGGACTTCCAGAAGTTTACCAGGCCGAACATCGAAGTCAGCCACATCATGAAGGCCGAAGACTTATTCAATAAAGGGAAGAGTCTCCTGTTCTCCGGAAGGTACGTGGATGCCTCGGAATTTTTTGAGAAGGCCCTTGAACTCGTTCCCGACGACCCGGATTACAATGCCTATACCGGGCTCGCCCTCGCTCGGATGAACAAGGATTACCGGCAGGCCGCTCGTCTGATCGAAAAGGCCCTGGAGTCCGACTCGAAGAATGCCGACTATCATGCCTTCCTTGGAGAGGCGCATTTGAGATATGGAAAGAAGAAGATGGCTGAAGAGGCCTTTGCCGCCGCCCTCGAGATCAATCCCCGGCATATCCAGGCCAAACGGGAGTACCTCAGGCTGCGCTCCAAGGCAAAATAATCTCAAATTTGAAATTTCAAATCTCAAATCTCAAATTTCAAATTCTTTAAAAAGGGTTTCTTTGTCCAGGGGCGCCCGCTTCTTCTCTTTGGTGGAGAGAGGGGCGTAATAACGGGTTCCCTTGTCCATCTGAAGGATATGGCGGATTAAATCGTCGAGGTCCTCGGCGCTTCGAACAAAATCGATTTCCGATGTCTTGATCACCAGCATGGGCGTGTCGCTGTAATGAAAGAAGAAGTATTCATAGGCCTGGTTGACGGCCTCGACATATTCTTTGGTGATGGTATTTTCATAACTCCTCCCTCTCCCTTTGATCCTTTTCATGAGCACGTCCGTGCCGGCCTGCAGGTAGATCACCAGGTCAGGAGAAGGGATGCGCTCGTTTAATATGGCATAGATCTGTTCGTATATCGGGAGTTCATGATCGCTGAGATTCATGTAAGCAAAGATCCGGTCCTTCGGCAGGATGTAGTCCGCCACGGTCCAGGCATGGAACAGATCCATCTGCCTGAGCTGGAAAAGCTGGTTGTACCGGCTGAGAAGAAAAGACATCTGGGTCTGAAAGGCATATTTCTTCCGGTCTGAATAAAAAAGAGGAAGAAAGGGATTCTCCTGGACCTTTTCCTGGATCTTCACGGCCCCCAGGCGCTCGGTGAGCAGGTTGACCAGACTGGTCTTGCCCACGCCGATGGGCCCTTCGACGGCAAGGTATCGTTTCTCCTTGCTCATGAATCCCCCTGAATCTTTTCAACCTTTTGGGCCGTGCCCAGTTCATCCAGGAGTTCCTGGAAGGTCTTTTGATGGATGGGGTGGATCCCGTTCGGCGCGAGTTCGGCCAAGGGCTCCAGAACGAACCGGCGCTGCTCCACGAGGGGATGAGGGATGGTCAGGTCCGGTTCTTCAACGATCTTGTCCCCGAAGAAGAGAATATCCAGATCAATATTCCTCGGTCCCCACTTAATCGGGGTGCTCCTCTCCATTTTTTGCTCAATGGACTGGAGCAGGTCCAGGACCTGCAGGGGAAGAAGGGAGCTCGAAACCTCGGCCGCGGCATTCAGGAACCAGTCCTGGTCCTCGTAGCCCATGGGTTCCGTGCGGTAAAAAGAAGAGACCCGAAGGACCTTCAGTCCCTTGCTGTTTCGCATATGTTCGATCGCGGTCCGGATGTTCCGGGCCCGGTCATCCATATTGCTCCCGAGACCGATGTATACAAGATTCATCTTCGTCTCCTGTTGATCTCCACACCGACGCTTTGGACAGGCGCAGGGATGGGTGGGTGGGGTTTGGTGACGCGGACTTGCACCTCCGCGGGAGAAAATATTTCAAGGAGCATTTCCGCGATCCTTTCCGCAAGGGCTTCGATCAGGCGGCATGGTTCCGATCGGCAGATCTCAAGGACATGATTCACCACGGAGGCATAATCAATGGTATCCTCGATCCTGTCCGTTGAACCGGCCGGGATGCCGTCCATGATCAGTTCAAGGTCCACCCGGAAACGCTGCCCCAATTCCCGTTCCTGCGGCAGGTTCCCGTGGTATCCGTAAAACTCGATCCCGTGGATGATGATTTTGTTACCGCTCATGGTTGATTTCTGCGGCTATCTACAAGGTAGAGATATAACGCAGTAAAGATCTTACGCCGACGCCGGTCGCCCCCCCTGGATTACAGCCCCATCCTTTTTCGTGGAAGGCCGGCCCGGCAATGTCGATGTGGATCCAGGGGGTATCCCCCACAAATTCTTTTAGAAACATTCCCGCCGTAATGGCGCCGCCCCAGCGGTTTCCGATATTCTTCAGGTCCGCCACGCTGCTTTTGAGCTTCTCCTTCATGTCGTCATCAAAGGGAAGCGGCCACATCTGTTCCCCGGCCTCTTTTGCGCTCTTGAGGAATGTGTCGATGAAGGTTTGATCATTTCCCATCACACCCGATGTATACTCTCCGAGCGCCACCACGCAGGCGCCGGTCAGGGTCGCGAGATCGATCATCTGATCGGGCTTGAGTTTGACGGCGTAGCTCAGCGCATCGGCCAGGGTCAACCGCCCTTCGGCGTCCGTGTTCAGAACCTCGATGGTCTTCCCGCTCATGGTCCTTACAATGTCATCGGGCCTTTGGGCGCGTCCTCCCGGCATGTTCTCGGCCGCGGCGATAATGCCGTGAACCACGACATTGGGCCTGATTTGATGGAGGGACTGCATGACCGACAGGACCGTGCACGCTCCGGACTTGTCTATCTTCATGGTCTGCATCGCCTCCGAAGGCTTGAGGGAAAGGCCGCCGCTGTCGAAGGTCATCCCTTTCCCGATAATGGCGATGCTCTTTTTAGCGGATTTTCCACGCGGCCGGTAAGTCAGGTGGATGAATCTGGGCGGATTGCTGCTCCCCTGGGCCACACCGAGGTAGGCCCCCATTCCGAGGCCGGCGATCTGCTTCTCATTGAAGATCCTGCAGGAGAGACCTGTTTTTTTAGCGATCTGCCGGGCCGTGTTTGCAAGGGAGACCGGGTTGATCACATTTCCCGGTTCATTGACGAGGTCTCTCGCGAAGTTGGTGGCCTGGGCGGCCGTGGTCCCTTGCCGGATCCCTGCCTGGATTTTGGTTATGGACATCCCCGGTTCCACGAGGAAGGAGGCGCGTCTCAGTTCGTGCTTTTTTTCTTTCTTCTTGTACTTTTCAAAGGTATAGGCGCCGAGGAGGACCCCTTCGGCCGCGGATTCAGAGAGCTCTTTTTCATTGAGCCCCTTGCCTCCCCATCCGAAAAAAGGGCTCAGGAGGCTTTCTGCCTGGACGCTTTTTGCCGTCTGTACCATCTTTGCAAAGGTCCTGCGGTGACGGTCTGTTGTAAACTCCTTGCTTTTACCCAGGCCGATCAGGCAGACCCTCTTGGCAGAAATTCTCCCTAACGAATGGACAAGGAGGGTTTTTTCGAAATCTCCCTTGAAGTCCTCGTCCCGCATCACGCCCTGGAGGGCGTTTTTCAGGGCGGCATTCACCTCCGCTGCCGGCCCTTTGAGCTTTTTGTCGTCTTCAAAGATCCCCACGACCAGGAGATCTGCCTTGGCTTTCAGGATGTCTCCTTTGTAGATCTGGATTTTCATGCGGTCTCCGTATGACGTTATAAAATAAAGTTAATGTAACATAATTTCTTATGTTTGGAAAGTCAATTTTATCGTTCCAGGAATTTCCCCCTCTTTGGAAAAGAGGAGTGAGGGGAGATTGATAGAGGCAATCTTGCGCCCGGCTCTCGTCGCACCCTGTCCATCAAGCTCAAAGGGCTCTTCCGGCGGATTACAGATTTATAGGGAGGCGCCCATATCAAATAATCAATGTCTGGGTACCCTCGACCCTTTTCAATTCGATGAGGTCAGCGGCCGAGCGCACGTGAGGTACGCTTGACCGTTTTGTTGGCTGAGTGCCTCCGTCGCACTCCAAGACCTGCGCTGGATTTTGCCAGCGTCAAGCAAACACTCCGGAGTTGACTGACCTGTCTCAGCCGAAGCGTAACAGCAGCCGGACTCAGATCAACTTTCATCACCGATACTCCTCAGATATTGAATATCATCTTGATCCTGACCGCTCCCGCGGAAGGACTTCAGGAAAATCAGACCTTCAGGCGAGACAACGCTGAGCGTTCCTCCTTCCCATTCCACCCTCGTGCGGGTCTCCCACGCCCGCTCTATTTCATGCGTGACAACGAGCAAATCCAGAACGAGGGTTTCGCCTGTGACGGGCTCAATCTTGGTGACGCGATGTATATTGATCTTGCCGCCATGGAACTCCATGGGCACGGCGCCCAGGGTGAATCCTAACTCGCGAACTGCATCCCTTGCCTTGTCAAGGGAACTCGACTCGATCATGATATCAATGTCAAGAGTGGCCCTTGGCAGAGCATAGACAGCCATGGCCAATCCCCCGTAAAGAGCATACTCGATCCTTTCCTCACTTAGTTTTTTGATCAGCTTCTTCAGTTCATCCAAGAGATCCATAGGGTCTTTCCTTACAGCCGCACGCAGAAGGTCGCGTGTCAAACTTCAAGATTCACTCAACCTTATCCCAGATCTCGGTCTATTCTCGGAGCAATGAAAGTCTGAAGGTCCGCCTGTCCCCATCACCTTGTTGTCATTTTGGCCGTCCATGCGGGATAGTCATTTCATCCCGAGATGGGTCAGACATGATTTTCAAGCTTATGGGCCGGCCCCGTTGCGCGTAACATACACCTGAAAGGGTACGAAATCAAGGCCAAAGATAATGCCAAAGATAATGCTGAAAGGGCTCTTCCGGCGGGTTACAGATTTATAGGGAGGCGCCAATATCAAATTATCAAAGGCTGACCCTCTATTTTTCTTATGGCATTCAGATTATAGCTGGAAAAAAAGAGGGAGTCAACTTCTACCTACTTTTTTGTCGCAGACCCCTCCTCTTGGAACCTGTTGACAATTCCCTGTAAGAGACGTATAAAGGTAAATATTTTCTCTCCGGGAAAAGGCTATTAACGATCATGAAACTCACTCTCACCCGAAAGATCTTTCTGGGCTACTTCATCATGATCTGTCTGGTCCTGGTGGAGGGGTTCTATGCGGTCTATGAGCTCAACCGATTGAACCGCCAAACCCGGTCCATGGTCCAGGGGGAGGTCTTCTCCATGGATCTGGAGAAGCGGCTTCTTGACCTTTTCCTGTCCCAGGTGGGAAACGAAAAGAAGTACCTCGTAGTGCACGACCGGGATTTCCTTTCCCTCGCCCTTTCAAAAGGAGAGGAGTTTGATAAAATCCTTCTTCAACTGATGGCAGGGAGAAGGGGTGTTCCTTTTATGAAAGATCTGGAAGAGATCCAGCGGTTGCATGAGCGGCATATCAAAGGTTTTCTCTCAGCCGTGGAGGACGTTCCCGGTGATCAGGGTAAAGGCGAGGCCGAGCTTTCCGGAAGGGGCATGATGGGTGAGGCCGAGGTCCTGGCGATGACCGGGAGGATCGAGGAGATCATCCGGATTGAAGAGTTGTCCATTGCCCGGAAGATGAGTGAAGCGCAGGCGTTCAGCCAGCGGGCCTATACGATCACGATCGGGATTGTGGCCTCCATGGGGCTTTTCGGCTTGCTCATGGCCTGGCTCATGATCCGGAGTATCCAGGAGCCGATTCAAAAACTCAAGCAGGGGACACAGTATATCTCTGAAGGGATTTTTGAGAAGCGGATTTTGATCTCTTCCAAGGACGAATTTGGAGACCTGGCACGGGCCTTTAATATCATGACCCAGAGGCTCTCGGAGCTGGAGGAGATGAAACGGGAATTCATTGCCAACATGTCGCATGAACTCCGCACGCCGCTGACCTCCATCAAGGCGGCCGCATCGCTGATGCTGGATCAGGTCCCGGGTCACATCACGGATAAGCAGAAAAGGGTGCTCTGCATTATTCAGGAGGAGACCGGAAAGCTGATCCGCCTGATCAACAACGTCCTCGACCTCTCCAGACTCAGGGCAGGAATGATGCCATACCTAAAATCTTTGAACGGTTCCGGCAGGCCGACCCCCTGATGGGGAAGCCGGCGAAAGGAACGGGCCTGGGTCTCTCCATCTGCAAATATTATATTGAGGGACATGGCGGAAGGATCTGGACAGAGAGCGAACGGGGCGCGGGGAGCCGTTTTTATTTTGATCTTCCCGTCATGAGGAAGGAAGTGACGGTATCGGCATGAAGATTCACAAAACATACTTTTTTTTAATTTTCCTGCTTTGCGCCGCTTGTTTGCCTCCCTATGATCTTAAAAATTTTTCGAGCCGGTCCGATGGTGGAGAGAGTAAAAAACAGGAGAAGATCAGTTCTCCGGATGAATTCTTTCTTAATGCAGATCAGTTGTTCCATGACGGGAAATACCGGAGCGCCCTGCATGACACCCGCCGTATTTATGAGGAGGCGCATCACCGGGAGGTTGAGGAGGAGGCCCTGTTCCGGATCATTCTGATTCAATCCTATGGAGATAACCCCAACAGGGACTACAGGGAAGCCGGGCGGGTTGCAAAGGCATTCCTGAAGAACTATCCGGGAAGCAAACGCAGCCGGGAAGTTCAGGCCATCCTCCTCCTGATCGAGGAGATCCATCGCAGCGAAGCCGAAGCCGAGACCCTCAAGGGGTATAATGCCATCCAGGATGAGAAGATTCAGAGATTGATGCAGGACATCAGAAAGATCAAAGAGATCGACCTTCAATTGGAAGAACAGAAAAAGAAGCTGGAGTAGGCCATGTCTAAAGAACGAATTCTACTTGTTGATGATGATCCGAATATCCTCGAGGTCTTATGCATGCGTCTTGAGTCCAAGGGGTTCGAACCGTTCAAGGTGAAGAGCACGGAGCAGGCCCTGAGCAGGCTGAAGCAGGAAAGATACGATCTGGTGCTGACCGACCTCAGGATGACGGGGCTCGACGGGATGGATCTTTTGGAAGAAATCAGAAGGATGGATCCGGAACTTCCGGTGATCATTCTCACCGCGCATGGCAGTATCCCCAATGCGGTGGAGGCCATGCAGAAAGGGGCGTTCAGTTATCTGACCAAGCCCTTTGAAGATAAAGAGATCACTTTCCATGTTGAAAGGGCCCTTGAAAAAAGGCGGCTTGAGAAGAAGATTTATAATCTCAAAAGTCTGGTGGAAGACCGGTTCAGTTTCAAGAACATCGTGGGGAGAAGCCGTCTCATGCAGGGCATTTTCGACCAGGTGGTCCAGGCGGCTCCGTCCGACTCCACCATTTTACTGACCGGTGAGAGCGGAACCGGCAAGGAACTCTTCTCCAGGGCGATTCACGCCCATAGCCGCAGGGCCGGAGGGCCTTTTATTACCGTGAATTGTGCGGCAATCCCGGAAACCCTTCTGGAGAATGAACTCTTCGGACATGAGCGGGGCTCCTATACCGGGGCCGGCGCCTCTCAGGATGGATATTTTCTCCGGGCGGATGGGGGGACGATCTTTCTGGATGAAATCGGCGAGGCCCCTCTTTCCATTCAAGCCAAGCTTCTTCGTGTCTTGCAGGAAAAAGAGTTTAACCCCATCGGTTCAACCCGGTCGCTCAAAGTGGATGTCAGGATCATCACGGCCACCAATCAGAACATAGAAAAGTCCGTTGAACAGGGAAAGTTCCGTGAGGATCTCTACTATCGAATTCATGTCATTCCCATTCATATCCCGCCGCTCAGGGAACGCAAGGAGGATATTCCTTTTCTGATCGACCATTTTATCCGGAAGCATTCGAGCCGGGTGGGGAAAAAGATCGAGGGAATTGACCCTGTGGCCGTGCAGCAGCTCATGCAGCAGAACTGGCCGGGGAATGTCCGGGAACTGGAGAACCGGATCGAACAGGGCATGGTGATGGCTCGTAATCCGGTTCTCGGTTCTCAAGACTTCCTCTTTGATCAGGATGAACACCGGCACAGGAAATTTCTGAATTTCAGAGAGGCGCGGGATGTTTTTGAAAAGGAATATGTGACCCATCTCCTTAAGATGACCGGGGGGCATGTGACCCATGCGGCCCAAATGGCGGGGAAGCAGCGCGCTGATTTTTACAATATTATGAAAAAGCACGGGATTCAACGAGAGGCCTTCAGGAACGTTTCCGGAAGGCCTCCGGATGCTGTAAGATGACCATAGAACCAGGACCTCATGAGACCCTCGACACGCTTTCCACGGCCGGGATCCGCATCCTCCAACCCAGGAGAGGGTATCGCTACTCCCTGGATTCCCTGATCCTTGCATTCTTCCTTCATCTCAAGAAAGGGGACGCCGTGGTGGAACTCGGCGCCGGCGCAGGCGTGATCTCCATGATCCTGGCAAAACGGGATCCTGCCTGTCCTATCGTGGGGCTGGAGATCCAAAAACGGCTCTACGGCCTCATGGCGAGGAACCTGGCGCTCAATGGTCTTGAGGGCCGGGTGCAGGCGGTCCATGGAGACATCCGCAGGATTGAAGAATATTTCGATCCTGCGAAAACAGATGCCGTCTGCTCCAATCCCCCCTTTCGCAAGGTCCGTTCAGGCAGGATGAATCCGGACCCGGAAAAAGCTATTGCAAGACATGAGATCGAACTCACCCTTCCCGATCTGATCCATGCAGCGGCTTATCTCCTGAAGAGACATGGGAAATTTTCTTTGATCTATCTTCCTGAACGTCTGGCCGACCTGATCCAGCAGCTCAGACAGGATCACCTCGAGCCGCGAAGAATGCAGACCATCCACTCCTTTCCGGAGACCCCGCCGGTCCTCGTGATGGTCGAGGCGGTCAAGGGGGCCGGGGCGGGGATGAGAATGGAGGCGCCCTTTATCATCTACCGGGATAAAACCGGCGCTTATTCCAAAGAGATGAAATCCATCTATGGGTTTCAGTCCGGTTCATGATGATTGGAGATGCAGCCGGAATCAGCGGTTTCTTTTGAGGTTTGATTCCATGGCGGTCATTTTTTGCGTCCCTGCGGCCGAGGATGTCGGTTGATTGAGGGCTTGGCTTTCTACCAGGCTTAGAAAGATCTGGGACAGGTTCGGATCAAACTGACTTCCGGATCCCTCGCCTATCTGGGAGCATGCGCCTTTCTGAGAAAGCTTTTTTTTATAGCTCCTTCCGGAAATCATGGCATCGTACGCGTCGCAAATGGAGAGGATACGCGCGCCCCGGCAGATCTCCCGTCCTTTTCTTCCAGTGGGATACCCCTTGCCGTCAAAACGTTCATGATGCTGCAGGATGATCTGCAGCTCCTTGTCCAGGAAGTTCAGAGGCTCAATCATCTTTGCGCTGAACAGGGGGTGGAGCTTCATGATCCTGAACTCCTTGGGGTTGTATCCCCCTTTTTTATAAAGGATCTGCGGGTCGATCCCAGCCTTGCCGATGTCATGAAGCATGCCGGCCAGCCGGATGGAGTTGATCTCCGGCTGGGGAAGATGAAGCGCCTTGGCAAGGGAGACCGCATAGCGGGTCACGTTGGGAGAATGCTGCGCCGTTCTTCGGTCTTTCTTTTCAATTTCTTCCACGATGGTTTTGCTGTATTCGATGAATTTGTCAACCATCTCCTGGGTAAAACCGATGAAACGATTCTGGTAATGCGCGATCTTTTGCTGGTACTCGTTGTTTAACAACTCATCAAAGGACTGTTTTTCCTTCCAGTGACAGACATTGTTCTTGCCCCTGTGCTTGGCTTCGTAAAGGGCCTCATCCGCATGACGGATCAGGACCTGAGGTTCCGTCACGCTCGGGTCGGTGCTTCCGGCCACTCCGATGCTCGCGGTCACGCGTGCGGAATTTTCTCCATCCTGGAACGTCCGGCAGAAAAAGCTTTCCCGTATCCGTTCACAAAGAGTGAGGACCCCGTCTTTTTTGATGTGCGAACAGAGCATGACGAATTCTTCCCCGCCGTACCGGGCCAGGAGATCAACATCCCTCATCTGCCTCCGCAGGATTTCAGCGCTCTTTTGCAGGACCGAATCACCGAAGATGTGGCCGTAAGTGTCGTTGATGGATTTAAAGTCATCCAGGTCCAGCATGATACAATGGAGAGGATAGGCATAGCGAAGCGCCTGACGGAACTCCTTTTCCATGAGATATTTAAAATACCGGTGGTTATAAAGACCGGTCAGGCCGTCCTGTGCGGCCTGCTCCTTGATCCGTTCCCCTTTCTGCCGCTTTTTTTCCTCTATGCGTTTCTGGCTGATGGCATTCCTGATGGCGGAACTCAAGGTCGAGGCGGTCAATTCTTTTTTGGAGATGTAGTCGTAGGCGCCGCGCTTCATGGCCTCCACGGCCGTCCGTTCATTCCCCTGAGAAGCGATCATGATGATGGCCGTATCAATCTTCTTTTTACGAATATCCTCCATCATGCTGAGGCCGTCAAATTTGGGAGTATGATGGCCGACCAGAACCAGGTCAACGGGATGTTCACTGAGATGGTGCAGGGCGGACTCGCCGTTCTGCACAAAGGCAAAGGAGGCGCCGCTGAGATCTTTTTTCAGGATCCCCTCGGCTGTTTTGGCGAAGCTTTTATTTTCGTCGATGCAGAGGATAGAAATTCGAGTGTTGGGCACAAAATCCTCCCTATGCTTTTTCCATACCTCTTCAGAAGCGCAGGTATCATAGCAGGGAATGGATCCGTAATCAAGTATTATGTTTGACTTGCCGCTGCCCCCGGTTCAACGTGGGTGAGGTTCCGTCCTGCAGGAAATGACACATGCGGTATGATTTTTCCTAGGCAAAAAAAAACTGCAGGAGATGATACGGGTGAGCCGGGCCCGTACGCTCTCCTGCAGTTCAGTGGTGAAACCACTCACTTGCGGGGTACCATTGCGATACCCCTGGGGGAATGGGGGTTATGCAACGTTGATGCTTTCTCGCTCAATCTGTTCATCCAGCCCAAGGAAGACCACCCTGGAGCAGATGGGGCATTTATAGTAGACATCAAAGAAGATGGCCCCGCCTTCGTCACGGTTTAAAGGAAGAAACCGGGTGTCATCTCTGAACATCTTGGAACCACATTTGCCGCAGTGCATGGGGTGACCTCCTATTCTACGAATCCAGATCCACGGTTTTTGTCAAGAGCTAAATGCAATCTATAGGGTGATATAGCAAATCATGTGCCAGTTCTTGTCTTGAAACACTTCCACGAAGGCAGGGAGGAGGGAAGATCGCTTCCAATCTACAATATATTGAATAATCATCACTGGTTAGCACCGCCTGTATGGATTGAACCATGAAATTTATTTTATTTTTTTTTACCGGCCTGATGGTGAAAAGCCGGCAAGAGACCTTAAAAAGGCCTGAAAAGTCGGTCTATATAGATCAGTCTGGACTAAAATGGCCGTTAAGTTTTTGTCAATGACAAAATTTTGAGCCGATCTTATGACAGGGTTCCGGCCCCTGATCTCTATATTGTAAAGAACGGAACAGGTCGTGTATAATAAGACATATCTCGATAACATTTTTTTCATTTGAAAGGTCGCCTTCAAACGACCCGTAAAGCGGTGAGGTGATATGCCTGACGTGATCATCATTGGAGCCGGGCCTGCAGGGATTTTTGCCGCAATGACCTTGTTGGACCAGGGGATCAGTGATCTCCTTCTTCTGGAACGTGGGAGTGACCTTTCAAAGAGGCGCTGCCCTGCCAGGGAAAACAATGGACATTGCCTGCATTGCAGCCCCTGTTCCATCCTGACGGGGTGGGGCGGCGCCGGAGCGTTCAGCGACGGGAAGCTGACGCTCACGACTGAGGTGGGCGGGTTCCTCGGTGAACTGGTTCCCAGGTCTGAACTTGAAGAACTGATCCGAACGGCCGACAAGCGGTTCGTCGATTACGGGGCTCCAGCGAAAATTTACGGCGGGTCGAGCCGGGAGACCCGGAGGATCAAGGCGCTGGCCAAAAAGGCGGAGATGACGTTTGTCGAGATGGAGGTGCGGCACCTGGGGACTGAAAATTGCTATCTGGTCCTGAAACGGATCCGCAGCGACCTGAATGGGCGCCTTGAGATCAGGACCCAAACCCAGGTGAAAAGCATCCGGGTACAAGACGGCATGGTGAAAGGTGTGGAAACCGAAGAGGGGGAATTCATTCCCGCAAAATTTGTGGTCTCCGCACCCGGCCGGGTCGGGTCCGACTGGATGCGGGGGGAGTCCAGGCGGCTGGGCCTTGCGGCCATTCCGAGTCCTGTGGACATCGGCCTCCGTGTGGAGCTCCCCGCCGCGGTTCTGGAGGAACTCACGTCCGCAACCTATGAATCCAAGCTGATTTACTATTCAAAGACCTTCGATGACAAGGTCCGGACCTTCTGCATGAATCCGTATGGAAAGGTGGTTACCGAATATACGGGCGACATCATGACCGTGAACGGCCACTCCTATGCTGAAAAAAAAACCGAGAACACCAATTTCGCCCTGCTGGTCTCCACCATATTCACCGAACCCTTCGATGATCCCATTGCCTACGGCCGGTATATCAGCCGGCTTGCCAATCTCCTGGGAAAAGGGGTGATCGTCCAGAGGCTGGGAGACCTGCTCAACGGCCGCCGCTCCACACCCGAGCGCATTGCCCACTCTTCGGTGCGCCCCACCCTCGAAAGCGCCACGCCCGGAGATCTCAGTTTCGTCCTGCCTTACCGGTATATCAAGGATATCACGGAGATGCTTGAGGCCATGGATCAGATCGCCCCGGGGGTGAACTCACGCCACACGCTCCTCTACGGCGTGGAGGTCAAGTTCTATTCTCACCGCATCGAGGTGGACCGGAACATGGAGACGAAGATCAGGAACCTCTTCGTGGTGGGGGACGGCGCCGGCATTACGCGGGGGCTGATCCAGGCTTCGGCCAGCGGGATTCTTGCCGGGCAGGCCATCTCAAGAAAAACCTCCAAAAAGACCCGCAAGTCTCCAGCCAAAAAAGACAAGGGCGGCAGGCATGTTATTCCCCGCCTCCTGATCAAGTAAGACGGCCTACTTGACGGCTACGGGACTATCCGCCCGGCCGGTCTTCAGGCGAGGCCGGTTTCCTCTCGATATAGGCCTTGCCCTTCAATTCATTGAGCCAGGCCTCATAGCGTTGTTTGAGCTTTTCCTGATACAATTCATCACGGATCTTCTCTTTGACCTCTTCAAAGGGGGTGTGTGAGGCGGCATGGACATCCTCAACCTTCAGCAGGACGAACCCTTCCTTGATCCGGATCACGGGGCTCACATCGCCCGGTTTCATCTCGGCGACCGCCGGGCTCATTTCGCTCCTGAGATCATCCTGGGAAAGATACCCTAAGTCTCCACCCTCTTTTGCCTCTCGGCCGTCTGAGTACTCTACCGCGAGATCCCGGAAGGGTTCTCCGCTCAGGGCGCGCTGCCGCAGCTCATCAGCCAGCCGGTTCCTGGCCTGAATCTCTTCCTCTTCGGCCTTTTCAGGCACGGAGAGAAATATACTGAGGAGATGTTTCTTTTCGCCCATGGAATACCTCTCCATATGCTCCTGGTAGCCTTTCTCGAGATCCTCGGGCATGATCAAGATCTTGGATCGCACCTCCTGGTTTACAAGCGAGGAGAGGATCATCTGTTCCTGGATCTCTTTTTTGTATTCGGCCCATGAGAATCCTTCCGATTTCAGTTTCTCCTTGAGGGCCTCCTCGGTGATCTTGTTCCTGACAAGGATCTGCTGAATGGCCGCCTGGAGTTCTTCATCCGAGACCTTGATGTTGAGTTCCTCGGCCTTATGCAGCTTGATCTTCTTGTCGATCAGGTTGTCAAGGAGGTCGTCCATGTTGACCACGGGTCTTTCCCGGCCCGGCTGTTCGGGCGTGCTTTTCAGGACCGAGAGCTCGAGGCTCTTCAATTCACTCTGGGTGATGACCTCATCGTTGACTACAGCCACGATCCGATCAAGCACCACGGCATGGGCCGGAGCCAAGCAGACAAAGAAGATAACGATGAAAACAAAAGTGCGCATCATGATGGTTACCTCTTTTCATTGAGCAGGGTGATCTCCGCACGGTTCCAGAGGTCCTTCTGGTAGACCATGAAGGCCTGCTCGCGTTTTTCAGAGAAAAGTTTGCTGTAGATGATCTTTCTGACTTCTTTGAACAGGGTCTTCCCCGCCGGTAGGCGTTCCTCTACTCGGAAGATATGATATCCGTAAGGTGTTTTGACAACCGGGCTGATCTCCCCGACCTGCAGCGTGAAACAGACCTTGTCAAAATCCGGAGGCATCTGCCCTCGGGAGAAGATACCAATATCCCCTCCGAGATCCGCATCCGGGCTGAGCGAGACCTCATGGGCCACCAGGCCGAAGTCCTCCCCGCCATGGACCAGGCGCTCTCGAGCCTTCTCGGCATCCTTCTGGTTGGGAAGCACGATTTGGCGTACCCTCACGCGTTCAGGCAGAGTAAATTCATCCGGGTGATTCTGATAATAAGCGGCCAGTTCCTCCTCCGTGATCCGGATCTTGGGATCGATGACCTGATGGATCAGTGTTTCGATCCTGCGGTCATCCTTGATCCGGTTCATCCATTCCTGATAGGTCATCCCCGCCTCTTGAAGGATCTTTTCAAGGTCCTCTTTCGAGATATCCCCTTTCTGCTCCGTGACCACCTGCTGGATCTGCTCCGGGGTCAAATCAATGCCGTTTTTCTCGGCTTCCCGGATCAGGAGGCGTTTCCGGATCATCTGGCGAAGGATCTCTGCTGAAAACTTCCTGGCGTCCTCAGGTGAAGGGTGTGCGGAGAAGTCCTTATTCACTTGAAACATCTCTCTTTCCAGGTCCTTCTTGAGAATAGATTCCCCATTGACTCTGGCCGCGGCCTGCTCGGGAACGCCGGCCTTTTTCTCCGAGCACCCGGAGCTGAGGGCGAGCAGGCCGCCAAGGAAAAGGGCAACCCCGGCCATGATAAAAAAAGCAGAGCGCTTTTGATGAAAGATCTTCCAAAACATACTATACAGAGCTATCATAATCAGATGAGTTCCTGCAAGAGGTTTTTGGTCATGGACCACGACTCCTCGAAGTTCCCGTCCGGCTTGACCAGTTCCAACTGGAATTCAGAGACCGGACGGATCCGGTTCGAGGAAGCACGAATCAGCCGCAAGACCCTTTCCTGAGGAACCGGGGTCTCCTTGTCAAAGGTGAACAGGATCCTTTTGTCTTGCTCCAGGATTTCGCTGATGTGAAGGCGGCGCGCCAGAATTCTCAATTCAATGATCCGGAAGAGATTCTCAAGCTCCTGGGGATGGGGGCCGAACCGGTCCCGGGTTTCATCCATGATCCTGGCCAGGTCGGCAGGGTCATCCAGCCGGGCCACTCTCTGATAAAGGTCGATCCGGAGTCGGTTTTCCCGGAGATAACTCTTGGGGATTCTTGCAGAGACCTGCATGTGGATGGACGGCTCGACCGGTTGGACCTTTTTTTCTCCTTTCAATTCAGAGGCGACCTCGTCGACCAGCTGCATATAAAGATCGAAACCGATTGAGGCAATAAATCCGGACTGCTGGGAGCCGAGGAGGTTGCCTGAGCCCCGGATCTCAAGATCTCGTGCGGCGAGCTGAAAGCCCGAGCCGAGTTCAGTGAGTTCCTGAATGACCTGCAGGCGCTGCCGTGCCTCTTCACTCATGGATTTTTCTGAACGGGTCAGGAGGTAGGCATAGGCCCGGTGATCCATTCTGCCGATTCTTCCCCGGAGCTGGTAGAGCTGGCCGAGGCCGAACTCCTCAGGACGGTGGATGATCATGGTATTGGCATTGGGAATGTCCAGTCCGGATTGGATGATGCTGGTGGTGACCAGGAGATCGATTTTTTTATCCAGAAATCGGTCCATGACATCTTTGAGCCGATTTTCTTCCATCTGTCCATGGGCTACATCAATCCTGACTTCCGGGACAATCCTGTGGATGTAGTCGGCCATCCGATGGATGTCGCTGACCCGGTTGTGAACAAAAAAAACCTGCCCTCCCCTGTTCAACTCTCGAAGGACAGCCTCCCGGATGATTTCATCAGAGAATCGGGCCACCTTGGTGTAGATGGAGAGGCGGTTCTCCGGCGGGGTATTGATGATGCTGATGTCACGGATTCCCAAAAAAGCCATCTCCAGGGTCCTCGGTATGGGCGTGGCGGTCAGGGTCAATACATCCACTTCCTTGCGGAGCTGTTTGAGCTTTTCCTTGTGGCGGACGCCGAAATGCTGTTCCTCGTCGATCACCAGGAGTCCCAAGTCCTTGAACACGAGGTCCTTAGATAGGAGGCGGTGCGTGCCGATCAGGATATCCACCTGTCCAAGACGGAGCTTTTCGAGGATCTCTTTTTGTTCCCTTCTCGGCTTGAACCGGCTCAGCATCTCCACTTTCACAGGAAAAGGACTGAACCTCTGTGTAAAAGAGTCGTAATGCTGCTGTGCCAGAAGGGTGGTTGGGACCAGGATGGCCGTCTGCTTGCCGTCGAGAACGGCCTTGAAGGCGGCCCGGATGGCCACTTCGGTTTTTCCGAACCCCACGTCGCCGCAGACCAGCCGGTCCATGGGTGTGGGTTTCTGCATGTCTTCCAGAACCTCCTCGATGGCCCGCTGCTGGTCCGGGGTCTCTTCGTATTCGAAGGTCTCCTCTAATTCATGGAAGAGATGGTCCGGCGGCGAAAATGCGGTTCCTTGGGCGACTTTCCGCTGCACATAGAGTTCAAGAAGTTCACGGGACATATCTTCGATGGATTTTTTTACTTTTTGTTTGAGCTTCTCCCATCCGGTTCCGCCAAGGCGGTCCACCCGAACCGAGTGTCCTTCGCTTCCGGAATATTTCTGGAGAAGGCGGATCTTCTCCGGCGGCACATAGAGGAGATCCCCCCCTGCATATTCAATCAGAATCAGGTCGCAATCCATCCCGTCTAAACCGACCTCTCTTAACCCGCGGTACCGTCCGATGCCGTGATCCAGATGAACCACAAAATCCCCTTCCTTGAGTTCGGAGAGGCTGCTCAGGAAAGGCCCTTCCCGGAGGGGTTTGGATGACCTGCGGACCCTCTTGATTCCGAAAATTTCATCCTCGGTGATGCAGGCAAGATCGAAGATCGGAAAACCAAACCCTGCCGATAGAGGGCCGACGACGATTCCCACAATCCCTTTTTCATTCGGTAGATCGGAAAATAGGTCGCAGCGGGCGGAGGGGATCTTCTCCTCTTTTGAAAGAAGCTCCATCATGCGATTGGCCTGTCCCGGAGTGCGTACGGATATGCAGATTCTTGCCTGATTCTTCATTCCTCTGACCACTTCGCAGAGGGAGGCGATACGGCTCTTTCCAGGAACGGCAAGACTTCCAATGGATTCGGTCTGAATGCGGGCCTCTTCTTCTCCTTCCTGTGGAATCAAGGCGAAGCTCAGGGATCTTCGGTCCTTAATCCTTGCGGTCAGTTCACCGCTTCCCATGTAGAGATCCGGGATCCCGCAAGGCATTCGATCCTGGTACGAAGCCAGGGCATAGCGTTCCTCGATCTCTCTCCCGAAGGATACAGCCTGATTTTGAATCTCTTCAGCCTGGTCCAGGACCACGATCGTCTGATCAGGCATATAATCGAAGATGGTCTCCATGTCAGGACAAAAAAGGGGCGCATAGAACTCCACGCCATCCGGCGCCTCCTCCGGGTCCGGAAGCGCCGAGAGGGAGTGCAAAGCGCCGCCGGTCCGTTTTCTAAAATGGTCCATGGCCGGCGGGTCCAACAGGATCTCTCGGGAGAGGATGGTCCGGATGCTTCCGACCTGATGAGAAGAGCGCTGGTCTTCCGGAGAGAAGATCCGGATCGATTCAACCTCGTCGCCGAAGAATTCCATGCGGAAAGGATAGGGCTGGTTAGGCGGGAAAATGTCCAGGATACCCCCCCTGCGGCTGAATGTACCCGGTCGATCAACCAGTTCCTCCCTCCGGTATCCAAGACGGCGGATCTGATCCATGAATGAATCCGGATCGAGGACGTCGCCTACATGAATCTCCAAAGCCCCCCGTTTCAACACGACCCTGGACAGGATGCGCTGAAGCGCCGCCCGGACGGTCGTGACGACCATGAGGCGATCACCGTGGACAAGGCGGTAAAGGATGCTTAACCGTTCTTTTACGATCTCAGGGTGAGGGCTCTTGTCATCGTAAGGAAGGACTTCCCATTGGGGAAAGAGGCGCGGCTCCGGAATGTCTTTTTGTCTCCCCTTTGCCTCCTGAGAAAAAAAAATAAAGTCATTGAAAATCTTCTCAGCCTCGGATGGAGTAGAGGTCATGATGAGGAGAGGATGGGGTGCGGTTTTCAGTAAGTGTGAAAGGACCAGCATCCTGGATGCGCCTTGCAGCCCTGTGAAACAGATGGGTTTCCCCTCTCCTTGAATCAGGGCTTCCCATAGGCGTTCCAAATCCTGGAGCGTGTTGATTTCTACCATACGGAAAAAATCTCAAGGGTTTAAATCAAAAATTATATACCATCTCCAAAAGAGTGTGCGTAAAACATCAGGGTTCAAGGGGTCAAGGATTCCAGGGGTCAAGTGAAATGCTAAAAACATAAGGGGCCGAGTGTCCTATGGTTACGCTTCGCGTGTCCCGTTTTGCTCTATACTTGTCGTCTGCGACGGCTACTACACTAAGGCATCCTGGGGTCAAGGGCCCCAGTGTTTTTTTCTAGAGATTTTGCTTGCGTTTCAGTATTTCACTTGAATCCTTGACCCCTTGGCCCCTCGACCCCTTGGGTCCTCGAAACTTTTTTACCCACTAGATGGGAGAAGAACTAAAATTATATCCCATCTCATCGTCATTCAACAAGAAGGAAAACGATCAAATTCAAGATGGAAAGAACCAGAGGAGAAAAATGCCTGAACCTGATGCTGTATGCTGTGAATGAGAGCGGGAGAAGATAGCGTGTTATAAAGAAACCGATATGCGGATCAGATCTCTTCAAGGAGGAGCTGTTTGGTCCGGTAAAGGGTCGTTTTGATGGAACCCGTGGACTTTCGCGTCTCTTTTGCGATCTCTTTGATGCTCAGACCGTCGAAATGTTTTTTTAAGAAGATCTCCCGGCTTTCAGAGTCGATTTTTGCAAGCTTTTTATTGCACGCCAGGAGAAATTCCTGGTATTCGATTTTTGAAAGGGGGGTATCGTTTTCCATATAAAAGTTTTCAAAATGGCTTTCTTCTGTCTCCTGAACGGCTTGGATTTTACGCCTCTTGCTTCGGAACCAGTTATGGACCGTATTTTTTGTAATACCGTAAATCCAGCAGAGAAGCGAAGACTTGCCTTCAAAATGCCCAAGGGATTCGATGATTGAGATAAAAACTTCCTGGGTGAGGTCTTCGCTGACCTCATGGTCTCGAACCTTCAGGAAAATCGTGTTGTAAACCTTATGGAAATAGGTATTGTATAAGGAATCGAAGGCTTCCCGGTTCCCGGATAGGATATTCTGAATTAATGCTCGCTCGTTATGACTCAACATAAAGATCTATAAAGCAATTAATATGCCAATAAATTCAGGCAAACCGGCAAATATCACCCAACTTCTTATATTTATTGGAGAAATAAATTTATAATCATCCGGTCTCTTGTCCAAGATCGGTTTTGGCCCGAAGAGGGGGAAAACGAAATAAATATTGTTTTACAAAGAGTTATCATTCTTGAGATCCATTTTCAACCCTGATGGGTTCAAGGGAAGGAGTGTGAAAATATTTTCCCTTTTTGTGAAAATATTTTCTCTTTTTGTGTAAAAAATTACCCTATTTTAAAAATTCGGAGAGGAGCCGGTCCACTTCTTCCTGCTGGATGGCATCTTTTTTCTCCCCTTGGAGCATGTCGAGCATCTGTTCTCCCCGTTTGATGTTTTCATCTTCAGGATTTTCTTCTTTTCGGAGCCTGATCCCGAAGTTGAAAAGGATAGAGATCAGCTTGTTTTCCACGTCTTCCTGGAGTTTGACCACCTGATGAAGTTTTTGGCCGGATCGGTCCTGAGCGGAGAGGGATTCCGCCATTTTTGTCAGATCGACGCCGCTTTCGGCGCTGTTGGTCTTCAACTCATCTATATTGTTGAAGAGATCGCCTTCTTGTTTTCTCATATCTTCCAGCGTCTTTTTAATGAGGTTAAATTTATCCGCCATATCTTCCTGACTTGCCTTGACCTTCTCCAGGAGATCCATGGTGTTGCTGCTCCCTTCATTTGCAGCCGCAAGGATCGTGGAGAGCTTCGCGGCTGGTGCAGGGATTCCCTTGACGGGAAATTGAGTCAGGTCCTGTCTCATGCTGTTCACCAGGTCTTGTTTGAGACGAACGATCTCATCAGACACCTCTTTGACCTTGCCGAGAAGTTCACGATACATCTTTTCATAGGAGACCTTTGGAGGGGTTTTATTCTCAAAAAACCCGACCAGCTCTTTTGCATCGTAGAGCGGTATGCGTTCATCTTTATACTGGATCTGCCTGGGGATCTGCAGGGGGAAGTTCTGAGGCGGTAATATCGTATACAACCCGTCCAGCCGGATGGCTGTCTTCTTTCCGTTGACGTTGGCCAGAACAATGTAGCGTGCATTCTCTCTATTTTCCATTGGGGATCTCCTGATTTATAAAGGGATATTTTTATGGGGCAGCCTTTTCCCTTCTCTTACCGGCCAACAGGAAAAGGAACCGGTATTCAATATACACGCGGCCCCGGGTTGTTGCAAGAATAAATCATAGAGAACCCCATGTTTTTAAAAGTAGATCATCTCCAAAAGAGTGGGTGAAAACATCAGGGGTCAAGGGTTCAAGGATTCCAGGGGTCAAGTGAAGTGCTCAAGTACGACAAGGAGTTAAAGGTTTGGCAGAAGTTTTATCAATGATGCTTGAAAATTTACAAAACAACAAAAAGATTTCCTGATGAGGTTGAGCGGATACTCAAGGCGCTGATCAAATCACTGGAAAACGAACACTTGACCCCTTGACCCCTGGAATCCTCGAACCCTTTTTACCTACTAAATAGGAGAAGAACCTTAAAAATAAGATAGCATTGACTTCATTCGTATCCGCGTTTATTCTCAATACATACCTTGGCAATTAAAGAATCAGGGATGGGGAGATGAGCCGTTCTTCCAAAAGATGGAACCTGGAACATCAACAGGATATTTACGTTAAAAAGGCGCATAAGGAGAAGCTCCGTTCCAGAGCCGCCTATAAGCTCATTCAGATTCAGGAGAAGTTCCGGGTTATGCGTCCCGGAGACTGGGTCCTGGATCTGGGTTCTGCTCCCGGCGGATGGAGCCAGGTGGCAGCCGGAATCGTGGGAGAGGGGGGACGCGTGGTTTCGGTTGACCTGCTTCCGATGGAACCGATCCCTATGGTCAGGATCGTGCGGGGAGACATCATGAAAGATGGGGTCATTGAAAAGATCCGCTCGGAATTAGAAGGGCGGACCGCCGATCTCATGATGTCCGACATGGCTCCGAATACGACGGGTATTGCCTCAATCGATCATGATCGGAGCGTGCTCCTTGTGGAGGCCGTACTTGAGCTTGTCCCCCTTTTTTTACGTCCCCGAGGGGGGTTGATCCTCAAGGTTTTTCAAGGCAAGGATTTCAAGATATTAAAAGAGAAGACATTTTCGCTGTTTGAAAACGGCAGGGTCTTCAAACCTGATGCGTCCCGTGGGAGGAGCGTAGAAGTCTATTGGGTCGGGATCCAATCACGGTCACGTCAAAGTCGCCGTAGCTGACGCCAAGGCAGTAATCGCGGAGATGCGAGGGGTGGATTTATGGAGTGCTAACGAACGCATGGCGTTATTCTATGGATTTAAGAATTGTTTCGCCCATT